>RCNC010000094.1_pt1 | contig 45429 bp, 39 predicted proteins | sample 2041301 | NCBI WGS metagenome assembly RCNC01 (sample SAMN09708231, study PRJNA481090) | Marine sediment metagenome, whole genome shotgun sequencing project. | biome: marine sediment; feature: ocean; material: sediment; isolation source: Sewage treatment plant 13A marine sediment (STP13A) ...
CAAAGGAAAAAGCAGAGGCTCCGAAGGAGAAAGTAGAGACTCCAAAGGAAAAAGTAGAGGCTCCAAAGGAAAAAGCAGAGGCTCCGAAGGAAAAAGCAGAGGCTCCGAAGGAGAAAGCAGAGGCTCCAAAGGAAAAAGCAGAGGCTCCGAAGAAGAAAGCGGAGGCTCCAGAAAAGACAGTAGAGACTCCAAAAAAGATAAAAGGTATATTAGTTAAGGATATAAAGAAAAAGATTCGGTCTTTTAAGGCTGGAAGAAAAGCTGCGCTTGAGGCAAAAGATAAAAAAATGGCCACCATTTACAGGCGGCGCATTTCAAGGTTAAAGAAAAAATCACGCAAGGCGGCATAGAAAAGATGATCGATCCGAAATCGTTAGCATTTGATATCGACGGTGTCTTTGCCGACACCATGACGTTGTTTCTTGATATAGCACGCGATGAATATAACATAAACAGTGTAAAGTATGAAGATATTACCAGTTATATTTTGGAAGAATGTCTCGATATCGATACAAAAACGCTAAATGAAATCATAATACGCGTAATGGACGGAGGCTATGCGGCAGAACTAAAACCCATAGATGGTGCAGTGGAAGTTCTGTCCAGGATTGGCAGAAACCACGGTCCGCTGTTGTTTGTTACCGCCAGGCCATACCTTGGTCCTATACATGATTGGATATTGAAAATGCTGCCTTTTGGGCCGGAAATAATCGATGTCGTTCCAACCGGAAGTTTTGAAGATAAGGCAGATGTACTTTTAAGCAAAGGTTATTCCTGTTTTGTCGAAGACAGGCTTGAAACATGTTTTTTATTAAAAGATGCCGGCATTAATCCTGTTCTGTTCAAGCAGCCCTGGAACAGAGGTGGTCATCCTTTCCTTGAGGTTGGCACATGGAGCGAACTGGAATCTATGATTGAGTTTTAGAGGGATGGGTTTTGAAAAACAGGCTTCCATCAGAGAGTCTTATCAGCTCATTTATAGAATCCCTGTCCTCTGAAAAGGGATATTCAACGAATACTTGCCGTGCATACAGGCATGATTTAGAGGAGTTTGTATCCATAATCTCAGGCAGTAAGCCAACAGGGTGCAAGATTGAAAAGGGCAGGGGCGCTTTCAGGATAGATAAAGTAGATAGCCTTACAATAAGAGGGTATTTGGGGGTTCTGCATAAAACCAACAAAAAGACCACTATAGCGCGCAAACTTTCCGCAGTTCGCTCTTTTTTCAGGCATATTGTAAAACACGGTTATATTACCGACAGTCCGGCAGATTCGATTCTTACACCAAAACAGGAAAAAACAATTCCTGCCTATCTTACTGTTGATGACATGTTCAGGCTGCTTGATTCCATTAAAGATGACAGTTTGCTTGGGCTGAGGAACCGAGCAATTTTTGAGACAATTTATTCTTGCGGGATACGTGTTTCGGAACTTGCCGGTTTAAATCTTTTTGATGTTGATGCTGCATCACATGTGATTCGTGTTCTCGGAAAAGGAAACAAACAACGGATCGTGCCTATCGGCCAAAAAGCGATAGATGCGATAAAAAATTATAGAAATAAATTGGAAACTGAATCCGACACACGATTTGACAAAAACGGCCCGCTCTTTTTAAATAAAAATAACGGTCGCCTGACAACACGTTCGATTGCACGGATTCTTGATAAACTGGTTAGAGAATGTGGCATGCAAACACCTGTTTCACCCCATGGCCTCCGACATTCTTTTGCTACCCACATGCTTGATGCAGGGGCTGATCTAAGGGTAATTCAGGAACTTCTGGGTCATAAAAGCTTATCTACAACACAGAAATACACGCACGTTAGTATAGACAAGCTCATGGAAACATACGATAAGGCACATCCGAGGAAGTAGTAACTAATAAAAGGCAGAAGGCACAAAGTCAGAAGGCAGCAAAAAATAAACATCGAACATTAATGCTATTGCGGAGATCGATTCATTATGAAATTTCATGGGACTACAATACTGGCAGTAAGGCACAAAGGCAAGGCGGCGGTCGCCGGTGACGGTCAGGTTACAATGAATAATAATATAATAAAGCATAAGGCAAAAAAGGTAAGAAGGATTTACAACGATAAGATCATCGTAGGATTTGCAGGTGCCACAGCAGACGCATTAAATCTTTCTGAACGCTTGGAAGCCAAGCTTGAGCGATATAACGGCAATTTGACTCGCAGCGCTGTGGAACTGGCCAGGGACTGGCGAACAGATAAGTATCTAAGGCGCCTTGAAGCAATTATGATTGCCATGGATGAGGCCAAAATTTACCTTATCTCAGGAAATGGTGATGTGATTGAACCTGATGAAGGGATTATCGGAATAGGCTCAGGCGGTGTTAGTGCTCAGTCCGCTGCATGGGCTCTAATAAAACATACCGATATGGATGCAAGGAGTATTGTTCAAGAAGCTATGAAGATAGCCGCTTCCATATGTGTATTTACGAATACTGATGTAACTATAGAAGAAATGTAACTGCTCAGGTTCACAGTTCACGGTTTACGGTTCAATTCTGCCCGCCGTCAGTGAGCAGGGTTGAACCTTGAACCTGACAACCGGGGTAGCTACGAAGAGATTTAGAATCAAAACATAAAACGTATAGTAAAAAGTATTTTATACTTTCTACGGAATCTTCAGAATCAGGTAAAAAAATATGAGTAGTAATCTTAAACCATCAGAAATTGTTAAAGAGCTTGATAAGTATATAATCGGTCAGGATAAGGCGAAACGTTCTGTTGCGATAGCTTTGAGAAACCGCTGGCGCAGGCAGCAGGTTCCAAAGGAGCTTCGTGATGAGATAGCGCCTAAAAATATAATACTCATGGGCCCCACGGGCGTGGGGAAGACGGAGATAGCAAGGCGCCTGTCAAAGTTAACTGATTCTCCTTTCAGCAAGGTTGAGGCTTCCAAGTTTACTGAAGTGGGATATGTAGGGCGTGATGTTGAATCAATGATAAGGGATCTTCTTGAACTTACGGTAACTACAGGAAAAGTAAGAGAAGGGGAGGCCGTAAAGGGTAAGGCAGCAAAGATTGCCGAAGAAAGGATGCTGGATCTTCTTCTTCCAAAATCAGGAAACCAGGAAACTAAAAAAGATGAAGATATCACTAATATTCAGCTTGAGATAGCACAACCCAAAGCCGGCGTATCATCCTCTACAAGGGAAAAGCTCAGAAAAATGCTTCGCGGAGGAAAACTGGACAATCGATATGTTGACCTGGACGTTGAAGACCGAAGTATGCCTATGGTGGAAATATTTTCGAACGTAGGTATGGAAGAGATGGGCATAAACTTTAAAGATATGTTAGGTGGTATTTTGCCAAAAAGTTCGAAAAGGCGGAAAGTAAAAGTATCGGAAGGTTTGGCAATCCTGGCTCAGGAGGAATCACAGAATCTCGTGGATATGGAAAAGATTGTGAAAAATGCAATTAAAAAAGTTGAACAGTCCGGTATTATTTTCCTTGATGAGATAGACAAAATCGCAGGAAGAAACAGCGGACACGGTCCTGATGTTTCAAGGGAAGGTGTTCAAAGAGATCTTCTTCCAATCGTAGAAGGGAGTACGGTTAATACCAAGTATGGCCCGGTCAAGACGGATCATATTCTTTTTATCGCTTCAGGCGCTTTTCACACAGTAAAGCCGTCGGATCTAATCCCGGAACTTCAGGGGCGTTTTCCCATAAGGGTTGAGCTCGATTCTCTTGGATATAAAGAATTCGTAAAGATACTCACTGAACCTAAAAATGCTCTGCTCCTTCAATATATTGAGCTTTTAAGGACCGAAGGGTTTGATGTTGTATTTGAAGATGATTCGGTTGAAGAGATTGCAAGGATTGCAGAAGAAGTTAATAATCTGACTGAAAATATAGGAGCAAGGAGACTCCACACAATTATGGAATGTCTTCTTGAAGATATTCTTTTTGATGCACCTGACATGAAAGAAAAAAGAAAAGTAATTGACAGAAAACACGTTGAAGAGAAATTAAAGGATATCAAGGATAACGAAGATTTGAGCAGGTATATATTGTAAAATGAATCAAAACGTTGCAGACATACTAATAGAAGCGCTTCCCTATATTCGGCGTTTTTCAGGCATGACTATTGTAATCAAATACGGTGGACATGCCATGGTGGATGAGAAGTTAAAGGAAGATTTTGCCAGGGATGTTACTCTGTTAAAATTCATAGGGTTGAGCCCGGTGGTTGTCCATGGCGGTGGCCCACAGATCAACTCCGTCCTCGAACAGATGGGGATAACTTCCAGATTTGTTAAAGGAATGAGATTTACGGATGAGCAGACAATGGACGTGGTGGAGATGGTCCTGGGCGGCAAGGTAAACAAGGCTATTGTTGCACAGATTAATCAGCAGGGAGGTACAGCTGTTGGGTTGTCAGGCAAAGACGGAAACCTTATTCAGGCAAAAAAGCTCCATATCGTAAACCAGGAAGATGTTGACAAGCCGCCTGAGATAATTGATCCCGGACTGGTAGGTGAGGTAACACATATTAATACTGATATTATTAATACACTGACCGGCAAAGGTTTTATTCCTATTATTGCACCTGTTGGAACAGGGGATTCAGGGGAAACCTATAATATAAATGCAGATCATGTGGCAGGCAGGGTAGCAATGGCACTTTCAGCAGGACGCCTGATTTTTCTTACTGATGTTGATGGGGTTCTTGACAGTAACGGGTCTTTGATATCTTCCATAGATGCACAGTCCGTAAAGAAAATGATTAGTGAAAAAAGTATTTCAGGAGGCATGATACCGAAGATAGAGTTCGCACTTCATGCCCTGAAAAGCGGAGTTAAAAAAGTTCCCATAATAAATGGTACAAAACGTCATGCCTTATTACTGGAGCTATTTACTGATAAAGGAATAGGAACGGAAGTAATAATATGAGCAGCGAAATAATAAAAAAAGCGGATAGAGACATTGTAGGAACTTATAAAAGGTTTCCCATCGTAATAGAAAGAGGAAAAGGTTGCAGGCTCTGGGACACCAAAGGGCGGAGTTACACAGATTTTGTTGCAGGAGTCGCTGTTTGTAACCTTGGCCATGCCCATCCATTAGTTGCAAAAGCACTTTCAGCGCAGGCGGATATTTTGTTTCATGTATCGAACCTGTATTATACTCTTCCGCAGATAGAGCTTGCATCCTGGCTGGTCGAAAACAGTTTTGCCGACAAAGTATTTTTCTGCAACAGCGGGGCTGAAGCAAATGAAGCTGCAATCAAACTGGCCAGGAAGTATTTTAATGAAAAAGGCGATAAAGAGCGATATCGAATTATTGCCATGGAAAAATCTTTTCATGGCAGGACAATGGCCACCCTGTCAGCTACAGGTCAGGAAAAAATAAGAAAAGGTTTTGAACCCGTTCTTGGTGGTTTTGATTTTGTAGAGTTTAATGATGCAAAAGCCGTGGAAAGCAAAATCGGGTCATCCACGTGCGCTGTTTTATTAGAACCTGTTCAGGGTGAAGGCGGGGTTCGCTGTCCTGATTCAGGGTACCTGAAAACAGTAAGAAAAATTTGTGATGAAGCCGGTGTACTTTTAATTTTTGATGAGATACAAACCGGAATCGGAAGAACCGGCAAGCTCTTTGCCTATGAACATTTCGGGGTAGAGCCGGATATTATGACCCTTGCCAAAGCCCTTGCAAACGGGTTGCCGATTGGGGCCATGCTTGCAAAGGAAAATATAGCTTCCGCATTTGGACCAGGGGCACATGCTTCCACGTTCGGTGGTACTCCGGTTATTACAGCAGCATCACTTGAAGTGCTAAAAGTAATCGAAAGGGAAAAGATTGTTGAACATTGCAGCAAGACAGGCGATTATTTCAAAGAAAGGCTTTTGTGGCTGAAAAAAAGACACGAAGTTATTGAGGATGTCAGGGGTATAGGACTTCTTTTAGGGATGAAGCTGAAGATCGACGGAGGAGCGATTGTTAAAGAATGCATGGAAAAAGGTTTCCTGATAAACTGTATCCAGGATAACATTTTGCGGTTTATCCCTCCCCTTATCATAGAAAAAGATGATATAGATGCGCTGGTAAAATGCCTCGATCAAATATTGGCAAAATCGCAATAAGTTGAAACATAAATTGTACAAGAAGATTCATAAAACACAGGAGTAAAACCGTGACTGATAAAGTAAATAAAGTAGTACTGGCCTATTCAGGAGGACTTGATACATCTGTTATTTTAAAATGGCTTATCGAAAAATACGAATGTGATGTCGTAACTTTTTCCGCTGATATTGGCCAGGAAGATGATTTATCCCATATAGAAGGAAATGCCTTAAAAACCGGGGCAACAAAAGCTTATATAGATGATCTTAAAGAAACATTTGTTAAGGATTATGTTTTTCCGGCATTTCGTGCAAATGCAATATATGAAGGTCAGTATCTTTTAGGTACGTCTCTTGCCCGTCCCCTTATAGCAAAGCGTCAGATTGAGATTGCGAAAATTGAAAAGGCAGACGCAGTAAGCCACGGGGCAACAGGCAAGGGTAATGACCAGGTGAGATTTGAACTTGGCTATCTTGCTCTGGACCCGCATATTCAAATTATTGCACCATGGCGACAGTGGGATCTGAATTCCCGCACAGCCCTGATGGATTTCGCAAAAGATCATGGCATAGAAGTACCGACCACACACAAAAAGCCATACAGTACTGACGGGAATCTATTGCACATAAGTTATGAAGGCGGTGTTCTTGAAGATCCCTGGGTAAAACCGCCGGATGATATATTTACTCTTTCGGTTTCCCCTATGGAGGCTCCGGATGAGCCGGAAATTATAGAGATCAGCTTTAACCAGGGTGATCCTGTGGCAATAAATGATGAGGAACTGTCACCGGCAAATCTCTTAAAGCGGCTTAACATGCTTGGTGGGCGAAACGGTATCGGCAGGATAGATATTGTAGAAAACCGTTTTGTCGGAATGAAATCTCGAGGAGTATATGAAACACCTGGGGGCACTATTTTGCGGGTTGCGCATATGAACATTGAGACGATTACTATGGACAGAGAGGTTATGCACCTTCGGGATTCTATGATACCAAAATATGCAGAGCTTGTGTATAATGGTTTTTGGTTTTCTCCGGAAATGAAAATAATTCAGAGCATGATAGATCTGACACAGAAAAATGTCTCCGGCGTTGTACGCCTTAAATTGTATAAGGGCAATTGCATCGTACTTGGGCGCAAATCTGAAGAATCACTCTACAGTAAAGACTTTGCTACTTTTGAAGATGACGATGTTTACAGCCATAAAGATGCCGAAGGTTTTATCAGGCTTAATGCGCTGAGACTGCGAATTCAAAAAATGATTAATGAATAAAGGCTGGGAAGCTTACCAATCAATAAATAGAGGTTATAAATGTCCGACAAAACATGGGGCGGTAGATTTTCCGACAAGACAGACCCGAGCGTGGAAGCGTTTACATCTTCGATTGATATAGATAAACGGTTGTATTCCTGTGATATCGAAGGAAGCATAGCACACTGCAGGATGCTTGCAGAAAAATCGATTATTACAAAGGAAGATGCATCAGTGTTAATCAAAGGACTCGATGCTATAAAAGAGGAAATAGAAAAAGGAAAGTTCAGGTTCAACGACAGCATGGAAGATATCCATATGCATATCGAAACCGCCCTTGTTCAAAAGGTAGGGAAGGTGGCATTAAAGCTGCATACGGCAAGGAGCAGAAACGACCAGGTAGCACTTGATATCCGCATGTATTTAAGACAAGAGACTTTGGGTATAATAAAACTCATAACTGAGCTTAGCAAAATAATAGTAGAACTTGCAGAAACAAACCTGGATATAATATTGCCGGGATATACACATTTGCAGCGGGCGCAACCGGTTCTTTTATCCCACCACTTAATGGCATATTATGAGATGTTTTCACGGGACACGGAGAGATTTGATGATTGTTTGAAACGTATAAACGTGATGCCCTTAGGGAGTGCTGCACTGGCAGGTACAACATATCCCATTGACAGGGGATATACAGCCGGACTTCTTAATTTCCCAAAAGTGTCGGCAAACAGCATAGATGCTGTTTCGGACCGTGATTTTGTTATTGAGTTTTTATCATCTGCAAGCATTTGCATGGTTCATTTTAGCCGTTTGTCGGAAGAGTTGATTCTGTGGTCTTCAGCTGAGTTCGGTTTTATAGAACTTTCCGACTCGTTTGCAACGGGCAGCAGCATTATGCCTCAGAAGAAAAACCCTGACGTGCCTGAACTGGTTCGCGGCAGAACAGGCCGGGTATTTGGAGACCTTATGGCCATGTTATCAATGATGAAGTCCCTGCCGCTTTCATATAACCGCGACATGCAGGAGGATAAAGTAGTATTGTTCGACGCAGTTGATATTTTAAAAGCCTGCATAAATATTTATATAAAAATGCTTCCTGAACTGAAAATAAACACGGAAGTAATGGAGAAGGCTGCATCCGAAGGTTTTTTAAATGCAACGGACATGGCCGATTATCTTGCTGTCAGGGGGATGCCCTTTAGAGAAGCACACGCCTGTGCAGGTAAGGCAGTCAGGTATGCTCTTGATAACAAAAAGGAGCTTCACGAACTGTCAATAAAAGAGTTGCAATCCTTTTCATCCGTAATTAAAGAGGACATCTTTAAATTTCTGGACACACAAGAAATGATTAATAGGAGAAAATCCGCCGGCGGAACAGCAGCAGAGAACGTAAAGGCAGCTATAAAAAAAGCTAAAAAGAATTTGGAAAAAGAGATACAAAGGTTATCGACTTGAAAAGTCTGATTCCAGCGATAATCATTCTTATTTTTCTTTTGCCCGGATGTGGTAAAAAAGGTCCGCCTGCCCCTCCCAGCCAGAAGCCGGTTCCGGCTGTCAGTGATTTAAAATACAGCATTGATGGTGACATACTAACGCTAACCTGGACGATCCCAAAAGAAATAGAGAAAGTAACAACAGCTTCTGATGGATTCATTGTATATAGATACAAAAGGCCGATTTCAGATTCTCCATGCAAAAACTGTCCAAAGCTGTTTCAGAAGGTGTCGGATATTCCGGTGGACACTACGAATGATGCACCCGGTTATGAAAATAAGAAAATTCAATACCGTGAAGAAATCTTAAAAGGCTTTGTATATACGTATAAAGTCGTGCTTTATACAAAAAGCGGGGCTCAAAGCGGGGATTCCAATTATATTAACTTTAATTTTTAATTTATAAATACTATAAAATCATGCATCATTTTACCTATCACCAAAGTGAACTGTACTGTGAAGATGTGCCGATTAAAAAAATAGCTAAAGAGGTGGGCACTCCATTTTATATATACAGCTACGCTACTTTGAAACGGCATTTTCTTGCATTTGACAATGCATTTGAGGGAATAAAACGCCTTGTCTGTTACAGTGCAAAAGCAAATTCAAACCATGCTGTTTTAACATTGCTTAAAAGCCTCGGAAGCGGACTGGACATTGTTTCAGGCGGTGAACTGTACCGCGGGCTCAAGGCCGGTATTTCACCTGAAAGGATTGTTTATTCCGGTGTAGGAAAACGAATTGACGAGATCGACTATGCCCTTGAGTCGGGCATTTTAATGTTTAACGTTGAGTCCCTTGAAGAGCTTGATCTTATAAATGAGCGTGCAGGGCTTTTGAAAAAGAAAGCCCCTGTTGCCATTCGAGTGAATCCCGATGTTGACGCGCAGACACATCCTTATATCTCAACGGGCCTTAAAAAGAACAAGTTCGGTATTGATACTAAGTCTGCAATTGAAGGGTATAAGGCTGCAAGAGCGCTGGAAAACATTGAAATTATCGGGATTGACTGCCATATCGGTTCACAGATTACGCAGGTTCAGCCTTTTAAAGATGCATTAAAAAGTTTGAAGTCTTTGGTCACTGAGCTGAAAAAAATAGGTATCAAAATAAAATATCTTGATATGGGCGGGGGTCTTGGGATTACATATGATGATGAGTCTCCACCACAGCTTAATGAATATGCAAAGGTTATTGTTGAGTTGCTAAAAGAGACAGAACTCCAACTTATCCTTGAGCCCGGCAGGGTTATTGTGGGAAATGCCGGCATTCTGGTTACGAAGGCTTTATTCAGAAAATCGAGCAGTGTTAAAAAGTTTATTATTGTTGATGCAGGGATGAATGATCTTTTACGCCCAGCTCTGTATGACGCATTCCATGCCATTTGGCCGGTTGTGAAATCCGGCAATGAGTTTGTAAAAGCTGATATTGTCGGGCCTATTTGTGAAAGCAGTGATTTTCTTGCTGCAGACCGAAAGGTTCATGATGTGAACAACGGTGATCTTATTGCGGTGATGAGTGCAGGTGCCTACGGATTTGCCATGTCGTCCAATTACTGCTCCAGGCTTAAAGTAGCTGAAGTGATGGTAAGTGATGATCGATTTCACGTGGTAACCCAGAGGCAGGGTTACGAGGACCTGGTTAGAGGGGAGTCGGTACCGCCGTTTATTAACATATGAAAAAAATTAATTTTTATAAAATGAGCGGCAGCGGCAATGATTTTATCATTATTGACAACAGGGATAATGTCGTTGAAGAAAAGAATTTATCAGGTTTTATTTCAAGTGTATGTCGCAGAAAAATGTCGGTGGGTGCAGACGGACTTATCCTGATTGAAAATGCTGATAACATCGATTTTAAGTGGCGTTTTTTCAATTCCGACGGAAGCAGGGCTGAAATGTGCGGTAATGGTGCACGATGTGCAGCGCGATTTGCGTACATAAATAAAATCGTCGGACCTGAAATGTCCTTTGAAACCGATGCAGGAATTGTCTCGGCGCAGGTTAACAATGGCCTGGTGAAAGTAAAATTGACGGACTCTAAAGATCTTAAGGTAGATTTTACTATAGATCTGGAAGGCGGGCCTGTAACACTCAGCAGTATAAATACAGGTGTGCCCCATGTGATAATACCTGTGGATAATATAGATGATGTAGAAGTTGTTAAACAGGGCCCGAAGATCCGGTATCATGAAAAGTTCGCTCCTGCGGGAACAAATGTAAATTATTTCTGCCCTGTAAAAGAAGATAAAATAACGATACGAACCTATGAACGTGGTGTTGAAGATGAAACCCTTGCCTGCGGCACAGGTGCTGTTGCCTGTGCACTGGTCTATGCGTATAAAACAAAAACAAAATCGCCCATATCTGTCAGGACAAAGAGCGGCGGGTGGCTTTTGATTTATTTTGAAGAAAAAGAAGGCATGTTTGATAATATTTATCTTGAAGGAGATGCGCGCATAATTTACAAGGGTGAGATTTCAGAGGATGCTTGGAAATAGGTAGTGCCCATACGTTTTTAAATGAGCACAAGTTTGGTACAACTGTATTTGTGGAGAAAACAGGCTATGATGAAAATTGAAAAATCCGACAGAATAAACAGCCTTCCACCATACCTGTTTAAAGATATTGACAGGCAAAAGGAAGAAGAAAAAAAACGCGGTATTGATATTATCGATCTTGGTGTTGGTGACCCGGATATGCCGACTCCCGGGCACATTATCGAAGCCTTGAACAAAGCCGCACATGATCCGGCAAATCATAAATATCCGTCTTATACCGGTATGGGTGGTTTTAACGAGGCTGTTGCCCGATGGTACAAAAGAAGATTTAATGTGGTTCTTGATCCGGTAAAAGAAGTTGTGACGCTTATAGGGTCAAAAGAGGGGATAGCTAATATTCCCCTGGCTTTTATCAATCCGGGAGACACAGGTTTGGTAACAAGTCCAGGCTACCCTGTATATGACATCGGCGTTAAATTTGCAGGTGGACAAACCTATTTCATGGATCTTTTAAAAGAGAATAATTTTCTGCCGGATCTTGAAGCTGTGCCGGCAGATGTTGTTAAAAAAGCAAAAATGATGTTTATCAATTACCCCAACAACCCCACATCAGCAGTGGCGGACGGGCAGTTTTTTAAAAAAGTTGTTTCCTTTGCACAGGCGAATAATATTATTGTATGCCACGATGCCGCTTATACGGAACTGGCTTTTGACGGATACCGTCCTGAGAGTTTCCTTGAAACAGATGGGGCAGGGGATGTTGGTATAGAATTTCATTCACTTTCAAAGACATACAACATGACAGGCTGGCGCATCGGCTTTGCAGTGGGCAGGGCAGAGGTTATTCAGGCTCTTAGCCAGGTTAAAAGTAATATCGATTCCGGTGCCTTTCAGGCGGTACAAATTGCAGGAATAGCTGCTCTTGAGGAGGACCAAACCTGTGTTAATGAAATGAACGCAGAATATACAAAGCGTCGGGATATTCTTGTTGACGGGCTTTGCAGTATTGGACTTTCAGTAGAGAAGCCGAAGGCAACTTTCTATACCTGGATTGAGGTTCCAAAGGGTTATACATCAGCAGAATTTGCCAGCCACCTTTTATTAAAAGCAGGTATAGTTGCCACCCCGGGCAATGGATTCGGAAAAGCAGGTGAGGGGTATGTTCGAATGACGCTAACGGTCGACAAGGAAAGGCTTAAAGAGGCTGTTGAAAGAATCCGCAATATTGGTTTTTAAATGAAAGGACATGCTGCTTATATTTCCGTTGGTTCCAACATTGGAAATAAACTTGAAAACTGCAAAAAGGGTGTTGATTCACTAATAAGGTCTGACTCGGTGACACTGAAATCCCAGTCGCCCTGTTACAAAACTGATCCTGTGGATTATCTGGATCAGGCCTGGTTTATTAATTACGTAATAAAGATTGAAACCTCGTTAGACCCTTTTGAGCTTTTAAACAAGCTGAAGTCGATTCAGCAAGATGCCGGTCGAATCCGTGATGAAATACGGTTTGGACCCCGTATTCTGGATCTGGATATTATTTTATTTGATGATGAAGTGATAAATTCAGAAAAATTGATCATTCCGCATCCAAGAATGCATAAAAGACGCTTTGTATTAAAGCCTGTTTGTGATATAGACTCAGAAATTATTCATCCTGTTTTAAAAAAGAACATGAAATATCTCTTGGACAGCCTGCATAATGAAGAACAGGGGATAGAAGAGTATAAATGCGATTACTGATAATTATAGGAGTTGCATACCTTGCATACAGGGCTTTAAAATCCTGGATGCTTCAAAATGTATCAAAAGAGAAAACGGTAACCGGGGAAACAACTGGTGAAATAGACGATGTTATGATAAAAGATCCTTTTTGCCAGGTTTATTTTCCTAAAAGAAACGGTGTGCACCTGAAAGCTGATGGCGAAGATCTCTATTTCTGCAGCAAGGAGTGCAGGGACAGGTTTATTGAAGTGAGGAATGAAAAATAAAAATTATTAAAATGTAACCGAAACTATTTTCACAGGAGGTTTTTATAGATGAAATTTTTTATTGATACGGCAAACATCGACGAAATAAAAGAAGCAGCCAAAATGGGAATGGTTGACGGTGTTACAACCAATCCGTCTTTGATTTCTAAAGAAGGTCGTGATTTCGAAGAGGTTATCAAGGAAATTTGTGAAATTGTAGATGGACCCATAAGTGCTGAAGTAATAAGCATTGATGCCGAAGGCATGGTTAAAGAGGCGCGTCATCTTGCAGGTATTCATGATAATATAGTAGTGAAAATTCCCATGACCGTAGATGGACTGAAGGCGACACGCACACTTACCGGCGAGGGAATAAAAACAAATGTAACTTTGGTTTTTTCACCTTTGCAGGCCCTTATGGCGGCTAAAGCCGGTGCAACCTATGTCAGCCCTTTTGTAGGCCGCCTTGACGACCTATCCCATGAGGGGCTTTTGCTTGTGGAACAAATTGTTGAAATTTACAGCAACTATGGATATGATACTCAAATTATTGTGGCCAGTGTGCGAAACCCGCTCCATGTTCTCGATGCTGCAATGATGGGCGCTGATATTGCAACCATACCTTTTAATGTCCTTGGGAAGCTGGCTGCGCATCCTTTAACTGACAAAGGACTTAAAAGTTTTCTGGACGACTGGAACAAGATGAAAAAGTAATACAACCTTAAGGCTAAAAAATGTTACCAAAAGGCGGAATAAAAAAAATGTTAAGCCATCCGAACAGCCTGACTCTTTTCAGGATTATGGCTGTGCCGGTAATTGTTATTCTTTTGCTGTTCCCTAACAGATTATGTACCTTTCTAGCGGCCATTATATTCAGTGCTGCGGCAATTACCGATTATCTTGATGGCTACCTTGCACGGCGAAGGGGACTTGTGACTGATCTTGGGAAGGTCATGGATCCGGTTGCAGACAAGCTTTTAGTTTCCTGTTCGTTTATTATGCTGGCATCGCTTCACTGGATACCTGCATGGATAGTCTGCATAATTATCGGCAGGGAACTCGCCGTTACCGGACTTAGAAACATTATAGCTGAAAAGGGGGAAGATATTTCCGCCTCCTGGCTTGGAAAATACAAAACAGGGTTTCAAATCGCAGCTATTATACCATTGATATTTCATTATCAGTATTTTGGAATTAATCTTCACGCTATCGGATATGTTTTTTTGATAGGCGCTCTGGTATTTACAGTCTGGTCTGGAGTTGACTATTTTGTAAGATTCAGAAGGCTTCTTGAAATATAAGCTTTTTTATTGACAAAAATTATTAAAAACTTTAAATAAAAACGTTTGAGCGGGAATAACTCAGTGGTAGAGTGCGACCTTGCCAAGGTCGAAGTCGCGGGTTCAAATCCCGTTTCCCGCTCCATCTTTTGAAATCTTTGGAAAATGGTAATTTTTGTTCGAGTTCAAGGAAGGCGAAAATTTTAACCACAGGAATACATGGAGTATTTCGAGGATTAAAATTTGAGCCTGACGCAGAAATTGTGCAGATAAGCGCAGACTTCGAAAAGTGGCGTTTCGAAGTCTGCGCTTATCTGCAAGGATTTCACTTTGGCGGCATAGCCAAGTGGTAAGGCAGCGGTCTGCAAAACCGCTATTCACCAGTTCGAATCTGGTTGCCGCCTCCAATTATATCAAGGGGTTAGCCATATTGGTTAAGCCCCTTTTTTGTTGTTTGCTACCATATTGCTACCACCTTGATTAAAAATCACATTTCCGAGCCTGTTTGCAGCCTCTTTATTCACGTCTTTTAATAAGTGACCATACGTATCCAAAGTTATCTTTATTGAAGAATGTCCTATCTGATTTTGGATATATTTAATATTTTCTCCCTGATCAATTAACAGGCTAGTCCATGTGTGGCGCAGGTCATGAAAACGAATCTTTTTAAGTTTTGCTTTTTTCAGGGCAGGAAGGAATTTTCTATTATACATATTAAGTGCTGACATGGGCTTACATATTTCATTCGGAAATATAAGGTCATAGTCGTTTGTAGGACAGCTAAGCTTCCATTTTTTAAGCTGTGTCATCATTTGAGGCGGGACGTCAACACGCCGTCTTGATGCTCTGGTTTTGGGTTCATAAAACTGAAAATGATTGTATGTGCGTTTGACATGAATCTGATTATTAAACCAGTCGATATCATTCCATTTCAAGCCTAATAATTCCCCCTGACGTAGACCGGTTGTAGCTGCTGCCATGAATAGCGTTTTGTGTTTTAAGTCAGGTGCTGCATCTAATAGGGCTATGATTTCCGCTGGCATTAAAATATTCAGTTCTTTGTCTTCATTATGTTCGCTTTGCCCTTTTGGCTTTTCAACTTCTCTAACTGGGTTATAGTCAACATACCGTTTACGGACAGCATAAGTCATAATAGCGCCAAGGTTTATCAGTATCTTTTTCATGGTTGAAATCGTTATATTGTTATCAAGGCAATGAGATATGAAATATTCGATTTCATCATAATTGATTCTATTAATCCGCTTACCTTCATAAAATGGTTTAAGATGGTTCTCTAAATGTCCCTTATATTGCTTATAAGTGCTATGGCGTATATTCGGCTTTTTTGATTCCAACCAGATTTTAGCTACAACAGAAAAAAGCGGTACATTCTTTTGAGGGATGTAGATCTCCTTATCAATTTTAACCTCTATGTCTCTTAGTGCCCTTTTTGCATCAGCCTTTGTTGCGCCATGAGGTAGCGTAATCCAGCGCCTTTTCCCATGGTTGTCATAGAAGTCTATGACATACCGGTTACGCCTTTTTGCAATGCCCTCAGCAATTGAAGACTCTCGTTTTATAGTCATTGTGTTTGATTTAGTAAGCGTGGGACTGATTGTAACTGGAATAATTTTAAGTTTAAAAAAAAGTAAGCCTCATGAAAGCACGAAAGAATAAATTACTTTAGCTGAAATTCTTTCGAAGTGAATCAATATCTAATGTTAGAGGAGGTTTATCTATGCTAAACAAACGACAACATAAAATTACAAAGCCCAGCAGGTCTATGCTCTCATTGTTTCTTTTTATCGCCGGTGTTTTCTCGCTACTATTGTATTCTTCGAATACTACCGCTGATCCTGTTGCAGTGGATTGCCTCAATTCCAAAATAGAGTCTCACTCGCACCTCGGCTTAATAGAGCTTAAACATATCAAAGAGCTTCATTATTATCATCATGCAATATGTAAGAGAGTTGAAGATGGAAGGTGGAGTAGTGATAAGGCCAACAAGGTTATGGGTTATATTATTTTACGCCTCGGAATATGTCGTGATGCTAGTATAAATCCAGACTATGAGAAAATTCTAAAAACACATGCAAGGTGGCCAGATTCAGTTGTATTGCCATACAAGAAGTTTTGCAGGGACACATATGATCCTGCGAATAAACGAGTTGGAGTAAATTTTAAAAGGCTGCAAAAACAATTTGAAAGGCTTACGGTTGAGATATTTTGCATAGTGATGCATGAAGATGCTTATCCCAGCAGTTTTTGGGCGCAATTATTTGAACCTGATTTGCCTTGTATAAAAGACTATAAGGATCGTACTGATTCAATATGTGAAAAACTAAGAAACGGCGATATAGAATTTAGTGATGCTATTGATCGTTGGGAACTAGCAAGTTTAGAATTTGATAAACGGCTTGGACCAGAGGCGGTCAAAAAAATGGGAAGGGATTTGGAGAAACCGATTGGGACATTAATAGATATGTTTAAAACTAAGGGTCTTGACTAGAACAGGGGCTTTTCCCTGAACATTTTTAGCAACATTTTATATAGATTTTTGTTACGGTAATTAAACCTAAACTCACATTCTTTTAAATGCAAATAAAAAGTAGTATCACAAATACCTGAAAAGATTCAGAGGCCATTGGATGATATGTTGGATGAGATTCTTCAGTTATGTCGTAACATATCCTCAGTTAATCAAACGCCAGTTGGGCAAAGGTTAACGCAAGCCGATATATCCTATACAGCGGAAAGAGTTTCAAAGAAACATTTTGGACTTTATCATTACTATATGACCATAAAACCAATAGGAAATGATGTCCTTAATGATTTTTCAAGAGAATTAAACGATACAAATATATTAAGAGGGCTATCATCGATGGCAGACGATAATAAAAATATTTTGATTGATATTAAAACCACAGAACAAGTTAATCCAACATTTTTAATAAACGCGGCACAAAAATATGGTATGAAAATTATCAACTTTAGGTAAGGAATGGGGCTGCAATTTCCATCTAACAGGGATAAACACCAAATTATAAAGGGCTTGCCGTTTTAGTTCTGGTGGTACCGACCGATAAAATTCCAGATTTCTCCAACATATCGGCAAAATCAGACCGGTTTGAAAAGTTGTGATATTTTGGATATCTGTAATCAAGGTCAACCTGTGCTACTCTCAATATATCTGGACTTTCGTGATATTTGGATTTTTTGGCAAGTTATCTGAAAATTGAGCAAAGATCAACGAGGAGAAATCGGACCAACTGACTTGCTAACGCCAGTCAGTCTCCATTCTTTGTTTTCACGCCACGATAAAACATAAACTTCACCCCCACCTTGCCCACAATGCAAATCGTTTTAACCGAAACTCGACTGATCCTCGATCTCATCAATTCAGGGGTGGCTTAGAGGAATCCCGCAATTTCCTTGACTTCACCTGAGGATTAAGTTTAATGGGTAATGTGAAAGGAGGTAATTCAGTGTGGCCACTTGAAGAAGAGAGGTAATTTGTAGGATCATTCCGTTTTAAAGGTCCTTTATTGTCAAAGAAGAAAGAGAAATAAGAGGGGGGATTGGAATTCATGTTAGCGTATGACAAAAAAAATCAATTCATTTTTTATCTTCAACAGGAGGTGTGTTATGTATAAAAAACTACTTGTACCCTTAGATGGTTCAATTCTATGCGCAAATGCCTTGGACCCCGCCGAGGACTTGGCTAAGAGATACAACGCCGAAGTAATCCTAATCCATGTTGTCCAATATGCACCTATTTATTCGGAAGACAGAATTGGCGAGCTTAGCGAACCAGATAAGAGCGAAATAGCAGTGGCAGAGCAATTTCTCTCTGAAAAGGCTGAGGGTTTAAAGTCAAAGGGGATAAAGGTTTCATGTGAAACTCTTGTCGGGGAGCTGCCCGCACAAGAGATAATTGAGTACGGAAGGAAAAACTCCATTGACCTAATCGTCTTGACCACCCATGGAAGATCCGGGTTTTCTAATTTGTGGTTGGGGAGTGTCGCTGAAAGGCTCATCCGGAAGGGAACCGAATTTGCATCAGTTTTTGTGCTCAGGTGTAAAGGTGAATGAAAATTTTGCTTTAAAATCAAATTTGAGCCGCAACACTTCTTTGACTTTGCGCATGGTTAATCTTCTGGTTGGCATATGTACTTCCTGAGTTTCAAAATGAGTTCAGGGAGTACATCCGACCGGTTGAGCAAGTTAAGGCGAACGTTATCCAGACCTTTTACTGTGCTATATAACACAGGCTTCTTTGTGACACTAAAACCTTGGATATCTCCAACATATCTGTAAAAATCTGGGACTATTAAAACCTGTGATATCATCATTCCCAGTTTTAGGTCTGTAGCTCTGCTTTCTGCTACATTTGCTTTTGAATCCATGTAATAAAAAAATGCCATATTTCGGTTAGGCTTCCTACCTGCCGTAACAGGACACGGTGTTGCATTCTCCGCAAAGCGGCCCTTAGGTCTTCCATGAATTACAACCGACTTCAGGCTGGTTGTTATCCACCATATATTGAGATTTCAAAGATCCAAATTTTAGCCAATAGTATCCTCTGTTATGCCTTATTAAAATAACCTTTTAAGAGCCACTTTAGCTGCATAAATAGGTAAACCTGTATCGAATGCAATCCTGGCAAATAAAGTATCAAATTGATGAGATTCCCTGCAACTGGTGTATGTCAGGTTTTGACAAGTTCTGCACAAGAAATGTTCTGAACCCGGAGGGTTATACAATTTCCTTACACGTTTACCGCACGATGGACATGAAAACCAGTATCTGAATTCCCCATAATTGGGATATGTTTTGGTCAGGAATACTTTGTAATCAAGCTCTTCAGTTTTCTTCCAGGTGTAAAATAAACCAATATAGGCGGGATTAAAACCCAAGCGGGCTTTGTAGCCGATTGACCCAATTTTTTCCTCGTTTCGTGTCCATCTCAACGTACCGGTAGAATTACAACCAAGTTCTAACCACTTACGCCTGATCATCATACTAATATCTAAATCTAAACAGTCTTCAACGGTATAATTGTATGTGTCTGCATACCGACCTGAACCAGATCCTCCCATGGTAGCCTCGCTGTTTTTCCTAAATCATTAAGGAACATTTAATCTTGTTTATACTTTTTTATGAATATATTTGTAGAAATATTAAATTCTTAGACCTCCATTAGTCAATGTAATATAAACTTAATAAATTAACATTTCTTGTTTGACTATCCAAGTTCCGGCTTTTGGGTTGTGCATGCTCTCAAGTTTCATGTTTAAAGATGTCATGCTAAAAAACCCCTATGCATGGTAATACATGTATACATCAACGGTTCCGTTGCCCTTAACTATAAATTTGCTTTTTTCGTTAAAATAAGCCTGAACCTTTGATAATTATTCCTTTACAGCCATTTTAGGCCCTTTTTTATGGTTACGGTTTCGTTGCTCTAAAACAACAGTTATGGTTACGGTTTCGTTGATGTGTATGGTTACGGTTTCGTATGCGATATTTGTTTTTTAGGCTTGCAGAATCCACGTTCAATATTTTCCTTTTCTCTGACCTCAAACACCATCCCTGCTTGCCAAATAATCCAATTAGTAGATAGAGCAAAGACAGCCTTGTCCTTCCTGAATGCGCCGCCTGGATGCACGGTTGATATAAACCCTTTTTCAAGTAATTGGTCTATAGCTCTTGTCATTCTCGGTTGTGTGATCCCATATTTGTTTTTAAATTCAGTGTAAGTTATATTCAGATTGTCGCAATTTATACAGACAAGTTTCTGCTTGCCCTTGCGGCCATGATTTTCAAATTGTCGCTTTGCCAATATTAATGTCAAAAGCTGTGGTGCATATCCTGTAAGCGCTGAGTAAGCCTTGGAGTCGAACATCTCTCGTGTTATCCATGTTCCAGGCGGTAATTTTGTTTTTGCCATTCTGCTTCCCTCGGATTTTATGGCCGGTGGTATAACCGAGGGGATATACCATTTTTTCACTGGCCCTATGCCAGCGCCGACCATGCCTTTTTACCTCAAATCATAAAATGCATACCAATAGTAGGGGCAAAACCAAAGTACTTCAAAACGGTATCCAAACGCTGCTGAAAGACACTCAAACGTATACTTCTTGTATCAAAGTATCTATCACTCATCGACATCACTACCCCTTGTTTAGGACCTTTTCTCTGTTTTTGAGCCATGCTTCAATTGAATCAACAAAGTAAAGCCGTCTTTGCTGTGTAACTTTACAGAAAGGAAGTTGTGCTTCGTTTCGCAATCTACCCATGGTTGCTTTGCTAACGCCGAAAAGCTCGAGCAATTCGCTTTCGGTTAACAGTTTTTCCAGAAACACGCCTTGATCTTCGCTTTGGTTTTTCCTGTTTTCTTTGTCCATCTTCATCCTCCGGTATCAAAAAAGATTCGATTGCCCGTGCCTTGCTTTCATATCCCTTTGATACTGCCTTCTGGTAGGCACGTCTTAGGGGTGTCTGTTCAGCGCCAAGCAATAACTGCACACAACTTGAGCAAATGAAGTCCGTATTCGCAGACGGCTTGTAGCCTGGTTCTTCTTGATTACAGAAAAGGCAAAATACTGCTGTCATGAACAAACCTCTGTTGTTGAAAAAATCTCATCAAGTAGATCCTCTCTGTAACTGTTGACCTCACCGAACCTTTCATCCCTCACCTTACCAATCTCAACACCCCATTCTTTAGATAGCTTTGTAGCTTCACGGCCTCTCTGCATAGCCTCAGTAAGGGTGATGTTTAGATTATTGAGTTTACACCAAGCGGTGATCGTCCAATAACCTGTTTGTCCTGAATTTTGATGAGATTTGGCTTCAAGAGAAGTAAGTCTCTCGTCATGGTCAATCTGCTTTAATTCGATTTTTTTAAGTGCTTGTGCAGATTTGATAATGAGGTCTATTTCGGAAAGGCTATCAATCTCATATTTCCCGGTTTTGCGAATTGATGGTAAAACCTTATGCGTTATCCATCTTTTAAACTCTTTTGCATCAGGCTTGTTTGATCGGATAATTAAAGTATAAAGCCCCGGCTCATTGACTGTGGACATTTCTTGTGGGCCTCCAAGGGTGTCCACTTTTACCGACCCCCTTTCATCAGCATCTAACCGATTCAAAGCATCGCGGTAATTTGAGATGTTTAAGATAGCACAAACATCCTTCATAACCCACCAAGGTTCACCCTCTTCATCTTGAATCAATCTAATTTTCTGAGATTCATAATTGAATGGTATTATGTTACTCATAATGACACCTCGATTTTAATTGGATTCATTTTGTTTTTTCAGCCAGTTCAAAACATCATCAAGAACAAATCGGCAGTATTTACCGACTTTAATGCTTGGCATAGCGTCCGGCCCGGTCTCTCTTGTTCGGGAATAAACCCAGGATTTTGGAACATTTAAAGATTCTGAAAGTTCATCAACGGTTAAAAGATTCTGGTTCATTGTAAATCCTCCTATGGTTAGAAATAAAAAATCCACCTTCCTAAATCTCCGTGGAAGATGGATTATCTATAACAAACAACAGCGCCTTAAGTCAAAAATAACCAATAAACTTAGTTGGTTATATAAACCGACCAATTTGTCAGTTTACAAATTTGAATCAGCTTCAATTATTTCTTCTGCTTCCTCCCGTGTGCAACTAAGTTTCTCCATATAATTATTAATTTTCGCCCCCCGTTCATGGGCAATTTTTTCTTTCCTCTTTTTTCCCCTATATTTCTTTTGATACTCTTTCCGTTCTTCCTTACCCATCTTGCTTTTTGGTGAACATAAAGGACAATACTTAATTCTTTTATCAATTTTTTTTGCAACAAAATATTTTTTGCAATTCTTACAATGATGTATGTATCGCTTACTTTCCTCGTGTTTGAAAAATTCAATCATACAATATCGGAGGTCATTCTCTATTACCACATGCCAATTAATTTCTTTAGTTTTCAAATATTTTCTTTCAGTAATCAGAGGAACTTCTATTAAAAAATCTCCATCTGAAATTGCTAATTTAGTATTGGCATGATTATAATGTTTAAAATAATCCAGAAAAGGATCTTTCTCACGCAACTGTTTAAAATAATATAGAAAAGGAAAATTCTCACGCAAACGTTTCCCCTTGGTAACATTTTCTAAAATGTCTCGAAAGTTTTTTTGAGTTTCTTTAATAACCTCATGTAAGTAAATGATCTCTAAGTGCTTTTTTAAAAGGGCTTCTAATTCTTTAAATCTTTCTATCGAAACTTCATTTTTCTTATTATGGATCTGACGGTCAGTTTCCATTAATTCTTCAATATGGCCTAAAACATCAGGATGGCATGTATTTTGAATTTTATCTTTAATATCATCAATAGGTACTATAAATGGGCCATCGTAATCATAGCCTGGCTCACCTTCGCAAGATACATATTGTAATAGAAGCAAGGTGTTATTTTTATAATTACAATCTTCTAATATATAACCAATATATCCAATTTGAGATTCTAAACTTCTTATTTTTCTTTCTTTTTCAGAAATTAAATTTAAAAGCTTAAATTCGGTCTGGTTTAGGAGTGCATAGAAAGAGCTTTTTAAAGGAAATACTTTTTTTATCCGTTCTACAAAATCCGGCGAAAATGACAGGAAGGTCTTAATATTCCTGAAATATGCAATAAACGCTTCATCCGTGGTTTTAGCATTGGCAAAATCAACTAAAATTGTACCAAGCTTCTTCACACGCTCTTTGGACGTTTTATTAGACACGACGAGCCTCCTGTGGCATTCTGGTGGGGTATCCGGGGAAAGCGGTCCAGGAAAACCGTTGTTCGCTGCGTCCAGCTATCCCCGGAAAACAATAATATCGGATGGTTAAAGCCTATTTCATTGCTACCATTTTGCTACCATAACATCCAAATACAGGGTAAAAAACGATAAGACAAGAAACAATGTAAGTTCTAATAACATGTTGATAATATGAAGGCAAAAACAATATTAAAGAGCAGGATAAAAAACCGTAAAAACCGTTTAAACAGACTGCAAAACCGCTATTCACCAGTTCGAATCTGGTTGCCGCCTCCAATAAATAAAAGAATTGGCGCTATCGCGTCGTCTAAAACAAGGTTATGTCAGGCAAAGCCATCCCGACCTTATATCGGGATGGCTTTTGTATTTTTGGAGTTTCGGAGTGGTAGATAGTATAGATTAAGGAGGCGTTGCCGTCTATTAGTGTTCACAAAATAATACATATTTTGTTTGCCATAATATAACTTTATTTTTATTGTACATACAAAATCTAAAACCTTATGGAGAAACCGACAAGGTGCCTAAAACAATTAGAAATGATATTCAAGAGTTACAAAAATGCTTTTCTGGCTGACGACCTGTCCCTCAACTTTTGCCAGAACAGAAGGCGTCAGGTAAATTTCAACTCCGGCAAAACCGCCAAAACTATTTTCGTTTTCAAGCTCATCTTCGTATATAAATGAAGTAAGCGGACCAAGACCGGTAAGCTTATCACGCCTGGTAGTTTCATCATATTTTAAAAAAACCCCTCCGAGATAAACGGCAAACCAAGAACGTATAATACCAAGTTCTCCCCTAACTGATAACTCATTAAATTCAGCCTCTTTATTCCATTTGTTACCATCAGAATTGTATTCATACTCCACATCTCCACTTAAATATGCTCCGGAAAGGCTGCTATAGAACCCCTTGAACATACCTCTTTCCACTTCAAAAAGACTCAATTGCAGACCACCGCCATAGACAAAGGATATAGTGGAAAGTTCTTTATAACCGCCACCTGCTTCTAAAAAGATTTCCAGATAGTCTGTAAAACCATATCGAAAGCGCAGGGAATCCATATGCATTAATGTTGGAAAATCATTTCTTTCGCTGTCTGAAATTTCTACAGTTGAGCTTCCTGCTGATGTTATTTGTTTTCGTTTGGTAAGCTCAGTCTCAACTTCCCTATACAAATGCTGATAGCATAAGGCAAATTCACCTTGGGCCATATTTCTGCCGATTCCCCTCTGCGGTAATTCCGTCATTTTTGTGGATGAAACCGGAGCAGAAGATTTTTTAGCTTTAGTGGCTTTTTCATCAACCGCCTTTTTTTTTGTCTTTAAATCGCTTGAAATTAAAGCCTTTTTTTGATGAACAGCAATATATTTAGCCAGTTTTTTCTCTCTCAGCGACCTGATTGTTAAATTCACCTCTTTCTTGGATGAAATAGGGCCAACGTAAACTAAATACCAATGTCCCTGGTCTCCAATTTTTTTGTATTTTGTAACTACTTGATATCCATGTTTCTGAAGTTTTTCGATAAACTTTATAGTATCTTTTTTAATACGAAAAGAACCTGCATGTAGATAATAGTAGTATTTTGTGGCACTTAAAGCAATATCCGAACATAAAAATATGACAGATATCACAATTAGGGTGGATAAAAAATGTCTAAAAAAATAAGCTTTTTTTTCTTTAGTTCGGCCATTTTCCATCAATTAGTCTCCCGATTCGGCATAAAGATTAATTTTTATATCCAAGAAGTAAAATACTATCATGCCGTTCCATAATTTTCAAACAGTTTAGTATAATATTGTTTAATTTTCAGGTTTCAGCTTCACACTGTTCACAAAATCATACAATTTCATTTACAAAAATATAATTATCTTTCCAAATTGTTTTTCATCCACCATCAATTAAAGCATAACAATCAGATATAACACTATATTTAATTCGTGATTCTAATTGGAATACAATTTGCATTAACATAATATCACGTTCTCCGAATTATGCGTTTTAACCTAATTTCTCAGGAAATATTGTTCAAAAGAGGTAAAGCTATGCGAAAAGCGATATACGACTTATCCGTCTGGAAAATCATCATATTTTTCTTTTTATTCTTCCTTTCTTTCCAGACTTTTTGTTTTGCGGCCGATATTACGCTCCGATGGGATGAGAATACCGAGACTGACCTTGCGGGTTATAAACTTTATTATAAAAGCGACACACCTGGTTCTCCCTATGATGGCGCTGGTGCTGATCAGGGCCCTTCACCTGTAGATATCCCGCTGGGAAGCCTGATTGATCCTAACAATCCTGAATCTTCAATTACCGGGCTTGACGCCGGCTATATATATTTTCTTGTCCTTACCGCATATGATACCGAAGGAAACGAAAGTGGTTATTCAAATGAAGTATCCACCTTTTATATTTCTTCACCTCAGAACGGTTTCTGTGTCAACTATGCCGGCCATACGTCATTTAACGTGTCAGGACGTGGAGCCGGCGGAGCTAATGTGGAAATCTATTCAGATAGTACACTGGTTGGAACAACTATAGCAAATGCGGATGGCAGCTGGTCAGCGGACGTTAATTTCACATCCGTAAGTGAAGGTGCGATCAACTTAAGTGCTAAAATAAATACAGTGACTTCAAATACCGTCACCGGAACACTTGATATTTCCGCACCTCAGATCAGTTCAGCCCCCACAGCAACTGAACTAACTGAAAACACAGCAGTTATTGAATGGACGACAAACGAGCCGGGTAGCAGCGTAGTCCAGTATGGCACTTCCAGCAGTAGTTGGGGAAGTTACACGTTAAGCCAAAATATTGCCAATTTGACCTCAAGTCATAGCATAACATTAACCGGACTTTTGGAAAACACCACATATTTATATCGTGTAGGCTCCACAGATGTCTGTGGTAACAACCCTGACCAGATTCCCAATGCTACAAACCCTTCTGCCGAATACACATTTAGCACCGTCCAGTCATATCCTCCATCAATAGTAGAGTTTCCCACTATTGATTTTGATAATAATACCATAACTATCACCTTCGACAAACCGAATATGCAAAATGCAACCATTGAAGCAAATTACAGCTTCAGTCCTTCTCTTAGTTTTATCACCCCAGGAGGGTCTGATGATATTATCAATACAGGCGGAAGTACATATCGTCTTTCCATGACCTCAATTCCGCATAACACCTTTTTAACATTGACGATAAGCGGTATTACAGACTCCTCCGGTAATCCAGTGACTCCCAGCTCCATCAGGATCAACGACAATGATAATGATGACATGGCTGATGACTGGGAAGTCGATAATGGACTTAATCCGTCTATTGACGACAGAGCCCAAGACCTGGACGGCGACGGATACACGAATTACCAGGAGTATCAGTGCGGTACAGATCCCGGTGACGGGGCTTCAATACCTTTTGAAATAGTAGAGTCCCTGCCACATCATAATTCCGGAATCACTGATTCTTGGCGTGTACCGAACAATTCCTCATTTGCTGTGTTGATAGATTCCGCAAATGGAATTAATATAAATCAAAACAGCATCAATTTTATCATTGATGACGGTAACCAGGTTTATGAGCGAAACTTAAGTTCCAATACAGTCCGTGTAGTTAAAATATCCGATGATGACGATTCCCAGGTTACCTTTCTCTGGGCTGTATACGACCGTTCTCAGGATACTTATGGAGATTATGAATTTGATGCCAACATCAACATTAAAATTGACGCCTACGACACATACAGCAACTTGATGAACCAGACAAATTATGATTTTAATGTTGAATCTGAGGCAGAGCACGATGTAGCACATGACCCGGCCAATCTGCCGGATACTGGTCCTGTTGATCCTGCAGATCCCGTTTTCGGAGGAGCTTATGATACAGGTATTCAGGTAAACAGTGGCGATCTTGAAGGCGCTAAGATTGTTTATAGCGGTTCTGAACCGGTTCTTCCAATGTTTGCACCTGTCGATGAAATTCCGGGAATCAACTTTCCTGGCGTTGAATCGGTTGGAATGCCCATGCATTTCCAGCCACCTACGATTTTCGATACACCTGTCAAGGTTTTCATCCCATGTCCGGGATATACTGATGTTAGCAGCCTTAGTGTATATTATTATAATGGCACTAACAGTGTATTGGCTTGTGATGCTGACGGTATTGTCCAGCCGGCAGGTGAAGGCTGGATGGTTTTGGGATCAAGGATTAATCACAACGACGGAAATCCATCCACCATAGAAATCCAGGTATATCATTTCTCCGGAATTCAGGCAGGAACAGCCTCGGTTACTGGTGGTTCGTCAGGAGACGGTGATGACAGTGCCGCCGGCGGGGGTTGCTTTATCGCCACCGCCACTTTTGATTCAAGAACCGAAAGGCATGTTCAAATCTTATCTGAATTCAGAGATAAGTACCTTTTAACTAATAGCCTAGGCAGGGGAATTGTAGATTTTTACTACCAAAACTCTCCGCCAATTGCTGATTATCTGCGCAGGCATCCCGGCCCAAGAAAAGTTGCAGGGTACGCGCTTATTCCAGTGACAATTCTGGCATATCTAATGCTTTTTGACCGCACGCTTCTTTTATTGCTGTTTATTACTTTTATGCTCATTACCGTTATGTATATAGCAAGATGCATTTTTATTAGCCTTGAGCCGATAGACAGAAGCACTAAAGAATTTTTCTTCCGGTCAAAGGGATGCCAATTGCAATGATGTAGTGAAATACATACGCAATTCAAACAAAAAAACCACACAGATTATCGGCATTTCCGGAACGCTCTGGTTTTATAAAGGACAGCATTTTTAATGCTGTCCTTTTCAGGCCCGTCCTAATAAATACTCTGATTGATAGACTCGTAAAAAGTTGAATTTACCACAGAGGCCACGGAGATCAGGGGGATAAATAGTTAATAAAGCAAGATATTTTCTGTGTTCCCTGCGAGCTCAGTGGTGAACAATGATTTTTTACAAGACCTTCCTAATTGATTCTGACCTAAATCAGCTGTCAATTGCATCAAATTTGGCTACCTTTTCATAAATCGATTCATCCTGAGTCCATTTATAAACGATTTATTTATGAATTGACAATCATCCTACCTGTGCATATACTTTAACCCAACTAATATTTTATCTTCACACTCACTTGAATTTCATTGTACTATAATTCCTGTTTTTAGTTCATCTTTGTTATATTTTCAGGAGCTTAACTTTTACATATGTACTCAAAAACATCAAACTCTGATACTTCAATAGATCGTTTAAAAGAAATATCAACATGGGTCTCTTCGGTACAGGACATTGATCAGCTTCTTGAGCTTATCATAGAAACTGCTACCCGGATGATGGACGCCAAAGCCAGTTCGCTACTGTTAGTTGATAAAAAAACAAATAAGCTTTTTTTTAAGGTGGCTACCGGCGAAAAGAAAGTTGACATCAAGAAGTTTGAAATCGGCATGGGGCAGGGGATTGCAGGTTATGTCGCTGAAAAAGGAGAACCTCTGCTTATACCCGATGTCAGCTCCGATCCGCGGTGGCATAGGGAAATAAGTGATTCAATAGGATTTAAAACGCGCTCCATCGCCTGTGTACCGATGAAGATAAAGGGCGAAACAATAGGTGTTGTTGAAATCATTGACAAAGTAACAGGAGACCCGATTCAAAATGAGGATTTAAAAACACTGTCGGTATTTGCCGATCTGGCCGCGCTGGCCATAGGTGATGCCCGAAAAATTGCAAACAACAAAAAAGAAATCAAAAACCTTAAAGAAGAACTCGATCATAATTATGAAATTATTGGCGAGAGCAATGCTTTAAAAAAAGTCATATTCGATGCCGCCAAGGTGGCAAATTCAAAAGCAAGCACCCTTATTTTAGGAGAAAGCGGAACCGGTAAAGAGCTACTGGCCCGTTTAATTCATCGATCAGGCTTAAGGAAAGATCAGCCTATGGTTGTTTTAAATTGTGCAGCCTTGCCGGAAACATTACTTGAAGATGAGCTTTTCGGGCATGAAAAAGGGGCCTATACCGGTGCTATGGGCAGAAAGATCGGAAAATTTGAGCTGGCAGATGGAGGTACGATATTTCTTGATGAAATAGCAGAGATGAGTCCCGGAATGCAGGCAAAACTTCTTCGGATTCTTCAGGAGGGTGTTTTCTACCGGGTCGGCGGAAACAAATCGATTCCTGTTGATGTGAGAGTTATTTCCGCCACGAATAAAAACATTGTAAATGAAGTCTCCGAGGGTAGGTTTCGAGAAGATTTATACTACCGCCTGAACGTTGTCGAGATTCAGATGCCACCCCTGCGCGAAAGAATGGATGACATACCTTTCCTGGCCAAGTATTTCTTAAATATCTTCAAACAGGAAAGGGGACTTTCCCATCTTACAATTTCAAAGGGAGCCATGAATTGCATGCTCGTTTATGACTGGCCCGGAAATGTCAGAGAATTGAAAAATGCCATGGAGCGGGCAGTGGTTATGGGTAACGGTATAGAAGTTTTGCCGGAAGACCTTCCCAACCTTGCTTCAAATCCAAAGTATCCCGGCATGGAGGTGGGATTGACTCTCAAAGAGGCTATACACAGCTTCAAAAAGGAGTTCATAACTTTAAACCTCAAACATACCAGCGGAAACAGAAGCCTTGCTGCACAAACCATGTGTATCCAGAGAACCTACCTGTCTCGCCTGATATCAAAATATGATCTGCATTAAATCACAGCTCAATTTTGATGAATTCGTAAAAAGCCGAATTCATCCAGGCTTTATCAAAAAATATTTCATTTCACGGGAGACAGATAAGCCCAGGCTTCGAAAGGGGGCGTTTTGAAACTGTCTCATGTTACTATTATAACTATTATATCGGCTATTATCATCATCGGATGTTCAGGCTATGGGAAACTCGTAATAGAGTCAAAAAATGAAGCTGGGGTTACCATTGATGAACTGATAGAAAATTCAGATGATTATGATATTCACCATTTCGGTCATGGTGAAAAATTTGTATCGGGTATCATTTTTGATCCTAAAAAAGACAATAAGAAGCTTCTGCCAGGTGATAGGTGGGTGAGAATAGATGAACAGACAACGATTTCAGATATCGTCAAAAGGATTAAAAGTAGTGACTTCCCGAGATTCGTCCCAACTCTTTACAAAATTGTAGGGCCCGATAGTGTGTTTTATGGGTATCTATTCACAGGATGGTCTCATATTGTTCTCAAAAAAATCGATGATGATACACTGTCTGTATATGGTTTAGATGAACCGCCGGAATATTTAGATATAAGGGGTGTCATATTGTTTGATAAGAACTTAGGGCTCGCGAAAAAATAACTTCACATTTTAAGCGCCGATGCATCCCGCCTGGCTGCGTTGCGAAAGCTCGCAATATGCCTGATATTCCTGCGCTTTCGCGCCTTGCCATACGGGCGCCTCAACACTTAAAATTGCGAACTTATTTTTACGCGAACCCTTACTTTTTGAAAGTGGATAAAACGAAATGACTGAATTGTAGGCCGTCAGTGGCCGCTTTCTCTCTGAAATAATTGAATCATTAATGATAGGTCACCATCTACCTTGTATTTCTGTTCCATGAACATCTGCTGGCCATCAGCCTTTCCGGTCATGATGTCTATCCACATATCAAAGGTAGTCTCAATAAAACTTTTCGGTGAATCATTCCTTTGAGGAGGTTTTCAAATTAAACCAGACCCACCTTATAACGCAATTCTGGGACTTAAAAAAGCCCCGTTTTCACCTGAGGTTGACAATACTTTTTTTTATGCCTTTCCGCCCTTTGTTCAAAGACTGAACGTTTTAAGGCACCTGATTCAGGGCCGTGACTTCCTAATTCTTGTTATCGGGGAAAAAGGCAGCGGTAAAACCACGATGCTCAACCAGTTTCTTATTTCTGCTAAAGGAAACTGGCACACATGCAGAATCCGTGCGCAGTCTACAACAACCTCCGGCAGTTCGCCGTCTCTTGATAACCTCAATGAGCACCAGGCTTTTATACTGCCAGATGATGAGCTTCCGATTGTTATGTTTGACGATGCTCATGAACTGACTGGAGTTGAATTGCAGTATCTTTTAAAGGACGCTCTTGCTCCAGGAGGCAGCCGTAAACTAAAGCGTCTGATTCTCTTTAGCGAACCGAGTATCAATGCAACTATGGCCTCCCTTTCTGCGCCTTTTGCCAGAGAAACGGTTTTAAATAAGGTGCATATGTCCCTATTCAGCGAAACGGAAACGCACGATTACCTTTTCCACAGACTCAAGATTGCGGGGTACACTGGGAAAAATCCTTTTAAATCCGCTGACATAAAGTCTATACATAAAGCTGCAGGCGGTCTTCCCGGTCGCATTAATGAAAAAGCGCACACGCTTCTTTTAAACAGACTTTCAGGGGAAAAGTCCACTTCCCGATCCACCCGACTACTTCCCCGTTTTAAAAAATCCTTTCTCATAATCGCAGGTTTTATTGTAGTACTCAGCCTGGTTATATTTCTTTTTTTCTTCAAAGAGAAAAATTCAAATATTCCAACTACAGATATTCTCGAACCAAAAACCCAGGTTTCAAGCAGCATGAGACCAAATGCTAAAAAGCCGCCTGCTCTTCCTGTTTCTGCTGCTCCTGTCGCTTCTTCAGATTCCAAAGGCTCTGAAAAAGGCATACAGTTCCTTGACAAACCAGAGAATAAATTGAGCAAAACCGACCCTGCTGTATCTTTAAAATCAAAGGCCCAGACTGGGAAAAAGAAAAAACAAGAAAAAACTGTTTCAGAGAAATCAAAAAAGGTTAAAGGAATCCATCGTGAAAGCTGGCTACTAGCCCAAAATCCGTCACATTATACAATACAGCTTATCGGACTGCAGAATGAAAAATCTATTTATGACTTTGTAAAGAAATACAAGTTGTTTAATCAGGTTGCATATTATAAAACTCTCTACCGCAAAAAAGACTGGTACCCTTTGCTTTATGGTGTATATCATAGCAGAAAAGAAGCATCGTCAGCCATGAAAAAATTGCCGCAGCAGTTCCGCAAATTATCACCCTGGATCCGCAGTTTTTCATCCATACAACAGATAATAAAAAGCCTTTGAGTACGACTTCAGGCGATTAAATAAAATTACGATGAACAAAACCAAAAAAATATTTCTCCTGGCAGCAAGAGGCATCGGAGTCCTTCTGATTGCCTTTCTTATCTTCATTCTTGTTTCACCGATGCTTATCAACCTGGAATCGGCGAAAGAAAAAATTCTTATACATTTTTCCGAACAAACAGGAGGTGACCTACACTATGAAAAGGTCGATCTTCTTTATTTTCCACGCCCCCATGCTGTAATTTATCAGGTAAGTTTATCTCTTCCTGGAAATGTAACAGGAACGCTTGCAAATTTGAAAGTTTATCCTGCAATTTTCTCTTTATTTACAGGTGATGTAAAGATTTCCAAGTTACAGCTTATAACCCCGAATTTTAATATAAAGCTTCCGTCTATACAAAAGGAAAAAAAGGTTGCTATCTCCCCTTCGTTTGCAAGGGAAATGCTGACCAATGTCCTGGCATATCCTGCATTAAATAAGTCCAGCTTTCTTATTGAGGTGAAAGACGGCAGGTTGAACCTGTATGATGAAAATGATTTTTCATTTAAATTTATAAATATTAATGCAAATACAAGACTCCTTTTAACCAGACTCACAATTGACCTTGCCTGTAAATCAAACCTGTGGAAAAATATCTCTATTAAGGGGTTGATTAACACACATCTATTTACAAGCAAAGGGCAGGTTGGTTTAACACTTTTTAATCCTAAAATTTTGACTGATTACTTTTTTCCCGATACTGTTTTGAAGGTTTCAAATGCCGGTATCAACCTGAATCTTGATTTTAAATCAGACAAACACCATGCACTGCACGCAAAGGTGCGAAGCCATACATCCCACCTGACATTGCTTCAGGAAAATGAAAATATTGTCATCAAAGTGAAAAACCTTATCTGTAAATTAGATATGGATGAAGAAAAGACAAAAGTCTCTCTTTCCAACCTTGTTCTGGATTACCCGAAGCTCAAAGCATCCGGGCAATTTTTATTAGACCGGATGGTAAAACAGACAAGTCTCGATATAAACGCCAAAAAAGTAGATGTCGGATCTACGCGCAAAGTCGCCCTTGCCCTGGCAGGAAATAGCGGTATCACAAAAGATATCTTTGACATAGTAAAGGGTGGCAATGTCCCCCAAATTACGTTCAAATCCTTTGGAAAATCTCAGGCGGACCTGGGAAATATGAAAAATATTTTTATTATGGGGAGGCTGCGTGATGGAAATATTTTTGTTCCTGCAGCACTCCTTGACCTGGAAGATGTCGATGGCAACGTGACCGTTTCCAATGGTGTTCTGGTAGGAGAAAATATTAAAGCACGTTTGGGAAATTCGTTTGGAACCAATGGGATGTTGGAATTGGGATTTGAAAAAAACATTCCGTTTTATGTGGAAACAGTAATTCAGGCTGATTTAGCCCAACTCCCGCCGATTCTTGAGCGCTGTGTAGAAAACAAACCTTTTTTGAAAGAACTCTCGCAAATAGAAGAATTTAAGGGAAGTGCACTGGGGAAAATGGTATTGGACGGAAATAAGCAATCGGTTGACGTTAGCGTAGATGCTTCAGAAATTGATCTGCATGCACGTTACGGTCGTATCCCATATCCGCTGCAAATTAAAGGAAGACGTTTCTCCTATGAAGAAGATCATATTTCATTTGACAAATTAAACGCTAAAATGGGCAAATCCACCTTTTCCCGGCTTTCCGGCGGCATCACATGGAAAGATGAACCTCGTCTTACAGTTAAATCCGACTCGTCCATATTACAGATGGAAGAAATCTATCCATGGATTCTCTCTTATAAAAATACCGCAGCTGTTTTTAAAGATTTCAAAATCATACAGGGTATAATAACACTTTCCGATATTAATTTAGACGGCCCGGTCTCAAGTCCGATGAACTGGCGTATTAATATGAAAGGCGACCTTGAAAATATTTTAATAAATTCGTCCCTGTCTCCAGATCCGATATCCGTGGCCGACGGAAAATTCGATGTAATGGAAATCCCCGGCTCGGGAGTCGTTAAAAACAACCTCATCATAGAATTTGCAAATCTGGCGTGGGGAAACAGCAGTTTTACTTCTGAAGGGAATATTATTTTTTCGGAGGAAGGACTCCAGCTCTATACGGAACTTTCATCTGATGAGATCGGATGGGATAGGGTTGACCAAATCATAGAGTATGTAAATAAAAAGAAGGAACCAGGGCACGATGAAAAACCCTGGACTTTGCCTGTGGAAGGTGTCTTCAGAATCAAATCAGATTATTTCACATGGGGGGACTTAACATTCAACCCGGCTTATGCTGATATCTTCCTGGAAGATAACGAAGTCTTTATCGATTTTACCAAAGCAAATCTGTGCGGCATTTCAGTTCCAGGGTCTATAAAAATATCTTCAACGAAATTGGAACTTTATTTATATCCTGTTGCTGAAAACCGGCAATTAGATCAAACAGTAACTTGCCATTGGGGGAAAAAACAACTTGTAACAGGTAATTTTGATCTTTCAGGAAAGCTGTTTGCCATGTCAAACAGTAAAGAGATCGGCAAAGTCCTTAATGGAAATCTGAAATTTAATGCCAAGGATGGACGTATTTACCGCTATGGAATACTGGCTAAAATGTTTGCTCTTTTAAATGTCACCGAAATTTTCAGGGGAAAACTTCCGGATGTGATAAAAGAAGGGTTTGCCTATAGCTCTATTAAAGCTGAGGGGAAATTAGAAAACGGAAAATTTACCTTTAAAGATTTTGTCATTGATGGCTCTTCAATGACCATAGTCTGCGAAGGCTATATCGATCCTGTCCGTGAGAAGATAGATATGGTTGTTCTGGTAGCCCCGTTTAAAACAGTTGACTACATCATCAAACATATTCCCCTTGTGAACCATATCTTTGGTGGCAAATTAGTCTCCATTCCATTCAGCGTTAAAGGGGATCCGGCAGATCCTGAAGTTATACCCCTTTCTCCAGCAGCGGTAGGAGCAGGTATATTCGGGCTTTTAAAAAGAACCTTTACGCTTCCTATTGCAATATTCCAGCCTTTACTTCCTGATAAAAAGGATAAAGACACAGAATCTGTTATAGAGCAAATAGATCCTTAGGGCTCACGAAAAAATAACTTCACATTTTATGCATCCCGGATTCAGGCCATCTTTGTCCGATCCTCAACTCCAAAATCCTCGAAATAGCTCGCTATTCCTGTGGTTTTGCAGCCTCGGATCGAACAAAGATGGCCTAAATCCATGCGCCTAAAATGTAAACTTATTTTTGCGCGAACCCTTAAATTTTTTAACAAAGATGTTTTTTATTTCTGCAATCTCTTTTATTTTAAAAATATAACCTCCCAGATAAAAAAGAACTAAAAACAATGTGCCTGTCAGTGCCAAAACAGCTATGCTGCCTGTAAATGTCCCGGAATCAATGCCCCAGAGAGCTTTTGATTTAAACCACTCAAGAAATACTCCGATTACCATACTTATAACAATAATTTTAATATAGAAAAAATAGACAGTGTAACTTTCCTTATTTTCGCTCTTTTTATTCCATAAGCCGTATAACAGTATCACCTGAAAAATGGCCGACAATGAAACAGCCAGGGCTATTCCTCTGGCACCCATGATATGCATTGCATAAAAATAAAGAGGAATACTTAACAAAACAGCGACAGTCATAAAAACTGCAGGGAAAAGTGTATTGCCCATGGCATAATATCCCCTGACAACCACAGTCTGGGCTGAAAAAGCAAATGCACCAATCAGAAAGAAAATCAGAATCTGGGATGTCAGTTCCGTGGCGGCGGCATCGAATTTTCCGTGCTGAAACAGGATAAGAATAATTTCATGCCTGAGCACCATCATCAAAACAGAAAAAGGGATCACCAGAGATATAAGTCGCAGGATATTGTTCAGCAGGCTGTTCGATTCAGATATTTTATTCTCAGCAATCAGTCTTGCCATAAATGGATACATAGCCATTCCTATAGCCTGACCAAAAAAACCTGCCAGAATCATCATGACCCTGAAACTGTAATTCAAACATGCAAGGTCTCCACGCGGCATAAATGATCCAAAAAATTTAAAAAGGAATTCCGATGAAAACATCATGGTCAGGCCGATAATCAGCGGCAGGGTTAACAGGAAATATTTTTTAAGATCAGGATGTTTTAAATCAAAAGCCAGTCTGAATCTCATGCCGACTTTCCTGGCTCCAAGGTATTGTATTGCAAAATTTCCGACAAATGCACCTGCAAGAACTCCCCATGAAAAACCTTCTATGCCCAGCCAGGAACCCAAGAGTATGCCGCCGGTAATTATGCCTATATTATACAAAAGGGGTGCAAGAGCAGGCAGAAAAAACCTTTCTTTAGCAAATTGAACGGCCATGAACAGACCACCTACAAAAAAGAAAAACTGGGCAGGCATAATAATCCGTGTCATTCTGATTGCACTTTTTCTCAGGGCAGGTTCATTTATCCCTGGTGCGACTATTGCAATAAATTCAGGTGTAAAAATAAAAGCGATAATAACAAGTAGTAATAAAAGACTTCCAAAGCATGTCAGGATTATGGAAAAAACCTCCCAGCCCTTCTCCTCTTCGTTAGCTGTGAGATAATGAGAAAAAATCGGAATAAAGGTTATGGAAAGAAAACCGCTCGCAACAACATGATTCAGTATGTCCGGGATTAAAAAGGCGATCAGATAGGCATCCACTTCACCAGTGGCCCCACCTATGTGTGCAATTACCTGTTCCCTGAAAATGCCGATCACCCGGCTCAGGAAAACCGACGACATCATGATAAATGAAGCTATGGAAACCTTTTTATATAAGGATTTGGACATAATAATTTTCTATACTCGATTATCTTATTTATTCAAACACTTAACCTCTTAGCCACCTGACAATAACAGTATTACCAGAAACAGCACAAGTTAAAAAGCGGTTTATTTATAAAAAGTGTATAATTTTTATTAAAATTGATTTTATATCTTAGTAAAAAATGTTAATGGAATATTTTCATTACTCTGGTTCACAGTTTAAGGGCTCACCGTTCAAGGTTGAAGGTGGATGAAGATTGAACGGTTTGAAAACATTTTATTAGATACCACAAATGATTCCTATTTTAAAAGATTGGCAAAATCGATACTTTTCTGATCCACAGGTCGTTATCCTTGGCTTTTTGCTCCTGGTTGGGTTCATATTTATTTTCCTGTTTGGGAATATGCTGATTCCTGTATTTGCAAGTGTTATTATTGCATATCTGCTGGAGGGAATGGTATCTATGCTCCAGCGCTGTCGAATACCGCGCATGGCTTCTGTGATAACTGTATTTTTATTATTTTTAGCCTGCCTGCTTCTTTTAATAGTCGCTTTGCTCCCAATGCTGTCAAGGCAGATCGGACAGTTTTTGCAGGAGTTGCCCTCGATGCTTGGCAGGGGACAAAACGCACTGATGCTTCTTCCTGAAAAGTATCCGGATTTAATTTCGGAATCACAGATAAGACATATTCTAAATCTCATAGGTTCAGAACTCACCATTGTTGGGCAACGTATCCTTTCCATGTCTCTCGCCTCTGTGCGTGGTTTAATCACAATTTTAGTTTATCTTATTCTTGTTCCGCTCCTGGTTTTCTTTTTTCTGAAAGACAACATAAAAATTTTGAAGTGGTTTACAGGTTTCCTGCCCGACGACCGCGGACTGGCCGTCGAGGTGTGGCGTGAGGCAAATGTTCAGGTCGCAAATTATGTGCGCGGCAAGATCTGGGAAATTATTATCGTATGGGGAGTAAGTTATATAACATTCACTCTTCTTGGATTACGGTTTTCCATGCTTCTTTCATTATTTGTTGGCCTGTCGGTTCTTATCCCCTACATTGGTGCGACAGTCATGTTCCTTCCTGTAACCCTGATTGCCTATTTTCAGTGGAACATAGGTTCTGCTTTTGTTTACACTTTAATTGCTTATACCATCATTCAGGTTTTAGACGGCAACCTGCTGGTTCCCCTGCTTCTTTCCGGAGTCGTCAATATCCATCCTGTAGCAATAATTGTAGCATTACTTCTATTCGGCGGTTTATGGGGAATCTGGGGCCTGTTTTTTGCCATTCCCCTGGCAACACTGGTACATGCCGTGATTAAAGCCTGGTTTAATAAAAGCTCGGTGAGGAAAAAAAATAAGGAAGATGTAAAAAGCGAGACTTAATCTGTAAAGGAAAAATGAAAAACTCACAAAAAATAAAAGTGCTTGGCCTGAATCTTGGAGCATCCACAGTATCTGTTGTTGAGATTGAACTGTATCAGGAAAGTGAAAAACCACGCATTGTCAAGAATTCGGTTCAACTTCATGAAGGAAATCCAAAGGATACTTTGCTTTCGGTTTTAAATAATTATGACCTTGCCTCATTTGACAAAATAGCTGCAACCGGCCGTAAATTCATCAAATTCGTAAATTTATCAACCATACCTGAACCACAGGCTGTGGAATATGCCTATCAGTTTGTCAAACCAGACACCATTTCATGTCCTGCCGTTGTTTCAGCCGGCGGTGAAACCTTCATGGCTTATATTTTAAATAATTCAGGCAAAATATCGAATGTTTTAACTGGTAACAAATGCGCCTCCGGAACCGGAGAATTTTTTCTTCAGCAATTGCGAAGAATGAAAGTATCGCTTAAAGAGGCAGCTCAGTGGGCTGCTACACAGGAGCCATTTCATGTTTCAGGGCGATGCTCTGTTTTCTGCAAGTCTGACTGCACCCATGCAACCAATAAAGGTGTTCCCAAATCAAAGGTTACCGCCGGGCTCTGCAAAATGATGGCAGACAAAATCCTGGAACTGCTTAAAAAAGTTAAGCGGCAAAATATCATGCTCACCGGAGGAACAGCCCTTAATCAAATGATGGTTGAGTATCTGCATCGTGAAATTCCCGGGCTTATCGTTCCGGAGCAGGCGCCTTATTTTGAAGCACTGGGTGCAGCTCTTTGGGCTCTGGAAAATGCAACAGATCCATTTCTCGGATTATCAAACCTTTTCCTGACCGAAGTTGCGACTTTCGACACTCTTTCTCCCCTTCGTAATTTTAAAAACATGGTTGAATTCAAAACCATGGAAACCGGTGAAGTTCGCGGAGGTGATCAATACATCCTGGGACTTGACGTAGGTTCAACGACTACCAAGGCGGTTTTATTACGAAAGGATGATGATGCAATATGTTCCTCCGTATATCTGCGTACAAACGGAGATCCTGTAGGCGCTTCCCGCCAATGCTATGATTCCATTCTCAAACAGGTAATAAGTAAAACAGATCCATCCGAAATATCTATTACAGGTCTTGGAGTCACCGGTTCCGGTCGCCAAATAGCCGGTCTCCATGCTCTTACAGATGGTGTATTAAATGAAATTATTGCACATGCCAGCGCAGCTGTATATTTTGATTCGGGCGTAGACACTCTGTTTGAAATCGGTGGACAGGACGCCAAATACACCTATATCACTAACAGTGTGCCTTCGGATTATGCGATGAACGAAGCATGCAGCGCCGGAACAGGGTCATTTCTGGAAGAATCCGCATTTGAAACCCTTGGGGTAAAAATGGAGGACATTGCCAAAATAGCCCTGGAAGGAAAAAACCCGCCGAATTTTAATGACCAGTGCGCGGCCTTTATTGCCTCTGATATTAAAAATGCTATTCATGAAGGTGTACGGCATGAAGATATTGTGGCCGGTCTGGTCTACTCAATATGCATGAACTACTCAAACCGGGTGAAAGGTAACCGTCCGGTTGGAGAAAAAGTTTTTATGCAAGGCGGAGTCTGCTATAACAAGGGAGTCCCTCTTGCTATGGCAGCACTCGTGGGCAAACCTATTGTCGTACCGCCCATGCCCGGCCTGATGGGTGCCTTTGGTGTTGCATTGGAGGTTAAAAAGAGAATTGAAACAGGTCTTATGGAAGAAAAGAGCTTCGATTTGAAAGTCCTTGCCAATCGAGAAGTAATATACAAAAAGCCTTTCACCTGCAAAGGAGGAAAACAAAAGTGTGACCGGCGATGTGAAATAGCTGTCATCGAGCTTGAAGGTAAGAAATATCCCTTTGGAGGAGCCTGCAATCGGTATTATAATTTGCGGCATGATGTTAATTACAGCATTGAAAAACTCGATCTTGTACGAATCAGGCAGCACCTGGTATTTGAAAAATACGCTGGTAAATTTACAGAGAAAAAAGGAAAACCCTGCAAGGGAAAAATTGGAATCAACAGGAGTTTTCTCGTCAACACTTATTATCCCCTCTATTCCACTTTTTTTGCAGAACTGGGATTTGAAACGGTTATTGCCGATCACCCCTCTCAGGAGGGAATCGACCTGCGAAACGCACCGTTTTGCTATCCGGGTGAACTTTCTCACGGCTTTTTCCACTCTATTCTTAAAATGAAACACCCGCCTGAATTTCTTTTTCTACCCCATTTTAAATCGATTCCCGTTGAAAACGGTGATACAAGCTCCCAATCCCAGGTCTGTCCTTTTGTTCAGGGAGAAACTTTCTATCTTCAAACAACGTTTTCCAAAGAACTTGAAGAACTAAAGAAAAAGGGAACGAAAGTTTTAGCACCCCTTCTTGACCTTCAAAATGGGCTGGAAAAAGCAGAGAAACCCCTGCTTGAAACCGCTGCTAAAATGGGTGTAAGTCGAAAAACAGCCAAAATCGCTTTTGAAAAAGCGCTGGTACAACAGACAAAGTGTCTGGCTGAAATGAAGGAGATAGGAAAAAAAGCTCTTATTGAGCTTGAAACTGATCCGGAAAAAATGGCAGTTGTGATATTCGGCCGTTCATACAACGGGTTTGTTGAAGAAGCACATATGGGAATTCCTCGAAAGCTTGCTTCAAGAGGCATTCTTTGCATGCCTTTTGACTTTCTTTCATTTGAGGATGAAAAAGAAAAGCGACATATGTACTGGGGAATGGGCCAGAGGATATTGAAAGCAGCCAGATTTGTTAAACAACATCCCCAGCTTTTCGGTACTTATATAACCAACTTTTCCTGTGGCCCGGATTCATTTATTATCGGATATTTCAGAAATATTATGGGTCGAAAGCCTTCCCTGACTCTTGAGCTTGACAGCCATACGGCTGACGCCGGTCTTGAAACCAGGATCGAAGCTTTTCTTGACATCACCTGTGCATACAGACAACTTGTAACCCGTAAACAGATTCTTTCAAAAAAACAAAATTTTCAGCCTGCTCGAATTATGCTTGACAATGGGACAGCAAAAGTAATGACATCATCTGGAAAAGCACTTGCGATTACAGATCCCAGTATAACAATGCTTCTTCCTTCCATGGGAAAAATTGCCACAGAATTATTAACATCAGTATTTCGTGGTCTTGGCATCAATGCAAAAGGGCATGCGCCTTCAGACGAAAAAATTCTAAAACTTGGCCGCGGCAATACTTCATGTAAGGAATGTCTTCCGTTGATTCTTACAACTGGAACCTTGCTTAATTACATTCAAAATAAGAGAAAAAAAGACGAAGTTCTTGTTTATTTCATGGCTACAGGTTCAGGTCCCTGCCGCTTTGGCCAGTATGCTGTCTTTATGGAAGATTTGATAAAAAAGCTTGAAATTTATGATGTGGCTTTTCTTTCCCTGACATCAGAAAACTCTTACATGGGGATGGGAAACGGGTTCGAACGAAAGGGATTTTGGGCGCTCCTCATATCTGATGTCATGGAAGACATCCGCTCAATGATACTTGCTAACGCAACTGATACCGATTCGGCAATGCGGACATTCGATAAAGAGCTAACCGAAATATCCGACGAACTTGAAAGGTGTAATTTTGCCCAACTGGAAAAACAGCTTTTAAAAACAGCCGAAAGCCTTGGCCGGATTTCTGTGAAGCGTCCGCCAGGGGAAGTCCCCGTTATCTCGTTGACAGGTGAAATATTTGTCAGAAGAGACTCTTTATCCCGCCAGTTCTTAACCGAACGCCTTGCTGAAAAAGGCTTTGCCTCCATCTGCTCACCAATAACCGAGTGGGTTCATTACTCCGACTACCTTGTTGAAAAAGGACTCACCGACTATCAAATGACAAAAATGGAAAAGCTGATATTTTTCATCAGAAAGAAGTTTATGGCCAAGGACGAAAGGCGTATCAAATCAATATTATCCCGGTCCGGTCTTGTTAATTCTCATCCAATTAACGTCAGGTCAATAATTAATAATGGAAAGCCATATATATCAGAGAACTTGACCGGTGAAGCCATCCTGACTGTAGGGAGCTCCATGTCGGAAATAGCCGTCGACTCCTGTGGTGTAATTGCTATCGGGCCATTTGGCTGCATGCCCAATCGTCTTTCTGAAGCTATTCTCAATGAAACGATGAACCGGGAAGAAAAGCTGAAAACCGACCCAAAAAATAAGCGGCTTCGCTCCATCCTGGCGGAAACAGAAGACCTGCCTTTTCTTGCCATCGAAAGTGACGGCTCGCCTTTCCCGCAGTTGATAACTGCAAAACTCGAAGCATTCTGCCTGCGCGCAGAACGTCTGCATATAAGAATGCTTAATAATAACTGAAACCGCCTCTTAAATATGATGAATTCGTAAAAAGTCTTTGAATAAGCGCAGGGTTGCATCGTTCCAAGGCTTATATACCCTCGCAAAAAATCAGCGGGATAAAAAGGCGTAATGGTTTTTTAGGGACTTTAAGTATGTCGAGTTCCTGAAAAACCGCTGCAACGCAGTAGATGGGACTTTTTACGACGCCATCAAGTGACTATATTTTTTTCTTGATACACCCGCACTTTTATTCTATATTCGACGCTCAAAAAAAATTGATCAGTGTTCTTGAACATAAGAAAGGAAAACATGAAGTCAAAATGTTTAACATTTTTCGTCATTTTTATTCTATGCCTTTCACTCATAACTGCCGGCTGTACAACTACACCGGAACCTGAAAAGAAAAGTGCTCCACAGTGGGTAAATTCAATTCCTCATGATGAAAAGTACTTTTATGCTGTAGGAATCTCGGGCCCCACGCGAAATATTAAAGACGCATGGAACCAGGCAATCATGCGTGCCCGTTCGGAATTAGGTAAAACAATAATTACACATATAACCAGCCACGACCTGATAATCTCCACCACCCGTGGTGAGTATTCAGCTCAACTTATTGAGGCTCTGTCTGATACTGAGCTTAACTTCACTGAAGTTATTGAGCGATGGTACGACCGAGACGGCATATATGGTCTGCCTGATTTCTACTATGTTTTAGTCAGAATGGAAAAAAAGAGAGCTGAAATGCTCTTAAGAAGCTTAAAATAGCCTACTTTGAATCAGAAATTTACAAACTCATTATGAGGTTAACTTGAGGCATAGGGCAATTATATTTAAAAGTGTCCGAAACTCGCGTATTAGTGAGCGTAAAGAAAGAACTTAGATCAATCCTTTCATATAAAACAAGCTTGCGCTGGCATTTTCCGACCCATAGAAAATGTTATTTAAATTGTTGTTCTTTCTTAACGTTCACTAATACGCTCAAACAGTCAGCCATTTTAAATCTAATCACCCTATACCTCAAGTTGCTTTTTAAGTTTGTAAAATTCTGTTGCATTTGAACCTAAAGCGATTGGTTCAAAGGCCAATCCCCTTTACATTAAGGAGAAACTATGGATTTCACTCTTTCTACTGAACAGGAGATTTTACGCGAATCGGTTCGCAGCTTTGCAGAAAACGAGATTAAACCGGTTGCCCAAGAGCTGGATGAAAAAGAAGAGTTCTCATACGAGACAATGCAAAAGATGGCCGAACTCGGTCTCTTCGGGATATTTGTTTCTGAACAGTACGGCGGTCAGGGTATGGACTATGTTTCATACATCATTGCCGTTGAAGAGATAGCCAGGGTTGATGGTTCTCATGCTGCAACAGTGGCTGCGGAGAATTCCCTTGGAATCGGTCCCCTTTTCTATTTTGGAAATGAAGAACAAAAGAAAAAATACCTTCCCAAGCTTTGCAAAGGCGAAACACTCTGGGGATTTGGGCTGACTGAACCCAATGCTGGCTCGGACGCCTCGAATTCCCAGACCACTGCCGTTTTGGACGGCGATGAGTGGGTGATTAACGGAAGTAAGATCTTCATTACAAATGGTGCCACTAAAATTACTGCCGGAGCAACCGTCTTGTGCCGAACCGGCACACGCGACGATGGCCGGCCGGAGCTTTCCTGTATCATTGTGGAGGCAGGCACCCCTGGCTATACGGCAAAGGAAATGCACGGTAAAATGATGTGGCGGGCTTCCAATACCAGTGAACTATATTTTGAAGATTGCCGTGTACCAAAAGAAAATCTTCTTGGTTCAATAGGAAATGGATTTCACCAGATGATGCAGACCCTGGACGGAGGTCGTCTGTCCATCGGAGCCATGGGCCTTGGTGGCGCTCAGGGCTGTCTTGATATGGCGCTAAAATACAGCAATGAAAGGGAACAGTTCGGCAGACCCATAGCAAAATTTCAGGTGAACGCTTTTAAGATGGCCGACATGGCTATGGAAATTGAATGCGCACGATTGCTTCTTTACAAGGCATGCTGGCTGCGTGATAACGATTTGTCCTTTTCTAAAGAAGCGGCAATGGGAAAACTTTACTGTTCAGAGGCTATGTATCGATGCGCAAACCATGCGGTTCAGCTTCACGGTGGTTATGGCCTCATGAAGGAATACGATGTGGAAAGATTTTACAGGGATCAGAAACTTTTGGACATCGGTGAAGGGACCTCGGAAGTGCAGCGCATTGTGATTGCAAGACACATCGGTGCTTTATGATTAATGGCTAAGTAAAAAGTCTCATCTACTGCGTTGTAGCGGTTTTTCAGGAACTCGACATACTATATGTATAGTCTCGTTCCTGAAAAACCACTACGCC
>RCNC010000644.1_pt1 | contig 45368 bp, 41 predicted proteins | sample 2041301 | NCBI WGS metagenome assembly RCNC01 (sample SAMN09708231, study PRJNA481090) | Marine sediment metagenome, whole genome shotgun sequencing project. | biome: marine sediment; feature: ocean; material: sediment; isolation source: Sewage treatment plant 13A marine sediment (STP13A) ...
TCATTTTTGAGCTCACTGGTAATCACAACATCGGCACCCGGTTCGGTTGTTTTGTTATCAAGCAGCTGAATATAAAGCCTTTCAATACCTTGCGGCAGCCCCTCACCGCCGGCAAATCGATAGCCACAGGAAGTGAGCGACACAAAACAGGTAGCCATGATGACCACCCGAATAATGATCCAGAAAAACCCACCGAGAGTGAATCTGGGAAAGCAAGCCATGAAAGAATTCCAAATTAACAGCGACATCTTTTATCGATTTGTTTTTTTTCCGCCGCACAGTAGCGCGAAAAATCAAATTTACACTACGATATTGACAAGTTTTTTCTTGACGACAATCACTTTCTTGATGCGCTTGTCTTTCACGAATTCCAATGCGCGTTCATCCGACAGCGCTTTCTGCTTGATGGCTTCATCCGATGCATCCACGGCAACATTGAAGCGGCTCCTGACCTTTCCGTTAATCTGAACCACAATTAGCAGGTCGTCCTCCACCAGCGCATCGTCACGGTATCCCGGCCAGGGTGCCAGCAAGACACTCTCGGCATGTCCCATTTCAGCCCAGATCTCTTCGGAAAAATGAGGTACAATAGGCGCCAGCAGGACCACCGCCGATTCGATGGCAAAGCGTGCCACGCCAGGCCATTCCGGTGCAAATGAGGCTTTATCGGCACCATAAAGGACATTCACCAGTTCCATGACCGCACTGATGGCTGTGTTAAAATGAAAGCGGTTTTCAATATCCCTGGTGACACGCTGAATGGTTTCGTGGGTCTTCCGGTAGAGGTCCTTGACATCACCGGAAAGGTGATCCAGACGCCCTGTGTAAGGTGGCGTATCCTTTATAATGGCCATGTGCTTCGCGGCAAATCGCCATACCCGGTTCAGAAATCTGAAACCACCTTCCACGCCCTGCTCGCTCCACTCCAGATCGCGTTCCGGAGGAGCGGCAAAAAGACAGAAGAGTCGGGTTGTGTCTGCACCATATTCGTTTAACAGAATGTTCGGATCGATGACATTTTTTTTCGATTTGGACATTTTTTCGACCCGTCCAATCGTAACCGGGCTTTCACATTTGGTACAAGCGTTCTCCCCGTTGTTCCCTTGCGCAACCTCTTCAGGCAACAAAAAGCCATGTTCCGGACACACGGCCGTCTCCTTGCAGACCATGCCTTGTGTCAGCAGACAGGTAAAGGGCTCCTTGTATTTAACAAGCCCCATGTCTTTCAAAACACGTGTATAGAATCGCGAATAAAGCAGATGCAAAATAGCATGCTCCACCCCCCCGATATACTGATCCACCGGCATCCAGTAATCAACGGCCTCTTTGTCAAACATGCCCTCGTTATAATGGGGACTGCAGTATCGTTCAAAATACCAGGAGGATTCGACAAAGGTGTCCATGGTATCTGTTTCTCGACGTGCTTCAGGATCGCCGCATTTAGGACATTTCGTATGGGCAAATGTATCCAGCTCCGGGAGAGGAGACTGCCCACCCGCCAGAAGGTTTGCGTCTTCAGGCAGAACAATCGGAAGGTCCGCCTCTGCCACCGGCACAATACCGCAGGTCTTGCAATGAACCATAGGAATCGGAGCACCCCAATAGCGCTGTCGGGATATACCCCAATCCCGAAGCCTGTAACTGACGGTTCTTTTCCCGATATGGTTGGCTTCAAGATAACTGGCGATATCTTCCTGGGCCCGGGTATTGTCCATCCCGTTGAAATTACCGGAATTAACCATATTGCCCTGGCCGGTATACGCCTCTGTCATGGTTGTACCATCAAGATCGTGATCATCGGGCGCCACCACGACGGTAATGTCCAGTCCATACTTTCGTGCAAAGTCAAAATCTCTCTGATCATGCGCCGGGACACACATTACGGCCCCGGTCCCGTACTCCATAAGTGCAAAGTTGGCGGTGAATATCGGTATCTTCCCGCCACTCAACGGGTTAATACAATACACACCGATAAATATCCCTTCCTTTTCAAAATTTTCGACGGTTTTGGCGGACCGATCCTGCATGGACATGCGTTCCACAAAGGTCTGGACACTCGCCTCCTCCGGTGTTCCCTTTGAAAGTGTCAGGACAAGTGGATGCTCCGGTGCCAGGCACATGAAGGTTGCTCCAAAAACAGTATCCTGACGGGTGGTGAAGACAGAAATGGTCTGTTGCCGGTCTTTGACAGGGTCATCAATCAAAAATTCGATTTCTGCACCTATACTCTTGCCGATCCAGTTTTTCTGCATGGTCGTGACCTTGTCGGGCCAACCGGGCAGTTTGTCGCTGTACACAAGCAGATCTTCGGCATAGTCGGTAATCTTGAAAAACCATTGCGAAAGATTTTTCTGTCGAACCGGTTTTCCGCATCGCCAGCACATACCGGCCTCCACCTGTTCGTTGGCCAAAACTGTCTGGCAGGGCTCACACCAGTTGACAAAGGATTCTTTCCGGTAGGCCAATCCTTTCTCGACCATTTTTAAAAACAACCACTGTTCCCAGCGGTAGTAATCAGGCTTGCAGGTCGCCAGTTCCCTGTCCCAGTCATAGGAGAATCCAATCCGCTTGAGCTGGGTACGCATGTTGTCGATATTCTGATAGGTCCATGTGGCCGGATGACTGTCATGAGCAATGGCAGCATTTTCAGCCGGCATCCCAAAAGCATCCCAACCCATGGGATGCAGCACATTGAAACCACGCATTCTTTTATACCGGGCAACCACATCGCCTATGGTATAATTTCGGACATGACCCATATGTATATTTCCGGATGGGTAGGGAAACATTTCCAAAAGATAATATTTTTCTTTCTCCGGGTCTGCATGCGCTTTAAAAATGCCGTTGCGTTCCCATATGCCCTGCCATTTGGATTCGATTGACTTCGGATCGTATTTATTTTTCATCATGCTGATCCTCATGCCACAATATCTTCCAAATATCAAGATGCATCTCCCTAAAGATAACGGCTGCAAGGGATAATAAATTCGCGTAACAATTAGAATTTGCGTATCGACACAACCGTTCGTCCTGCATAGAAATTGTTTGACTTGATCATGCCAATCCCATAATACACACCTTGGAAACTTGATTCGGCAACAAAAAGGACAACAAGTCATGACAAGCAAAATTCTCATTAACGCCGTCGATTCAGAAGAGATCAGAATCGCAAAGGTTATCGATAACAAACTCGAGGAATTCCGAATCGAGAGCGCCGCCAGAGAAATTACCCACGGCAACATATATAAAGGCATCATCACCCGAATAGAGCCGAGTCTTCAGGCAGCTTTCGTGGACTACGGCGCCGAACGAAACGGCTTTCTCCAGAAGCAGGAAATTCACAGCGATTATTTCCAGGAAACACCCTCTGGTGAAGCCTCCTCCATCAAAAACATTATCAAGCGGGGCCAGGAAATTCTGGTACAGGTAACCAAAGACCCTAGAATGAAAAAGGGCGCCATGCTCTCCACTTTCATATCGCTGCCCGGACGACACATTGTCCTCATGCCGGGCTCCAAAACCAAGGGCATTTCCCGAAAGATAGAGGATGAGACGGAAAGACAGCGCCTCAAGGACATTATTGGGAACCTAAAGGTCCCGGAAGGTTTCGGCATTATTATCCGCACGGCAGGTGAGAATTGTACCAAAACGCTGGCTTCCAAAGACCTGCAATATCTGCTGCGACTCTGGAAAAACATCATGAACAAAGGAATGAAAGCAACTGCCCCCGCCCTGCTTTACAAAGAACGAAATCTTGCTGTCAGATCCATCCGGGATCACTTTACACCAGATGTAAAAGAGATACTCATCGATGACGAGGAAGTGTTTCAAGAAGTAAAAGGCTTTGTCCAGATCATTTCCCGACGTCATCTCAATATTGTTAAGCTGCACAAAGGCGCATCCCCAATTTTTTCAAAATTTCAACTGGAGGACCAGATAGCGTCGATCTTCGAGAACAGAGTCAACCTCAAATCCGGCGGATCCATTGTCATCGACCAGACAGAAGCCCTCGTTGCCATCGATGTCAATTCCGGAAAAGCAACCCACCAGAAAACCGTCGAGAAGACAGCCTTGACAACCAATGTGGAGGCCGCCGAAGAAATTGCCAGGCAACTCAAGCTCAGGGATCTCGGGGGTCTGGTGGTCATCGATTTTATCGACATGAAAAACACGAAGAATCGGGCTGAGGTAGAAAAAACATTGAGGGTTCATATCAAGGCAGGCAAGGCCAAGGCCAATCTGGGCCGAATTTCAAAATTCGGTCTTTTAGAGATGTCCAGACAACGAATCCAGCCTTCCATTGAGTTTGGAAGTTATGTTACCTGTGATCGCTGCAAGGGTAAGGGACTCGTGGCATCCAAAGAAACCCTTGGCGTGCGTTTTTTACGAAAGTTACGTATTGAGACGCTCAAGTCTGACATTAAAAATGTCACCTGTATCCTGCCGGTTGATGTGGCCGATTATGTCCTCAACAATAAACGTAAAGAAATTTCCGATCTGGAAGCACGGCGGCAACTTTCCATACGTATCGTGGGAGATAGCCAGATGCACCCCGGCGAGAGCAAATTTGAAACCAGCAATAAAATCGTATAAGGAATCCACATTATGATCGATCGCTACACACGTAAAGAGATGGGAGATCTCTGGACAGATCAAGTCAAGTATCAAACATGGCTCAAGGTGGAAATCCATGCTTGTGAGGCGCTGGCAACCATCGACAGAATCCCGAAAAAGTCACTTGCGGTCATCAAACGCAAAGCCAATTTTTCCTTGGAAAGGATCGAGGAAATCGAGGCCGAAACCAAGCATGACGTCATTGCCTTTCTCACCAGCGTTGCCGAACATGTGGGACCGGATTCCCGGTACATTCACATGGGGCTGACCTCTTCGGATGTACTCGATACCAGTCTGGCATATTTGCTGCGAAAAGCCGGTCTGATAATAATGAAGGATGTGGACAAGCTCATGTCGGTCATAAAGAAAAAAGCCTTTAAACACAAAGAGACTGTCATGATTGGCCGATCCCACGGTATTCATGCAGAACCGATTACTTTCGGTCTTAAATTAGCCATCTGGCATGACGAAATGAGGCGCAATAAAGAACGACTTGAGCATGCCATAGACGGTATCAGCTACGGGAAAGTATCCGGAGCCGTCGGCACATTTGCCCACACACCGCCACTGGTGGAATCTTACGTGTGCAAAAAAATGGGTCTGAAACCGGCACCGGCGTCCACACAGATTGTCCAGCGGGACCGCCATGCGGAATTTTTCAGTGTGCTGGCCATTATGGCCTCCACCATCGAAAAAATAGCCCTGGAAATCCGGCATCTGCAACGTACGGAAGTCCTGGAGGCGGAGGAATACTTTTCCGAAGGCCAAAAAGGGTCATCGGCCATGCCACATAAGAGAAACCCCATCGGATCGGAAAATCTCTGTGGCCTTGCAAGGATTGTAAGGACCAATGCCATCTCGGCATTCGAAAACATCCCCCTGTGGCACGAACGTGACATCAGCCACTCATCGGTTGAGCGCGTTATCGGCCCCGACAGCACCATTCTGATGGATTACATGCTACACCGCATGACCAACATGTTGAATAAACTTCTGGTTTACCCGAAAAACATGCGTGCAAACCTTGACAAACTCAAGGGGCTCATTTTTTCACAACAGGTACTTGTCGCTCTAGCGGAAGCGGGTGTAACCCGGGAAGAAGCCTACAAACTCGTTCAGGAACAGGCCATGCTTGTGTGGCAGGGAAAAGGATCATTCAAGGAGCTGATCCTGGAAGAATCCACCATACGAGGACACCTGGGTGAAGAAAAAATTAAAGAAATATTTGACGTGGGCTATCATTTAAAGTATATCAGCGCCATTTTCAGTCGGGTATTCAACTGAGGGGGTATCTTCCGATTAGTAGCTTTAGACTAAATTGGGGACGATCGTTAACGATGCGACACTGTGTCTGCGTTCTAGCAACCATGCTGTTGACGGGAACCCTGATCGTCTCCGGCTGCACCGGGACAAAGAATCAGGGAGCCACAGGCATATCGCCTGTACCTGAAAAACAATTGGCTTATGGGGATGTGCTTGAATCCTGGACACAGGAAAGCCGCCTCTACGATGGGCTATCGACAAAACTGATTTCAAAGGCAACCTTTAAAACCGCTGCGTTTCGACAGGCCTATGCCACGGAATATGCGCGGCTATACAAATTAGAGGGTACAGAATACGATAAACTGGTGGCGGATCAGCAGAAAGAAGCAGCAGATTACAATGACTTTGTGATCGCTGTGTATGTTCCCGAAAAACAGTGGGATGACTTCTCCAAAGACACGTCCATGTGGAAAATCTACATGACGCGAGACAATGTGGAACAGATCCGGCACCTCGAAATCCGTAAACTGAAAGCAAAAGACCCGATAACGGCGTATTTTTATCCTTATATGACAACCTGGAAATCGATATACCTTGTCAGATTTCCAACGATTGATCCGAAAACCGGTAATCATCTCACGGATGACTTACATGATGCAGTTACACTGGTCATGACAAGTGTTATTGGGTCTGTTGAATTCAAATGGGAATACAATCGCAAACAGTAAAGGGAGGTTAATTTGTTCTTTTTAACAGAAAACGTAGCCTATGCAATGGGAGCGGGTGGAGCCGGGGGCGAAGGTGGCGGTGGCTTTTCAACATTCATCCCACTCATACTGATGTTTGTCATCTTTTATTTTCTTTTAATTCGTCCGCAGCAAAAGAAAACAAAAGAGCACCGCCAAATGGTATCCAGTTTAAAAAAGGGAGATCGTATTGTCACCAGTGGCGGTCTGCATGGACGAATAACCGGTCTGTCGGACGCAATATTGACGGTAGAAATTGCCGACAAGGTTCGTGTCAAGATCGCCCGGGGAAATGTGGGTGCGTTGAACCAAGCCTCAGCACAGCCCCAACCCCAGCCACAGATAAAAGACAAGGGCAAAACAGATCCAGGCAAATCAAAATAGCGTTCCGGTCTATTGCGTGCCGTATCAGCCGTATGAACGGGTTAAGCACTGTGGTAACGCATACTCATTTGCCAATATATTAAGGATGGCACAGAAAAAGATTCCCTGCTATCTTCGGCCGGGAATCTTGTATTTTAATTGCAAACTGAATTGAACGTTTTTTATCTCGATCTGCACCGATCTCTTGTGAATCGAGGGTTCCCAAAAAGCTTGACAGATCCACGGGTATGCCTGTGTTGTTTTGCGAACCCTTCTCCATCAAGATTTCGGCACACCTCTTTGCGAAAAATCGCTCAATTCAGGTGAAAGGAAACAAATTTGAAAAAATTCTCATGGAGACCTATCGCTGTCCTCATCGTTATGCTGACAGCAATCGTATATGTCTTACCATCGGTGTGGCCGGGAGTGTGGCCCCATAAAAAGGTAAATCTTGGACTGGACCTTCAAGGTGGCATGCATCTGGTACTGGAAGTCGATACAGACAAAGCTGTGGAGGATGCCATTGAACGGATTGCCCAGGAACTTCGATCCCGTCTTCGTAAGGACCGTGTGAGAGTCCTGGCATTGGATCGTGTTTTCGGGACACAAATCTCCGCGCGTGTCATGGGAAAAGAATCCATCGAACAATTTTACAAGACCCTGGATACTGATTTCAAGGAGATGCGCATCCATTCCGAGTCAGAAACCGGCGATACACTCACGGTGGTCCTGGACCTGCCTGACCAGGAAGCGGATCAGATTAAAAAATTTGCCACGGATCAGGCCTTGGAGACTATCCGCAACCGGATTGACCAGTTTGGCGTGAGTGAACCGGACATCCGTAACCAGGGTAAGAACCGAATCCTCATCCAGCTGCCGGGTATCAAGGATACCAAGCGGGCCAAAAAACTGATTGGAAGAACCGCACTCCTGGAATTCAAACTTCTCGATGAAACCAATGACATCGGCATCGCGCTGCAAGGCAATGTGCCGCCTGAAAGTGAGATTCTCTACGAGGATAACCAGGACCCGACTACCAACCGTATCACCAAAACGCCTTATCTTGTGAAAAAACGAACCCTTCTGACCGGTGCTCAGCTGGTAGATGCACGGGTTCAAATCGACTCACAGTACAATGACCCCTATGTGTCAATTGAATTCGACAAAAAAGGCGGCAGGGTATTTGAAAGCATCACGGAACAGAACGTCAAAAAACGGCTGGCCATCATTTTGGATAACAAAGTATATTCCGCTCCAGTCATCCAGGAAAAGATTTCGGGTGGATCCGCCCGTATTACCGGGCAGTTCACTGCGGAACAGGCCCATGACCTTGCCATTGCCCTGCGGGCCGGCGCGCTTCCGGCGCCTGTAAACATCCTTGAAGAAAGAACAGTGGGTCCCTCTCTCGGTGCCGACTCCATACGCAAGGGACTGATGTCCATGTGTGTCGGCGGCATACTGGTCATGTTGTTCATGATCATTTATTATAAAGGATCGGGTATTATCGCCGATTTGGCATTGATGCTCAACCTCGTCATCATCACGGGCGGCCTGGCTGCTTTTCAGGCAACCCTTACCCTGCCCGGCATTGCCGGTATCATCCTTACCATCGGCATGGCCGTCGATGCCAACGTATTGATATTCGAACGTATCCGAGAAGAGATGAATCTGGGCAAAACGCCCCGGGCTGCCGTCGACGCCGGTTACAGCAGAGCCACACTTACTATTCTGGATGCCAATGTGACGACCTTGATTGCAGCGCTTGTTCTCTTTCAATTCGGTACAGGACCGGTAAAAGGGTTCGCTGTGACACTAAGCCTGGGAGTACTGGCAAGTCTGTTTACAGCACTTGTTTTATCGCGGCTTATTTTTGACTACCTGCTGATCAACCGAAAGATAAAAAGCGTCAGCATTTAATTAATGCTTTCTTTTCATATTCATTTGTACCCGGTCGTTTCAGCATTGGGGAAAAGTGACATTAACGATACTATAAGGATGCAACTATGCAGTTCGTAAAACCCGATATCAATATCAACTTTATCGCCAGAAGGTATATTGCCTTTATCGTATCTGCGGCAATGATCCTGATGACAATCATCTCGCTGATCATACATCACGGCCCTAAATACGGCATCGATTTTGCCGGTGGAACGCTCATCCAGATAAAATTTGACACGCCAACCCAGATAGCGGACATCAAGACCGGACTCGAAAACCTGGACATCGGCATATCTTCCGTCCAGGAGTTCGGGGATGCAACGGACTATGAATTTCTTGTCAGGGCAGAAGGATCTGCTTCTATTTCAGAGGATGTGTCCCTTAAAATTGAAGAGGTTCTTAAGGCAGAAACCGGTGGCAAGGTTGAAATTCGCCGTGTTGAAATGGTGGGGCCCCAGGTCGGAAAGGATTTAAGAGAAAAAGCACTGTTGGCCATGTTTTTTGCACTTCTGTTTATCACCATCTATATTTCAGGCAGATTCGAACTCAAATGGATGCTCAGCGGTGTCATGGCCGGAGCGCTTATGTTTGCCGTCTATATCCTGCAAATATTCGCGGTCAGTATACCAGTGCTCATGGCCGGCGCACTGTTGGTTACACTGGTTCTATTCTGGTTTCTGGAATTGAAATATGCCATGGGGGCTGTTGTGGCGCTGATCCACGACGTCACGATTACCATTGGCCTGTTTTCCATATTTGGCAAAGAGTTTACCCTGCCGATTATCGCAGCGCTGCTGACCATTATCGGATATTCACTCAACGACACCATTATCGTATTTGACAGGATACGGGAAAACCTTCGAAAACATCATAAAAGACGACTCGATTTCATATTGAATAAAAGTATCAATGAGACACTCGGCAGAACCATCCTAACATCGTTGACAACACTCATTGTTCTGGTCACTTTATTCATTTTCGGCGGCAGTATCATTCATGATTTTGCCTTTGCCATGATTGTTGGCGTATTGGTCGGGACATATTCCTCCATATTTGTCGCCAGCCCGATTCTCTTAGCCTGGCAAAAACGTCAACGAGACATTGGACATATCGGTGCCGCCACGCCAAGAGGAACGCCCGGCTTATGGAAAATCTAATCCCATGGTTTCGATTGAAAAGTACGCCGGGTGTCGGCAACCTGCTTTACAAGCGGCTCATCGATGTTTTTCACTCCCCTGAAAATGCCATTCATGCACCGCGCAAGAAATTGCTGCAGGTGGAGGGACTGTCGGACAGGCTTATCACTGCTATCAAACGCCATACCTTGCCTGAATCCGTCAAAAAAGAACTTACAAAGATACAACAAAAGGGTATCAAAATCCTGACCCTTACCGATACCGACTACCCCGCCCTCCTGCTAGAGATACCAGATCCACCGCCTTACCTGTATGTGTATGGTTGCATTTCAGCAACACAGCAAAACATATCCATCGTGGGGTCCCGGAATGCCACACAGTACGGCCTTGAAACCACCCAGCGCTTGGGTCGTGACCTGGCGTCCCTTGGATTAACCATTGTAAGCGGTATGGCCCGCGGCATCGATACCGCTGCCCATGAGGGTGCCTTGATGGCGCATGGCAAGACCATTGCCGTCCTGGGAAGTGGATTTGATAAAATTTACCCGAGAGAAAATGAAAAGCTCTTTCACCGTATTGCTGAAACCGGTGCGGTGATTTCGGAATTTCCGCTCAACGCTGAGCCGGAAGCACACCACTTCCCGATGCGCAACAGGGTCATCAGCGGTCTGTCGCTGGGAACCGTCGTTGTTGAAGCGACCTTACGCAGTGGGTCACTCATCACCGCCCGTTTGGCTGCAGAGCAAAACAGGGAGGTGTTTGCCGTGCCCGGAAGTGTCAATTCATTCAAAAGCACCGGAACCCACACGCTCATAAAACAGGGAGCCAAACTGGTGGAGCAAGCTGGAGATATCATGGATGAGATATCACAATGGATTGACCCTTCCGTGCCGGAAGACAGCAGTCTCCTGGATGGGAACACAGTACCCAAACCAGCCCTTTCACCCGTGGAAACATCTGTGTTGCATGCATTGGATCATTATCCACTTCACATTGACGATCTGACCCGAAAACTGGGTATGGCTTCTTCGGATCTGTCCAGCACCCTGCTGTGTCTTGAATTGAAAGGTGTCGTACAGCAGGACCCGGGCAAGTTATTTTATATTAAGACCAAACAATAGATAAAAAGAGGAATTCCGTGAGTTCAAAACCACTGGTTGTAGTAGAATCGCCGACAAAAGTTAAAACCATCAAAAAATACCTGGGGGAAGATTACAATGTTGCCGCAACCGTCGGACACATCAAGGACCTACCCGTAAAAGAGTTGGGGATAGATATCGACGATGGGTTCAAACCGCAATATCGACTGATACCCGGCAAGCAAAAAATTACAGCGGCCCTGAAAAAAGCGGCTGGTGACACCCATGAGGTCTACCTGGCGCCCGACCCGGACAGGGAAGGCGAAGCGATCGCTTTCCACGCATCAGAGGTTCTGAAAAAAAAGGGCAGAATATTTCACCGGGTTTTGTTTCACGAATTGACCCGTAATGCAATTCTTGAATCAATTCAGAAACCGGAACCGCTCAATAAGAACAAATACGAAGCACAAAAGGCGCGACGGATTCTGGATCGTCTGGTCGGGTACCAGATTTCCCCTCTTTTGTGGCGTAAGGTCAAGGGCGGCTTGAGCGCCGGGCGTGTCCAATCGGTAGCTGTCCGAATTATCTGTGAGAGGGAACGTCAGATTCAGGCATTTGAACCCGAGGAGTACTGGTCGATCACCGCTCACCTGAAAGGAGCTGCTCCTCCGCCTTTCGAAGCCAAACTGACCAAGTTTGGCAAACAGAAAATCAAGATAAAAAATGAAGGGGAAGCATCCACTATACTGGAATCTCTGAAAGAGACCCCTTTTCTGGTGGAATCCGTTTCTAACAAAACCAAAAAGAGAAACCCCCTGCCTCCTTTCATCACGAGCAAGCTACAACAGGAATCGATCCAGAAGCTCAGGTTTTCAGCCAAGAAGACCATGATGCTGGCGCAGCAGCTTTACGAGGGTATCGAACTTGAAGGCGGTGAACCCGTAGGTCTCATCACCTATATGCGTACGGACTCCACGCGGATATCCAGCGAGGCCGCCGAAGAAGCACTGACGTTTATTCGGGAAACCTATGGCCCGGAATACAGCATGGAGAAACCCCGCTTTTTTAAAAACCGAAAAAAAGCCCAGGATGCGCACGAAGCCATCAGACCCACGTCCGTAAGCCATACACCCGACAAGCTGAAAGCCTTCCTTTCCAAAGATCAATATGTCATCTATCGTCTTATCTGGAATCGATTTGTTGCATCCCAGATGAAACAGGCGCTCATCGACACTCTTTCGATCGGTATCCGGTCTGGTTCCTACCTATTCACGACAGCCGGTTCGAACATCAAATTCCCAGGTTTCATGGCCGTTTACATATCGGTGGATGATGAAATTAAAACTGCAGGTGAAAAGAAGAAAGGCCAGCTTCCAGACCTGACAGAGGGTATGACGTTAGACCTGGAACGGCTGAATCCCAAGCAGCACTTCACCATGCCGCCGCCAAGATTCTCCGAAGCTTCCCTGGTAAAAGAACTCGAAGAGAATGGCATCGGCAGACCCAGTACGTATGCTGCCATACTCTCAACCATCCGCACAAAGAAATACGTGGACCTGGTAAAACGATATTTTAAACCAAGCGAACTAGGTATGATTGTCAATGATCTTCTGGTTGGTAGTTTTGACGATATTATTAACGTTACCTTCACGGCCAGAATGGAAACCTTCCTTGATCAGATCGAAGCATCGGAGTCGGTTCTAGAAGATATTTTGGAACGCTTTTATTCCCACTTTAAAGAAGAAATTGATGCCGCAAAAGAGGGAATGCCGAGTTTGAAGGGTGTTGGCTTCTCTACCGATCTCACCTGCCCCCAGTGCCAAAATGAACTGAAAATCAAAGTCGGTCGAAATGGACATTTCCTGGCATGTAGCGCTTATCCAGAGTGTACCTATTCTCGGGATTATACCCGGGATGAAAAGGGGAAAATCCATCCTGTAGAGCTTGAGGAAGATGAATTGTCCGACAGGGTGTGTGAAAAATGCGGCAAACCCATGGTCATCAAACCAGGTCGATTTGGTAAATTTTTTGCCTGTACCGGATACCCGGAGTGCAAAAACACCTTTTCGGCCAATTCCATCGCCCCTGGGAAAGAGACCGGGGTCGACTGCCCTGAAAAAGACTGTGATGGAAAACTTGTGGAAAAGCAATCCAAGCGTGGTAAAATATTTTATGGCTGCAACAAGTATCCGGATTGCAGTTTTGCCACCTGGGACAAACCCGTAAGTAAAAACTGTCCGGTGTGCGACGCTGTATTTCTGGTGGAAAAATCGACCAAAAAGAAGGGCTCCTTCCTGGCATGTCTCACAGAGGGTTGTGGATATACGGAGCAACTGTAAGACTGTAGGCTTTAGACTGTTAGGCTGTTAGGCTGTTAGACTATTAGCTGCTAACAGCCTAACAGTCTACAGTCTAAAAGCCTCCACTTAAAATAAACTGTTGGCTTTTAGACCAGTTACACCTAATAGCCTAACAGTCTTCAGCCTAACAACCTAATTCAAATAAAACTTGACATCCAAACTATTTGATGCCATTTTACCATTTTACAACGTATAGGAAATATAAACTTGAAGAACCTTTTCGCCATTAACGTCCTTATTATCAGCATTCTTATCCTCGTCGTCGGTCTAAACGGCCTCGGCGAGGGACAGGGTTGTTAATGGCTTAAATTTACTCATCAGAAAAAATTAATCCGTTACCAGCCCTGAGCCGGTAACGGATTTTTTTTTGCAGAAAGGAATTAACATGGAGCTCACCGGTGCTCAGATTTTAATCAAGGTTTTTGAAGAGGAAGAGGTCGATACCATCTTTGGATTCCCGGGTGGTATGGTTATCGATATATACGACGCGCTGGAAGATGCCAGCATCAAGCATGTCCTGGTCCGTCATGAGCAGGGCGCGGTTCATGCCGCAGACGGCTATGCCAGAACCAGCGGAAAGGTTGGTGTTTGTCTGGTCACATCCGGCCCGGGCGCAACCAATACCGTCACGGGCATTGCATCCGCCCATATGGACTCAATACCCCTGGTGGTCATCACTGGCCAGGTTCCCACCCACCTCATCGGAAACGACGCTTTTCAAGAAGTTGATATTGTCGGCATTACCCGCTCCTGTACCAAGCATAATTTCCTGTTAAAAGATGTCAAAGACTTGGCCAGAGTTGTTAAAGAAGCTTTTTATCTGGCCAAATCAGGCAGACCGGGTCCGGTACTCATCGATATCCCCAAAGATGTGGGCAACACAAAAGCCCGGTACCAGCCGAATCAACCCGTTAAGATAAAATCCTACAATCCAACCTACAAACCGAACATAAAACAGCTCAGAAAGGTGGCCGATCTCATAGCAAGCGCTGAAAGACCTGTAATTTTTGCGGGCGGCGGTGTAATTCTATCCGGAGCATCCCAGGAACTGACCACGTTTGCCCGAACCATGCAGATTCCCGTGACGGCTTCATTGATGGGTCTGGGTGGATTTCCAGGGTCCGACCCCTTGTGGTTGGGCATGCTGGGCATGCACGGCACATACCGGGCCAATATGTCCACAAGCTCCTGTGATCTCCTCGTGGGTATCGGTGTGCGGTTCGATGACCGGGTCACCGGTAAAACAGATGCATTTGCATCCCAGGCCAAGATCGTCCAGATAGATATCGACCCTACCTCCATCCGTAAAAATGTACCGGTAACCATCCCCATTGTTGGGGATTGCCGCAGCACACTTGAAAGTTTGAATGAGTTGGTCAAACCCCTGGATGTTAGCACCTTGAAGGAACAACGGGCACCCTGGGTGGATCAGATACAGACCTGGAAAGACAAGAACACCCTTTCCTATAAACAGACCGATGTCATCAAACCCCAGTATGTAGTGGAAAAATTGTACGAACTCACCCGGGGCGAGGCCATCATTACCACTGAAGTCGGCCAGAATCAAATGTGGGCGGCCCAGTATTATCATTTTGACAAGCCAAACCATTTTATTACATCAGGAGGCTTGGGGGTCATGGGCTTTGGCCTTCCTGCGGCCATCGGTGCGCAGATGGCCAGACCTGACAAAACCGTGGTCGATATTGCCGGCGATGGGAGTATCCAGATGAATATTCAGGAAATGGCCACCGCCTTGCAATACAAGCTGCCGGTTAAAATCGTTATTTTGAACAATGGATATCTCGGTATGGTGAGACAATGGCAGGAACTGTTTTATGACAAACGTTACGCCAGCACATGCATGGACTGTGGCCCGGACTTTGTCAAACTTGCAGAAGCATATGGAGGCATCGGGCTGAGGGCCACAAAACCCGAGGAGGTCGTACCGGTTCTCGAAAAGGGATTGTCATCCCCCAATACCGTCATCATGGATTTTGTGGTGGCGCAGGAAGAATGTGTCTATCCCATGGTTCCGGCCGGCGCTCCAATTACCGAAATGTTATTAGCATAAAATTGTTACACAATTTTAAGGGGTTAAACGAATGAAAGAGGAAAAACATATCCTGACCATGTTGGTAGATAACGAGCCCGGTGTTTTATCGCGAATCGTCGGGCTTTTCAGTGCCAGGGGATACAATATTGAAAGCCTGGTGGTAGCGCCAACCATGGATCCGGTGGTATCCAGAATTACCCTGGTAACCAATGCAAACCTGCCGGAACTCGAACAGATTGAAAAGCAGCTCCGAAAACTGATCAACGTTGTCAAACTGCGGGATCTTTCTGGAAAAAGAGCTGTCAAACGGGAGATGGCGCTGGTCTGTGTCAAGGCCATACCTGAAAACCGCGCTGAGATTCTACGAATCGTGAGCATCTTCCGGTGTAAGGTGGTTGATTCCGGTCTGGAGCACTACATTATCGAGGTTTCCGGAAACGAGGATAAAATCAATGCCCTCATTAATCTCCTGAAACCCATGGGCATCAAGAAATTAGCCAGGACAGGAGCCTTGGCACTGTTCAGGGAGCCGAATTAGAAGTGGAGGGTTCGAGGGTGATCATAAGCAGGGTTGGAGGTGTGGAGAGTAGAGGGATATTAGCCATAAGCTTTTAGCGGTTTGCCAGTTTGCAGCTTATTGCTTATAACTCTTCAATTAAAAATTCAAAATTAATCATTAAAAATTTTATTAACGCAAAGGAGTCATTCATGACAACAATCAATTTTGGCGGTGTGGAAGAAAATGTCATCACATCAGATGAATTTACCCTGGAAAAAGCAAGAGGCATACTTGAAAACGAAACCATTGCAGTCCTGGGTTATGGTGTTCAGGGACCGGGGCAGGCAATGAATATGCGGGACAATGGGCTGAAAGTCATTATCGGCCAGCGACAGGGAACCTCCTCCTGGGACCGGGCAATTTCCGATGGCTTTGTCCCGGGTGAAACCCTTTTTCCCATTGAAGAGGCAGCACAACGCGCCACAATGGTACAGTTCTTACTCTCTGATGCTGGGCAGGTGTCCACCTGGCCCATGGTTAAAAAAAGCCTCAATGAAGGAGACGCACTTTATTTTTCTCATGGGTTTTCCATCGGATTCAAAGAGCAGACAAGCATTGTTCCACCGGAAAATGTGGATGTTATCCTGGTGGCGCCCAAGGGCTCCGGAAGAAGTGTACGAAAAAACTTCCTGGAGGGAAGCGGTATCAATTCAAGTTATGCCATCCACCAGGACTATACTGGAAAGGCATCAGACCGTGCCCTTGCAGTCGGCATCGCCATCGGATCCGGCTACCTGTTCCCCACGACGTTTCAGAATGAAGTTTACAGCGATCTCACCGGTGAACGGGGTGTGCTCATGGGTTGTCTGGCCGGCGTCATGGAAGCGCAATATAATACCCTGCGAAAAAATGGACACAGCCCCAGCGAAGCCTTCAACGAAACCGTGGAGGAATTGACCCAGAGTTTGATCCGGCTGGTAGCTGAAAACGGTATGGACTGGATGTTCGCCAATTGCAGCACCACGGCCCAGAGAGGCGCCCTTGATTGGGCTCCGAAATTCCGAGATGCCGTGATGCCTGTTTTTACAGAGTTGTACGAAAGTGTTGTGTCTGGAAAAGAAGTTGCCAGGACACTCGACAGAAACAGCCAACCTGACTATCGAGAGAAACTCCAGGAAGAACTCGATGTAATCAAAAACTCCGAAATGTGGCAGGCCGGTGCAGCTGTTCGCTCACTTCGGCCTGAAAATCGGGAATTCTCCAAGTAGGATAAAGCAAATGCAACCGATCCTTTTATATGACACTACCTTAAGAGATGGGACACAGGGAGAAAACATCAGCTTTTCTGCCGACGAAAAGGTTAAAATAGCTGAACGTCTGGATGGCATGGGCATTCACTATATCGAGGGTGGATGGCCCGGGTCCAATCCAAAGGATATTCAGTTTTTTGATATGGCCAGAAGATCCAAATTCAAACAAGCCAGACTGGCAGCCTTTGGCGCTACACGCAAACCCGGTATTGCCCCTGAAGACGATGCGAACCTGAAGGCCTTGCTTGAAACCCATACCCCGGTAACGACTATATTTGGAAAATCCTGGGATCTGCATGTGGAAAAAATTATGGATAATACCCTTTCTGAAAACATATCCATGATATCAGAGTCAATTGAATTTCTCAAAAGCCATCAGAAAGAAGTTATCTATGATGCCGAACATTTTTTCGACGGCTTCAAAGAAAACAAAGCATACGCCTCCCAGACGATCTCAACAGCCATCAAGGCCGGTGCTGATTTCATCGTTTTATGTGACACGAATGGCGGCACGCTTCCCTTTGAAATCGATACCATCATTCAAGAAATACTCGTGTATGTCGAAGCGGACAACGCAAATTTCTCTGGCGATATGAAATCGAAATTCGGAATCCACACACATAACGATTGCGGGGTTGCTGTGGCCAATTCGATTTCGGCTGTCCGATCTGGTTTTGGCATGGTGCAAGGTACCATTAACGGTTACGGCGAACGCTGCGGCAATGCCGACCTCACCTCCATCATACCGATTCTCTGTGAAAAAATGGACACGCACTGCATCCCCAGGGAGAATCTGACACAGTTGAACTCCCTGTCAGCGTACGTATCTGAAACGGCCAATCTGGTCCCTCTGAAGTCCAGGCCTTTTGTTGGAAAAAGTGCCTTTGCTCATAAAGGCGGAATTCATGTAAACGCCATCATGAAATTATCCAGGGCTTATGAGCACATGCGTCCGGAGCTGGTGGGCAATACCCAACGGGTACTTGTCTCCGATCTTTCCGGGAAGAGCAACATCGAATACAAGGCAGCGGAATTTGGTGTGAAACTCGGCGGAAATGGTTTCGACAGCAAACGTATCGTTTCCCGGATAAAAGAACTTGAGCAGAATGGTTATCAGTTCGATGTAGCCGACGGGTCCTTTAAAATTCTGGCCGAAAAATTGACGGAACAGTTTACCCCCCTGTTCGATTTGGAATCTTTCCGGGTGACCATCGAAAAAGACAAGGATCAGCCTTGCAGCTCTCGGGCCACCATCAAGATCACGGTGAATGGAACCCAGGAAATAACGGCGGCAGAGGGATATGGCCCGGTCAGCGCCCTTGATAATGCCTTGCGAAAAGCCCTTGATAAATTCTACCCGGATCTTGATACCATGCAACTGGTCGATTTTAAGGTTCGCGTCATTGACGGCCGGGTTGGTACCGCTGCAAAGGTACGTGTTCTCATCGAGTCCAGAGACCAGGATCACCTGTGGAGCACCATTGGCGTCTCCGAAGATATCATTGAAGCCAGCTGGCAGGCGCTAGCGGACAGTTTTCAATACAAACTGGCCTATGAAGACAAGATCAGGAAGACATTATGATGAACCCCACATTTCCGGGAAAAGGAATCTCCACCGCAGGAAAGGCCCCGGGCCAATCTCTGCGGTCTATCCTAGCTATATAGGCCCCGGCAAGAAAGGGATCATTCGCTATTGATTAATCATTTATTATAAACGAGTCATTCGTTTATTAGACTACAAATAAAAGCAATCACGAAAACACGAAATCTGAAAAGAACGAAATTATTTAGAATCTTTTCGTGATTTCGTACTTTCGTGTTTTCGTGATAAAAGCGCTTTACTTTATCCGGGTTATCCGGATTGGGAGACATACCATGACCGACAGAATCAAAATATTCGACACGACCCTTCGAGACGGCGAGCAATCCCCCGGAGCGAGCATGAATACCGGCGAAAAACTGCGTTTGGCGGTCCAGCTGGAAAATCTCGGTATCGATGTATTGGAGGCCGGGTTTCCGGCGGCTTCCGCAGGTGATTTCGAGGCTGTTTCAGCCATAGCCGGGCGGCTGAAAAATGTCGAAGTCGCTGCCCTGGCACGTACATCCAAGGATGACATCGACCGTGCCTGGCAGTCCATCAAGCATGCAGCCAAACCCAGACTCCACCTCTTCATTGCCACATCCGATATCCACCTGGAATACAAGCTGCGCATGGATCGGGAGCAAGTCCTTCAATCTGCCGTAGATGCCATCACCTACGCCAGAACCCTCACCGACAACATCGAATTCTCAGCCGAGGACGGCTCCCGCAGCGACCGCGATTATCTCTGCAAGGTCTTTGGAGCCGCCATCGAAGCCGGCGCCGCAACTGTGAATCTGCCGGATACGGTTGGGTATGCGGTTCCGGATGAGTTTGCAGAGCTCATCACCTACACCATGAACCATACCCCTAACATTCACAAAGCAACCCTTAGTGTGCACTGCCACAACGACCTGGGTCTGGCAACCGCCAACACCCTGGCCGCCATCAATGTGGGCGCACGTCAGGCCGAAGTTACCATCAATGGAATTGGTGAAAGAGCCGGCAATACATCCCTCGAAGAGGTTGTCATGGCCATAAAAACACGCCCCAACTTTTACACCTTATCCACCGGTGTCAACACCGAGCTGATCTATCCCACCAGCCGTCTGGTGAGCATGATCACCGGTATGAATGTGCAGCCGAACAAGGCCATCGTGGGTGCCAATGCCTTTGCCCACGAAGCCGGTATTCACCAGGATGGAATGCTCAAGAACCGCATGACCTATGAAATCATGAAGCCGGAAACCATCGGGCTCAGCAAAAATCGCCTTGTTCTTGGCAAGCACTCCGGAAGGCATGCTCTTTACACCCATCTGAAAGAACTGGGATACGAGCTCTCGGATTCAGAACTGAAAATTGTTTTTGAACAGTTCAAGGAATTGGCCGATAAAAAGAAACACGTTGTGGATGAAGACCTGGAAGCCCTGGTCACAGAAGAGATACTGCGCACCGAACAGGTTTTCAAGCTGGAATACCTGCATGTCAACAGTGGAACCACCATCATACCCATGGCCAGTGTCAAACTATCCATCAATGGGCGCTCCATCACGGGTGCAGGCTACGGCAACGGCCCCATTGACTCGGCCTACAACACCATTGCCAAACTCACGGGAACAACATCTGAACTTCGCAGATTTTCGGTCAGTGCATTGACGGGTGGCACAGACGCCCAGGGAGAGGTTACCGTGCGGCTGAGGGAAAACGGACTGGTGGCCCTTGGAAGAGGCTCAGATGCCGACATCATCATTGCCAGTGCCAAGGCGTATATCAATGGGCTGAACCGGCTGGAGTATTTGAAAGAGAACCCGGTAAAAACATCGCAATCGCTATAGGTAACTGTCTGTTAAAGACCCAATAGGACCAATTTATGTGCTTTGGATCATAATGATAAAGATTTTTATCACGAAAACACGAAAAGACGAAAACACGAAACAAACCTATTAGTTTTCGTGTTTTTCAAATTTCGTGTTTTCGTGATTGCTTTTATGTTTGTTACCGTAACATGTACGCTAATATCGCTGCATTTATAAGCCCAACAACCCCTTGCGTAACTTTTTAGGTGCTTTTTCGCTGAAACTCAAATTGTAGTACATTTTCATAAACTCAGAACCAGGAATCGTACCCTTCATTTCGCCCTGGTAAGTATACGCGAGCCCTTTGCCCGGCACATAGGTTGATTCTGCGGTTAGGCCGGGAGCCATATCCTTGTCCATCCAGGACACATAGAGGTCAACTTCGGCCTGGTGGGCAGACACCATCTCAGGAGAGTTGCATTTTCCCATGGCTTCCAGAACATTTTTCTTGATCTTCTTGGAAGTTGCCTTGCTGGTGAGGTAGTGGGTGAGCAAATATTTTACCTGCTCGGAATTGATCACCTCATCGGCATCCTGGGTCGGGTTCTCAAGATAAAGACCCTGGACAAAAACCTTTACGAAAACCAGTGCTTTCCTATAGGCAACCCCATTAAGTTTCAATGTTTTACCCTCCACCACCTTTTCTCCTGGAAACGTCACCCCCAGGATTTCCATATCCCCTGCAAACCCCACGGACCACGTCCCCACTGCAAAAACCAACATTGTCACTAAAACCAAAATTCTTTTCATCATGATGTGCTCCCTTTAATGTTAATTGATAGTAATCCAATATACCTTCATTCCAACCCGGATAAAACACAAAAAGAAAAAGAGCTTTTATCACGAAATCACGAAAGGTCGAAACCACGAAAAAGACCATGAAATTTATTGATAGGGCCTTATAGCGGCAGCGCCGCGTAGTATAAATTCGTTTTGCGAATTTATTTGCGTGTCCACATCTGGGTTCTTCCGATCAAAGCAACACCGATAAACCCTCGTACTTTCAAGCTATTTTCTTCCTTCAACTGCATCTTACAGGAATAGGTTTTACCGTTGTCGGGATCATAAATCGTCCCCTCCCCCCACTTGTTCTTGCCTTTATAGACAAATCCGTTCACCAGATATAACCCGATGATGGGGTTGTCCTGCATGGATTGGTCAGGATTGTTGGTATCCAGCTTCTCTGAACCATCTTCATTCTTGGGCTCATTGAGCCACACGATTTTGCCGCTGTATGTATTATCTGTTTTGGTAATTTGCACGAGCGCCTTGTTGTCCTTTGTATACCACGCACCCATAATGGCATCAGCCTCATCAGCAAACGCTTTTCCCCCCAGGACAAGCAACAGACAGATCAACCAGAACAACATTCGTTTCATTTTTACATCCCTTCCTTTACCATGTTTTTTATACCATGTTGGGGTTCAGTGAACCGACCAATTCCATGATGGTGTTTAGTTTCTTCCGTTCAACAAACCGTTCTATTCCCTGTACAATCTCCATGGTCGCCCGGGGATTGACAAAATTAGCTGTTCCCACCTGTACCGCCGTGGCCCCCACAACAAGAAATTCCAGGGCGTCTTGAGCCGTCATGATGCCACCTACGCCAATCACAGGAATATGGACCTTTTGGGCAACCTGCCAGACCATTCGTAAGGCAATGGGTTTGATGGCCGGCCCGGAGAGACCGCCGGTAATATTAGCCAACTTTGGCAGGCAGGTATCGATATCCACCGCCATTCCCGTAAGCGTATTGATCAAAGACAGGGAATCAGCACCGGCATCTTCGACACGGCTGGCAATTTCGACAATATCGGTAACATTTGGTGACAGTTTCACCATTACATGCTTGGTAGTTTGATTCCTTACAGCCTGGACAACACGATAAGCCGAAGCAGGGTCGGCTCCAAAAGCAATACCCCCGAGTTTGACATTCGGGCAGGAAATATTGACCTCCACACCGGCAATCCCCTCTGTTTCTTCCACACGTGAGGCCAGGGCTGCGTATTCGTCCATGTCCCTGCCATAAATATTGGTAATGACCGGTGTCGGGAATTTTTTCAGGAAAGGTAGTTTTTTGGTTATGAAAGCGTCAATACCGACATTTTCCAGGCCGATTGCGTTCAGCATGCCGCTCGGGGTTTCCACGATTCTCGGTGGTGGGTTTCCTTTAGAAGGTTTCAAGGACAGGCCCTTGACAATAATCCCCCCCAGGTAATTCAAATCGACAAATTCATTATACTCACTGCCGTAACCAAATGTTCCCGATGCAGTCATCACCGGGTTCTTCAGCAGAAGGTCCCGGCCTATATCTACTTGAAGCTTCTCATCCATTGTCTTGAAAGGCCCACTTCCCCATGTATTGAAGGACTTCACAGCAAGCTATGGGGAATGCGCTCGCTATTTTGGTTCATGAACGGATGTAACAAGTGTTTGCCTTGAGTTGCAAAAGTGATTTTAAAACAATTTTTTTCCCAGACCCTATATACTGCTTTTTATGTGAATTGTCCACGGTTAGGATAGCACACCGCAATCCCATTCTTTTGGGATAGATTCCCAGTTGTATCTATGCTATGGTTGCAGCAATTTTGAAGCTCCCCGCCGCAAGCCGCGGGGAATGCGAGCGCTGTTGCGGTTCACCGAATGATTGGATGATACCATCATGAAAGCCAAGTTAACGGCTATTAAAAACAGAAGAACGAAATCCCAGTGTATTTTTATCATCTTTAAACTACCTGCCCTTGTGATAATGGCCATACTGGGGTTTATCATAGAGTTTCTCTATGAGCTTCCTTTCATGCTGGTTTGCCTTATGGATAGTCGCTTAAGAAAATAATTGTTTAGAATTTAGAATTTCGTGCTTCGAATTTTAACCAGTGTTGCCATCAGCGCAGGCAAATTTCTCTATCCTGTGATAGAAGACCGGGTTTCCGATATTGAATAACAAATTAATCACCATACCCTTTAAACAGTTGGAAGGTGTCTACCTGACGACAGGTGCTGTTTATGAAGGTGGCCACATCGGTAATATCTCCGATGACCCGCTTGCCAGGTTGTTGAAAGGCGGCAATTCCGGAGGTTTTCGTTATTGCGGGTCTGTTGAAAATCTGAATTACCTCATCATAACCATCAACACAGACAACTGGCAGTGGCCCGATACAATGGATCCCGAATCCGGAACGATTGTCTGTTATGGTGACAACAGATCCCCAGATCATGGCATCCATGACACACCCAGACATGGAAATTTGATCCTGAGTAATCTATATATAGATCTCCACAGCAGTAAAGATCCCAGATGCCATGTTCCCCCGATCTTTCTGTTCAGCAAGCATCCCAACAAGGCCAGCCCCCGATCCATTCGATTCCTTGGGGTCTGCGCGCCGGGATCACCCGGTTTAAAACCGCCGAACGACCTAATTTGCAAGCAGAAACGATTTGAATCCAAACGTTTTTGGAACTATCGTGCGACATTCACGATTCTGGATATCCCGGTGATCAAAAGGACCTGGATCGATGATCTGGAAACCGGCAATAAAGATTCACCCCACCGGCCGATTGTCTGGAAAATGTGGCACAAAAGCGGTCTTTATCGACCTCTTCAACAGAAACATTGTTTGGGTGTACGGTCGCCGGGCATGCAACTGCCAAAGGACGATCTGCGCAAAGCCATGCTCTTCAAGCTTTACCGTTATTTTTCATCTGAACCGTACAAATTTCTTCATTTTGCCGCTGACATCTATGCCCTGACCGATTCAAAAATTACCCTGGGGCGTGTCAATCGTCATTCATCTGACGGAACATACGGCATCAGCGGAGATTTTCAACTGGGTATCGATGCCGACCCGGTTCGCCTGGGATTTCTCGTGGAATCCAAATGCTACAATCCCGGTATTGGGGCCCGCAAAAGAAAATCAATCGGGGTAAAGGAAGTATTGAAGATGCTCTCCCGGTTGGGAAACCGGCAGTTTGGCGTACTGGTAACAACGTCGGTTTTAACGCGGCAGGCTTATGAGGCTTTCAGGAAACAGGAGCATCCGATAATTTGTATGGCCGGCACCGACATCATCAATATTCTGATTTCAAATAACATCATCAGCGTCGAACAATTGACCCGTTGGCTTTCCCAAAATTACCCGACCAAGTCGATACCCGGCTCCAAAGGGCCCGGTCCTGATTTAGCCCTATAAGGGATTCATATCATGCCCATTCAGGGTTTGATAAATTCTAAATCCGAATATCTAAATCCGAAACAAATTCAAATATCAAATGCTCAAATGATTCAAACATAGTGCCCGAACTTGTATCTCCGAGATCTTGTTTTGATCATTCGAATTTGGATCATTGGGTATTGTTTAGGATTTCAAATTTCGTGCTTCGGATTCAAGTAACTACCACCATCGGTATAGCCAAATAGCTCTGACCTGGCCCAATGGACCAGGTTTTAAATTTTGGGATATAGGGGTTTTGATTCTATGGATAGGTGTTTCTATTCCGAATACTGTCATCGATACGCGTCTTGACACGGTCCCGGAATGTTTTTGATTTGACATGGATAACCTTGCGCCCATAACTGAAATTCTTTTCCATGAGGTCGGGATAATTCTTCAGGTTGGATTTCAGCTTGATACCACCGGATTGCACCTTTCGAAAGATATCAATTTCTTTGCCAACCACTTTGTTCCGACCGTTTTTTACTGCAGATAGAAATGCTCGTCGATCATTTGCACATGCTGCATAGGAAACCACTCTCCCCAGTTGATACAGACTGTGACCGTCGCTCCCCCCACTGATAGCCTTGTTCAAATTGAAGCCCAGGAGAGCCGACTTTAAATTCCATTTATTCATGTTCTCTGAGTTGATGACTTCTACCCCATCCACCATTTGGAAGAGTTCATTTAAGTCTTTCTTTTCAAAATGATGGTTGGTGGCAATACCGGTATAAATACCGCAGAACGGGTGTGGAAAGATGGTGACGGCATCCAGTCTTTTGGCGTGCCCAATGATGTCTTCCAGGGAAAGATTGATTGAGCTCATCACCTCCCTGCCCATGTAAGGTGCGACACTCTCTTCATAAAACCGGCCAAGGCCTTCAATGTCGTAAAAATAGGCCAGGAGATGGGTTCCCTCATACGATGTCACCTCAATGCCCGGAATCGACAATACCTTGTCATAAGCATCGATCTCAACAGCCCCCTGAATAGTGTTATGATCCGTAATTGCCACCCCGACACCCAGATAATCCGCATATTCCACAATCTCTTCAACACGATTTCGACCGTCTGAAAAGATAGAGTGAAAATGCATATCCACCACAGTGTTCTTTCGGGTCAGACTGTTAAGGTCCGGTTTTTCGAATACAATCCTATTGATTTGATTTGTCATTAACGTTCCCAGTCCGAACATACCGATTGACGCACATCGTAAGTTCCGTTTTGTCGGGGAAAACAAGAAGATCTTTTATCACGAAAACATGAAAGTACAAAAAAGGTCTTGAAATATTAAGTGCAAGGTGAAACCGTAAGCATCCCTTTATGGATTGTCCAATCCCCAAGAGATAAAACCATGGATCTTAAGATTAAGAATGCCATCGAATCCGCAGTCAAAAACGAGTCGCTGGCTCGCACTTTCAAGATCGAGCTGGTGGAGTTAGACACCGGAATTTCCGCGGTGGAAATGATCTATGACCCCGACATGATGAATAATATTTATAATCGGGCCCACGGTGGCGCCATTTTTTCGTTGATAGACGAAGCCTTTGAAACGGCCTGCCAGACCCACGGAACCATTGCTGTTGCACTGAATGTAAACGTCACCTATCTCGCCAGTCCGAAAGACAGATCAAGACTTCGGGCGGAAGCCCGTGAAGTGGGCCGCACCAAAAAAACAGCCACGTATGACATTAAGGTATACGGGCCCGGCAGGAAACTCATCGCCACCTGCCAGGCCCTTGCATTTCGAACCGGTAAACCAATACCTTTCCTTTAAAATAAATCGTTATACGATTTATTTTAAAGGAGAAAAGCTTCGCTTTTATTACTCCGGCAATTAAATATGTTACGGTTGTCATTCCCGCGAAGGCGGGAATCCAGAAAGACACTAGATGCCGGATCATGCCCGGCATGACGGGGTTTGGGTATTTAGTCGCCGGGTTAATACAATAGCGACGCAGTCGCGTATTATAAAATCGTGCAACGATTTTATTATTTTGCGAAGGTGACGACCACAAACCCCTCACGCGCCCTCCGAATCAGAAATTGCACATCATCACCCTCGTCGATTTTATTTACCTGTTTGGTATATTCCTGAACCGATAAGACCTGTTCGTGGTTGACTTCCTTAACAAGATCTCCACGCCGGATGCCCGCACTTTCCGCTTTACCTCCGGGCTTGATGCCGATAACCAGAACACCCTTCTCATCTGCTTCAAAGCCGAATCGGCCGGCGTTCTCATCCGACAAATCCATAAGCTGAATCCCTATATCGTCATTGCTTTCTTCACCCGGTCCCTTGGCCGTCAATTTGTCGTCATCACGTTTGGCCAGCTCCACCTGAACAGTTTTTCGTTTACCATTGCGCAGGAGCTTGATAGTTGTTTTCTTGCCGATCTCGGTATTCGCGATAATACTGGAAAGCTCCCGTGCGGATGTCACGGTCTGGCCACTGATTTCAAAAACAATATCATTCGGTTTAATCCCGCCTTTTGCAGCCGGATCACCTTCGAATACCTGGGTGATCAGAACCCCCCCACTGCTCTCGACACCATAATACTGCTTCAATTCCGTGGAAAGGTCCTGTATGCCGACACCAAGCCAGCCCCGGGTCACTTCACCTGTTGATTTTAATTGTGCGACAATGTCTTTGGCCATATTGATGGGTATGGCAAATCCAATGCCCTGGGCACTGGCAACGATGGCCGTGTTGATGCCCACGACTTCACCCTGCATGTTGATCAACGGTCCCCCGCTGTTACCGGGGTTGATGGAGGCGTCGGTCTGGATGAAATCTTCATAGGGTCCGAACCCGATAATCCTGCCTTTAGCGCTGACAATACCCGCGGTTACAGTCTGTTCCAGACCGAAGGGGCTGCCAATGGCAACAACCCAGTTCCCCACATTTGCCATGTCCGAGTTCCCCATCTTGATGGGCGAAAGATCGGTAGTAGTTGAAATCTTGATCAAGGCCAGGTCCGTTTTGGGATCACGACCTACAAGTTCTGCATCAAACTCTTTTTCATCGGCCAGTTTGACCTTGATCTGATCGGCATTTTCCACCACATGGTTGTTGGTCACAATATACCCTTCCTTGTCGATGATAAACCCGGATCCAAGACTTCTTTGTTTGAAATCCCGTTGGGGTTGATTATCCTGAAAGGGTCCCCCGAATTCTTCAAAGGGGTTTTTCCGGCCATTCGGGGGGCCGCCAAAAAAATGATTAAAAACCCTGCCACCGCCCTTTACCGTGGTGACGGTTCGGATATTGACTACGCTCGGTTTTGCATCCTTGGCAAGTTGGCTGAAGTTGTTGGGCACCATAACGACACCCGTTTCCTGGGCAGATACTGCCGGTATGAAGCCTGCCAGCATACCAACCAACACGGCCACCATTATTGATTTGTATATGTTGTATTTGATGATCATGGTAATATCTCCTTTTGTTCGCGATTGATGATTGAATGGTTATAGGACAATATACAACAGCAATCTAACCGGAACATGATCGGAAACTTACCATTTGGTAATCTTTGCGGAATGGAATAAAACCTTGAAGATACTCCCCTCCCCTGCTCGGCTCTCCACATGGATACGGCCCTGGTGTGCCTCGGCAATGGATTTAGCCAGACTGAGTCCAAGGCCTGCCCCGGCTGTGGAACGACTGGGGTCGCAGCGATAAAAGCGTTCGAATACATGCGGCTGTTTCACCTCCAATATTCCAATACCTGTATCCACAACCGTCAAGACAATCTCATGATTCTTCTTTGCGTGAAGGGACACATCCACGCGTCCGTCTGCCTGTGTGTATTTTATGGCGTTGTCCACCAGATTGGCCACCAGACGCTGCAGCAGGGACATATCCCCATGCAGGGTTGCTGCCTCTACATCACTACACACCAGATGAACACCCTTGTCTGTCGCCATAGGTTGAAACAACTCGCAGGCGTCATTGACAATTTGAGTTAGATCCACATCCGTTTTTACCAGTTCACCCACGCCTGCTTCCGTCTGGGATATCATCAACATGGTATTGATCATGTCCAGCAGATGATCGCACTCCTCGATACTGCTGGCTGCCATCTGCTCGAATTCCAGCATGCTTTTTCCTGTTGTGAGCGCGATTTCGGCAGCCCCTCGTATGCGTGTGAGGGGGCTTTTTAAATCGTGGGCTACGTTGTCACCTATTTCCTGGATCCCTACCACCAGGTGCTGAATTCTGTCCAGCATGGCGTTGAAAGTAGTTGCCAGTTGATCGATTTCATCACCCCGGGTGTTGACGGGTACCCGTTCTTCAAGGGAACCGGCAGAAATACTTCGTGCCGTGCGTGTCACCGCTTGAACCCCGGATACAGCCCTGCGAGCCATAAACCATCCAAAGCCGGCCGACAGCAACACCAGCATACTCAAGGTAGCAATAACTATTCGACGGGATGCCTCCACAAAACTTGCTACATTCTCCAGAGATTGGCCCAGCTGGAGAATCACACCGGCACCGATATTACTGTAAAGAATTCGCACCTGCTCTACCCGGCCCGGGATCGTGAGCGTTTCATAAATCTGGGAATTACCCTGCAAGGCTTGTTCGACGTTTTCCCTGGTCACCCCGATGTCCTGCCAATAGGACATGTTGGAGGAAGAAAACGAAATTCCCGTCGGGTAGAAAAGCCGATAAAAAATCTTTTTCTCACCGGAAGCCTGGGATTCCAGGGCAGCAAATCGTTTGACATCCTCTACACCGTCCGTTGCCATGATCGTGGAAAAAATGCCTGCTTGTCGGTACAGGTCCCTGTCTGTCTGGTCCCTGAACATGGATGTCATGAGAAAATAAAAAAAGATAAAGGCAATACAGGCTGATAACGAGAAGATACCGGCGTACCATAGTGTCAGTCGGAATGCCAGGGTATGTCGGACCTTAATCCCCTTCTTTGAGTACATATCCTACACCACGGACGGTATGAATCAGTTTTTTTTCAGACGCTTTGTCAATTTTATCCCGCAGCTTGCAGACCCTTGCTTCCACCACGTTGGTCTGGGGATCAAAATTATAGTTCCAGACATGCTCCATGATCATGGTTTTTGAAACCACTCTTTCAGCGTTACGCATCAGATATTCCAGCAAAGAATACTCCAGTGGTTGCAGATCGACGTTCTCACCGTCGCGAAGGATCTTTCGGCTGAGAAGATTCATTGAAAGTCCCTTATATTCGAGACTGGTGGGTTCTCTAACACCGCTCGCACGGCGGATAAGTGCCTGAACCCGGGCCAGAAGTTCGGAAAATGCAAAGGGTTTGGTCAGATAGTCATCCCCCCCGGACTGCAATCCTTTCACACGGTCGTCAATCTTGTTTTTGGCACTCAGGATAATGACCGGTGTTTCAATGAGGCGCTTGCGCATTTCCTGGATAATGCTCAGGCCGTCTCTTTTCGGGAGCATGATGTCCACGATGGCAGCATCATAGGGTTCTGTCAGCACCAAATGAAGCCCTTCATCACCATCAAAGGCAAGATCCACTGCAAACCCATCTGCGATCAAACCTTTTTCAATGAAAGATGCAATTTTACGATCGTCTTCTATTAACAGAATGCGCATTTTAAAAAACCAGGGTTCGAGGGTTCGAGGATCCAAGGGTTCGAGGGTAGAAGAACCCGAAGATCCAGTAAACAGAGGAACGATTACAAGCCCAAATAGCTTCCAAGATACATAGCATAAAACATCTTATAGTTCCACGGTTCTGAATCCAGTAAACATACTTGACAAGATAAGGATTCCCTGCCAGAAATCAACTGAACAGTCATCTGTCAACAAACACTTGAATCCTGGAACCCTTGGATCCTTTTTACAAAGAATAAAGGAAACATCTTAAGAGAGGCATAGATACCTGAGATATGCCATATGTGTTAGGAGCTAAAATGACCATTCAACAACAAATCAAGATAGATCTTATGGCTGCCATGAAGGCCAAGGATGAAGACAAGAAAAGCACCCTACGGGTCATTATGGGGGAATTCGCAAGAGCCGATGCAAAAGAGCTTTCCGATGACGATGTAATCAAGGTCCTGAAGAAACTGATCAAGTCAGAAAAGGAAACCCTGGCGCAAAAGGGTTCAGATGAAGACACCGCCTTTATCCAAATCATTGAAACCTATCTTCCACAAATGGCATCAGAGGACGAGATTGTTGCCTGGGTGAGGAACACCATTGACCTTTCACAATTCAAGAGCAAGATGCAAGCCATGGGCCCCATCATGAAACATTTCGGCGCCCGGGCGGATGGTAATGTGGTAAAAACTATATTGCAGGACTTATAGAGGGTTGGCGGGTCTGAGGATTGGAGGGTGGGAGGGTGGCTGGCGGCTTAAAGCAGATAGCGGCCTCCCAGCATCCAAGCAGTACATAGCTCCCTATGAGCTATGAGCAAGTTAATTCAAAATTAAACATTAAAATTATCCGCTACCACGGTCAACCGTCTTCTTTCAAAAGCCCTTCCGCTACGTTAATATCATACACCTGCCCAGGATCAAATTTTTTTTTGCCCTCATACATCTTGGTTGCCTGCTGAATGGCTTCGTGCGGTACCCAGCCATGTTCTTCCCAAAGCCCGGAAATGTCCTGGTTCCAGAGCCGAAATTGGACTTCGCTGCCGAATTTACGTACATACATCCGCACGCGCTTGTTCTGCGGCTGCGGGTGATAATAAAGCCCTCTGTCATCTTTCATAATTTTAGGTCCTCGAGTAGATACCCGGGTCCATAGGGCCCGGCACTGTTTGAATCCTATAAGGGATTAATATTAAGCACATTTATTGTGTGATAAATTCTAAATCCGAAAATCGAATTACGGAGTAAATCAACCGTCAGTTAACTTGATCCCGGACCCATTCGAAATAGAGATCATACCCATCCGTCACCGGCAAGCACACGATGCAAGGGCACTCGTAACTATGCATCGCTTTCACTTTATTCTTGAGTGCCGGTATATTCTTCTCCGTAGTCTTGGCGATCAGAACAACCTCCTGATCTTCCTGGATCTGTCCTTCCCAGCGATAAATAGAGTTCATCCGATCAATAATGTTGGCACAGGCTGCCAAACGTGATTCCACCAGGGCCATACCAATCTTTCTGGCCTCTGTCTTGTCAGCGGTGGTGATGTAAACAAGTTGGATTGCCGTCATTGGGTTCCCTTTTTCCTGCAAATATGTATGGTTCCTCTCCTGACTTGATTGACAATGAAAATCCAGGAAGTAAGGGGAAAGCTATAAGCAGTAAGCTGTTAGCGGCTTATAGCTTATCGCTTACATCCTACCTAACTATAGCAATTTGATTGACAGATCAATGCCGAATCATTAGCTTCATCATGTATTTTTGTTTTGGTTTTTATCCTTAAAAAAATCCCGTACTGTAACGACAACCATTCTCTGCCCAAATTGCCGCAAACTCATCAGCGCCGATGAAGCCCGCTGTCCCTATTGCGGCACACCAAAACCCGGATCCTGGATGCACAACAACCCCATTGCGCGCCTGTTCAATGATCCTGTCCGATTCATTAAAGGTATCATATACGTCAATGCCGGAATGTTTGCCCTGGCGATCCTCTTGAGTTTTCAGGGTCTCAGTTTCTCGATGAACCCCTTGACATTTCTGTCTCCGGACAGCCGGAGTCTCCTATTGCTGGGAGCAACCGGTGCCGTTCCAATAAACGATATGCATCGCTGGTGGACCCTGTTATCTGCCAACTATCTTCACGGCGGCATCCTGCACATTCTGTTCAATATGATGGCATTCCGACAGATCTCAGTACTCATTATTCGCGAATACGGTCTTCACCGGATGTTCAGCATTTATACCCTGGGTGGGATAATCGGATTCTGGATTTCTTATCTGGCTCAGACACCATTCACCATCGGCTCATCAGCAGCCATCTGCAGCCTCATCGGCGCTGCCCTTTACTATGGCAAGAGCCGTGGCGGCGTATACGGGCACGCCATATATCGCCAAATCGGCGGATGGGTCATAGTATTATTCCTGTTTGGTTTCACTATCCCTGGCATCGACAACTGGGGACATGGTGGAGGTATTGCCGCCGGCATCTTGCTCGGGCTTCTGTTCGGTTACCATGAAAGAAAAAAAGAAACCCGTCTGCACAAGACGCTTGCGCACTTGTGCGCTATAGCAACCGTGGCCGTTCTATTTTGGGCCATTGGGTCCTGTTTCTACCTCCTGATGCAGGCAGGCCCATAGACACGTGGACTCGATCTCCGAGGTCGTGTTTTGATCATTCGAATTTGTCTTTTTTGATATTGTTTAGGATTTCGTATTTTGAGCTTCGGATTTGGATAGATAACGACATCAGCCGGCTAACAACGCTCTCTATGACTCAAAGAACCAGATTTTTACCAATTAGAATTAAGGACATTCAGCTACCCCATGGATTCTTCAGCGGAAAAACGAGATCATTTTGCCTTAAGACGCTGTATCCTGAAAACCCTGTATGAATTCTTCAGGGCATTCCCTTTTGGGCTGTCTGAGCTTCGCGCCATCGATGAGACGTGCCAATCCAGTCCTGAATGGCTCAACTGGAATATCGTCTACCTCGAAAAATGTGGTTATGTGGAATTGGACAAATCCATGGAGTGCCCACCTTATGTCTCCTGCACGGCTGCCATCACTGCAAAAGGCATCGATCTCGTCGAGAACATACACAAATTTGACAATAAATTCAAATTGATACCATAATATCCTCTGCTCGTTGAATTTACTTTTCTATTGACACCCCCCGGATACTATTTTATACACGATGCAATCGTCTTTTGGCAAGTAAAGCGTAATACGTCTGCGCATGCGTCATCACGCTATGGAACAATATATGAACCATTTTGAACGCAGAAAAAACAAACGATTCAAAGCCGCCTGCGGGGCTTATGCTGTGTTGGGCCCGGAGAATTCTAAAATTGGTCAGATCAAGGACATCAGCATTGACGGGCTCGCATTCAAATACCTCGCAGACGAGGCCCGTCCCAATGGTGCCGGCGAACTGAATATCATCATCCGCCAAAATAACTTACACGTCCAGAGCATACCCATACAAACCGTCTCCGACTTCGAACTTGCCAAGGAAAACGCTTTTAGCACGGTACGGTTAAGACAACAGGGAGTTCAGTTTGGTGAACTGACGTCCGATCAGACATCACAGCTGGAATTAATCCTGAAGCACTATACCTCATGGACCGAAGAACCTTCTTAAAAACATTCAGTTTTTTTATTCTGGCGCAGGGACTGCCTGCCAACGGAATTGTCAGGGCGACTGAAGCGCCTGTCGCACCCGTGAATGACTCCACAGGAGCTGCCTTTACAAAAAACCGGCAGACCGTCTCTACCCATGATATCATGCTTCCAAAAAGTGACTGGCCGGTATTTCTAACTTCCCTGGATCGTTTTTCCCGTATTCAAGCCACCGTTGGATTCGGTAACTTCTGCATCCTGGGGTTTGACCAAAGCCTGCGAATTGCCAAAAACTATGCAAAGGTCGGTGCATTTACACACCAGGAAATTGAATTTATTGATAAATTGTTTAACACGGATGCCGGAATCTATGGTTTTCTAGGCAAAAAAACATTCCACAGCATGTCGGACACCATTGCTGCATCAAAGATTAAAAAGATCCCAGGAACCGGAAACTATCTTTTCAACGGTCTTCCCCGGCAACTCTACCACAAGATATCACACGATATCGGTGATCCGGTTGTACTCACAGCCGGTATCCGGGGCATGGCCAAACAGTTTTACCTGTTTCTGAGAAAAGTCAAACAAACCCAGGGCAATCTATCCTTGGCCTCCCGGTCCATTGCCCCTCCGGGTTATTCTTTTCATGGGGTTAGTGATTTTGATGTAGGCCAGGTCGGTTTTGGTGCCGCCAATTTTACCACCCGTTTCAGTGATACCAAGGTATACAAAAAGTTGACTCAACTGGGTTACATTGTCCTTCGTTACCCGCAGAACAACCGGTTGGGTGTCCGGTTTGAACCCTGGCATATTAAGGTTGTTTGACACGAGCCGACACCTGGGTCCAAAGGACCCGCACTGGGTTGCCCCAAGAAAGGGCTCTATCACCTATTGTTTGAACTATAGACTTCAGAAGGCAGAAGTCAGAATACAGAATACAGAAGACTGAATATAGAAGACTGTTAGGCTGTTAGCGACCTACAGTCTAATAGCCTACAGCCTATACACCTTCAGGTACTATCCTATTCTGGCTCCTGTATTCTTTCTCTGAGTGATTTCATCAGACTTTATTAACTTTTACCTGGCCATAGAGCCTGGTTCTTATCTTAAACCTAAGGTGAGCGTTTCAAATCTTAAGAATATGGGAATTAGAAATATTTTCAAAGGATTTGATTCATTTGAATTCTTAATATTTGAAGCCTGTTAGGATTTTCGATCTTACCGCATCTACGGCGTCAAATGCTATACCGCATAGTTCACTATAGCGGAACAGCATCTTCCTTGTAGCTACGGCAACCTCGAAAATCGCTCAACTTAGGTTAAATAAAGGCAGCTCGTTATATGGCCAGAGGCGATCAATTAGGAAGGCAATGGAAAATCATCCGGAGCCTGATCGCCTCGAATCGGGGAAAATCGGTTCAGGATCTTGCATCTGTGTTGTCCTGTCATTCCAGAACCGTATACAGGGATCTGGAAGCACTTCAGGTCGCGGGGTTTCCCGTCTATACGGAGCGAAAGAACCAAAAAAATTACTGGTCCCTGATGGAGTCCGCAAAACATCAAATACCGATTCCCTTTAACATTACCGAGCTCATGGCCCTCTATTTCAGCAGTGATATGCTGAAAATGCTCAAAAATACGCTCTTCTACGATTCACTCGAATCTCTTTTTCAGAAAATCAAGGCTACCCTGCCACCTGAATATATGACCTATCTGCAACATGTTGAATCCAGCCTGAAGGTTGACCTGAAGCCGACCAAGGACTACAGCCAATTCGGAGAGATCATCGACCAGATCAACGAAGCGATTCTCAATCGCCGGCATGTCCGCATAACTTATTTCGTCATGAGCCGTAAGAAGACCTCCCAACGGGTGGTCGATCCCTACAAGCTCTGGTTTTTCGACGGTACGTTTTACATGCTCGGTTTTTGTCATCTAAGAAAAGACATCCGACTGTTTGCCGTTGACAGGATACGAAAGATGGTATTAACAGACACTACTTTCGAAACACCGCAGGATTTTGATATAGAAAACTTTCTGCGTGATAGTTTCGGCACCTTTTTGGGGGAACCGGTTCAGGTGGTTATCCATTTTTCACCGAGGATTGCCGGCTATATCGTTGAAAAGAGCTGGCATGAGAGCCAGGTGGTGGAAAAGCAAAAGGATGGATCCCTGATTTTCAAGGCGGAAATCGCCGGAACCGAAGAAATCAAGTTCTGGATCCTGCGTTGGGGAAAAGATGCTGTGGTACTGGAACCCGATTCTCTTCGAATGGAAGCTGAAAGTGTCTTGAAAAATTATCGCGAAGAACAAAAGAGTAACGATCGTTAATTATATGATACAACTCGATTCAAAACTACCGGATGTCGGTGTCACCATTTTTACGGTTATGTCTCAACTGGCCAATCATCACCAGGCCATCAACCTGTCTCAGGGTTTTCCCGACTTTGATACCGCCCCCGACCTGATTCAGCGCGTAACCGACTACATGATAAAAGGCAATAACCAGTATGCCGCCATGCAGGGAGTGCCCTTTCTGAGACAGAAAATTGCCGCCAAGATACGGAAGTTATATCAATACGGCTACGATCCGGAGACAGAAATCACCGTTACCTCGGGGGCGACGGAAGCGCTTTATGCCGCCATCACCGCGGTGGTTCGAACAGGTGACGAGGTCATCATTTTCGAACCGGCTTATGATGCCTATGCTCCGGTGGTTCGACTGAACAACGGCATCCCTGTTTTCCTGCAATTGAAGCCGCCTGACTATCGGATTGACTGGGATGAAGTAGCGGATAAGCTCTCTGACAGAACACGCCTCATCATTCTGAACTCACCTCACAACCCCACGGGCACCATTCTTCAGAAATCAGACATGGCCGCCCTGGAGGCTATCCTGGATAACACCGATATCCTGATCCTGAGCGATGAGGTATACGAACATATTGTTTTTGATGATCAGATCCATGAAAGCATCATCCGTTATCCCGGTCTCGCCGCCAGAAGCTATGTGGTAAGCTCATTTGGAAAAACATATCACACTACGGGTTGGAAAATCGGCTATTGCCTGGCACCGGTGAGACTCTCCAGAGAGTTTCAACGGGTTCACCAGTTTCTTACATTTTCCACCAACACGCCCATACAGTTGGCCTATGCCGATATCCTCGACCAGGAAAGCCTGTATCAGGATCTGGCTTCTTTTTATCAGCACAAAAGAGATGCTTTTTTATCCTTTATGGAGGGTTCGCGTTTCAAACCCGTCCACTGTGCCGGGACCTATTTTCAAATGATGCGATACGATGCTATTTCAAACTTGCCGGACATTGAATTCGCACAATGGATGACCATCGAACACGGGGTTGCATCCATACCGGTTTCCGTATTTTATCACACTAAGACAGATTATAACGTGGTGCGCTTCTGCTTTGCCAAAAAGGTAGAAACACTAGAAAGGGCCGCTGAAAAACTATGCAGAATTTAATTGTCACTTTTATTCAGACAGAACTGGTGTGGGAAGACATTCAAGCCAACCTTGAAATGCTGGATGAAAAAATCGGAGCCATTGAAAATCCCACCGACCTCATCCTCCTGCCAGAAATGTTTTCCACCGGATTCAGTATGAACCCGGTCGGGCTTGCCGAAACCATGCATGGAAACACCGTGGCCTGGATGATAAAAAAAGCAACGGAAAAATCCGCCGACATAGCAGGAAGTCTGATGGTCGAGGAAGACGGGTGTTATTTTAATCGCCTGATCTGGGCAAAACCGGATGGCCGGGTGCTTACCTACGACAAGAGGCATCTTTTCCGAATGACCGGAGAGGAAAAAGTATATAGCGCCGGAAGCCATCGATTGACGGTGGAACTGAAAGGGTGGCGTATTCGGCCGTTTATCTGCTACGATCTTCGTTTCCCGGTCTGGATGAGGAATTCCGACAATCCCTATGACCTGGCCATTGTTATCGCAAATTGGCCGGCATCCCGGGAAATCCAATGGCAGACCCTTTTACGCGCCAGGGCCATCGAAAACCAATCTTATGTCATCGGTGTCAACCGGGTCGGCGTGGACGGCAAACAAATTGAATACAACGGTTATTCATGTGTTGTCGACTATCAGGGCAACGTTCATTTTCAAGAAGTTAAACAACCGCAAACGCAAACAGCAAGTCTTTCTCTAACAACCTTGCAGAACTACCGAAAAACATTCCCGGTCTGGATGGACAGAGACACGGAACTCGATGGCCTTTTCCATGAGTCCGATGAAACCATCTGAAATCCGCCTGCAGGAGGACCTGGAACATCGCATCATTCATGGGATCGCCTGTGAGTGGGAAAATGCACTCTGGGTACTGTCTTCAAATGACCGCCTGCAGATGAAACAACCCCTGTTCAACCTGGGAACAATAAAAAGCCGGCTGGGTTACTGGTCAGGGCCTAAAAATGAAATTACCATCAGCCGGACATTTGCTCTGAACTACCCCTGGGATGATGTGCGGGATGTCCTGTATCATGAAATGGCCCACCAGTATGCCGAACAGGTTCTCAAAAGCTCAGAGAAAGCCCCTCATGGGCCTGATTTTTTAAAGGCCTGCCATCGCCTGAGGGCCAACCCAAAAGCATCCGGCCGTTACAAACCCCTGCATGACCGGATACACATCCGATCCATCAGCAAACAGGACCGGATCCTGCTCCGTGTGAAAAAACTCATGTCCCTCGCTAAAAGCACCAATCGTCACGAAGCAGAATCCGCCATGACCAAAGCCCACGAATTGATGAGAAAATACAACATCAACCTACTGAGAAAAATGTCTCATCGAAATTTTGTCAGCATGTTTATCGGTTCTCCGGCCTTGCGGCACCACCGGGAAGAATACCACCTGGCGAACCTGTTGCAGAAATACTATTTTGTCCAGGGTCTCTGGGTATCATCCTATGTCCTTACAAAAGAAAAAATGGGACGTGTTTTTGAAATCAGCGGTGTTCCCGAAAATGTCAAGATCGCTTCCTATGTCTATGATTTCGTCAAAAACACCATAGACAGGCACTGGCGTGACTACAACCGACAGAAAACGCTGAACCGCTATCGTAAGACAGACTTTGCCGTCGGACTGATAGAAGGTTTCAGCAATAAACTATCCGCCCAAAAACCGAAATCATCACACATGGGAATGACAACTGCTTTGATAACCATGGAAGACCCTATGCTAAAAACCTACATGGCACATAAATATCCACGGACCAGAACGTTTCAGCGGTCTGCTTCAAGCCAGGATGACCAGGTTCTCAAACACGGGTATGACATTGGTAAGGATCTGGTTTTGTCAAAGGGACTTGAGGTTAAAAAGAACAGCCATAAGTTTTTAGCCGAATAATTAAGCTGTTAGACTGTGTAGATAGGCTGTTAGGCTGTAGACTATTAGGCTGTTAGGTGCTAACCGTGGATGAGGATGTTGGTTTTTTAAATGGTAACGTCAGGGATGGTCCTATTATTCCACTGGGGACTGCTCACAAGACCTAACAGTCTTCAGCCTAAACACCTACAGCCTGTGTAGATAGGCTGTTAGCTGCTAACCGTGGATGAGGATGTTGGTTTTTTTAAATGGTAACGCCAGGGAAAGTCCTATTATTCAACTGGAAACTGCTCACAAGACCTAACAGTCTTCAGCCTAAACACCTACAGCCTGCATGGATGAGATACATGCTATGAACAGACCCTTAATCATCGGAATAATGGGCGGCGCCGCCGCAAACGATAGTGACGAGCAAGATGCCTATACCCTGGGGGGCCTTATCGCCAAACAAGGTTGGATTCTGTTAAACGGGGGAAGAGATACCGGGGTCATGGCAGCCTCGGCAAAAGGTGCCAGTGATCAGGATGGCCTTACCATCGGTATACTTCCGGGCAACACCCACACACATGCTTCCCAATACATCCGTATACCTATTGTCACGGGAATGGGAAACGCCCGAAATTGCATCAATGTTCTTTCGAGTGATGTGGTAGTGGCCTGTCCAGGTGGCATGGGAACCTTATCTGAAATTGCCCTGGCATTGAAATGCAGCAAACCGGTCATCCTCCTAAATTATGAAGAAGAGAAGCGATTTGAACCTTTTCAGCATGATGGGCGCCTCTCCTATGCCGCTTCTCCCCAAGAGGTCATTGACAGGATACAGGCTGTTAGGCTGTTGAACATAGGCTGTTAGGCGCAGACAGTGGACGGGGATATCGTTTTGAAAATGATTGACATTCGGGAAGAACCTGAAGTCCAATATAGACTTTGCACAAACCTAACCGGCACCAACCTAAAAGCCTACAGTCTACCCAGCCCCAAATAGAATCGTGCAGCGATTCTATTTGGGGCTGGGTAGGTCTATCTGCCTGGGATCCATTTCTTCCAGAGCATATTCATAATAGACGCCGCCTCCGATGAGCAGATCGAACAAATCCGGATCGATTTTATGGTTTTCTTTCATAAACCGAATGATCTTGATGACCTCGGAAAGTTTCATGGGCTCACGATAGGGTCTGTCGCGGGCGGTCAGCGCTTCAAAAATGTCGACAATGGCCAGAATCCGGGTCTGTAGCGGAAGCTCTTTTTCTGTAAGTCCCAATGGATAACCCGACCCATCCAACTTCTCATGGTGCCCACCGGCGAACTCCGGAACCTTTTCTAATTTCAATGGGAAAGACAGCTGTTTTAAAATCTTGATCGTCATGTTGGCATGATTCTCAACAACCATGCGTTCCTCGTCCGTAAGATTGCCGTATCGTATACTCAGATTCTTGATTTCGTCCTCGGTCAGGTAGAGTTGTTTTGAATTTTGAAAAGTGTATTCTTTTTTTCCAATATCTCGCAGACGTGTGAGCCATTCTTCGGACATGGGTTTGCCGGTGTTGTTACAGTCTTTGATAAATTCAAGTTCTTGAAGCAAGACCTTCAAATCTTCAGCAAGCGATTGGTCGTCCTGCCCCAGTTTTGACAGATCGACCTGCTTCTTTTGCAGCAACTTGAGCTTGGCATCCAGATGCGTATTGACCATCTCAGACGCAATCAGGGCAAATCGGGTCTCGATCAGATTGACACGATCGAAAATAGTTTCAAGTTTACTTGCCTTGTTGACGATATTTTCAGGCGTCGTCACCTTGCCGACGTCATGCATCCATGCAGACAGACGCAGCTCTTCCATCTCTTCTTTGGTGAAGTGGAAACCCTTAAAGGGTCCTTTTTGGTCTTCGTTGATTTTTTCAGCCAGCATCATACTCAGTTGAACCACTCGGTTGATATGGCCTCCGGTATAGGGAGATTTTTCGTCGATGGCCGTGGCAATGCTCCGAATAAAAGCATAGAAGAGATTGTTCAGGTTTTCGATCAACTGAGCATTGGTTAGAGCTACCGCTGCCTGGGACGCCAGGGCAGCTACCAGGTCAACGTACTCTTCGGAAAAAGAAATGGCATCACCGCTTACCCGGTGTTTGGCATTCAACAGCTGCAAGACCCCAATGGTTTCATTTTCATGATTCTTGAGGGGCATGACGAGCATCGATTTGGTATGATAGCCGGATATAGCGTCATATTCCTTGGGGCCAGGAAACTGTTCACTTTCGGTCCCGTATACATCTCTCACATTGATGGTCTCCCCGGTCAAGGCAACTTTAGACGACACATTGCCATGATTTGGTTCGCCATTGATGAACAGCAGCACATTGGGCAATTCAATATCCACACCGCTCGTGCCACCCATTTTGACTTTCATGGAATCATTCTGGACAATTTCAAATATCAGTTCCTGATTTTCCTTATCCAGTAGATAGAGCGTCCCAGCGTCAGCGTTGGTGAGAGATCTGGCTTCGATGACAATCCGTTCCAGAAGTTTTTTGGTGTCCTTTTCGGCAGACAGGGAAAGCCCGATCTGGGTAAGGGTTCGGTACCAGCGTTCGTTTCTGATGAGCCTTTCATCCGCAAGCTTCCGCTCGGTTATATCCTCTATAATTCCATCATAATACTGTACATCACCATGGTCGTCCCTGACAGCCACGGCCGATACCGCCCCCACAAAACGCGTGGCATCCTTTCTCTTGAGACGCAGTTCGATGTTCTTGGTAAAACCATTTTTCGCCAGCCCCTCACTGAATTTTGAACGCTGAGATGGATCCACATACAGATCGGAAACATTCAACGCGATAAATTCATCCCGTGAATCGTAACCAAACATCTGCACGATAGCCGGATTCACTTCGATAAACCGCCCCTTGGCACCCACAGTGTTGCGATACACACCCACATTCAAATTATCGGTCAGTGATTTATATTTGACTTCACTATCTCGAAAAGCGGCTTCAACACGATTTCTATTTTTTATTTCAAGATCCAGCTGGTCGTGCTTCCGCGTAATCTCGGCCGTTTGGTTTCGGATCTCGGCTTCCATTTCATTGTACGCCTTGACCAGTTCTTCCTTGGCCCTTATTTTGTCATCCTTGGATCGTTTTTTCCCAATGGCCCCCTGAATGGTGGTGGACAATACTTCCAGATCAAAGGGTTTGTCCAGAAAATCGTATACGCCTTTGCGCAAAGAAGTGACGGCAGATTGCGTTGTGGCATGACCGGTCATAACGATAACATTGGTTTCAAGTTCTTGATCGTTGATAAAATCCATGACTTCGTAGCCATCCATTCCAGGCATCATCAAATCGAGCAAGGCAACGTCGACTTTCCTTTTGGACAATTGCTTCACGGCGGCTTCCCCACCACTCACGGCAGAGGCGCGAAACCCCTGTTTGTTGAGAAACTCCTCCAGAAGTCCCCGAAACGCGGCATCATCATCCACAATCAATATTTCAGACAACGGTAACATTATTTCTCCTGCTTGGTCTGGGGCAAAATTGCTTCTGCCAAAACCAGATCTTCATTGGTCGTGATTTTAAAATTATCTCTCGTGCCCTGCAAGATGCTTACCGGCAAACCCATCCATTCCAGCAGAGCAGCATCATCCGTGGTTTCAAATCCTGCATTGGCTGCAGCTTCGTGTGCATCACGAATAAGTTGATAATGAAATGCCTGGGGCGTCTGAGCAGCCCATAGACTTTTTCTTGCGATCGTTCCTTGTATCAGACTGTCGTTGTTCACTATTTTGAGGGTGTCATGCAGCGAAACACCCAAAATACACGCACCTGTGATCCTGGCCTTGTTGATACAACGTGATATCATCTCCGGCCGTATGAGTGGCCGCACGCCGTCATGTACTACCACGATACCGTCTTGGCCGTCAATGGATAGAATGCCATTGAACACCGAATTCTGTCGCCGATTACCCCCGGCAAGAACATTGACTGGTGTGTCTATATTTAGATCTGAAAGGAGTTGATCCCGGCAGTACCGAATATCCTTCTCCGGCACCACCAATACAATATTATCCACCTCCGGGCACTCATTGAACGCCATGATTGTATGACACAGCACAGGCCTTCCCTGCAGCAACAAATACTGCTTAGGTGTTGACCGATTCATCCGGACACCTTTTCCGGCACTGACAATGATGGCATGTGTCTGCATTATCTTAGGTATTTCAATTCCCCTGGTAGCGGCATATCCTTTCCCATGGTGTCTTCGCCGTAATTGGCACCGGCAAGGATCTCGATATCCTTCAATGCCCGGACATCACCTTCGAACTGCACGTCAGTGATGTTTTCTTTTTGAATTTTACCACCGGCCCACTGAATATCAAGAACACTGCTAGCGTCAAAACGATCCTCTCCAACACATAACTCCACTTCGCCGCCGTAGTACTGTACAATCTTGGCAACCAGGAGACTGGGTCTCATATGAAAACCGAGCGCCATTGGAACACCTACCCTGATAACCGAACGTTCGATATTTTCATTCAAGATTTCTTTGGCAAGGTCTATGCCGGTGGTGAGAAAGTGGCAGACAAAAAAAAGACCATAGTTGATGGTTCTGTCCAGTAATTTTTCCGGATTGACCAGGTCAGACAACCTGCGCTGAACCTTCTTATAGATATTTTTATATCCGGCATCGTGGAGATGTCTCTCGTATAGATGCAGCAGGCGACCAATCATCTGCAGGAGATGAAACACGACTGAAAAAAAGCTTCTAAGCTGTTTGAGTTTGCGATTCCCAAATCGGTAACCACCATGAATCACGTATGTATCAAAAGACGATTGAAGATTGTGAACCAGCATTTCAAAACGACGGATTTCAACTTCGTTTACTTTCTCGGGAACAAGCACCCGCATCTCGTCCAGATTGTAGGGCTCATAAAACACGAACTCGTCAAATGCATGGGCAATCCTTAACAACTCACCCGATATTTTAACGATGTTTTTCTTCTGAACATCCTTGGATTCATCATCGATATCATAGTTCAATATTTCCTGGGTCGTTATGGTCGGGAAATCTTCTTTCTTAAAGGGCGCGGCCGGAAAGGGTATCTGGAGTTGATGCGCCTCCTGTATGATAACCGGTGCCAACTGAATCAATGACCGGGTCAAAAAACGGGACGTCCTTGCACCTTCATGCTTAAAGTCCTCGGTCCCGGGCAAATCATAGAAAATCATTCGGTTCTGAATATGCAACTGCGCATAGGCACCCAGACTCAAGTGGCGAATGGCTGCGGTGAGTTCTCTGTAAAAATACCAGGCTTTGCTGTTTTTAGCGCCATGGAAATCCAGAAAGTCCTCCAGAACCTGCGACGCACTGATAAGCCGGGAATAGAGATTCTTGGTAAAATGAGCCGTGTCCACATCACATGTCGCGATGTAAAGACAGCACTTGATATAATCATGGGAAAATATGCGTGCTTTTTCGAGGAAAGAAAGACTGTTTTCAATAGATTCCATGGGCATTATCCAAGACCAGGCTGTAGGCTATAGACTGTTAGGCTGTTAGCCGCCTAACAGCCTAACAGCCTACAGTCTAACCTGCTGAATTTTTAATTGGTCAAAGCAGTTCATAAGCCGAATTTTGTGCCCGGATCAGGTTGCCCTGATTCGGATAACGATCATTCATCTAGGATGACAGTTGCCTGCCATCTCCTGCGACCTACCCGGAAGCTCGAACGGGCCGTTCTCAGTCGCTTCCCTATTTGGTCTTGCACCGGGTGGGGTTTACCAAGCTTCCCCAGT
>RCNC010000096.1_pt1 | contig 45306 bp, 36 predicted proteins | sample 2041301 | NCBI WGS metagenome assembly RCNC01 (sample SAMN09708231, study PRJNA481090) | Marine sediment metagenome, whole genome shotgun sequencing project. | biome: marine sediment; feature: ocean; material: sediment; isolation source: Sewage treatment plant 13A marine sediment (STP13A) ...
TCGCTTGAATCGGGACTCGGTAACCGGCGATTTGAACGTCATCTTTCATGAGCAGGGATACTTCGGCGGTCATACCCGGGCTTAAATCTACCACCGAACCCACCAGCGCGACCTTGACCGGAAACGCATTGGATTTTACAGCGGCAGAGCCGATATAAGAGATTTTCCCTTTTACAGAGCGATCCGGAAGTGTGGGAAACTGGGCACTTACCGGCGTTCCGATATGGATGCGGTTGATGGTGGTCTCCGGAACAGCCAATTCCACTTCCAGGGCACCTTTGGCATCGATAACGAACACTTTTTGTCCAATCGTTACTTCCTCGTGCGGATCCACGGCACGCCAGGCGATATAACCGTCGTACGGTGAGACCAGCGTGGTCTTGGAAAGATTACGTTTGGCGAGATTCAGCTTTGCTATTTGGAAATTCACCTGGCTCCGGGCGGCATCGAGATCATATTTGGCTCTGTCCAGCTTACCTTTGGCTCCGGCACCCTGTTCAAAAACTCTCTTCTGCCTGTTGTAATCCTCCTTTGCATTGACAACCTTAGCCTCGGCCGATGCGAGTTCGGCCTGGGCTGCGTCCACGTCCAACAGGTAAGGTTCTTTGTCGATCACGGCCAATGCTTTTCCTTTGTGGACACGATCTCCGATATCGACATTTACCGTCTCGACACTTCCGCCGACCTCAAAACTCAGATTGGAGGAATCGGTGGCCGCAACAATCCCGGAGAACTTACGTATCTTACCGGTGGCCACTTCAGAAACAGTAATCGTCTTTAGGGATCGGATTTCTTCGACGATCTCAACTTTTTCTTTGCATGCCGTTAGCACACACCCTGTAAGTGCCAAGAATAAAATCATTATCAAAAGCCTGTAATGATACGAGCTCTTAAGCATATGTCTCTCCTTTGTATATATGCGATGGTTCCATAAACAATACATTTTTCAAGGATTATTGAATTGAATTTCCACCCATTGAGCGTTCCTGGGTGTTTTCATTGCCGGGTCATCCGAATCTGAATGGAGAACCCACATCCCCGTTGCCTCGATCCGTTGGGATGAAACACCTTTGCCCACCAGGTAGCCCTTTACGATATTTGCCGTGAACTCAGACATTTTTTTGTTATACCGCTGACTTCCCGGACTTTTGGAATAGCCTTTGATGGAAATTTCGAGATGGGGGTGATTGTACAGCATTATGCTGATATTGTCGAGGGTCTCAAAGCCATTCATGTCGAGCTCATTGTTGTGGTCAAAATCGATGCGGACAACCATTCGCGGATCCGGAATTTCAAGCTGTTTTGGGTTCTCTTTTGGTTTGGATTGGACATTGGGATGGTTTTTTGTTGCTGATATCTTAGAGGATTGTTTTTTCGTTGATTCAGTGCTTTTTGGAACAATTGTCTGTGTTCCGGGTTCAATCCGGTCCTTTTCCACTAAAAGAGAGACTGGATCGGTCTCTTGAGACGTCGGCGTATCTTGAAACGGGAAATATTGCGGGTAATAAAAATAAATGGCCATAACAAGCCATGTTGCAATCAACAATGCTAAAATTGTGTATAAGACCATTTCGATGAGCGGGCTGCGAGGTCTTGAAGCAGATTTTTTCCGGTCCGCCGTCCTTGCTGCTTTTTGTTGACTCTGCCCCTTTCTATGGCGGCTTTTCGGGCTCTGTAATTTCAGCTCTTTTGCGCACTCCTTGATGATTTTGGAGCCGATCTTTTTTGACTCACCGATAAAACCTGTTACCAGTGCCCGGTCACAGACAATGTTGGTGAGACGCGGGTATCCATTGGAAAAACGGTAGGCCTCCCGTATGGCTGCAGCACTGAAAAGTGATTTGGCAGCACCTGCCACCTGGAGACGATGATGAATGTATTTTCCTGTCTCTTTTTCCGATAGGGGGTTCAGATTGTAATTGGCTGAAATTCGTTGCCGTAAGGCGCTGTTTTTGGGTTCCAGAATAATGCTGTTGAATTCGATCTGCCCGACAAAGAAAATGTTGATCAGTTTGCTTGACTGTTTCTCGATATTCGAAAGCAAGCGGATCTCTTCCAGCAATTCCTGACTGAGTCGCTGGGCTTCGTCAATGATCAGCAGCACTTTTTTCCGTTCATCATGCGCACGGTTCAAAAAGTCGCTGAAAATATGAAGGAACTCTCCTTTGCTGGAAAACGCCTGTGTAAATTGGAATGCCTTACCGATGTGGGAGAAAAAATCGTTTTTCTCTATCCCCGGATCCAGCAGTGTCGAGACGATTACCTCCTCGCCAAGAGTGTTGACCAGTGCATTGATCAGCGTGGTCTTACCGGTGCCGACATCTCCCGTAAGCAGAAGAAAGCCCTTGTTCTCTATCAGCCCGTATTTCAGAACAGCCAGCGCCTCCTTGTGCTTGTCTCCAAGCCACAGGAAATCCGGATCTGTCGTGATCTGAAACGGTTTTCTGTCAAGTTGGTAATAGGATAGATACATTTAGAGTTGATCTATAAAAGCCAGGTCTTTACTTTGTGTGTGTTTGGTGCCGATGGAAACGACTTCCAGTTTTTGTTCGTCTGTGTACCGATAGTATAGTCGACCTTTGTAAGAAAACAATACCTCAAAGACGGTTTCCCTGTTTTTTTTGCCGAAAACTTTTCTCTTGATCGGTACGCGCTTGGGTTCATCATGAAGCTGAAGCATAATTTCTTCCGCTTTCAATTGCAACTCCGGCGTCAGTGAAATAAAGCCACTGACAGCCCGATCATGAACAAGAAGGTTTTTGTAAAGGGTTCTAAAGCGTCTTTGGATGGCTTCGGAAATCTTTACTTTTTGCTTATTGCTTTTGTGCTTTCCTTTTTCATATTGTGATATTTTATCTTTGAGGGCATTGAGCTCTTCTTCCTGTGTCTTTTGGAGAAAAAGATTTTCCTGCATGCTTTTTTCAAGGTTTTCGATTTCATCGATCATTTCATCTTCGGTTCTGCTGGCTTTTTCCTTTTCAGAATCAAATACTTTCCTGGTTGTATGCAATTCGTCCGAAAGATACTTCCTCTGCTCGCTCAAGGTCTTGAGCTTGACTTGATGGGTCTGTTCTATCTGTGAAAGACGATGGATTTCGTCTTGAATATGGCTGTTTTCCCTCGCGGCCATGCGTGAGCCCTTTCTATAGAAAAAGGAAAAAACCATTATCGACATGAAGATAAACGCCGCCAACATGGCATAGGAAATAAACTGATCCAGTGCGACCTGGACCGTCACCGTCACGGAGAATCCTTGATTTAACGCGGCGTAATTCTCCTTGGCAATCTGTATGGATGGGGCTGATGAATTGGATGTTTCTTCTTGACTGAATGTGTCTGGATATACAATGGTGTTCGAGCGTGTGGTTACAGTTACAGATGCTTTGACGCCCCAGGAAAGCAGCTTTTTGGACTGAATGTAGCTGTCAATATTCCGGGTAATGGCATCGGCTATGGAGAGACTGCCTTCGAACAGCGGGCGGGTGTCTCCAATATAGATTTCTTCTATTTCATCACTGTACAGGGCTTGGAGTTTCTTTTCAAGCACCTGAACAGAAGTGACATATAACACCGGCGGCATGAGAATACACAGGATTAAAATCTTGAATGGAAAATACTTCATGAAAGTCTACCCTTTATAAAATCATGCAACGATTTTATAACTTGGATAAAACCGATCTTGCTTCATCGGCGCCATCGAAGTTCTTGTCAAGACGTATCGCCTTTTCGAGTTGTGTTTTGGCACGCGTCTTATCTCCCTTTTGATAGTATGCCATGCCAAGGTGATAGTTGACGGTCGGGTTGTCGGGTAACTTGTCCAGGCTGTCCTCAAACTCGCTGATAGCGCTGTCATAGAGACCTTTCTTGAAGTATATCCATCCCAGTGTGTCCATTACACTCGGTTCTTCCGGGAGTTGTTCTTTGGCTTTCTGGGCGTACCCAAGAGCTTCATCGATATTCTTGTCCTGGATAGATAGAACGTAGGCAAGGTTGTTGGCTGCCGGTGCAAAATCGGGCTTGATGTCAAGTGCGGCTCGATAGTGTTTTTCGGACAGATCGAATTGTTTCTGCAGGTCATAGATCGTACCGAGCATCATGTTGGCGCTGGTCTGCTTTGGATTTTTTTCAAGAATGGACTCATACTGGGCAATGGCCTTGTCCGGATTATTTCCTGAAAGGTATAACCTCGCGAGAGCATAGTAGGATCTAAGGTAATCTGGATTTTCCTTAAGCCCCATTTCAAAGGCAGCTTCCGCCTTGTCCTGCATGTTTTGGGAAAGATACAGCCCCCCCTTAAGGTTATAGATAACTGCGAGTACAGCCGGCACATCGCCAATGGTCTTGATTTGCCGGTCGCATTTATCAAGGGCGGTTTTGAATTCCTTCTTCTCCGTGTGAAGGAGAACGACATTGGTGAACACATCCATCAGTTTTGGATTGATGGCCAGTGCTTTTTCAAAATTTGCAAGTGCTGCCTTGTACTGTTTGTTCAATCGTTGCAACAACCCCATACGAAAATACCCGGTAGGGTTCTTTGGATCCAACGTGATGAGTTTCTGAAAGTTTTCTTTGGCACCGTCGATATTTTTTTGAAACATGTTCGTGTTTCCCAAGACCAGCGTTGCCTGGTAATTATCCGGTGACAACGCAAGGATTTCAAGACTCTCTTTTTGGGCGAGCTCGAAATCACGCTGCCGCAAATAAATTTCAGCCATGAGAAGCTTGGCCTTTAAAAAACGCGGATTGGCTTCGATGGCTTTTCCAAGGGATGACTTTGCCATACTGCTGTCACCTTTGCCGAGGTAGGAGACGCCCAGAAAGTAGTGTGCTCTGAATGATCTGGGTTCTTCTTTCACCAGCGGGTTCAGTATCTCGATGGCGTTGTCGAACTGTCTTTTTTGGACCAGCATTTCTCCCTTTAGTAAACGGGCTGGAAAGTATTTAGGTCGTTCTTCGAGTATCCCGGTGATGGTCGATTCAGCTTGATCCATCTTTTTATTTTTGAGATAGAATCCGGCAATGGTGATTTTAACCCGAATGTCGTCTGGTTGGCGTTGGAGCGCTCTATTGTAAAGTTCCAAGGCCTTTTCATTGTTTCCCGTCATTTCGTAAAAAGCGGCTGCGACCATGTAGGATCGGATGTTGTCCGGCTCTTTTTCGATGGCGGTCGCGTAAGAAGTCTCGGCTTTCCGGTTCATTTTACGTTGTGCAAAATAATTTCCCTGGTAGATCAAGAGCTCGGCATTGTCAGGATTGGTTCTTATGGATTCGTTCAGAATGGCTTCAGCTTTTTTAAACTCATTTTTACTCTTGTAAAAATTGAAAAGAATGAGACGTGGTTTGATGTCTTTGGGGTCTATTTCAGCGGCTTTGACAAGGTACTCTTCTGCCAGGTCAGGATGTCCCTTTTTAGCTAGTACGCGGGAAAGTCCCATGTATGCACGTGTCTGTTTAGGGTCGAGCTGAATAATTTTGCGAAACACATCCTCGGCTTCATCGGGTTTATTATCCAGATCAAAAATTCCTGCATTTAAAAAGAGGGCATCGATATTGTCGGGATCCCTGGCGAGAATTTTATCCAGTAGCTCCTTGGATTTATCAGCCTGCTTGCCGAGCAGATAGAACGTTGCCATTTTCAACTGGGCGTCGGTGTTGTTTTCATCAAGCTGAACAACACGGGAGTAGGTTCTGAAAGCACCCTGGGAATTCCCTAACTTCAGGTAGGTTTCACCGAGCTTGACATGTGCGGCGACAAACTCCGGGTCAATCTGGACAGCATTTTTGAATTCAAGCTCGGCGCTTTTGTACCCACCTTTTTCAAAATAGGCATTTCCTTTTTCAAAGTGCGCCAGCTTTTTTTCTTCGTCGGATGAACAACCCCACACCATGGTGATCATCAGAATGATGCTCAATCCTATATAATGGTTCCACTTCATTTTAGCCTCCGGAGAAACAAAAACATGTTTGTAAAAATCAAGATAGCGTTTATTTAGCATGGAACGGAGCCCGAGTCAAAATCTGATATCGGCACAAGGTTGATTTGTGAAAGTATTACCCGAAAAACAGGTGGATCTTGTCTACGACATATTGGAGAACCTCGCAGCAAGCTACGAGGAATGTTCTGCCGTGCGCCAGTGCTTCGCATCGACCGTAAGGAATTCTGGGTAATTTAGATTCGCTCGCTAACCCCGCAGCAAGCTACGGGGAATGCACTCGCTATTTCGGTTCAAACTGTGCGTCTGAAAGCTCGGGATATATTGGAATAGCCAGAGAATGTTGGTCTGATCAGATTTCCCGTTAATATGTGATGATAGCTAATAAGTCATTATTGCCGGAATTTTGTATCGATATTTCACTGTGCACGTCCAGAGACAGAGAATTACCTGACCGCAACACATGTTGTGTTCCGGCATGGGCAATCCGGGCATCTCCTGATTGAAGGCAAATGTGCCAGCGTCCAGGTCGCTCCGGGACTTTTTGATATGTGGCATGAAGTTTGATCGACAGCTTGGCAACGAGGAGCTCGTCGGATATTTCCAGGTATTGGATAAATCCCCAGGCATAGGTTTCCAGGCGATGAACCCGGCATTCCCGCCGGTCCTGTTGTTTTAATATCGATACGATATCTTTGACATTTCTACTCGTCTTCAGGTTGGAAACAAACACAGCATCGGGTGTTTCGACAATGGTGGTATCGGAAATGTCATTGGTGGCAACCAGACGGCTTTTGGCGATGATCAGACTGTTTTTGGTATTTGATGAGATCACATCTCCTGCAATGACATTCCCGCCGTCATCTTTAGGCATGTAATCATACAGGGAGTTCCAGGTTCCAATGTCACTCCAGCCGAAGTCTGATGGCAGGACCACGCCTTTGGACGTCTTTTCCATAATCGCAACATCAAAGGATATACTCGGGAGATCTTGATACGCCTCTATTGAAATGGGTCCCCTTTCCTTGACGATCGCGGTCATTTTTGCCGTCATATGGGGTTCAAATTTTTTGAACTCGTTCAAGATTGTGGATGCCATGAAAGCAAACATGCCGCTGTTCCAGAAAAAATTGCCGGCTTCGATATAAGATTTAGCCGTTTCGATATCCGGCTTTTCAACAAACCTTTCAATGCACAGTCCGCCTCCGGGAACAGGTTTCCCCCCTTCGATATACCCATATCCGGTCTCTGGATAATCAGGCTGAATCCCGAAAGTGACTAAATACCCTTTTTGAGCGAGAGCGATAGCCTTGCCGATTCTTTCATGAAACCGGGCGATATCCCCGATGACATGGTCTGCCGGCAGAACAAAAAAAAGACTGTCCGGGGTGGCTGCCTGGTCAAGAATTTTCAGAACCGCCAGGAGAATAGCCGGTGCCGTGTTGCGGCCGACCGGCTCGCCGATGATTACCTTGTCTGCAGTCAGTCCAATGGCTGCAAGATGTTCTGAAGATTCGTCACAGTGTGCTTTTCCGCAGACGACGCGAACATTATCGAGGCAAAGCGCAGGGTGAAGCCGTTGGATGGTTTCCTGGAGGAAGGATGTCTCTCCGCCTATCTCTGCCAGTTGCTTGGGCGCTTGAGCCCTGGAGACCGGCCACAGACGAGTTCCTGATCCGCCTGCCAGAAGTATAGGGTATATCGATAAATCGTTAAGAGTCATCTTTTTGGTTTCCATCGTTCATTCTGATCGTTTTTGTCTTTAAGGGCTCCAGCCTTGCTGCAGATACTCTCATATGCTTGATATCCCAGACACGCATTGATCTCTTTTCTCAATGAGGCTCGCGGTTGCAGTTGCAGATATTCCGGCAGCGCAATTACCGCTTCCGCCATTTCAGGGCTCTGCATGTGAATATAGGCTTCGCAGGCGCCTGGATGATTTTTGAATACGGTGTGCAGGGTCTCAAGTTGTTTCCTGTTCGTGCTGGCCATTTCCAGCTTTATGTGAATACTCACAGTCCAGGTCTCTTCCGCTTTTTGAATTGGAATAATATGATTGGACAGGAGATTGACATTGTTTTCATCTTTCTGAACCTGGCCGTCCACCAGGATGGCTGTATCCGCAGCCATCAGGTGACTGGTGGTGGTATAGAGCTTGGGAAAGATCGTAATCTCAAACGAACCATGCATGTCTTCCACCGTGACGAAAGCCATAAGGTCCCCTCGTTTGGTGGTGATTACCTTGCTATTGCGTATGATTCCGGCAAGTCTGGCCGCGGAATTGTCAGGTATTTCCTTCAAGGAGATGGAGTCGGCTGTAGCGTATTTGTCGATAATGTCGTTGAAACGATTTAAGGGGTGCCCTGTAATATAAAAGCCCAGGGACTCTTTTTCAAACGTCAGCAACTGTTTTTCATCCCATTCGCCGATATCGGGTAGAGATGGCAGATTGATAGCGGGCTGATCCTTGCCAACCCCGAAGAGCCCCATTTGAGGATCTGTCTTTTCACGTTGAACACGCTGACCGTATTCAAGGATGTCCTCCAGGCCGGCAAAGAGCTGTGAACGTTTTAAACCGAGGGTATCGAAAGCACCACTCTTGATCAGACTTTCGATTACCCGCTTGTTGACTTTGCGGAGGTCAACCCGTTCACAGAAGTCAAAAATGGATGAAAAGGGCTGCTCATCCCTGTACTCGAGAATCGATTCGATGGCACCCTCGCCAACATTTTTAACGGCCGCGAGCCCAAAACGGATTTTCGATCCATATACGACGAACTCTTTTCCACTTTCGTTGATATCGGGTGGCAATATCGAAATGTGATGACTTTTGCATTCGGAAATGTATTTGACGACACCTTCGGAAGAGTGCATCTCGCTAGTCAGGAGGGCCGCCATGAATTCTACAGGGAAATGGGCTTTCAGATAAGCAGTCTGGTAAGCAATCAAGGCATAGGCAGCGCTGTGTGATTTATTGAAGCCATATCCGCCGAATTTAGAAATCAGACCGAATATTTCAGCGGCTTTTTTGGAAGGGATGTTGTTCTTCTCTGCACCGCCGATAAAGCGTTCTTGGTGTTTGGCCATGATTTCTACGATCTTTTTTCCCATGGCTTTCCTGAGATCGTCGGCTTCAGACATGGAGTAGTTTGCCAGGTCACCGGCAATTTTCATGACCTGTTCCTGATATACGATTACCCCGTATGTTTCTTTCAATATGGGTTCCAGCTCCGGAACCAGGTAGTTGACCTCCGTTCTGCCGTGCTTTCTCTGAACAAAATCGGTCACCATGCCACTGTCAAGAGGACCGGGTCTGTATAGAGCCACGAGGGCGATAACATCATCGAAGAATTCCGGTCGCAGACGGGTCAGCAGGTCCTTCATCCCGGAACTTTCGAGTTGGAATACACCGGTGGTATCTCCGGAACATAAAAGTGCATATGTTGCCGGGTCATCGTCGTTGATATGGTCCATATCCGGCGGTTCTTTGCCCTGAAGAGAGATCAGTTTCAAGGCGTTGGCGATGACGGTGAGGTTTCGCAAACCAAGAAAATCAAATTTGACCAGACCTATCTTCTCGACGATTTTCATGTCGAACTGGGTAATGACTTCATCTTTTTTGCCTGTGTAAAGAGGCAGATAGTCTACAAGGGGTTTGTCACCGATGACCACCCCGGCCGCATGGGTCGAAGCATGTCTTGGCAAGCCTTCCAGAATCCTGGAGATTTGTATCAACTCGGCGATGTCGGGTTTTTGTTCGGTAAGTTCTTTGAGTCTCGGTTCCTGTCTGAGGGCTTCGTCAAGACTGATATTCAGGACATCGGGAACCATTTTCGCGATGGTGTCCACTTCATGAAGCGGAATATCCAGAGCACGGCCCACATCCCTGATAACAGCACGTGTTTTCAGTTTTCCAAAGGTGATGATCTGGGCGACCCGCTCTCCCCCTCCGTATTTCTCGACCACATATTTGAAAACACGTTCTCTGCCGTTGATACAAAAATCGACATCAATATCAGGCATGCTTTTGCGTGCCGGGTTTAAAAAACGTTCAAAAATGAGGCCGTATTTGATGGGGTCGAGGTTGGTAATCCCCAGTGAGTAGGCTACAAGACTTCCTGCCGCTGATCCCCTGCCCGGTCCCACAGGAATGTCGTGTTCTTTGGCATAATGGATAAAATCGGCTACAATCAGAAAATACCCTGAAAAACCCATTTCCTTGATCAGTCTTATTTCATAATCGATCCTTTTATCATAGACAGACACATCTATATCGATGCCAGGGTTTTGTTGCTTCAAGTCCTTGAGAATTCGCTGGTATCCTTCGCGCACATTTATTTCGAAAAGATCCGATTCCTCCTGACCAGGCGGTGTTTCAAATTTGGGGAAATGATAGGTTTTGAAATCAAAATCGACATGGCATCTTTCCGCAATGCTCACGGTGTTGGCAATGGCGTCAGGATGGTCCTTGAAATAGGTGAACATTTCAGGTTTTGATTTGTAATAAAGCTGGGTGGTTCCAAACTTAAGCCTGTTTGGCATCTGTACAGTCTTACCGGTCTGTATGCATAAGAGGACATCATGCGCCTTGACATCTTCCCGGTTCAGGTAATGGCAGTCATTGGTTGCCACCAGGGGTATGGAGAGACGACGACTCATGTCGTACAAGGTCTGGTTCACACTTTCCTGGATGTCGATACCATTGTTCTGAACTTCCAGGTAGAAGTTGCCGTCACCAAAAATCTGGCAGTATTTTCGGGCGGCATCATCTGCTTTTTCCATATTTCCTGCATTGATCATTTTTGGTATTTCACCGTTCAGACATGCTGAAAGGCCTATCAGACCACTGCTGTATTCTTGTAACAGGGCCTTATCGATGCGTGGTTTGTGGTAAAAGCCTTCTATTCGGGCAGTGGAGACGAGCTTGCAGAGATTTTTGTAACCTTCATTGTTTTGGGCCAGTAAAATAAGATGGGAAATTCCTTTGTGGTCCAAGGGGGTCTTGTCGGATAAACGCCTGGGTGCCACATAACACTCACAGCCGATGATCGGCTTTATGTTGGATTTTAAAGCCTTTTCATAAAATTCGATACAGCCGAACATGGTTCCATGATCGGTTATGGCGACAGTTTTCATGTCGAGTTCGGCGGACCTTTTAAAAAGTTCATCGAACCGGATGGCCCCGTCCAGAAGGCTGTACTGGGTGTGAACGTGCAAGTGTACAAAGTCGGGTGAGCTATTGGTCATAGTCTTCTTAGTCAAGTCTATAGTTAGGGGCTTCCTTGGTGATAATAACGTCATGAACATGACTTTCGCGCAGACCGGCGGCACTGATTTTCATAAAGCGCGCCTTTTCCCTGAGTTCCTGAATGGTTCGACAGCCAAGGTACCCCATACCGGCTTTCAATCCTCCCACCAACTGGTGAATGTTTGTCGTCAACGTACCGCGGTATGGGACACGCCCGACGATTCCTTCTGGAATCAGCTTGTCCTCTTCTTCATCTTCTCCAAGGTAATAACGATCGATGCTGCCTTTTTTCATGGCCTCCAAAGACCCCATTCCCCTGTAGACCTTGTAACTTCTACCTTGAAAGAACACGGATTCACCGGGACTTTCATCGGTACCGGCAAATAACCCCCCAATCATGACGGAATCCGCACCAGCCCCAATGGCTTTTGTAATATCTCCCGAATATTTTATACCGCCGTCTGCAATCAATGGGACACCGTTTTTGCTGGAAGCCGGTCGACAGTTCATGATGGCGGATACCTGTGGAACACCGACACCGGCCACAATCCGTGTGGTACAGATAGAACCGGGCCCGATACCAATTTTGACGCCGTCAACACCAGCCCGGATCAAGTCTTCCGCTCCTTTGGCAGTGGCGACATTCCCGGCAATGAGCTCAAGATTCGTAAATCGTTTTTTTAATTTGATAACCGCTTGAATGACGTTTTCCGAGTGTCCATGGGAGGTGTCGATGAGAATAATATCGGCGCCCGCCTGCAGGAGTTTCTCCGTCCGATCTTCCATGTCGTCACCAACACCGATGGCAGCACCCACACGAAGGCGTCCCATCTTGTCTTTACAGGCATTGGGAAATTTCTTTATTTTTTCAATGTCCTTGATTGTGATCATGCCGGTAAGACGGCCGGCCTTGTCCACGACGAGAAGTTTTTCGATACGATGCTCATGGAGCAATTTTTTTGAGTCTTCCAGGGAAATACCTTCCGAAACGGTAACAAGATTCTCCTTGGTCATCACGTCGGATATTTTTTTCTCCAGATTGGTTTCAAATCGCAAGTCACGGTTGGTTACGATACCCACCAGTTTATCACCCTTGGTAACCGGCACGCCGGAAATGCGATAGTCTTTCATGAGCTTGAGAACTTCGAGGACTTTCTGATCAGGAGGTATGGTCACGGGATCGACAATCATACCGCTCTCCGATTTCTTGACACGATCGACCTCTGTCGCTTGTCTTTGAATGCTCATATTTCGATGGATAAATCCGATCCCACCTTCCCTGGCCATGGAGATGGAGGCCCTGGCTTCGGTTACGGTATCCATGGCGGCACTCACGATGGGGATGTTCAGGGTGATGTTGCGGGTCAGACGTGTGCTGATATTAACGTCTTTCGGCAACAGATCGGAGTAGCTTGGTATCAGCAGAACGTCATCGAAAGAAAAAGATTCCTCGAGAGGTGTTTTCATGAGCATCTCCTCCACAAGCTGTTAGGTATTCCCAAGTGGGTGTATACACTATTTGGTGTATTTAGGTTTGGAATCGAATAACAAATGGAACGCGCTTTAGCAATGTTTAATTTCGAAACTTGACAGCTTATGAGGCGCATAGTAGATATCTGCCTTACAGAAATCGGAATACAGAAATCAGAAGATAGAATACAGAATTTCGCAAGGTGCTAAATTGTTTTATTGCTGGAAACGAATGAACATCGGGCATCAGATGTTCATATTTTATTCCGTCGTTTAAAACCTGGTCCTTTCAGGTCAGAGATATTTGGCTGTGCCGGCAGCGGTAGCTACTTAAATCCGAAGCACGAAGCACGAAATCCTAAATCCTAAACAATATCGAATGATCCAAATTCGAATGATCAAAACAAGACCTTGAAGATACCAGGTAAAGCACTCTGTTTGGATCATTTGAGCATTTGAGATTTGTTTCGTATTTCGATATTCGGATTTAGAATTTATTACACGCTGAATGTTCGTAATATTAATCCCTTATAGGGTTGAGTCAGTGCCGGGCCCTTTGGTCCCGGGCATCTATACATAACCACCACCGTCAAGATTCTGTATTCTAAATTCTGTCTTCTGGATTCAGCCTTTTGACCCATAGGATACGTCATGCTGCTCAAGATCAATCCCATAAATCCCCAGGAAAGACTTATTAAACGCGTTGTCGAGCACTTGAAAAAAGGGGGTGTCATCGCCTATCCAACCGATACGTTCTATGGGATCGGTTGTGACATCATGAATAAAAAGGCGATTGAACGTGTTTATCAGATCAAGCAGCGCCGGAAAAACAAACCTTTCAGTTTCATTTGTTCCAATCTGAAACATATCAGCCTTTATGCCAAGGTTTCGAACTATGCCTACCGAACCATGAAAAGGCTTCTTCCGGGACCCTATACCTTTATACTGGAAGGTTCGAAACTGGTCCCCAAGATGATGTTGACCAAAAGGAAAACAGCCGGTATTCGCGTTCCGGATCATCGCATATGCTTCAGCCTCACTGAAGCCCTGGGAAACCCGATTTTGTCAACCAGTGCGACACTGCCCGATGATGAGATTTTAATGGATCCTTCCCTGATCCACGACAAACTCAATTCACGTCTTGATATTGTCATCGACGGTGGTTCCACACCCGGTCGTCCCTCCAGCGTCATATCGCTGATGGGTGATTATCCTGAGGTGTTGAGGGAAGGACTGGGGGATATCAGTTCCCTCGAATAGATACCGGGATACTTGCTCTTCATAGAGACCCTTGTCAAATGGTCGGATTTCAGAGGCAATGGGTCCTGCCGGAATCATTTCGAGAATGAATACTGGATATTCAATGATGATTTCCTAATGATGAACGTCCAACATCGAACACTGAACATCGAACGTCGAATGAAAAGCAATTACGTTGGGAAAATGTTATTCTGATTCCGGGCTATACAGGTACCCACCAAAGATATCCTGGCGGGTCATCCGGTTGACGATATCATGAAAGGTGGATTCCATGACGTATTTAAGGAAGGAAAACTTTTCTTTTTTTTGATAAACGGTGGATACACTGCCCTGGATACCGCCCAGTTGACCTGCCCACTCAATGGCATCTTCGAAATTTCCAAGACGATCCACAAGACCCTGCTTCACAGCTTCTTCCCCTGTATATATTCGACCGTCGGCCAGTGATTTGACATGCTCGATATCCATGTTCCTGCCTTGGGCGATGGCGGTTACAAACTGTCGATGGGCTTGATCGACAAATGCCTGTAAAACCTCTTCTTCTTCCTTGCTCATCGGCTTTGTCGGGGATCCCATATCCTTGAATGGGCCACTTTTTATCACCACAGGAACCATGCCGATTTTATCCAGAACTGCTCGAAAGTTTGTGTAGGCCATGATAACACCTATGCTGCCGGTGATGGTACCTGGGTTGGCGACAATACCGTTGGTTGCGGCTGCGATGTAGTATCCCCCGGACGCTGCAATAGCTCCCATGGAAGCGATGATTTTCTTTTTAGGTGTTGTTTTACGGATTTCCCGGTAGATTTCCTGAGACGGTCCTATGACCCCACCAGGTGAATCGATCCTGATGACAATCGATTTAATGTCGTCATTCTCTCGAAACCGTTTGATTAAGCTCAGAATTTCTTTGGAGTCAGTGATAACTCCCTCGATTTCGACGACACCTACCTGGCCGTCACCAGGCTCGATGATGAGATCCGACAACCCAGCGTGTTTCAAGCTGGTTGTTACCAGCAGTAGGATGCAGACAACAGCAATGGTGACCAGTGAGGAGAAAATCAGAAATGAAAAAAGGTATGGGTGTCTTCTAGAAAACATGGTTTATATAGAAAAGATATGAAGATTCCCGCCGTTAAGGCGGGAATCTTCAAAATATTCTAAAATCGTGCAAAGATTTTAGTCGTCGTTGAGTTTTTCTTGAAGGTTTTCGCGCAGGATTTCACCAAAAGAGGAGGTGGCCGGACCGATATTATTAACATACTCGGTCAGCAATTCCTGCTCACCCTCTATCTCCATCCGCTTTACTGATAGACCGATACGGCGTTCTTCGCTGTTGATATTCATGACCCGCGCGGTAATGACATCGCTGATATTAAACATTCCGACCGGTGTTTTGATCTTTTCTTTGCTGATTTCAGAGACATGTACAAGACCTTCGATGCCCTCTTCAAGTTCGACAAAAATACCGAAATCCGTCACGTTTGTAATGGTGCCGGTAATTTCTTTGCCGACCTTGTAGCGTTCGGCCACCGTCTCCCAAGGATCGGCCTGGAGTTGTTTAATTCCCAGTGAAAATCTTTCGTTATCCTTGTCGATTTCAAGTACGATAGCTTGGATAACATCTCCTTTTTGATACATTTCAGAGGGATGTTTGATCCTTTTTGTCCAGGATATGTCCGATATATGAACCAGGCCATCGATACCTTCGTCGATTCCGATGAACAGGCCAAAATCCGTAATGTTTTTAATCTTGCCCTCGATGGTGGTTCCTACGGCATACTTTTCGCTGATGACATCCCAGGGGTTGGGGGCTACCTGTTTCATGCCGAGCGATATTCGTCTACTTTCCGGTTTGATGTCTAGAACCACCGCTTCGACAATTTCTGCAACCGAAACAATCTTGGACGGGTGTCTTACTTTACGGGTCCAAGACATTTCCGACACATGTATCAACCCTTCGATACCTTCCTCCAGTTCTACAAAGGCGCCGTAGTCGGTTAGGCTGACAATTTTTCCGGTGACTTTGGATCCAACGGCGTATTTGTCTTTTGCGGTCAACCATGGGTCTTCGCTCAGTTGTTTCATTCCCAGGGATACCCGCTCTTTTTCCAGGTCCAGGTTCAGTACTTTTACCGAAATCTGGTCCCCCATGGAAAAAAGTTCCGATGGGTGTTTTACCCTGCCCCATGAAATGTCCGTGATATGGAGCAGGCCATCAACACCACCCAGGTCAACAAAGACACCGTATTCGGTGATATTTTTAACAACACCATCGATGACTTTGCCCTCTTCGATTGAAGCGAGTGTCGCGGCTCGTTTTGACTCACGCTCTTTTTCCAGAATTGCACGTCTCGAGAGAACGATATTGCTTCTTTTCCTGTTATACTTCAATATTTTGAATTCATACGCATTCCCGACCATATCGTCGAGATTCCGTATGGGGCGCAGATCGGCCTGAGATCCAGGTAGAAAAGCCTGAACACCGATGTCCACCGAAAAACCGCCTTTTACGCGGTTCGTTATGGTACCTTCCACGGTTTCATCTGCATCATGGGCTTTCTTGATCTCTTCCCATACCTTTACCTTGGTTGCTTTTTCTTTTGATAGAACGACGACCTCATTCTCATCATCCCACCATTCAACCATGACTTCAACGGGGTCATCAATGCTGGCCTTGATACTACCGCTGTCATCCATAAATTCATTGATGTTGATCTGTCCCTCGGATTTATATCCTATGTCAACCAGGACATGGTCTTTGTCGATAGAAATGATTCTGCCGATGACGACTTCACCCTCTGCAAAACGCTTAAAGCTTTCTTCGTACAGATCCATCATGCTTTCCATATCGTCGTCTGCAGTCTCTTTGGCATCGGACTCGGACGTGTCCGATATTTCTTCACTTTCATCGCCCGGTCCGGCCACGTTTTCCAAATCGCTTTTTTTGATGTCTTCAGCAGTCTCTTTGGCATCGGACTCGAGCGTGTCCGATATTTCTTCACTTTCATCGCCCGGTCCGGCCACGTTTTCCAAATCGCTTTTTTTGATGTCTTCAGTTAAGTTGTTGTCTGTAAGATCTTCCATTAATCGTGTTACCCCCTTAGCCATTTTTTATCGACATATATAGTCGTACAACCCATAACCATTAACAGGCCCTATGATATAATACAATATTTAATTTCATTAAATTTGAATTCCACGCTGCTTGTAGCGTGGAATTCAAATTATGGTATCCAGCATCACTTGGACAACCTCCTCGACGGAAAGATGAGTGGTATCGATGATAACAGCATCAACGGCAGGTTTTAGTGGGGATAATGCCCTGTTACTGTCATTATGATCCCGATTTTCCATGTCCTTTTGAACCGCTTCCAGTGTTTGGGAGTGTTGAGATACCATCTCTTTGTGTCGTCGCTGTGCCCTGGCGTCAATGGCCGCGTCCAGGTAAAATTTAACATCCGCCCCGGGAAATACCACCGTCCCCATGTCTCGACCTTCAAAGACAACCGATTTCTTTTTTCCCATTTTTCTTTGAATGTCCAAGAGGTGCTGTCTGACGGCAGGCATGGCCGATACAGCTGATGCAAGTATCGTCACTTCGGGTGTTCTGATTTCGTCGCTAAGGTCTATTCCGTTGGAAATAATTCGTGACTTGCCATTAATATTCCGAAACTCGATAGAGAGATCCTGACAAAAAACTTGTATCTGCCTGTTATCGGTTGGTGAAATACCTGCCTTGTTTACTTCAAACGCGATACAGCGGTATAGTGCCCCCGTGTCCACGTATTGGTAATTGAGTTGTTTTGCCAGCAGACGGCTTACGGTTGTTTTTCCGGACCCAGCCGGCCCATCAATGGTGATCAACAGGGCTTTTTCCGTTTCGCAGGGTCTGTTTTTTACGCTATCTGGCATATTATTCAAGGTCGCCTACCGCCTTGATACCTTCTTCGACAGCTTTCATGTTCAAGGGGATCAGTTTTTTTCTGGACGCGAATTCCGCTTCAATGGATGCTTTCAGCGAAGTAATGCGGACGATGTTGCTTTTTGCCACAAAAGCCGACAATGCGACGACGTTCGCAGCTTTTACGGTTCCAAGATCCCTTGCGATTTCGATAACCGGGACAACCAGTTCCTGCACATCGTTACGACCGCTTCGAATGGATATGAGCGAGCCATTGATAAAAATAACCCCTCCCGGCTTAATGGTACCTGCAAATTTTTCCAAGGAGGGCCGATTCATGGCAACCAGGTGGGTAGGATTCTTGATTACGGGTGATCCAATGGGTTTGTCACTCACCACCACGGTGCAGTATGCTGTACCACCACGCATTTCCGGCCCATAGGAAGGAACCCAAGACACTTCAAGGCCTTCCTCCATTGCTGCATGAGCAAGAATTTTTCCCATTACCATGATACCTTGTCCGCCGAAACCGGCGAACTGAACTTCAGTCTGCATGTTGCCTCCTATTGAACCGGCAGTATCTTTCTGTGATCTGAGTTTCCATTTGTGATCGACTGCTCACTCCCTTACAAATCAAATGATCAGGATGACTCCGGTGTCTTGTATACGCCCAGGGGATAGTAGGGCAACATGGTGTCTTCTGCCCACTTGATGGCCTCGACGGGTGTCAGCCCCCAGTTGGTCGGACAGGTGCTGACCAACTCAACCAAGCTGAAACAGCGTCCCTCCATCTGGTATTTAAAGGCCTGCTTAATCACTTTTTTGGCCCTGACAATATGTTTGGGTTTCAACACAGCCTGTCTGGCTATGTATGCGGGTGTCTGTAATGCTGAAAGTAGCTCTGCCACTTTAATGGGCATACCCACATCGTCCACATCACGTCCAAAAGGCGATGTCGACGTTCGTTGATCGGGCATGGTTGTGGGTGCCATCTGTCCGCCTGTCATACCGTAAATGGCATTATTGACGAAAATAGTGGTAAACTTTTCTCCACGGTTGGCAGCATGTATAATTTCACCCATACCGATACTCGCCAGATCGCCATCGCCTTGGTAGGTAAATACCATGAGATCCGGTCGAACGCGTTTGATACCGGTTGCCATTGCCGGTGCCCGGCCGTGGGCAGCCTCTTGAAAATCGAAGGTGAAGTAATTATACGCCAATACAGCACAACCCACCGGTGCAATACCAACGGTTCGACCCCGGATACCCAGTTCGTCGATTACTTCCGCCACCAGCCTGTGAATCACACCGTGCGTGCATCCCGGACAGTAGTGGGTTATCTGATCGGACAGAGCTTCGGGTTTCGTAAATGTTTTTCCCATGATGTCAACTCCTTTTGCAATAGAGATGATCTATAACATTATAATATTGTTTGGATAAATTCCGTAACTTCTTCAGGGGTGGGCACATCACCACCACATTTGCCATACCAGTGAACAGGCTTCTTCCCCTGCACCGATCGTTGTATGTCTTCAATCATCTGTCCCATGCTCATCTCAATGCTCGCCACAACTTTGCAACCTTCTTTTTCAGCAGCTGCCATTACCTGTTCTTCAGGGAACGGGAAAAGTGTCTGAGGTCTGACCATGCCAACTTCGAGACCCATTTTTTTCATGTTATCTATGGCTGTCCGGCAAACACGACTCATGGTACCGTAACTGACAATAAGTACTTGATAGTCCGAATCGGTATTGTAGGTGTCAAAGCGAACTTCTTCTTTTCTCATCTGGTCGTACTTGGCTTTCAATGCCAGGTTGTGTTGATTCAACGCTTCAGGATCCAGGAAAAGGGATTTGACCAGATTTCGCTTGTCACTGCCGCGTGTATCCATTCCGTTGGTTGCCCAGGCATCTTTGTTGGTGGGTTCTGTTTTTAAATCATCGGGAAATTCAACAGGCTCCATCATTTGACCGATCAGCCCATCTCCCAGAATCATGACCGGATTGGTATATTTTTCAGCCAGAGGAAACGCGTTCATGACCATGGTTACGGCTTCCTGAACACTTGCAGGCGCCATGACCAGCAGGCGAAAATCACCATGTCCCATGCCTTTGGTGGCCTGAAAGTAGTCTGCCTGTGAAGGCAGAATCCCACCAAGGCCGGGACCACCTCGCATAATATTTACAAAAACCGCCGGACATTGGGCACCGGATATATAACTAATACCCTCGCTCATCAGGCTGATTCCCGGACTCGACGATGTTGTGAAAACACGGGCCCCGGCAGCTGCAGCACCAAATATCATATAAGAAACAGCCACTTCGCTTTCACCTTGCAGAAATACGCCCCCGACTTCTTTCATCCGCCTCACAAGATATTCTGCCACTTCCGATTGGGGTGTGATGGGGTATGCGAAATAGTTTAAACATCCTGCACGAATGGCTGCTTCACCAATTGCCTCATTGCCTTTCATTAAAACTTTAGCCATAGTATCCTCCGGGTTCTATCAATCGATGTTGTTTTCAGCTGACTCTGTAATGGTTATGGCAACGTCCGGGCACATTCGGCAGCATGTTGCACAGAAAATGCAATCTTCAGGTCTTGCCTGATAAGCAGGAAAATAACCTTTGGGGCTGACGTCCGTGGCAATCTCCAGAACGTCCTTAGGACAGACGGCTACGCACAACGCACATCCTTTACAGCGCTCTTCATCGATTGAATACTGATAGGGCATGTTTCCAACTCCTTTATGATAATTCTTCAGCCTTTAGCCACGGCGGCACAAGCTGTCGTTTTATGGTCAACAGGGGACATGAAAATTGGGTCATGTCGTTTGTCTTTCTGACGGTATCCGGAATCGTGATGAATTCAATTGGCAGCCCGCTCTGGTCTGCCAATTTTTCTACAAATGCATATCCCTGATGAATATGGTCTATTGTTGTTTCATGCATCATGTTGGCATTGCTGATGACGCCGGTTATCTTTAGTTTGGACGTCATCTCGATATCACTCCGGATCATTGCACAACCCTCAATTGTATCGGTATAGGGTCTGAACGGGTTGATGACCTGTAAAACCTTGATGGGTCTATCTTTCAAGGCTTCAGCCAAGGTGGATAGCACGGTTGCACCCACGCCATCACCGCCAACATCGAGTATGGCCAGGATATCTTTTGTTCGAATCATCGTGGCAACACTAGGGGAAAGTATCGGCAGGTCAGCCTTCATATACTGCTCTTCGGGCAATATCACATCAATGCCGATTTTTTGTAATTCCTTCCGGGCTTCCCGGGTCCGGAAATAGGGATTCACCAGATCGAGATCAGCCACCTGTACGGTTTTTCCGGAAAGTCTTTCAGATACAGCAAGATTTATGGAGACCTCGGTTTTGCCACTGCCATAATTACCTACAATAATGACAATGTTTTTATAGTCGATACGCATGTTGATTTCCGATTCTGAAATAAATATCCCACGTAAATCAGATGATAATTAAAAGACTCTCTTTCTTATTTTCAAAAACCTGCTGTGTCAAGGCTTTTAAGGAAGAAAACATTTTCTCTTTTTATATAATTTCTGATATGTTAAGTTCATAATAGTCTGAAAAAAGTGGCATTACAAAGCGTTTTTTCATTTCCATGTTATATGGTGTCCGTCCAGAAATAGGGATTTTCATGTTATGCCAAGGCGGACGGCAGATTTAACCCGCAGGAATAGTGCACTATTTTGAAGAGTTAAATCATGTCGTCCAACGTCGGCAGGGCGTGAAAAGACCATTTATGGATGGGCACTATCTAATATGCGATTGTTATAACCAACCCCGGATCCATAAAGGTCTTCAGGATTTATGAAACGTGTTCAAACAGGTATCGAAACTTTTTTAGCATCACCCCCCAAATGGATTAAAGGGCAGCGTATCGGCCTCCTTTGTAACCCCGCCTCTGTCAATACCGATTTTCAACATACCCGTCTGTTGATCGATCGCATATTTCCCGGACAGATCACGGCTTTGTTTTCACCGCAGCATGGGCTGTTTTCAGAAAAACAGGACAATATGATCGAATCAGATGATAGGGTCGACCCCGTATTAAAGGTGCCGGCATTCAGCTTGTATGGAAAAACCCGTTGTCCGGACCAGGATATGTATGATCTAATCGATACGCTCATTATTGACCTGCAGGATGTTGGAACGCGGGTATATACATTCACATCCACCCTCTCCTATTGCATGGAGGCTGCCCGCCAATATGGCAAAAGAATTCTTGTGCTGGATCGCCCGAATCCTCTGGGAGGCTCCAAGGTTGAGGGGAATTGCCTGACGGACAATTGTCGCTCCTTTGTCGGCCGTTACCCGATTCCCATGCGTCACGGGATGACCATGGCTGAATTTGCTGGAATGATCAACGATCATTTCAACATTAACTGTGACCTTCACATATCCCCGATGAAAGGCTGGAAGAGGCATATGCTTTTCCCGGATACAGGGCTTCCATGGGTTGCGCCTTCTCCAAACCTGCCAACGCCGGCTTCTGCCATGGTCTATCCAGGACAGGTAATATGGGAAGGCACCAATATTTCCGAGGGCAGGGGCACAACCCAGCCGTTCGAGTGTTTTGGTGCGCCTTATATCAAACCGGAAAAACTGCTGTCCCATATGGGCATTCGGGATTTACCCGGCATGATTTTGCGTGAAACTGCTTTTGAGCCGACATCCAACAAGTGGCAAGGATCTCTTTGCAGGGGGTTTCACATCCACGTTCTGGATTTCGGTGTGTACAAACCCTATGAAACCACCCTGTGCCTACTGCATGCGGTCATCACAAACCACAATAAATCATTTCAATGGAAAACCCCGCCCTACGAGTATGAATTTGAAAAATTACCCATCGATCTGATTGTCGGTGATTCAGATCTCCGGAAGCAGCTTGAAAGCTTAAATGATCCATTGGAATTAGTTGACTCCTGGAAACCGGCTTTGGAAAAGTTTAATTCTCTGAGCAAGCGCTATCATCTATACGAATATGAATAAAGAAAATGCCGACTGGCTACGAATGAGGTTCAAAAAAAATAAAGTATGGGTAGCGACAGGTCCGGCCGGGCAGCCTCGTGTTGAGGATGGAAAGGTATTGATCAAGTATCAGCTGGATCAAGTGCATGAATACCGGGTTCATAACAAGCATGTGCGACCCCTGGAGCCTGCGGAAGCATCCGGAACAGCAGCGTCTGACCAGGTAGCTGTCACGCCAGTGAAAGCGGTCTCCAGGCAAATAAACAAAAAAGTTGAAAACGATCGTGTTGTCCACGTGTACACAGATGGGGCATCTTCAGGTAACCCCGGTCCGTCCGGTATTGGGGTATTGCTCCGGTATGGTAGTCATGAAAAGGAAATATCAAGGTATATCGGCACCGCGACCAATAACATTGCTGAACTGGAGGCTATTCGGGTCGGGCTTTCCCTCATCAGGAATCCTGCCCTGCCCGTTCGCGTCTATACGGATAGTTCTTATGCCTTGGGGCTTCTCGCAAAGGGTTGGAAAGCCTTGAAAAACCAGGAGCTTGTTGCCAGTATTCAAAAAATAGTGTCGGAATTCGAGGATATTTCGTTTGTCAAGGTCAAGGGGCACTCTGGTGATGCAGGAAATGAGAGGGTGGATGGGCTTGCTACCGATGCAATTGCGCGGGAGAAGAAGTAGGTGCCCGGATCTAAAGGGCCGACACGTTGTTGCCCTTACAAGGGGCTTTATCAAGTATATGAATTAGAGAATTCAGGAGACAGAAGTCAGGATTTCGTATAGCGCTAAATTGTTTTAATGCTCGAGAACGAATGAGCCGACTGTTTCTGGTCTGGCAGAAAGAACCGGGTTTTTGGTAATAGAATATTAAGAGCGCTGCCTTATGTCGACAGCGCTCTTGGTTGATCAGAAAAAAGATTTATGACTTGTCGGTTTTCAGGCTATCGATTTCTTTTTTCAAATCATCAATTTCTTTTTTGTATGCTTCTGGATCTCCAGACTCTGCGCCCGACGATGAATCGTCTTTTTTCCAGGTATCTTTCATTTCATCAAAGCCCAGATAAATAGCCAAGCCACCTCCCAGTAAAAGCATTACGGGAATAGCGCCTGCTAAAAGCTGCAGGAAATCGACGAACCAGACGGAAAGACCGATAAGTCCTAATACAGCTGCTACTGCACCACCGATTAACGTTTTCATGAATTGTCACCCTCCTTTAATATCCATTGGTTTTAGCTTCAATATACCTATAAGGCCTAATTTAAACCAAAATGCAAGTAATAAACGACATATCAGATGGTTATTATGCATTTCTTCGTGGTTTTAAAAAATAAAAAATAGCATAATGAATGGGGTAACGCAAGGGTATTTTTCAATTTAATCGGAGTGTGTGGATATGACATTCTCTTTTTTAGATATTGCAAAGGTTCAGCTGTTTTGTTATTTTTCCATTCAGCATGTCCCCATACACGGTGCAGGTAAACCCAAACATTGCATGTATTCCCACGGCCATGGCCCAGGGATATTGATATACCCACCAGGAAAGCAATAGGTGTTATGAAAAAAGGACAGGACAAAAACAAATCACAATCAAAATCTACTTGGCGCAGGATGGCTGATGCTCTCCTCAAAGGCACCCATCAGCATTATTTGTGCTACCTTCCGGCACACAAGGGCCTGTTTTCATCCTGGCTTTTGAAACGGTTTTTTTCCGGAATTAAGAGCAATCAGCAGCAGATTCAAATACTGAAAGACATCCCGGAAAATGCCACGGTCGTTTATCTGAACAAGTTTCAGAGTTCTTTTGAGTTTTTGTTTTATCATACGCGCTTTTCCGAAAACAGACGACCGGTTCCTGAACTGGGGTTCAATTACCACACCCTGATTTTTCAACCGCTATCACGGTTGCTGCGTGTTTTATTTGCCAGGTTTGATTTTCTCATCCTGAAATGGAAACTACCCAACCCCTACCGTGATGGGTATTTTCATAGTGAGCTGTCCCGGGGGAAAAGTGCTTTTCTGTCTCTGGTTGATAAAAAGGGGTTTTATAAGCGCTTTGTCAAGGCACAATCCGATCCAATTTATCACCTGGTTGAATTACAGAAAAAATTGGATCGGGATATTTATATAGTACCCCTCTTGATGTCCTTTGGGAAAAAGCCATTCCGCTCGATTCCAACTATCTTGGACATTCTACTGGGACCTGAAGCCAAACCCGGTGTTGCGCGCAGGTTGACAACCTTATTTAGAAACCCGAAAAAAATATTTTATGAGGTTTCCAAACCGGTGAGCCTGCGGCATTTTTTGGAAACCCCGGATGTCATTGACATGTCGACGGATCATCAGGCACTTGTGCTCAGACGGAATCTTCTGCTCCAGATCAACAGACACAAGCAGAGTATTACCGGGCCCATGAAAAAATCCATGGAAGAGTTGAAAGAAAGCATCCTGACAAGTGATCGCCTGAAAGACTATCTCGATGAACATGCCATAAAACGCGATCTCCCGATTTCCAAGATCCGCAGGAAGGCAGATTCCTACATCGACGAAATTGCATGTAAACAAAACCCGGGGCTTATCCGGTCTGCTGAAATAGTAATCGGGTGGGTCCTGAACACGATGTTTCAAGGGATATCCTACAACGTTGAGGAATTACAGCACATCAAGGCGATATCACAAAAAGGACCGATTGTTTTTGTGCCCTGCCACAAGAGCCATGTTGATTACCTGATGTTACCGTATTTAATGTACCGCAACAACATGGCGGTTCCTTATATCGCAGCAGGCGCTAACCTTTCATTCTGGCCTATTGGCCCCATTTTCAGGGCCCTGGGCGCTTTTTTTCTCAGGAGAACTTTTCGGGGAAATGTCCTCTATTCCAAAGTCTTTTCCGAATATATTCACCAGGTGCTTTTAGAGGGTTACAATATAAAAATATTCATAGAGGGTACCCGCAGCAGGACCGGCAAGCTTATCATGCCGAAGCTCGGATTTCTTTCAATCCTTATGAATGCCTATAAAAACGGGGCTTGCGACGACCTTGTTTTTGCCCCCATCTATATCGGGTATGACCACGTCCTGGAAGAAAAGTCCTATCTGCACGAAATCGAAGGCGGCAAAAAGGAACCGGAAAGTTTTTTACAGGTTGTCAGTGCCAGAAAATTTTTAAAGAACCGTTACGGCAAGATATATATCAAATTCCATCCGACCATTTCGCTCAACAAGCTTCTTGAACAGGATGGTACACGTTTCGATGAAATGCTGACCAAGGACCAGAATGCTTTGTGCCGCAACATGGGGCACCGCATCATCAATGCCATCAATACCGTGACTGTAATCACTCCCCACGCACTGGTAGCCAGCGTTCTTTTGAATACCTCCAAGGAACGGCTGTCCTATCACGATTTACTGCGACACGTAGAGGTATACCTCCAGCATGTCACACTGCAGAATGCAGATATCGCCGATACCCTGGTAATGGATCACACCCATGCGGTGGAGAATGTCCTCGAGGATTATGCCGGACGAAAATTGATTGAAAGAATCGACGAAAACAAGGATGGCCCATTTTCCGAAGCCATATACAAAGTCAATATTTCAAAACGCCCTGTCCTGGAATACTACAAAAACAACTGTATATCCTTTTTTGTGCCGGCCGCTTTTACCGCTCTGGCAATTCTGGAGAAAGACGCTTTCCAGTTTTCTGCATCGGATCTGCAGAAAGTTTACTTGTTTTTGCAGGATTTCTTTAAATATGAGTTCGCCTTTGACGTGGACAAGGCAACGGATTTCTATCTTCGGAAAACCATCAAGTCGTTTATAGACGACGCCATTATCATCCCACATCCAACACTCCCGGAAACCTATAATATTACCTCGGCTGGTTTTAGAAAACTGAAACATTATTCCCAGTTTTTAAAAACCTATTTTGAGTCTTACTGGATCGTCCTCAATTATTTCCGCAGAAACCCCCAAAACGGAATCTCTACCAGGGATAAGGTTAAGAAAATACAGACATATGGCACCCGGTTATACAAAAACAAAGAAATAGACTTGATCGAATCGTTGTCAAAAATCAATTATTCGAACGGGATTAATTTTTTTACCACCCATAAAGTGAAGGGTTCAGAGGACGGTGAACGTATTGAATTTTACACAAACATCATACAAAATTACCTGAACCGTATCAATCACTAGACAATATGAAAGCACTAATTCTCGCTGCCGGTTTTGGCAAGCGTCTTGAACCCTATACGAGCCACACACCCAAACCGCTTTTCAGCATATCGAATCAGCCATTGCTGGACAGGGTTATTCGCTTGCTGTCATCGGCCGGCATTTCCTCTGTCACGGTGAACACCCATCATCTTCACTACCAAATTGAGCGCTATCTGATATCCCAATCATATTCCATCCCCGTTACAACACGGTATGAGCCAGAAATCCTGGGTACGGGCGGTGCCATTAAAAACCTATCTGATTTTTGGGACGATGAACCCTTTATGGTAGTCAATAGCGACATACTGTTCGATACGGATCTTAAAGCGCTATGCCGCTACCACCTGGAAGGGAGCTCCATCGCAACGCTCATGCTGTACGATCACCAGACATTCAACCAGGTATGGGTTGACCCGGGAAATTGTATTTATGATTTCGATCCTGGCCCACCACCTCATGAAACCGGTAATAAGCAGTTAACCTTTACGGGGGTTCAGATCATTCATCCGGAGATCCTGGACTTCATACCAAAAAATCGATTCTACAGCATTATCGATGCCTATAAAACAGCCTTAGACGAGAAAAAAAAGATCCGGGCCTATATCCCGGATCGACTTGTCTGGACTGATATCGGATCCCCGGGTCGATACCGGGAGGCAGCTTGCCGGGTCATGAGCCGGGAGGCCTTTTCCCGACTGACCCGTCCAAACGGATCCCCAGAGATACACATGCAAAAACTGGCCGGAGACGGATCCGATCGATTATGGTATCGGGTCACGACAGGAGATGCCAGCATTATCATGGTGGAGCATGGCATCCGGACAGGACCGGAAACAGAGGAAGTCGATTCATTTATCCATATCGGTAAGCACTTGTTTACCAAGGGTGTGGCCGTACCTGCCATAATACTGTCGGATCCATTTGCCGGTCTTGTCTTTCTTGAAGATCTGGGAGATCTTCATCTTCAGGAATGGGTGCTGCAGAACAAAACAGATACCGGATTAATTATGTCCCTGTATCGTTCGATCATCGATCAGCTTATCCACATGGCTTTGTCCGGCAAGGAAGGCTTCGACCCTGGGTGGACCTGGCAGAGCGCCACCTATGATCACACGGTTGTTCTTGAGAAAGAATGCCGTTATTTTGTGGAAGCTTTTTTGAATCAATACCTGGGTATGGATGTCGGCTATGAGGATCTTGAAAGCGAGTTTATGATTCTCGCAGCAAATGTTGCTGACTGTACAGATGTTGGATTTATGCACAGGGACATGCAGTCCCGCAACATCATGGTTCATCAGAACCGTTGTTTTATTATCGATTATCAGGGAGGAAGGACAGGACCCCTGCAATATGATCTGGCATCCCTGCTAATAGATCCCTATGTTGACCTGTCCACAAAAATCCGGAACACACTTTATACAGATTATGTTGAACAATATTCATCACGTGTTGTTTGTGATAAAACAGCTTTTCAAAAAGGGTTTGAAACCTGTGCCATTACGCGAAATCTGCAGATCCTGGGTGCTTTCGGACATTTGTCCAGAAATAAAGGCAAACACTACTTTGAAGCATACATACCCGGGGCGCTCAAAATGCTGGGTCAAAATCTTGATCAATATCATGCCAGAAATCGTTTGCCTGGTCTGCGTAAGATAGCTCAAGAAGCAGTAAGCTATAAGCCTTAAGCAGTAAACCATAAGCAGCAGATTGCTGCTTATGGCTTACAGCTCAAAAAAGGAGACATCCATGTCCACAGTCAATGTTATGGTAAACGGCTTGCCTGGCAAGGTCGCCAAGGTGATTGCCCGGCATATTGCCTCTGACCCGCGTTTCACTCTGATCCCCTATTCGCTTACAGGTCCGGAAATCAGTACAGAAAGCTGTCTTTCAGACGGTATAGAGTTCTGTCTCATCCGACCTGAAGCGCGTCGGAAAGTGATGGATGACATCATCACGTCATATGGTCAACCCATTTGTATCGACTTTACTCACCCGTCAGCGGCCAACGACAATGCTCAATTTTATTGCGAGTGTTCCATTCCCTTTGTGATGGGAACCACCGGCGGGGATCGGGAGGCATTGTTGGCAACCGTGGAAAGCTCAGACGTGGCCGCGGTGATTGCTCCCAATATGGCCAAGCAGATCGTGGGGTTTCAAGCCATGATGGCATGGGCGGCCGATACATTTCCTGATTTATTCAATGGGTATGCCATCCATATGCGCGAAAGCCATCAAATGGGTAAAGCTGATACGAGCGGCACTGCCAGGGCCATGGTGGGATATTTCAATAAGCTTGGTCTCGGGTGCTCGGCGGAAGATATTAAGCAGGAGCGTGACCCCGAAAAACAGACTGTTGAGTGGGGGATTCCAGCGGAACATCTTGAAGGTCACGGCTGGCACACATACACACTAACTTCAGGTGATCAGACTGTCAAATTCCAGTTCACCCACAATGTGAATGGTCGGGAGATTTATGCCGGCGGCACCCTTGATGCGGTGATGTTTCTTTACGAAAACATTCAGCAGGGGGTTCGGGGGAAGGTTTTCAGCATGATGGATGTCTTAAAGGGGCGGAACCGGGCTTGATCTTCTCAACCCAGACAGGTCGGTTGAATCGAAATAAGCTCTGGTTTGTCAGCCAATAGAAAAATCTTCTATCACGAAAACACGAAAGTGCGAAAACACGAAAACGAATCATGAAAATTTTCGTGTTTTCTATATTTCGTGTTTTCGTGATCAATTTATTTTTGCAAATCGCACCGATATTATGATGAATACATCAAATTGTTCCTATGATTTTATTTCAGCGATAATAGTAGCGGCGGCTTCCATGGCCTTGTCAAGATTTTCCGGGTTGGGACCGCCGGCCTGTGCCATATCGGGTCTTCCACCACCACCACCACCGACAATCGCGGCCAATTGGTTGACTATTTTGCCGGCATGAAATTGCTTTGTCAGGTCACCTGTAACAGCGGCTAACAGTACTGCTTTGGATTTGGAGCGGCTCCCCAGGACAACGACACCTGATTTAAGCTGATCCTTGAATCGATCTGCCAGATCACGGAGGGCTGCCGGGGATTCTACATCCACTATTTTAGATAATAATTTAATTCCGTTAACAGTTATTACATCATCTATAACCTTAGATGTTTCCTGGCCCAGCAATTTTGTTTTGAGTTGGTCAATTTCTTTTTCAGCTCCTTTAATTTGCTCCAATAGCCTTTGAATTCGTCGGGGGACGGCATCGGGCTGATCTTTCAGCACTCTGGCAGCCTCCTGGACTACGTGGGCGGTCTTCTGCAGATGGCTCAATGCGGCTTCACCTGTCAAAGCCTCGATTCTGCGAACACCCGAGGCAATACTCGATTCACTGACAATTTTGAAAAGCCCTATATTACCGGTCTGCCCTGTGTGGGTTCCGCCACACAACTCCATACTGAAATCGGCCAGGGAGACCACCCGAACCCTGTCACCGTATTTTTCTTCAAAGAGAGCGGTCGCACCTGAATTGAATGCATCTTCCGCATCCATTTCGTCGGTTTGAACCGGTACGTTGTCCCGGATTCTTCTGTTCACAATAAACTCTATTTCATCTAATTGATCCGGATCAACCTGTGAAAAATGAGTGAAATCAAACCGAAACCGGTCTGAAGCGACAAGCGACCCCGCCTGTTTGACATGTTCACCTAAGACCTTTCTCAAGGCATGATGCAGAATGTGAGTGGCCGTGTGGTTTGCGGCAGTGGCATTTCTTTTTATCCTATCCACCGATAGTATAACCGTTTCGCCCCGCTGAACTTTTCCCGAAAGAACCTTGCCTTTGTGGATTATGAGCCCGGTGGGGTCTTTGATTGTATCGGTCACTTCCATTAAAAAAGCATGGCCGTTGTTTGATGTGGTGATGGTGCCGGTGTCACCGGTCTGGCCACCTGATTTACCGTAAAACGGGGTTTTATCCGTAACAAGTTCTATCTCCATACCCTCTTCTATTGATTCTACTTCTTTACCGTTTGAAACCATGACGAGGATGGTGGCGTCCAGGGTATTCTGATCATAACCTAAGAACTCGGCTTTAACACCTTTGGCGGAAAGTTCCCGGTAGGCGTTGCCAAGTTCCGAGAACGGTGTCACAATGCGCGATTTTTCCCGCTGGACTTCCATGGCGGACTCAAAACCATCCATATCAAGTACCATCTTTTCATCCCTGACGACATCCCTGACAATGTCTACGGGAAACCCATATGTGTCGTAGAGTTTAAAAATCACACGACCCGGCACACGATTGATCCCCTTGGCCCGCAAGTCGGAAAGTGTGTCATTCAGGATGTTTAACCCAAAATCGAGCGTCTCTGAAAAACGGGTTTCTTCGTTGTGGATAACATTGGTGATAAATGCGCTGGAGGTCATAAGCTCCGGGTAGGCATCTTTCATGATGTCGAAGACCACACTTGCGGTAACATCCAGAAACGGCTTGTTTAGACCCAGGTTTCTGCCGTAACGGATGGCACGTCTCATAATACGTCTCAGGACATAACCCCGGCCTTCATTTGATGGTAAGACACCGTCACCGATCAGAAATGCTGCTGCGCGGCTGTGATCGGCAATAACTTTCATGGCCACATCGTCTTCTGCTGATTCTCCCATCTTTTTCTCGGACAGTTCTTCTGCCTTTTTAATGATGGGCAGAAGCAGGTCCGTTTCGTAATTGGTAGGAACATCTTGAAGAAGGGTCACCATCCTTTCAAGCCCAAGGCCCGTGTCGATGCTGGGTTTTGGCAGTGGTGTCATTTTCCCGGACGCATCCCGGTTGAACTGCATAAAAACGAGATTCCATATTTCCAGATAGCGGTCACATTCGCAGCCTACACGACAATCGGGCCGGTCACACCCATAACTTTCGCCCCTGTCCAGCAGCAACTCCGAACAAGGGCCACATGGACCGGTGTCCCCCATCGCCCAGAAGTTGTCTTTTTCGCCGAATCGCACGACCCGTTCCTCGGGGAGACCGATATGTTGTCGCCAGAGATCGTAAGCTTCATCATCGTCGAGGTAAACAGATGCGTACAGCTTTTCCCCGGGAAGTCCGTATCCATTGGTCAATAGATCCCAGGCAAAGTCGATGGCTTTTTCCTTGAAGTAGTCCCCAAAGGAAAAATTTCCCAGCATTTCAAAAAAGGTATGATGACGCGCGGTATAGCCGACGTTTTCCAGATCGTTATGCTTGCCACCGGCACGGACACATTTCTGTGATGTCGTGGCGCGAACATAGCCCCTTTTTTCCTCGCCCAGGAAAGCACGCTTGAATTGTACCATGCCGGCGTTTGTAAAAAGAAGGGTTGGGTCGTCCTGGGGAACGAGGGAGGAACTCCGGACAACCTTATGGTGATGTTTCTGGAAGTATTCTAAAAATTTTCGTCGCACTTCGTTGCCGGTCATGATCAACTCCTAAACTACATGATTTATTTTCCGTTATTTTAACTTTGTCCTTTGGGCCAGGTCAGAGATATTCGGATTTAGAACTTATCACACCCTGAATGTGCATAATATTAATCTCTTATAGGATTGAATCCAAACCGGGCCGTTTGGACCCGGGTATCTAATCAGTCGGGAAATCATTGTGCTGTATCCGTGTCCTTTTTCTTTATAAGACCCACGGAAGTCCGGATGGTATCTGACAATGTTTCTAACAAATCCTTGTTGTCTTGTAAAAATGACTTAACATTTTCACGGCCCTGTCCGATTCGCTCCCCATTGTAAGAATACCAGGAACCGCTTTTATCGATGACGCCTTTTTCCACTCCCAGGTCAACAATTTCTCCTGTTCTGGATATGCCTTCACCGTACATGATATCGAATTCAGCATTTTTAAAAGGGGGTGCCATTTTATTTTTGACCACCTTGACGCGTGTTCGGTTGCCGGTAATCTCCTGGCCGTCTTTAATGGCGGTACTGCGCCTGATTTCAAGTCGTACGGAAGAGTAAAATTTAAGCGCATTTCCTCCGGTGGTGGTTTCGGGGTTGCCGAAGACCACACCGATTTTCATCCGTATCTGATTGATAAAAATCAATGACGTCATGGTTTTACTGATGGAGCCGGTCAGTTTTCGCAGTGCCTGGGACATGAGTCTTGCCTGGAGCCCCATGTGTGAATCACCCATCTCCCCTTCTATTTCCGCACGCGGTACCAGGGCTGCCACGGAATCGATGACGATGACATCGATGGCACCGCTTCTGATCAGCATGTCGGCAATTTCAAGTGCCTGCTCACCTGTGTCCGGTTGCGCCACCAGAAGATCGTCACAGTTTACCTTTAATTGTTTGGCATAGCTTGTGTCCAGCGCATGTTCTGCATCGATAAAAGCGGCAATCCCACCCTGTTTTTGTGCATTGGCGACCGCATGCAGGGCAAGGGTTGTTTTCCCTGAAGATTCAGGCCCATACACTTCGATGACCCGGCCCCTGGGAAGTCCTCCGATTCCGAGCGCCAAGTCCAGGGCAATGGATCCGGTAGAAATTACAGGAACATCTATAATGGGTTGACTGCCGAGCTTCATGATGGATCCTTTTCCGAACTGGCGTTCTATCTGAAGCATCGCTGTATCGACGGCTTTATCCTTATCGGGTGAGATGGTCATTTTGTCCTCCTGTTTGGGGCTAAATAATTCTATTTTTAATCACGAAAACACGAAATCAGAAAAACACGAAAATAATAATGGTACCTTTCGTGTTCGAATGACCCAGTATCAAATGCCAGCCCTTCACTTCTACTTAGGACTCTGTTTGGATATCAAGGCGTATTTCACGTAGTTTAGTATATATAGGGCCGTTTTTTTTCAGGTCGCTTTTAAACAGCACCAACCGTTCCACCGCAAACGGATCCGATGCAAACCCTTGATGGATTCGCAAAGCATCCGCCAGGCGTTTCGGATCAATTCGTTTTTTGATGCGACCGATCGTCAAATGCCCCGTGAAGAGACGTCTTTCCGCCATAAATCCCAAGGGCTCCAACGCCTTTTCCACAGACGCCTGTAACTGTCTGAGGACATGGGTCTGACCGGCAACACCGGTCCAGATTATACGCGCTTGCCTTATGCTTGGAAAAACACCCACTCCCCGGGGAACCAGTTCGAAGACCGGGTAGCGTGCAGCAGTTTCTGACAAGGTCCTGCTGACAGCCTTGATCTCGGACGGGTCGATATCGCCCAGAAACGTTATGGTTAGATGCATGTTCAACGGTTTCACCCAACGGATGTCGAACCGGTAGGATGAGAAAACATGCTGCAGTTTCCGGATATCCGATCGTATGTTTTCCGGCAATTCGATAGCAACAAATGTCCTGATTTTATACTCCATTCCCAATCGATCAATGCCTTTCAGGGATAAATCAGTGCCGGATTCTTTGACCCTTAATTGTGATAATGGTATCTTTTTTTAAAAATAAAAGCGATCACGAAAACACGAAATCTGAAAAACACGAAAAATTAATGGTCTTTTTCGTGGTTTCGACCTTTCGTGGTTTCGTGATAAAAGATCTTTTCCAGTTTATCCGGATTGGCGTTTAGATATCTACTTTCTGGGCAGTGTGCACTGAGGTTCTCCCAATAGAAACTTGCCGGCGGAGATCCGCTTTTTAAGCAGGTCGGCTATCTCTCTCGCCCTGACCATACTTGAAAGGGGAACTGTGGGAATACGTTTGCCCTCCACCTCAATAGCACCGCTTTTAAGCTCCGCATAGCTGACCTTACCGTAATTCTTGGGTTTTCCCTGGGGATAGTCCTTTCCGTAATCGATGACGTGCGTGTACAGATGCTCATCAGATATAGATGTGTATTGGGCCATCTCTTCATTTAAAATGGGTATGGGTATACCAAGACCAACGGATAAGGAACATCCGTATCCCTGAATGCTGACACCGACAAGCCACTTGGGACGCATCTTCTTGAGATCACCCATGACAAACAACGTGCCGGCAGGTGTTATCGGAACTCCCTTTCGTGTCCGTTTGGCAGAGGGTTTGTGCTGGGTTCCGTTCCAGGTGACAAACCCCTCCGCACCTCCTAAAAAGATGCGTGTGCCCAGCCCGATGGTTTTATAGTAGGGATCGTTGAACAGGGGACTCAACTGACCCGCAGAACAGTAATTGGCATTCCCCATGCGTGGTTTGAGCGCACCCATATAGGTATAAACGGTCTTCTTGGTGGTATTGATGGCACAGTTATAGTTTTGATACGCATTTCTTGGATTGCACAGCATCGCGTTGGGCAGCGTTTTAAGCGTAACTTTCTTTTCGATATTTTTGTTTGGATAGCAGTCCGTGCCATAGGAAGTGGCCTTGAGATGAACGGTTTTGCCTGCCACCAGATCGTGAATGACGTGTCCACCCCCGTAAGTGAATTCGCCGGGGTAGACCTTGTTTAAAGGGTCGTCCTCGCACGGTTCTGTTGCACCGATGTAGCAGTCAACCGCTGCAATGCCGCCATATGCGGACACGTTGTTGAGCCATACTTTGGAGGCTTTTATACCAGGGGTGGCGTGGCCAAAGTTGATAAAGGCACCAGAGGAACACATTGGGGCAAAGGTCCCGGTTGTTACGACATCGACATGTCTGGCAGCATCAACAGGGCCTTCGTCCTTGACCAGACCGATCATTTCTTCGGCGGTTACCACCACAGCATCTCCCGCCTGTATCTTTTCATTAATCTCCTGATATGTTTTGTTTATGGTAAATTTCTTCATGCCCCTTCTCCCACCCGTTCTATTTTATTGGAAATGTTGTTATGGATCCATGATTCATCCCACCATTCGAGCGGATCGACAAAGGTACCGTTCATCAGGATGCTGTAATGCAAATGGTCTCCTCCGGCAAGACCGGATTTCCCGGTGTTGCCGATGATATCCCCCTTTTGAACCATCTGCCCGACAGGCACGTTGAAGTTGCTGAGGTGTGCGTACATGCTGAAAAGCCCCATACCGTGGTCAACGACCACCAGACGCCCATAAATACCCAGGGTTTTGGCATAGATCACCTTTCCGGAATTTGCAGCCGGGACCGGTGACATTGCTACGGACGCAAGATCAATTCCCAAGTGAGTCTGTTTGTCGATTGTCTTACCTTTGTACTGGTATGTCCGCCTATCTCCGAAACCGGATCTTGTGGCTGATTTCGGGAGTCGCAGAAAGGGACCATTCCAGTACATGGCAGGCTCGCTTTGTTGCATCAATTGGCTAAGGACGGCTTTGTTTTGTGCCCGCATCTCCCTGTTGATAAATAAGAATTTGTCCAAAGGAGACTCCAGATTGTGACCCGCCAGGTCCTTTTCGAATTCAGGCAGTTTCCCCAGAATGAATTTATCACTTATTCGAATGGTATCCTTTTTAAATTTTTTGGCTTTTATGTAATGCGGAAATCCTGTTTTTGTCTGGTTGCCTGCACGATCTTTTGCCAGGAGGTATATTTCGGTTCCTGAGCGCTGCTGGTCATTTAACGCAAAAAAAGCGATCCGGGTCTCATCCTCATCCTTTTTTCCCATATCAGGGTACCCCGGATAAAAGTGATCTGCTACCTGGACGCCACTGGTATCACAAGGCTCGGACAATGCATAAGCGACAGCGTTACTGCCGCCGGGGCTGATGTTGTGAGCGTGGGTCAAAACCCTGACGATGGGTGCCTCAGTATCGATGATGATTTCTTTTTCTGAATAAGTCCGGTTTCCTTTCCCCCATGATTTCCAGGAATAATCCACCGCCATCATTCGAAGCATGGCTTTACCGTCCTTTAAATCAATCTTTTGTGGTTCTATCCTGATACGGATGGATTCGGCCATGACAGAGCCCTTATGCAATATGCCGGAGGCCGGGAAGTGTTTCTCCAGGATGGTTTTCTCTTTCCCATCTTGAAGGATAGCAACCCAAAATCGTCTCAAACCGCTCTTGTGATCTTCAAGGGCAATTTCCAGCCATCTATCCATGCCAATGAACACCGAAGACAGTTCAAGTTTGACGCTGGGCTGCTCGCTCTCCATGCGCAGAAAAACCGTCACAAGCATTGGCAGGAAAACCAGTACACATACGATGGTCACCACTTTGGTGTTTAATCTTTTGTTTTTATCTTTCAATAGGTTATGAACTCCTTTTTCGTAGAATATTTCGCCGGAACAATACCAGTTAAATCATGGCTTATCAAGGGCTCTTTTTCGTTTCTTGACTTTTAACCCCATGCACGATAATTATATTTCATGTGATATCAAGCTGTCATTAACCTCTTTCAGCACAAGTTATGCGGTAGGAGGCTGAGAATGTTCCGGGGCCGCTACTCTGAACCATGCTTATCGCATAACAGTCTATAGCTTTCAGCCCAAAACAGCCTCAGTAGTTACTTTTTTTGGAGATCTCGTTGGCTCTAAATCATTCACGACAGAGAAGCATCAAGCTATTTTCACTAATCATCATGTTTCTTGTTTTTGGGCTTGTATTAACCGTTTTTATCGGTTATCGAACGGTTTCCAAACCGCAGGAATCGCTCTTGTCTTCGCTGGTTCAGGAGGATACCACAATCGCCATTGAAAGGGTTCATCAGACATCGACAAAAGATGGTATCAAAGAATGGAGTCTCGATGCAGCGTCTGCCCAGTTTATGGAAAAAGACGGACAGGCGGTTTTTGACGAACTGTCGGTGATATTTTATATGGAAAACGGCAAGTTGGTCAATTTGACTGCCAACAAGGGCTATCTGAATACTGAAACCAGGAATATTCGTGTCGATGGTGATGTCATTGCCGACGATGGAGAGTTTAAGATCCAGACAGAAACTCTTAACTATGAGCACGAGCGACGTATTCTCGTGACCAAAAAACCCGTGCAGCTTCTTGGCAAGACATTTCGCTTGAACGCGGATTCAGCTTCGTACGATTTGACATCACAGAAAGCGCTTTTTGATGGAAACGTAGAGGGAACTATTTTTGACAAAATTAAATTATAACCGCCCTGCCCTGTTTTTTTTCTCTTTTACAGGTATGCTTGTCCTGATGGTGGTATGTGTTATTTCTTTTTCTGCGGAGGCCCAAGAGGCTAGTGCGGAAAAGACCTCACCTGAAGCGGAAAACCCAATTCACATTGCAGCTGACAGCTTGATTACGGATCCCCAGAATAGAACTGCCGAGTTTATCGGTCATGTTTTGGCAACTCAGGGCAATACGACAATCACCTCCGACAGGCTTATGATTTACTACAGGGAGGGGCTCCAATCAGTATCCACATCCGGCACGAATGCCATCGTTCGCATTGTTGCCCAGGGAATGGTGAAAATAGTTCTTGAAGAGCAGGTTGCCTACACCGAGCATGCCGAATATATTATCGACAAGAGAATTGTAATTCTTAGCGGATCGGATTCGAAAATCGTCAATAGAAACGACTCCATTTCCGGGCATAAGATTACACTTTACAGGGATGATGGACGCATCCATGTGGCGGGAACACAGAAAAAACCCGTGGAAGCAATTTTTTATTCAGATAAAGACGTTTTTGATGTTCCAAAAAAGAAGAATTAATGGCTAGGCTAATAGTTGAAAACCTGGTTAAAGCCTATCGTGGGAGGATAGTCGTCAACGCCATCAGCTTGTGTGTCAAAAGCGGTGAAGTCGTCGGCCTCCTGGGACCCAATGGAGCTGGCAAAACAACCACTTTTTATATGACGGTAGGGATGGTAAAACCGGACGGGGGCAAGGTATTTCTCGACCAGAACGATATTACCCGAATGCCCATGTATCAAAGAGCCAGGAAAGGTGTCGGTTATCTTCCCCAGGAAGCTTCCATATTCAGAAAGTTGACGGTCAGGCAGAATGTCATGGCAATTCTTGAGACCCTTTCTATTTCAAAGGAAAAGCAGAAGGAACGTGCGTCGGTTCTGTTGGCAGAACTGGGTATCGATCATCTTTCCAACCAGAAAGCCAGCGTTCTGTCAGGTGGAGAACGAAGACGCCTCGAAATTACGCGTTGCCTTGTCACAGATCCGACTTTCATCCTGCTGGATGAACCATTTGCAGGCATCGATCCGCTGGCGGTGATCGATATAAAAAAAATCATTGTCCACCTGCGGAAAAGAGATATAGGCATCCTGATATCGGATCATAATGTGCGTGAAACCCTTGAGGTTTGCGATAAAGCGTATATATTAAATGATGGTGCAGTTATTGAATCCGGACCTCCGGACCACATCGCTTCCAGCGAAGTTGCCAAACGTATCTACTTAGGAGATGAATTTAAATTATAGTATTTGTTAACCATTAAATAAAAGGAGCGACACAGTCGCGTTTCATAAATTCGTGAAACGAATTTATTATGGCAATTGAACTACGACAACAGCTGAAACTGACGCAGCAACTCATCATGACACCACAGCTGCAGATGGCCATAAAACTTCTCCAGCTTTCGAGGCTGGAACTCGTCGAAAAAATTCAACAGGAGCTCGAGGAAAATCCTGCGCTTGATGAGGTGCAGGAAACACTAAGCCCAGAAGCCACCGATGAAAAGACAGGGCCGGATTCCGAAGTGCCTGAGGAGACCAAGGAAGTAACCTTTGAAGACAAAATCAATGAAGATATCGACTGGAGAAACTATATAGAGGAATATAACTCCCCGGGAAGAATGCCGGTAGAAACTGAAGGGAGAGAAACACCCCGCTTCGATTCGTTCATGTCAAAGAAAGAGTCTTTGATCGATCATCTGCTCTGGCAGTTTTTAATGACGTCTCCTGATTCAGGCACTGAAAAAATCGGCAGTCTTATCATTGGAAACCTGACCAAAGATGGCTACCTGGATGTATCCCTTGATGAAATATCAGAAACGAGCGGAGCACCTCATGAGGAGGTGGAGCAGGTCTTGGCCGTATTGCAGACCTTTAATCCGATTGGTGTCTGTGCCAGGGATCTCAGTGAATGTCTGCTGATTCAAATCAAACATCTGGGGCTTGGTGACAACAGTATTCTGGCTGAAATTGTCAAGAATCATTTACATCACCTGGAAAATAAAAATTATCGCGCCATATGCAAAGTGCTGAAAATTCGGCTGAATGATGTAATTACAGCTGTCAAGGTCATCAAGGGATTGGAACCCAAACCAGGCCGTGAGTTCAGCGAATCGGATGTCCAGTACATAACACCCGATATCTACGTCTACAAATCTGAAAACAACTTTGTGATTGTTCTCAATGATGATGGTCTTCCAAAACTACAGGTGAATTCGTATTATAAAAAGGCCATGGTACAGGGCGATAAGATTTCCGCTGAAACCAAGGAATACCTCCAGGATAAACTCCGGTCCGCCGCATGGCTTATCCGCAGTATCCATCAGCGACAGAAAACCATCTACAGGGTCATGGAGAGTATTCTAAAATTTCAACGATCCTTTTTTGATAAGGGTATCACGCATCTGAAACCGATGGTTCTGCGCGATGTTGCTGAGGATATTGAGATGCACGAATCGACCATCAGCCGTGTTACAACGAATAAATATGCCTATACGCCCCAGGGCATATTTGAGTTGAAGTACTTTTTCAACAGTTCAATCAAAAGAATTCACGGCGAGGCCATTGCTTCTGCCAGTGTGCAGGATAAAATTAAAAAAATCATTGAAAGCGAGAACCCCAAAAAGCCATTCAGTGATAGTAAAATGGCAGATATGTTGAAAGATCAAAATGTCGATATCGCCCGCAGAACGGTTGCAAAATACCGCGAGATGCTGGGTGTGTTGTCATCAAACAAACGCAAACAATTCTAAGGAGATTCATATGCAGACATCCGTTACTTTCAAGAACATTGATTCCTCCGAAAACTTGAGAACATATGTGTCCGATAAACTGGACCGGTTTGACAAGTATCTTTATAACCCTGCTGAAGCCAGTGTGGTTCTGTCGGTAGAAAAATTCAGGCATATTGCAGAAATCAATATTAAAGGAGACCGGCTTAATATCAACGGAAAAGAAGAGACCGAAGATATGTATTCGGCCATCGATATGGTTTTGGACAAGCTTGAAAAGCAAATTAAGAAAAACAAAGAGAAATTAACCGAAAAAAGAGCCGGATCCAAATTCAGAGGGAGAGACAAGCTCTCTGAAGACTCCTTTCAGGCTGAAGATGATTTCGAAAAACAGGTTAAAATCCAGCATATTGAATACAAGCCCATGGACGTTGAAGAAGCTGTCATGCAGATGGAACTGGTTGACGACAACTTTCTCGTTTTTACCAATGCAAGGGACAGTCAGATCAATGTCCTGTATCGGCGCAAGGACGGTCACTTTGGACTTATCCAGCCCCAATAGCTGAAGTAGATACCCGATTTCAAAAAACCCAGTGCGAATTCCACCCTTTCCAAGGGCAAACCAACTGATTGCGAGTTTCCAATGAGAATTCTTGAAGCACTAAACAAGAATGCCATTATCGATGATTTAAAGGCAAAAGACAAAAAAGGCATTCTGGAAGAACTTGTTTCCCCTCTCGTAGAGACGACAGGAGTTGATCAGGAAACTCTGGTAAAAGTACTCATCGAAAGAGAACGGCTTGGCAGTACGGGTATCGGAGGTGGTGTCGGTATTCCCCATGGTAAACTGGATGACCTGAAATCGATTGCCCTGGGATTTGGTGTCAGCAGGAGTGGTGTAGATTTTGAATCCATGGATGGAAAGCCGACCCATATATTCTTTCTTTTACTTACACCGGAAAATTCTACGGGACTTCATTTGAAATTGCTGGCAAGAATTTCCAGGCTGTTGAAGAAGGGCCCGTTTAAGGAAAGACTCCTGCAGGCACTGGACAGGGATGAAATCTATCATGCCCTCAGGGAAGAGGATGAAGATTTCTAACCCAAATAAAATGTTTAGATCTACTTGACTATTTGATCCCTTTGTAAGAAAAGAAAGGCAAAAACGTATCGTGCTCATTACCCAAAATTTAAAACGCTAAGATTAGGAAGCGACTAGATTGGATGTATTATGATCGGCATTGTTATCGTGACACACAGGCAGCTCGGAGACTCCCTCGTTGATGCTGCGCAGTTTATTGTCGGCTCAAAACCAGAGTCGATCGAATCGGTATCCATTGACTTAAATGAAAACGTCGATGCGCTTAGAGATAAAATTGTAAAAGGACTCAAGAATGTCAAGTCTGATGAAGGTGTTCTGATTCTGACCGACATGTTCGGTGGAACACCATCCAACTTGAGCTATTCTTTTCTTGAAGAAGGTCATATTGAAGTTCTTTCCGGTGTTAATCTGCCTGTTCTCATCAAAGCGATTAATTCTCGTCCCGATATGGAACTCACCAAACTGACTGAAAGCCTTGAAACATATGGAAAAAAGAGCATATCTATGGCCAGCAGTATTCTAAAAGGCAAGTCGCGCAAATAACCAAAAGCAGAGAATTATTCTTTAATAAAGTTATACGAACAGGAGGAAACTATGAGTATTAAAATAGGGATTAACGGGTTTGGCAGAATCGGGCGGCTCATATTCCGGGCGGCCTGGAAACACCCCGATGTAGAGGTCGTTGGGATCAATGATTTAACAGATGCGGCTACCATGGCGCATCTGCTTACCTATGATTCCGTACATGGAAAACTGGATCTCGATATCCAGGCAAAAGATGATGCGATTGAAGTCGATGGCCGTTCCGTCGCTTTCACTTCCATAAAAGACCCTGAGCAACTGAAGTGGAAGGAACTGGGCGTGGATGTCGTTGCCGAATGCACCGGTCTGTTCAGAGACCGCGAGAATGCAGGCAAACACCTTACTGCAGGGGCTCGCAAAGTGATCATTTCCGCACCTGCCAAGGACCCGGATATTACCATCGTCATGGGTGTCAATTCCAGCAAGTATGACCCTAAACAGCATCACATTATCTCAAACGCTTCCTGCACAACCAACTGTCTTGCGCCGTTTGCAAAGGTTCTTCTTGAAAATTTCGGATTGAAATCAGGGCTGATGACAACGATTCATGCCTATACCGGCGACCAGCGTCTTCTCGACTTTCCCCATAAGGATCTCCGTCGCGCAAGAGCGGCCGGTCTGTCCATGATACCCACGACAACGGGCGCTGCCAAAGCCGTTTCTCTGGTGCTTCCTGAGCTTACCGGAAAACTGAACGGGCTTGCCATACGTGTACCGACGCCTAATGTATCGATTGTGGACCTTGTGGCTACCATTGAAAAAGCAGGTGTGACTGCATCCGAGGTTAATCAGGCATTGAAAACGGCTGCCGAAGGTGAATTGGCCGGCATTCTCGGATATTCCGAGCTCCCCTTGGTTTCGTGCGACTATAACGGCTCAAGCCTCTCTTCCATCGTGGATGCTGCAACAACCTATGTGGTCGATGACATGGTGAAGGTACTTTCCTGGTATGATAATGAATCCGGGTATTCCCACCGCATGGTCGACCTGGCTGCGATGGTGGGCAATATGCTCTAACTTGACTGAACGATTGTCGATCTTACCGCATCTGCTGTGTCAGAAACCGCCCCGCATAGTCAACTATAGCGGAATGGTTTCTTCCTTGCAGCTACGGCAACCTCACCAATCGTTCAACTCAGGTATATGACTTATACCGGTTTCATATAATTTCGCTAAATGCATTTATAAGGAGAATCTGATGAGCCTTCGCAGACCGCTTATCGCCGGCAACTGGAAGATGTATAAAACCTGTTCGGAAGCAGTAGAGACAGCCAGGAATCTGAAAGACCTTATCAAGGATGTCACGGATGTCGACATCATGATAGCACCCTCTTTCACATCCCTTTCAATGGTTGCGGGTGCCCTTGCCGGGAGCAATATTCATCTGGGAGCTCAAACGCTTTCCTGGCACGAAGATGGTGCATATACCGGTGAAATATCACCCTCCATGGTGGTGTCCACAGGCTGTGACCATGCGATCATCGGTCATTCAGAACGTCGGCAGTATTTCCATGAAACAGATGACACTGTGAATAAAAGAATTGTTGCCGCCATTAAACATGACCTGGTACCTGTATTCTGCGTTGGGGAGACCGAAACAGAACGTGAAGCAAATATTACATTTTCTGTACTTGACAAACAGGTTACAACTGGTTTACAAGATATCGCTTTGGAAGATTTATCCAAACTGGTAGTTGCATACGAGCCTATCTGGGCCATCGGTACAGGCAAGACCGCCACTACAGAGCAGGCTCAGGAAGTTCATCAATTTATTCGATCCCTGCTTGAAAAAGCACATGGATCAGGTTTTGCGGAATCTATCCGAATCGTATATGGTGGCAGCGTAAAACCGGACAATGTAGCTGAACTTATGTCCATGCCGGATGTGGATGGCGGGCTCGTTGGAGGTGCCAGTCTGGATGCTGTAAGCTTCAGCAAAATTGTTTTATATTAACCTGAAACTAAAAACGTAAAACTAAAAAAATGTCATTACTAATTACCGTTATACACGTTATCGTGTGCGTTGCACTGATTATGATCGTTCTTCTGCAGACCGGTAAGGGAGCAGACATGGGTGCTGCTTTTGGCGGCGGTTCAAGCCAGACGCTCTTTGGCAGCACAGGTGCATCCTCCTTTTTAAGTAAGGCCACCACGGCTGCAGCCATCATGTTCATGCTGACATCGCTGATACTGGCGTATATGTCGGGGGACAACTCCAGCAAATCCATCGTTATGGATGCACCGGCACCCATCGAGCAGACACTGCCGGCGTCAGAGACTGCAGCGGAAGCACCAGCTCCGCCTACGGATACAACTTCGGGTGAGGCGGATAAAACAGAGTAACACATGGATCGTGCCGAAGTGGTGGAACTTGGTAGACACGCTATCTTGAGGGGGTAGTGCCTTACGGGTGTGCGGGTTCAAATCCCGCCTTCGGCACCAGCTATAAAGTCCTGTTCCTGCTAAACCAGCGGGGACGGGCATTTAGCAAGTTTTCGATCAATTCTCGGGGCATCGCAGTCCCTTTTCGTGGCATTGCTTCGTGGCGTCGTGGCCCGTCGTCTCGGGCTCCGGACGCTGGCGCCGACCCCTGTGATGGTGGACGCTTTTTTGCCTCGACGGCGGACAGAGCATAGGGTTGCCCCATGGGAACATGGGCGCCACGAGGCTTCCGGAATGCCGCTTGGGCGGGGCAAGGGGTCGCTCTGCTCCTGCTGGCCCTCCTGGGCACGGCGAGCAAGTGCCCCATCGCGGACGACGATGTCCCTGACGCCGATGCGACCGTCGTCGAGCCCCAGAACCTGGATGTCGGAGGCCCACAGGGC
>RCNC010000142.1_pt1 | contig 45302 bp, 39 predicted proteins | sample 2041301 | NCBI WGS metagenome assembly RCNC01 (sample SAMN09708231, study PRJNA481090) | Marine sediment metagenome, whole genome shotgun sequencing project. | biome: marine sediment; feature: ocean; material: sediment; isolation source: Sewage treatment plant 13A marine sediment (STP13A) ...
ATAATGTTCCGAAAATAGGATGGCGGCATAAGGGTTTGTAGCAGAAAAACGGTCCTCAATCGGAACGTTTTTCTGACAACCCCTATATCGCAAATTTAACCCGCACGTCTTTAGAAATGTACGAGCTAAATCAAGGACGTTCGGTCTTCAGGCACTTCCGTTGACAAATCAAATATCATATCGCTACGCTGAAAAGTGGTTTCCCCTTCATTTAAAATCAATGCGTGGGTTAAAACCTCGTCCATGTGTTCCACGGGAACGATCTCAAGCTGCTTGGATATCGTCTTGGGTATATCTTTCAAATCCTTTTCATTCTCAATAGGAATCAGGATCTTCTTGATACCTGCCCGATGAGCCGCCAGTATTTTTTCTTTCAAACCACCTATGGCAAGAACGCGCCCCCGCAGTGTGATCTCACCGGTCATGGCAAGATCTCTGTAGACAGGTCGTTTGGCAAGGGTCGATACAATGGCGGTACACATGGTTATCCCGGCCGAAGGCCCGTCCTTGGGTATAGCGCCCTCCGGGATATGGATATGAATATCGTAATTTTTATAAAAATCTTCGTCAATCATCAACTGTTTTGCACGGGAACGAACGTAGCTGATGGCTGCCTGGGCGGACTCCTGCATGACGTCCCCGAGCTTGCCTGTAATGATCTGCTTGCCCTTTCCTGGCATCATCAGAGTCTCTACTGCCAGCAGCTCACCCCCAACCTGCGTCCACGCCAGGCCGTTGACAAGCCCGATCTGATTTTTTTCTTCTATCTGGCTGTGTTTGAAAGGCGGCGGTCCGAGTAGTTTCTGCACGGTCTTGCCGGTAATCCGATAGGGCTTGTCCGTCTTCTTTTTGAGAATATCCCGGGCAACCTTCCGGCAGATGGAGGCAATCTCACGTTCCAGATTACGAACACCTGCCTCACGTGTATAGCGCTGGATGATCGTCGTCAAAGCATTTTTGGCAAACTGAACGTTCCTTCCTTTAAGACCGTTCAATCTTATCTGTTTCTTTACCAGAAAATCGTTGCCGATATGGTATTTCTCGTACTCTGTATAGCCCGGTAGACGAATAATCTCCATCCTGTCCTGCAGCGGCAGAGGGATATCCGGCAGTGTGTTGGCTGTTGTGATAAAGAGGATGTCCGTGAGATCGTAATCGACATCCAGGTAGTGATCATTGAAGCCAAAGTTTTGCTCCGGATCCAAAACCTCCAGCAAGGCAGACGAGGGGTCCCCTCTAAAATCCATGCTCATTTTATCGACTTCATCCAGGCAGAAAACCGGGTTGTTCGCACCAACTTTTTTAAGGGACTGGATAATTTTTCCCGGCATGGCCCCAATATAGGTTCGGCGATGCCCTCGAATCTCGGCTTCGTCCCGAACCCCGCCCAACGAAAGACGGACAAACTTTCGACCGGTTGCCCTTGCGACTGATTTTGCCAGGGAAGTCTTGCCGACACCTGGAGGGCCCACAAAGCAGAGAATCGGACCCCGGATCTTTTTCATCAGACTTTGAACTGCCAGGTACTCAAGAATGCGTTCTTTGGGTTTTCCAAGGCCATAGTGATCTTCATTGAGAATGACCTCCGCCCGATCAATATCATTGTTTACCTTGCTGCGTTTGAACCATGGCAGAACGATGAGCCAATCGATGTAGTTTCTTACGACCGTAGCTTCGGCTGACATGGGTGTCATCATCTTGAGTTTTCGAAATTCCTGCCAGACCTTGCCCGTGGATTCCTTGGACATCCGTGTTCTCTTGATCCGTTTCTCGAGATCCTTCAACTCATTGCCGGGGTCATCTTCCGTTCCCATCTCTTTTCGAATGGCGCGCATCTGTTCATTCAGATAATAGTTTTTCTGCGTCTTTTCCATCTGTGTCTTGACGCGGCTCTTGATACGCTGATCCATTCTGAAGACCTCTGTCTCCATTTTGGTCAGCGTCAACATAAGCGAGAGTCTTTCCACCAGGGACAAGGTATTCAGCAGCCTTTGTTTATCTTCGATCTTAAACGAAAAATGGGCGGCCATCGTATCCGCCAGTTGTGATGGGTCTGAGATGGCGGACACACTGCTCGTCAGTTCCTTTGAAATACCCTTGTTGTGCTTGGCATACTCTTCAAAATTTTCGAGAAGTGCTCTTTCCAGGGCCATAATTTCGGTTTTGGATTCATCCGGTTCGCTGAGTTCTTCAACCGCAACCTGGAAGAATTCTTCGTTTTTTATAAAGCGCGTGATGCGTGCCCGTTGCTTTCCCTCCACCAGTGCCTTGACCGTACCATCAGGAAGTCGCAGCAACTGCATGACATTGCCGATAACACCCACCGCGCTGATATCTTTTTCGCTCGGACTGTCGATATCCGCTTTTATTTGTGTGGTAAGAAAGACCCGTTTGTCGCTACCCATTGCCGTTGCAAGAGCGTTGACGGATTTTTCACGACCCACAAACAGGGGTGCCACCATATAGGGAAAAATAACGATATCCCTCAGGGGCAACAATGGTAGTAGATGCCCGTCTGAAACGCTATCTTCACTTGTGAATATTTTTGGCATGTTAACCATGATTCTCTCTTTCTAAGCCTGTTTTTTTGTCTGCTCATACAATAGAATGGGGTCTTCATTGTTCAAAACAACATCTTCCCCGATCACACACTCTTTCACATTTTCGATGGAAGGAAGCGTGTACATGATATCGAGCATGCTCGTTTCCATGATCGCCCGCAACCCCCTGGCGCCTGACTTTCGTTTCAATGCTTCCGTTGAAATGGCCGAGAGAGCGCTGTCCGTAAAGCGCAGGTTGACGCCTTCTATTTCAAACATGTGCTGAAACTGTTTGACCAGCGCATTCTTTGGTTCTGTCAATATGCGGATCAATGAGGACTCGGTCAGTTCGTCAAGGGTGGCAATAACCGGCAACCGTCCCAGGAATTCGGGAATAAGACCAAATTTGATCAGATCTTCAGGCTGGACCATACGCAGGGTATCCCCAATCTTTTTATCTTCTTTCTTGAGAATTTTAGCCCCAAAACCCAGAGACTTGCTGCCCTGACGTCTTTGAATGATCTGCTCGAGCCCGGTGAATGTGCCACCGCAGATAAACAGGATGTTCGATGTATCTACCTTGACAAAATCCTGCTGGGGATGCTTTCGGCCACCTTTGGGTGGTACACTCGCAGTTGTTCCCTCGATAATCTTTAAAAGCGCCTGCTGAACACCTTCACCTGAAACATCACGGGTGATGGATGGGTTGTCGGACTTGCTGGCAATCTTGTCGATCTCATCAATATAGACAATGCCCCGCTTGGCTTTTTCAACATCGTAGTCGGCATTCTGAAGCAGAGACAGGATGATATTCTCAACATCTTCACCCACATATCCAGCCTCTGTCAGGCTGGTGGCATCTGCAATCGTGAACGGCACTTTCAGAAATCTTGCCATTGTCTGAGCAAGAAGTGTTTTGCCGCATCCAGTGGGGCCGATAAGCAGGATGTTGCTTTTGTTAATCTCAACATCACTATTGATCTGAGCCTCCAGCCGTTTGTAATGATTGTAAACAGCAACCGCAAGTACCTTTTTGGCTGAATCCTGTTCGATAACGTATTCATCCAGCATGCTCTTTATCTCTTTTGGTACCAGGAGATTCTGCACGTCACTGGTATCTTTTTTTGTCTCTTCTTCGATAATTTCACTACAAAGCTGAATACATTCATCACAGATATATACGGCCGGACCCGCTATCAACTTGGTGACTTCTTTTTGATTTTTTCCACAAAAAGAACAGAACAGGTTGTCACTACCTTCTTCTTTGATTGCCATTATTTGGCCTCCGCCTCTACAATTTTGTCAAGATCATCCCGGTTTTTGATCACATGATCGACAATCCCATACGCCTTTGCTTCGGGTCCGCTCATGAAATGATCCCGATCCGTATCTTTCTGAATCTGTTTGAAACTCTTTCCGGTGTGTTTCTTCAGAATCTCATTGAGGGTCTCTTTCATACGCAGGATTTCTTTGGCCTGAATTTCAATATCCGATGCCTGCCCTTGAAACCCTCCCATGGGCTGATGAATCATGATCCGCGAGTTGGGAAGTGAATATCGTTTTCCCTTTGCACCTGCCGTGAGCAAAAGGGCGCCCATACTGGCAGCTTGCCCGATGCAGACCGTAGTCACGTCAGGCTTGATATATTGCATCGTGTCATAGACAGCCATACCGGAGGTTACGACGCCTCCCGGCGAATTGATGTAAAAGTTAATATCTTTGTCAGGGTCTTCTGATTCCAGGAAAAGAAATTGGGCAATCAAGAGGTTGGCGATCTCGTCATTCATCGCCGTACCGAGAAACACGATCCTATCCTTGAGGAGCCGGGAGTAAATATCATAGGCTCTCTCTCCCCTGCTGCTTTGATCGATAACCATTGGAATTACTGGCACAATATATCTCCTTTTATATTATTCTTTTACAGGAAATGCGGCCGCTATTTCGGTTCCGAATCTTTATCACCGTTAGCCGCAATTTTTTCGGGTTCCACTTCTTCGACATCACCATTATCAATTATAAGCTTAATTGCCTTTTTTTCAAGCAGCGCATGCTTAAAAAAATCCAGGCGGTCTTTGTTTTGATCGTAGAAGCTCTTTATCTGGTCCACAGGCTGGCTAAAGTTCTGCGCCATCTCTGCATAGCCGACCTCCAGTTCTTCATCGCTTAACTCAAGCTTTTCCTGCTCGATGACCTTGCCCAGTATGATCTGGCGACGGACCTGCTGTTCGGCAGTTTCCCGATATTGCTCTTGAAGCTTCTCTCTGGTTAAGCCCACATCTTCCATGGATGTGTTCTGATACTGGAATCTTCTTTCCGTGTCGGCAATGATGTTTTCAAGCTCATACTCGATCATGGATTCAGGAAGCTCGAAATCAACTTTCTCGATAATATTCTTGAATATCTGCTCGTTGAGCTCCTGTTCGATGCGCTTTTCATAGCCCTGGCTAAGATTATCTTTTATCACATTTTTCAAATCTTCTAAAGTTTCAAATTGTCCCAGACTTTTTGCGAAATCGTCATCCAACTCCGGCAACTCTTCTTTCCGGATCTCCGTCAGTGCCACATGAAACTGAATATTGAGATTCTTAAGCTTCTCATTGTGGTAATCTTCCGGGAACGTTACATCGAAATCGATGGTGTCACCGGCTTTCTTCCCTATAAGGCTATCATCAAATTCCTTGGCGATCTGGGCATCACCAATTTTCAGGTCGAAGTTTTCCGTCTTGCTGGTCTCGTCAAATGGCTTGCCGTTTTTGAATCCCTCGTAATCGATGACCACAAAATCATCCGATTGAACCGGCCGGTCCTCCTCGATCTTGACTTTCTTGGCCATATTTTTCTGCAACATTCCAAGCTGGGCGTCTAATTCTTCATCTCCAACCTTGTAATTGGTCCGTTTCAGTGCCAGCCCCTTGATGGCAAGATCTTCCAAGTCGGGTTTGACGTCCACGGTGGCATCATACGTGTATGGGCCGGTGGCATCCAGCTCGGGAGGATCGATCTTCGGGTTGCTGATTATTTTCAAATCCGTTTCCTTGATCGCTTCCGTAAAAGAGGTCTGAATCAGCTTGGAAGAAACATCTGCCTGAACATCCTTTTTATAAAGCCTTTCCAGCACGGACCGGGGGGCCTTACCCGGGCGAAACCCTTTGATTTTTGCATTTTTTTTCACATCCCGATAGGCGCTGTCGAGCTCTGAAACAACTGTTTGTTGTGGAATTTCAATGTGTAACACTTTCTTAACACTGCTGACATCTTCTACGTTTACTTTCATGGTATTCCTTTCGCGAAAATTTAATCCTAAATTGAGCGATCAGGTCAGGAAGCTCAATAAACCAAGTGCCTGACGTCAACAAATCGCCAGGCACTCAAAAATAATTGCTTGTTGGTGCGAGAGGGGAGACTTGAACTCCCACTCTGTCGCCAGAGCTGGATCCTAAGTCCAGTGCGTCTACCAATTCCGCCACTCTCGCAAAATAGGCCTCAATATCAATCAGTTCCATCCGTGTATGTGCGTCTTGACATTCCCATCAAAACCAGTCAAGTACAAGCAAACACACATCCGGACAAAATAATATCAAACCCTGTGAGTGTCAAGAAAAATTGGTGAAAATACCTGTTATGTCAGTATATTTCAAATACATCACACTGTTGTTTTTAGGCATTCTACTATGCGTGACACCCGTTCATGCTGAAAAAGCACATACAGAGAGCCGCCATACCGGTATCATTGTTCTGGATCCAGGCCATGGCGGTAACGATATAGGCGCCCGCGGTTCTGATAACATGACCGAAAAACAGGTAGCCATGATATTTACCAGCCTGATGACCGAACGGCTTAAAAAGACATATAAGGTGGTTCTCACACGAAAGGATGACTATCAGATCGATATTTTTGATAGATCCGCCCTGGCCAATCATCTAAAGGCGGATCTTTTTGTCAGCATCCATACCGGGGGTAGTTTTCGCAACCATCCAAAGGGAATATCTTTGTTTTATTATGACAACCCATCAAACAACGCCGCTGCTTTTGAAAAACAGAACACCCGCTTAACGGAACCGTCAAGTGCCATTAAAGCCTGGAAACAAAACCAACCCGGGCTTGTAAAACAAAGCCGGCACCTTGCTGAACTGATACGGAAACGCTTGACCCGGAAAGATAAAGAACCTAAACCAACCAGCGCAGGAGCACCGTTGATCGTGATGTCCGGCGCTGATATGCCCGCTGTCCTGATCGAGATCGGCTACATCACCAATCCCCTGGATGCAAAGGCACTGAAAGACAAAACACACCTATCGAGTGTGGCCCATTCCATTTGTGATGCCATCGATGACTTTTTTTCAAACGAACACCGTTTATAGCCTTGCGTGCCAGGGAAAAGCATGTTAGTTAGCAGATCCTATTTTCATCCAAACCCACCCATGGCGGTTTCTACAAACATATCGGGGCGTGGCGCAGCCTGGCAGCGCGCCTGCTTTGGGAGCAGGAAGTCGGAGGTTCAAATCCTCTCGCCCCGACCAGTCTTCGTTCGAAATGTAATGTAGAACGAAGACTGCCACGGCGAAGCATTCATGCGAAGCCGGGCTAGTTGTTCTTATTATTACACCTGTTTCGAACTTCGCCTTGGCAAGCCAATCTAAAACTCGTTCGAAATGTAATGTAGAACGAAGACTGCCACGGCGAAGCATTCATGCGAAGCCGGGCTAGTTATTCTTATTATTACACCTGTTTCGAACTTCGCCTTGGCACCTGTGAGGGCAAAGCCAATGGCGGAGCCCCAAGCCAGAGGGAAAATGAAGGATTTCACCTATGTCTATATCTTAATAAGTGAGGCAGATGCAACTCACCGATATACTGGGTTAACTGATGATTTAGAGGCACGTCTTAAATCGCACAATCAAGGAAACAATCCGCATACATCCAAATACCGGCCCTGGAAAATCGAAACGGCTATCGCATTCCGCTCTCGGGAAAAAGCTGCTGCATTTGAAAAATATCTAAAAAGTCATTCTGGAAGGGCGTTTGCCTCAAAGCATTTCTAATACCAACGTACTTTTGTTGTGATTTTTGTCTTCCAGGTACCCAATTGGTACCCCACGCCCCTATTTAACGATTTTATATTTCTCTAACTATTTGAATATATTATAATTAAATCCATTCCTTGAGTTTGCTGTATGCTTTTTTTTCTGTAAGCATTGAAGTTTCCAATATTCGATCCAATACCCTTCGGGACCCTGTTGTCTTAAGACATAATTGAAAAAGAGATAGCTGCTTCATCCATCAGTCCATCGATAAAGCACTCAAAAAAACATGCTCGACGATGAACCGGCTGACGCCACTATGTTTTCACAAGTAAACAACACATCGGATTGAAGAACCTCACAGCATGCGAAGCACTGCCGAACGGCAGAACCTACGGGGAATGCGCTCGCTATTGCGGTTCAACTTCATTGAGGGGTTTTCGAAATACTTTATCCTTGAATATTTCTTCAAGGACAATGTGGCTTTCGGAATGACCGAAATCGTGAAAATTTTTAAAAAAAATCTCCAAGCTTGCAATGTCATGTGCTCCAACCTTTAATAAAAACGAACTTTTGCCAGAAATTAGATGACACTCTATGACTTGGTCGTGAAATTTGCAAAATTGAATAAATTTTCCTTCCTGATTACGTGCGACAGCTATCTTAACAAAACAAGTAACATGATAACCCAATTGTTCAAGGTTCAATTTTGCTGTATATCCACTGATAATTCCGTTCTCTTCCATTTTTAAAATGCGCTCGGATACTGCTGGTGCAGTCAAATGCACCTTTTTTGAAAGATGGCTAATTGTGATTCTGGCATATTTTTGCAATATCTCGATTATCTTCCAATCTATCTGATCCATATTTTTTTTCTAAAGAATTATAGTTGTTTAAGTTTCGAAAAAAAAGGAAAACGAAAAATATTCCTTAAAAACCTTATTCCAAATATTTATAAAACAGGTATGATACTATATCAAGGGTGATTTAAAATAATACCTGTCACCTGATGATCAATTTTATAACTACGATAAAGAACAGGAGGAAATTGTGGAAATAATCCCATTTGAGACCGAAAGACTGCTATCACAGTGGCAAAACATAGTAGAATACGATTTTACAGAAAGCGGTGTCCATCCGATTCATCTCAATGAGCTAATTTCGCGCGAGGAATATGATAACCTGTACGACGATATTCAACTGCGATACATTCAAACAAACGGCCCATTGCCTCTAAAGGAGGCAATCTGTCAGCTTTACGAAGATATTCACCCCGATAATCTCCTGGTCACCAATGCATCGTCCGAAGCTAATTTTTTGGCGACATGGCACTTTATTGAACCAAAAGATGAAATAGTAACTTTTCTACCCACCTATTTGCAAGTTCCAGGGCTGGTGAAAATATTTGGCGGGAGTGTCAAAGAGGTTTATCTACAGGAAAAAAATGCATGGGCACCGGATATAAATGAGTTGGAAGCAGCTGTAACAGAAAAAACCAAATTTATTTACGTGGTTAATCCAAACAATCCAACCGGAGCTATTTTTAGTGAAGAAGAAATGGCTCGTATCGTAAAAATCGCTGCCCGATACGGGACGTGGATAATTGCTGATGAAGTATACAGAGGGGCCGAACTATCTGGTTCATTAACGCCTTCTTTTTGGGGGAAATACGATCGTCTTTTGGTTGTTGCTTCATTATCAAAAGGATTTACATCGCCCGGATTACGCCTTGGTTGGATCGCCGGGCCAAAGGACAAGATTAATGAGTTATGGGGATATCACGATTACACCACCATCACTACAAATGCTATCAGTGCCAGGATGGCTGTTTTAGCTCTTCAGCCGGAGTCAAGACAACGCATTTCTCAGCGCCTATTGGGAATTGCAACGGAACAGCTCCAAAACCTGAATGCATGGATAAGCAAACATTCGGACGTGTTTCGGTTGGTACCACCGAAAATCGGTGGCATCGCCTTTGTCGGGTACAATCTTGATATTGATTCGATCGATTTGGTTATGCGCCTGAAGGATGAACAAAGTGTTCTGATTGTTCCAGGTGGTGCAATGGGAATGGACGGATTTGTGCGTATTGGTTATGGTAATCCAAAACTACTAACTGGGCTAGATCTCATCAACAAAACCATATCATCAATAAAAAATGGCAGTTGATATCTTTGGAAATAGCATAAATAAAGGAATAAAGACGTGAGTAATAATAAAAAAGCCGACCCGGCTATGAGTACTGCAGAAATTAGGGCAGTTCTTAAAAAAGTGGCCCAGGATCTTTCAGATGATACTGCCCGCCGTGAACGGCGGATGGAGGATATCCTCCACGGAGATATTCCTACTTTTATGGAACTTCCCTTGGCAATGGAACCAGAACAGTTAATCGGAGCTGATGCGGTAGTGCTGGGCTTTGGATATGAAGGGATAACCGCCAAAAGTCCTTGGCTTTCTGCACCACCGACAGTTTCAAGGCCAAAACCCGGTTCAGTCTATTGGCGCATGGGTGCCGACCATGCACCAGATGAAATTCGCAAATACTCTTTATATTATTCTATAGGGCACAACCAGGGTTGGTTTCCAGAAATTGACCGCGAACTCCGCATACATGATAATTTTACGATTATGGACTACGGCAACGTGTCTGTTGTACCAGCAGACAATGCAGAAACGATACGACGTGCCCAGGAAAAGGTCGATGATATAGTTGATGCGGGTGCATTGCCCATTGTTATTGGGGGTGACCATACGATACCTATCCCAACGATTAGGGCAGTCACTTCAACTCGGAATAAACCAATTGGTATTATATCATTTGACTCTCATCTGGATTTATCGTTCACAGAGGAATGTTGGGCATCTAATCAATGGTTCAAAGCATTTGAGACGGGAAAGGTAAATCCAAAAAATCTTGCTATTATCGGTATCCGCTCTAATCGCAGTACTTACTATGAAAGCAAGGTCGCCGAAGCGCTAAATATTCGTTACTTTACCATCGACGAAGTGAAAAACCGAGGCATTGATGATGTCACCCAGGAAGCCCTTGAAATAGCAGGCAAAGGTACTGATGGAATATACATGTCCTTGGATATTGACGTTATGGAACCCGGATTGGTTCCTTCCCAGAAAGCGCCGGAATTTTGGGGGATGACTACGGATGAAATTATGCGATCGTTTCAGGTCTTATCCCGTGAAAAACTCGCAGGGTTTGATATCTGTGAGTACACTCCCGACTATGATGTCAATGGCATGGGCGCACAATTTTGTGCCCGGATGATAGTAGAAATACTCGGTGGGCAGGCAGTTCGGAAAAGTAAAGAGGTGAGTAAATGAAAACGATATCGAAAAAAGAGATTGAAAAAATAATCCCTGAGTTGGATCTTATCCCGCTGATTGAAAATGGCTTTGCACAATACTCAGCAGGAAACGCTGTTGTTCCACCGGTGGGGGAAATGAGTTTCATGGAACCACCCGGAGATGTGCATATTAAATACGGATACCTCAAAAATGATGCCTATTTTGTAATAAAAATTGCATCTGGATTTTACGATAATCCTAAACGGAGTTTACCGGTAGGGAATGGAATGATGCTGATATTCGACCAGCAAACCGGAGAACTTCTCAGTATCATGTTAGACCAGGGGTTGTTGACACGAGTGCGTACCGCCGTGGCAGGCGCAATCGCAGCGAAACACCTGGCCCCGGAATCAGTTCAACAAATTGGAATTATTGGTGCCGGCAATCAAGCCAGGTTACAGTTGCAGTATCTGTCATCAGTAAACCCATGCCGAGAGGCGATGGTTTTAGGCTTAACCACCGCGGAGTCGGAACAATATCAACAAGATATGGCCGCACATGGGTATCGGGTTACTATTGCCAAGTCAAGTTCCGAACTGGCAGGGTCGTGTAACTTGATTGTCACCACAACACCCTCCAAACAACCGGTTTTATTCTGGAAAGATATTCAACCTGGAACTCATATTACAGCTGTGGGTGCTGATACACCTGCCAAACAGGAACTGGATACGGCAATTTTTGGAAATGCGGATGTGGTGGTAGCCGATAGCATTTCTCAATGCCTGGAAAGAGGTGATATTTTTAATGCCATTAGAGAACAATTATTAAACAAAAACAATATCATCGAGATAGGTGACATCATATCCGGAAAAAATGCCGGCCGTACTTCTCCGGTACAAATTACAGTTGCGGATTTAACGGGTGTTGCCGTTCAGGACATTCAGATTACCAAGGCAATTTATGAAAAATCAAACAGCATTATCAGTTGAGAATCATTATTAAAGCTTTGGGGGTATCGAAGTATTAAAAGGAGTTTCCCTCTGGAATGAAAATGATCACAAATACTTTTCGAACTTTCTTTTCGACCTAAATAACAGAGGGAAACCTGCATAAAAAAAATGAAACAAGACCTAATTACAAAAATTGTAGCAAACCAACATGATATGATCATTTCCTGGCGCCGGCAGATTCACCAATACCCAGAGCTAGGACTCAGGTGCGATCAAACAGCCAAACTGGTGAGTGAAACCCTTTTTAAACTTGGTTTGGATGTTAACACTAACTTGGCTATGACCGGTATTTCTGCGACCCTGCACGGTATGAACCCAGAGCCTGTCGTTGGGTTAAGGGTTGATATGGATGGATTGCCGATTCATGAAGAGACGGGATTGTCATTTGCCTCGAAAGTTGCAAATCGTATGCATGCGTGTGGACATGATGGTCATACGGCCATAGGTTTGGGTGCTGCAACTGTTTTAGGACAACTGAAGGAAAAAATTCCCGGCACTGTAAAGCTTATCTTTCAACCTGGAGAGGAAGCTGATTCAGGCGCCAGAAACATGATTGCCGATGGTGTGCTTAAAGACCCATGTCCCGATGTACTCATCGGGCTGCATATTGACCCCGCCCTGGAAAATAGAAAAATTGGTATCTGTTTTGGGCCCACCATGGCAGGCACCGTTGAGTTTGAATTGAAGGTTCGTGGAAAAGGCGGACATGCCGCTCAACCTCAAACATGCCAGGACTCCATTGCAGCCGCGGGGCATATAATCACTCTATTGCAGACCGTCATATCACGTAGAATAGATCCTTTGCAGCCTGTCGTTTTGTCATTTGGCGCGATATCGGGCGGGTCTTACTACAATACCATACCAGATCAAGTTATACTGAAAGGAACATTCCGATTTTTAGAAGACGATACAGAGTCTTGTGTGTTTAAGAGTATCAATGACACGATTAAAGGTGTTTCGACTGTCTTTGGTGTTGATATTTCGTTGGAGGTGATTGATAGAACTCCGCCGCTAACGACGAATTTAGATATGTCCGCTTATCTTTTAGAGAAAGCTGCCTCCCGGTTTGGCCGAAATAAGGTTTGCCGTATGGACAGCCCTGCTATGCTTGGAGAAGACTTTTCCGAGTTTTCATCACTTATACCCAGTGTATTTTTCCGCATTGGGAGCCGCGATTCGAAAAGTGGGTTTACACAACACCTCCACAATCCTAAGTTTAATTTTAACGAAAGCATATTATTAACTGGTACGGAAATGGCTGTGTTTACCACTATAGCCTTGCTGGAAAAATTAGCTCAATAGAAAGCATATGGGTTAGTTACAAACAGTCGGACAGGTCCTTTTTAATAATAGAAGTCGCCGAGGAAACAGCCCAGCAGTCGGGTGTAAAGATTAAAAAGGAACCATTACCGAACAACTCGAAAATCTCAGGATTTCCATCCGCTAGATCGCATCGCTCACCAGCGACTACAGACTCATCATTACCCACGATAATGGTCCCCAGATCGGCAATCTCCTGCTGCAACAGGAATCCTGCGGGTGCGATTTTGTCATCACCGACGCACGGGTTTCCATGGGCGAACCTGATTCGGCGTGGCAAGAGTGTATTGCCATGCTAAAGGCTTGCCAACTAACAGCGTAGAAAGGTTGGACCCTGAAACCGGATGGGGATGACTGGCGGCGTGTGGTACCATCCCCTTTGCCACAACGCATCTTTCAACTGCGGCCCATCAAATGGCTTAGAAGCTCTCACCAACTAATTGAAGCAACAAATCCAAAAATAAATTTATCGATGTTGATGATGGGCCTCCTTGATATTGTTTTCTCTTAAACACGGAAATTCCATCACGCAAGTTAGATGCCAGCAATAGTAGCCGGCTGATGTCTTGACTGACCGGTTGCAAAAGTTGTTGTTTCCGATGGCCCTAGGGCTCCTGTTTCAGTGGGATATCCCACTTTTTCATGTATTTCCATATGGCTGTTCGACTCAACCCCACCCGTCTGGCAACCTCTGCCTTATTCCAGTCACATTCCGAAAGAAGTGATTCGAGGTGTGACTTGCTGAGACGGTTGCGACGTCTGGGTTGATGAAAGGATTTAAAAGAAGGTGACGCCAAGCCTGGTTGATACTTCGCTCTCCGCAAATCAACCGGTAGATCGAAAATATCGATCTCTTTTTCATTGCACAGCACAAAGGCGTGTTCGATGGCGTTCTCCAGTTCACGGACATTTCCAGGCCAGGAGTGATCCATGAAGAGCCGTAGGGCGGTCTGGGAAAGACCCTGGATCTGTTTGTCTGTTTTCTTATTCTGCCGGGCAATAAAATGACTTGTCAGAAGGGGTATATCCTCTTTTCTATGCCTGAGAGGCGGTACGTCAATGGGAAAAACCTTCAAGCGGTAATACAGATCCTGCCGAAACTCCCCGGTCCGTACAAGCTGGTAAAGATCTTTATTGGTGGCGGCGACTACCCGGATATCTATCTTTCGCTTTCTGGACTCTCCCACGCGCTCGATTTCTCTCTCCTGTAACACCCGCAGAAGCTTGACCTGGATGAAAGGGCTGATCTCCCCGATCTCGTCCAGAAAAACAGCCCCTCCGGAGGCTTCTTCAAAACGCCCCTTGCGATCCCGAATAGCGCCGGTAAACGCTCCTTTCGCATGTCCGAAGAGTTCGCTCTCCAGTAACGATTCGGTCAATGCACTGCAGTTAACCGTAACAAGCGGCTTCCCGGCCCTGTCGCTGTTGTAATGAATCGCACCGGCCACCAGCTCCTTGCCCGTACCACTCTCGCCCTGAATCAAAACCGTCACTTCACTGGTCGACGCCGCCCGAATGGCAGAAAACACGTCCTGCATGACCCGGCTTTTGCCAATGATATTGTCGAGTCTGTGGACCTCTCCCAGTTTGCGTGAAATTTCTTCAATCTGCCGGCGCGCTTTTTTCAACTCTGTCAAATCCGTAACAGTTTCGACAATCCCGATAACACTGTCATGGCCATTCTTTACAAGCCGCGCACTCTTGAGGACCGGTACATCATGACCGTCTTTATGGCGCAGGGCGCACTCCTTGGCATCTACGGCACCTCTTTCATAGATACCGCATTCCTTGACACCACTGGGGCAGCTCTTTTTGAGGCATAGATTGAATCTGAGCATGGTGCAGATTTGGCCCAGGGCCTCCCGGGCGCTGTACCCGCTGATCTTCTCCATAGACGCATTCCAGGAAGTGATTTTGCCTGCCCGGTTGAGCGTAAATACGCCATCAGCCATGGATTCCAGGAGATACCTCGCAAATCGGGGGTCGAGCGTGTCTTGCTTGGTCTGTATCATTGTCACCTGCCTAAAGGGATCGTTACAAAAAACACTTGGTAACGTTACCAAACGTTATAAAAATACCATAAAACCAAGTCATACCCTTGTCAAATCATTTTCCATAATGATCACTTAAATAACACATCCAGAATAAGACTATGTTGTCAGTAAGTTAAAATTTTATTATCTCTGATACTGCTATAAAACAACATCGTTTCCCGGCGTTATTCCCAGAACCGCTTGACAAGGGGTGTGACTTCGGAATAATTTCGTTTTTTCAACCGCAATAGGGAGCGCAGGGTTGAAGGCTGCTGCTCTCGCTTAAAGGATCACGACATGATACAGCCCGTCGAATGGAAAACAGATCTCCAGCTACTTTCCAAAGAAGACCTCATCAAAATTCATGCAGCCAGCCTGCATATCCTGGAGCATACCGGTATGGTCATGCCCCTCACGGAAGAACGGCTGAACGCTCTTTCGGATTTTGGCTTGGAGGTAGAGCGCAAAACAAATATCGTCCGTTTTCCGCCGCACATCGTTGAAGGCGCTATCCAACGCGCACCCGCATCTTATATGCTCCACGCCAGGGATCCGGAGCACAACCTTGTCCTGGATGGGCGCCACGGATATCTCTGCCTGGACGGCACCGGTCTCAAGATAAAGGATCTAGAATCGGGCCACGTACGCAAATCCACTTATAAGGATCTGGCCGATGCTGCACGGGTAGCTGATTTTCTACCGCAGATTTCCTATTTATGGCCGTGCGTCAGCGCCCAGGACCGGCCTTCGGCCACCCAGCCCCTTTACGAGCTCCAGGCCCTGATGAACAATTCCGGGAAACATATCCAGGCCATGACCGCCGCAAACCCCTTGACCGCCAAAGGCACGGTGGAAATGGCTGCCGCGGTTGCCGGGGGCAAAGCTAATTTGAAGAAAAAACCGATCATCTCGAATTTTCAATCCAGCATCAGCCCTTTGACCTGCAGCGCCAAGGGCCTGGAGGCAGCTTTGATCTTCGCAGAAGCCGGTGTTCCCGTCGGCTTTGTGACCATGCAGATCGGTTGCGCCACCGCACCGGCCACCATAGCCGGCAATATGGCGCTGGGAAATGCTGAAATCCTTGCAGGTATTACATTTCTCCAGCTTTTTTATCCTGGAACGCCTTCATTTTACGGATCGTATGCAACCATGATGGATCTAAAAACCGGGGGGATGACCGGCGGAAATCCTGAAGATTTCCTTCTACAGGCGGCAGCCATTCAACTGGCACGGCACTACAAGCTACCCATCACCATCGGAACTTTTGGAACTGGCGCCGTGAGCGACGATTGGCGCAGTGGTGTTGAAAATGCCATATCCTGTACCGTCAGTCTGTTTGCCAGGGGAGATATGATCTGTGGTGCAGGTCTGTTGGATGGGGCCACTATTTTCTCTTTTGAACAGCTGATCAAGGACTGCGAGATATACGACATCCTGAGGATCGTCAGCCAGGGTATGACCATTACGCCGGAAACACTCGCTCTCGACGACATTCATCACATCGGACCCCAAAATCACTATATGGTCAGCGATCATACGCTGAAACATATGCATGATCTCTGGCGACCCACCGTCAAGGGATGCCACAATAGCGGTGTGGCCACAGATAAAGGCGTCTCTCATTCGGATGCAGCGGCCGCAGAAAAAGCCCGGGAAATATTAGATAACCACTTCCCAGATCCCCCTGACAACACCGAAGTGCTCCAGGAAATCATAGATACCTACGATCGCATGGCAATGGAAATATGATAAATAAAATCGTAAGACGATTTTATCGAACGCGACGTTGTCGCTCCAGAACCAAAAACAAGAATTCCTATCCCTTCAGCATGCGAAGCACTGCCGAATGGCAGAACCTACAGGGTATTTCGGAATTCTTACCTCAATCCCATGGGATTGAGGCTTGGTAATTTGGACAAAAAACTGATCTGTATTTATAATTTGAATTCCCCGCTGATAGCAGCAGGGAATTCAAATTTAACCCTTAACCCGGGTGAACGTGTTTGGTCATAAAGTATTGACTCCCGACTTCCTGATTCAGGAAAGGATCCTTAAATAAGGTATCACCAACCGTTGTTCATGATTTGTGTAGTCGACCGGAACAATTTCAACAGGATCTGTCACTGGTTGTCTCCCCAAGCAGCCGTCAGACCCAGCCACAGTAGTGGTCTACCGTGTGTGGCAGTTGACTCCCGGTATCGTGGGTCTGAAAATGCGGCAATATTATTGGTTTCCGGGTAAAATAGAAACGCAGTTTACGTTAATTCCCTTGATTTTATCAAAATAGTTATTTATAATTTTGAGACGCATCAAAATATTTATTTATTTTTATTTGCTGAATCTGATTCATTATCTTATTTAGGAGGCTGGACATGCTAAGTACCCGATCACTGCGGGCGACCCTCATGGTATTCTTTACGATTTTAGGGCTTCTGGCGCTCATGGGCTGCGGCCCCTCCAAAGAAAAGCAGCAGATGTCGGGCTTTTTAGTGGAATACAACCAGGCGGTCAAAGCATACAACGAGCTTTCGAAGAAAGCGGATACGAACGGTATTGCTGAAATGAAAGCCAAAATTGACTCTTTTAATACCCGATGGTCGGACATGAAAATTGACCTGTCAAGCGAGGTCACCCCCCAGGACCTGAATCAACTGGACGACGAATTCAAAACGATCACAAAAAAATACCAGTCGATCGCCACCAACGCGTCGTAATTCAGGCGCCGGTGAACCGCGGGTCCCGTTTTGCGATCCGTGCATTCAAGGCTTCCATAAAATCGGCGGTACCAAACGCACGGTTCAATCCCTCGTTCTCCAGATCAAGCGCCCGTGTCACGGCTTCGATCATGGGTTTGTGCAGAATTTCTTTGGAAAGCTTGACAGAAAGTCCCGCCCCTTGAGGCGGAATCAACTTGCAGGTCTGCTCTATAACGAATTGCATAAGCTCACCATGGGGAAGCACCCGGTTAACCAAGCCCAGGTCATACAGTTTTTCAGCGCCAAGCCGCTCCCCAAAAAACATGATTTCCTTGGCTCGCTGAAACCCGATCATCCGCGGCAATAGATAACTCGAGGCCAGTTCCGGAACCAATCCCAGGCGTACAAAGGGCAGTTTTGCCCAGGCATGCTCGGAAATATAAATCAAATCGGCACATGCCAGAGGGATGGTGAACCCACCGCCGATGGCCAGACCGTTGATAGCTGCCACCACCGGCTTGTTCATTTTCCAGAGTTTGAGGCAGAGACGTTTCTGGGCAAGGTCGGTCAGATCCACCTCCTGCCTGGTCTCCTCGTCCAAAGATTCCAGTTCAGCAAAATCCAGATACATACCACTACTGAAAGCTTCCTGTTTCGGGTCCACGTTATCAGGCGATACCGCACCTGTCAGTATCATGGCATGAGCACTCTTGTCATTTTCCACGGCATCTGCTGCACGATAGAGATCCAGAAGCATCAAGATACCCAGGGCATTCTTGATCTTGGGTCTGTTCATGGTCACCTGGACAATACCGGTTTCCGGATCTTTTTCATAACGTATCTGTTTGAACTCCATGATGTCTCCTTTATCTCGCATGCGACAAGCTCTTGCGGGCAACTTCCCAGAGTCCCTCGGCCAGGGTCGGATGTGCATGGATCGTCTCTACCAGGTCCCGGGCGGTTGCACCCATTTTTATAGCCAGAACCGCCTCCGCGATGAGCTCCGTGGCATGCTCTCCGATGATATGCACACCCAGAACACGTCCGGACGGCTTTCCCGTAATCATTTTGATCTGACCGGATATCTCACCTTTGGCCTGGGACATTCCCAGTTCCCGGAAAAGAAATGTGTCTGCGTTATACTCAATTCCTGCGGCTTTTGTCTCACTCTCGGTAAGACCCACGTCGGCCACCTCCGGAAAAGTATAAATTCCCGAGGGTACAGCGCCATAGTCCATCTGTCGTTGGCCACCCAGACAGTTTTCCATGGCCACGAGACCTTCCATTGAAGCCACATGTGCCAGCATGATTTTTTTGGGTCCCAGGACATCTCCGATGGCATAGACATCCGCAACCTGGGTTTCCATGTTCTCGTTGGCAAGAACCCACCCCTTATCGTCCAGACCCACCCCCATCTGCGCAAGCCCTATGCCCCCTGAGTTGGGCGCACGGCCGACTGTCAGGAATATCGCATCTGCCTGGAGTTGACGTTCCTGATCTGATGCAGGGCTTGCATGTTCGTAAAAGGGTGATGGCCCCAGGCTGGCCATCACTTGCCCCGAGGCTGTCCGCTCATAACCGGCTATGGTGGTTTTCAAGTGAACAGCAATCTTATTTTTTTTCATTTCCCTGAGCAGGGTCTTGCTCATATCCAGATCTACGTTAGGAAGGGGAATTAAACGGTCCATGGCTTCCACAACCGTCACATCTGAGCCGAATTGTTTGAAAATAAAGGCAAACTCTGCACCAATAACACCCCCACCCAGAATAATGATTTTCCGGGGCATGGTTTCCAGTTTCAAAACATCGTCGGAGGAGAGAATGTGCTTGCCGTCAAAAGAAAGATTCGGCAGGCCCTGGGGGCGGGAACCCGTTGCCAGTATGAGCTTATCCCCCACCACTTCGTGGGATTCCCCCGCCCGGTCCACTACCCGGACAAGGTGCGGGTCGACAACCTCCCCGGTCCCCCTGATAAGCGACACCTCCCCGGTCTTGAAAGCTTTGTCGATGCCGTTCACCAGAGTCGACACCACCTTATCCTTGCGGGCCATGATGGCTGAAAAGTTTGGCTGGATCTCCCCATTAAAATCGATGCCATATGTCTTTAACCGTTCCGCTTTCCGGGCTGCTTCCGCCGAACTCTTCAAGGTTTTGGTTGGGATACAACCCCAGTTCAGACAAGTCCCCCCAAGATTATCGTTTTCGATTACCGTCACCCGGGCACCCAGTTCCGCTCCTCTCAAGGCCGCCACGTATCCACCCGGTCCTGCGCCCAAAATCGTAATCCGTTTCGACATGTTGCATTCCTTTCCCGAAATTTAAATTTGTCCAGTGCCCTTTGCGGCACTGGACAAATTTAAATTGACTATAAAAAAACCTGGTCTAACTGTCAAAATAAAAAGTGGCTACCCATAAACCTCAAGCCGGGCTATTGGACAGTCTCAGGGGTTTGTTTTATCGCATTTTTCAAACGAACGTTCCGGTTACACCCCTGGAGCTGCGAGACTCATTCGGAACATATTTATGACAACTCCTATAAACCCGGCACATCATAAAAAGGCCACCCATCAATACTTTTGGATAATGCCTATCTTATTGACATGTCCCGACCTTTTTATGTATCATACCATTTTGGTTACCTGCTGACAAAATTTTTGTTCACCAACACTAAACAGGAGGAAAGTTTATGAAAAAAGTATGGATTCTTTTGATTGTTTTAGCGATGGCAATAACCGCCAGTGGTGTTCAGGCCAAGGACTGGAAGGTCGTACGCGTCGCTACGGAGGGCGCCTACCCTCCATTCAACTGGGTATCACCCGAGGGTGAGTTGCAAGGCTTTGACGTCGATATCGCCAAGGCCCTCGTGGCCGCCATGGGTGCCGAGATCAAACTGATACCCCAGGACTGGGACGGTATCATCCCGGCCCTGCTGGCAAGAAAGTACGATGCCATTATTGCCTCCATGTCCATCACAGAAGATCGCAAGAAAAAAGTCGCTTTCACCGATAAATATTACCAAACCCCTGCCAAGTTTGTGTGTAAAAAGGGTGCCATGAAAGACTTTACCAAAGTAGAAGTGGCCCAGGCCACCAAAGGCAAGAAAATTGGTGTTCAGCGTGCCACCATCCACGATAATTTTATCACGGATAAAGGCGGCGAAGGCGTTTCCATCAAGCGCTACGGAACCCAGGACGAGGCATACCTAGATCTCATAGCTGGCCGAGTGGACATGCTCCTGGCAGACAGTGTCGCCATCGATGAGGGCTTTCTGAAGAGACCGGAAGGAAAAGCATTCCAGTTCATCGGACCGGATCTGACTGAAGTAAAATATTTCGGTGAAGGTGCCGGGATTGCCATCCGCAAGCAAGACAAAGACCTGGTGGAGATGTTCAACAAGGCTATCAAACAAATTCGTGCAGATGGTACCTACAAAAAAATCCAGGACAAATATTTCGATTTCAACGTTTACGGCGAATAAAATCGTTTCACGATTTTATATGACGCGACCTTGTCGCTATTTTATAAAATGGGGGAGAAGTTCTCCCCCATTTTGCGTGAGCAACCAACATAGCCCTAGGCATGTGGTCCTTGCTTACCTAACACCGCTTCTTGCTTACCTAAAACTTAACACCTAACACTACCTTTTGATTAGTGTTAAAAAAAGGTGATGCCATGACCACCAAAAAAATTGAAAAACAAACCCTGCCGGCTGCCAGCATGGGAAATGAACGTACGCTGACGGTTATCCGTTACGGCAATGGCTCTGCCGGGAAAAAAGCCTATGTCCAGGCTGGGCTTCACGCTGATGAAGCGCCCGGGTATCTTGTCATGCACCACCTCATCAACCTGCTCGATGCGGCAGATGCCGCAGGAACGATCGTAGGTGAAATCCTGCTGGTTCCCGTGGCCAATCCCATCGGAGCCGGTCAGTGGCGGGATGAGGTTTTGAGAGGGCGTTTCGATTATTTTGACAATATGAATTTCAATCGAAATCACCTGGATATTACAGAAAAGGTAGCCAAAAAAATTCAGGAGACCCTGTCCGATTCCCCTGATCAAAACAAGAGAGTCATCCGGCAGGCAATGGCTGACATTCTACACGGATTGTCACCCGCTGATGAATCTGCCCAGCTCAAACACCTGCTCCTGTCCCTTTCCTTTGATGCAGATATCGTTCTGGATCTTCATTGTGACTACCAGGCCGTCACCCATGTCTACATGGGGACCCCCCTTTGGCCGGAAGCTGCTGACCTTTCCGCCCAGGTCGGAGCTGAAAGCACCCTGTTAGCCAAAGTGTCCGGTGCCAACCCCTATGATGAAGCCTGCAGCAGGATCTGGTGGGAACTGGCTGAAAAGTTTCCCGCCTACCCCATCCCTCTTGCCTGCCTGGCCGCCACCATCGAACTTAAAGGGATTTCAGATGTTTCCCATGAGCTGGCATCCCGTGATGCTGAAAATATCTTCCTTTTTTTACAGAGACGGGGTTTGATTTCAGGTGAGGCCGCAGAACTGCCACCCCTGAGAAACGACGCAACACCACTGCGGGGGGTGGAACACGTCAAGGCAACAGTGCCTGGAGTGGTCGTCTATTTCAAAGCGCCGGGCGATCTTATCCAAAAGGGAGATCTCATTGCCGAAATCATCAATCCTCTGGAAGTCGATCCAAAGCACCGTGTCACCCGCATCCAAAGCACTATCGACGGTGTTCTCATTTCTATTAATGTCGACCGCTTTGCCAGACCCGGTCGTCTCCTTGCCAAGATCGCCGGCAAGGAACCCCTGACAGAGAAGGGGGAGAATTTACTCACTTTGTAGAATTTCTCACTTTACTCAGGCTGATGATTTTTGGATATTCTCCACTCTATGCGAAAGAAAGGTAGCTTTAAGCGGTAAGCGCCTAACAGTCTACAGTCTAAAAAGCCAATTAGGGTCCGAGGGGGATACAGGGGTTGGAGGGGAAACAGATCGTTTTAGGTTTTAAGTGTTAGGTTTTAGGTTAAACCGTCGGCTATTCGCAACAATCAATTACGCCCGCAGGGCAAATGCCTATCAATTACATCCGAAGGATAAATATCGCGCGCAGCGCTAATGCCGTCCGTAGGATAAATGACGCACGAAGTGCAAATGACAGCCAACGGCGTTATTTATGTAAATATTTTTCTGGCTAGATCGATATCCTCCGGACAAAACACAAAAAGGCATGTCGCGTCCGGTGAAGACACGGATCCATAAACATAATTGATGTTGACGCCTTCTTCGCCGAATTTTCTCGTAATAGCGGCAAGCTCACCCGGACGATTCGAAAGTTCCAGGGCAACCACCGGCATGGTATCGAAAATAACCTTGTTTTTACTCAACAGATCCATGGCCTTGTCTGTTTTGTCGACCAGAAGACGCAGAAGGGCGTACTGTGCTGAATCTTTACGCATGGAGTTGTAACTGGCGGCAGAGGCGATCCGCTTCAGTGATTTACCCCTGGCTTTGAAAAGCGACTGCACATAGCTCGATGCATCCTGAATCGTCATGGCATCAATATTGATGCCTTCTTCCCCAAAAGCAGTTGCCAGTTTCCCCAGTTCACCGGGTTCGTTTTTCATGAATAACGATATTTCTGTTCGTACCATGGGTGACTCCTTTATATAAGCGATAAGCCATAAGCATTAAGCCCTAAGCCGGCTGCCGCTTAAAGCTTTTAGCTTATTGCTTACAGCTAACTGCTATCCGTAAAGTTCCTTAACCCTCTGCCGATCGATCTCACCTGCCGGCGTCAGGGGCATCTCGGCAACAAATTCTACATACTGCGGTTTTTTAAAACGGGCAATCTGTCCTCCCACGAACTGGGTCAAGGCCTCGGATGTAAGGTTTTGTCCGGATTTGAGCTGGCAGACTGCCTTGATGGCCTCTTTCCATTTGGGATCCGGGACACCGATCACGACGGTCTTCTCCACGGCCGGATGCAGCAGAATCACCTTTTCGACTTCGGCTGGATATACATTTTCTCCGCCCGGTTTGATCAATTCCTTCTCTGGCTTACGGCCGGAATACCAGAGATATCCGTCTTCGTCAAGACGACCCAGATCTCCTGTGTGGTGCCAACCGTTGCGAAAAGTTTTTTCCGTATCTTCCGGCAGGTTCCAGTAGCCTTGAAATACAAGGGGTCCTTTAACAGCAATTTCACCCACCCCTCCCTGGGGTACCACTGCCTCGTTATCATCCAGAAGCTGTACATTGGCAAAGGGAACCGGACGGCCGGCAGAACCAGGTCTTTCGCGGTACGGGCTCATGGTGACCACACACGATGTCTCTGTCTGCCCGAACAGGCTGTAAAACGTACCATTGGTCCGTTTCTGATAGGCTTCAATGGTTTCGGGTGTGTCGAGACCCATAACCGCTCTCAGGGAACCTAGGTCCTTAGCGGTCTTTTCACCAGCGTCAAGTATCGCGGACAGGATGGGTGAAAAATCAAACAGGATGGAAACCTTGAACCTTTCGATTAAATCAACAGCCTGTTCCGCATCAAATTTTCGCATGTTGATATTTTGCGCACCGGCCTGAAAACTATTGGTGGCCATAAACAGACCACCCACATGAAAAAGCGGCAACAAGTTGAGATGGACATCGCTTGAACTTAGATTGAAGCCATAATTCAGCACCAGGTTTGCACACAACAGGTTGCCATGACTCAGAAGCGCTCCCCGGGGTCTCCCGGCAACGGCTGCGGTATGAATGATGACAAAGCCGTCGGTCCCAGCCACATCCACCGGTTTAAAAACACCATCATTGTCAAACAGAGACGCCATGTCTTCAAAATGTCCCTTGCCAATACCGAGGTTGTAAACACTTTGAATAGAAGATAACCGATCCCCGAGTCCGGAAATCATCTCTGAAAATTCCGGGTCTGCAAAGAGCACCACCGGCCCGCAGTCGTTGAGATTAAATACGACTTCCTCAACAGAAAGCCGCCAGTTGACGGGAAGCATCACAGCGCCGATTGCCGCGGCCGCACCATAGAGGTAGAAGTACTCCAGGCTGTTCTGGCCCAGCACACCGATGCGATCACCCTTTTTGATTCCTTTCTTCTGCAACCCCGCTGCCAGACAATCCACCGCCTTCTTGAACCGGCTGAATGTAACGGTCCTGCCGTCATCGGCCTCATACCAGGCCGGACTGTCGCCAAACACAACGGCATTTTGTGAGAGCAGGTCGTAAAAGGTAAAATCGTACAGTCCCATGATCGGAAATCTCCTTTATAATCGTCAGGTGTAACGTTGGCTGGTTTAATATGCAGTATTGTGGGATATGTACAAATCCGGCAAAATAGCGGCGCAGCCGCGTCTTATAACATCGCGCAGCGAGGTTATAATTTAACCGAAATGACGGGACAAGATGCTTTCAGGATAATAAACTGGGCTGTGGACCCCAGCAACAGCTTGCTGGTACGTGACTTTTTCTGGATACCCACATAAATCATGTCAACATTGTTCTCATCGGCAAAAAAGACAATATCCTCTCCAGGCGAAAAACCGCGTGCCAACTGGGTCACCTCACATTGGATACCTTCCTGGCTCAGTCCCGTTTTGATCTCCTCCAGCTTTAAGGTCATCTTGCTGATCTCTTCCGGATCTTCTCCCTTACCCCCTTCGCTGGATGAGACAAGCAGGAGTTCGGCATCGAAAAGCCGTGAATGTGTCTTGGCAAGTTCCAATGCGAGCTGCGACTCTTTGGTATCCTTATATGCCACCAGTAATTTCATCAAAACCTCCTTAAACCAACTGACACTTTAGACCATTGGATCCTGTGGATCAGGTTCAGCGGACCTGTGGCCAGAACTTGAAGGGAATTGTTCCTACATCCAGCGTTTACGCCGCTTGTAGGATTTGACCTCTTTGAAGGATTTCCGCCCACCGCCCTGGGTAACACCCATATAAAATTCCTTCACATCCGGATTGTTCTTCAGCTCATCTGAAAGCCCTTCGAGAACGATTTTTCCGGACTCCATGATGTAAGCATAATTCGAAATTTCCAGGGCAATTTTAGCGTTTTGCTCCACCACCAGAATGGTTGTCTTCATTTCCCGGTTGATCAGTTCGATATTTTCAAATATCTCTTTCACCAGCAGCGGAGCCAGACCCAGGGAAGGTTCGTCAAGCATAAGCATCTTCGGCGAAGCCATCAACGCCCGTGCAATGGCGATCATCTGCTGTTCGCCACCCGAGCAGTATCCTGCCAGTCGATTGGTTACTTTTGCCAGACGCGGAAAATGCGTGTACATGAGTTCATGGTTTTCACGAATTTTCTGGGAGCCGTCCTTGCGAGTGATGGAGCCGACCCGGATATTTTCATCCACGGTCAGGTGTTTGAACACCCGCCGGCCTTCAGGAACCATCACAGCACCAAGCTTGACCACCTGGGTCCCCAGCACATTGGTAATATCCTTGCCCTTGAATTTGATATAGCCGTCCTTGATAAATCCATTTTCGGGCTTAAGCAGACCGCTGATGGCACGCAGTGTCGTGGTCTTACCGGCACCGTTTGTCCCCAGCAGGGAAACGATACTGCCTTCCGCCACACTCAGGCTGACACCCCGCAGGACCTGCACAATATCATTATAAACAACTTCGATGTTGTTAACATCCAGCAGATTACTGTTTGTTTCTTGGTTTTCCATAGTTAATCTTTCTAAGGTAAGGAGGGTCGAATAGACGACCCTCCCGAATCCCTAGTTTAAAGCAGCAAAGCTGCGTTCTTAAAACAACGCGAAACAATGTTATTTTTTGAGTTTCTGCACATATTCAGAAACAAACGGCGCTCCAAGTTCATGAAACACACCGTCTTTGGACACGTATAGCTGCAGGGTGTCCACACCCTCCCGGTCGAAATTCGAATAGGTAACTGGACCAACGGTAGTCAGAGGATAATAGGCGTTATAGCCGTTCATATCCAGCATTTCTGCATGCAGGTTGGCGCGGGTAATTTTTTTGCCCTTTGCCTTGGCTCTGCGCATGGCCTCCACTGCAACCTGGGCCACCATGATGCCGTTGGTGTAGTTGGGGGAATTGGCTACCTTATCATCACGCCCATAGCGCTTTGCCAGGGCCAGCTGCGCATCTGTTCCCGGGCCCTTGGCGCTCATCAGCTTGTAGGACGTTGTCCAGTAATAATTTTCAGCAGCCGATCCGGCCAGTCCGATCAGATCGGGCCCGCCAGCATAGTGAGCACCCATAAAGGTAATTTTGCCGGCCTCGCCATATGTCGAGGCGATCATACCCAGGCTTTGTGCCCCTTTGAGCATGGTGGCAACCGGCGGCTGAACCGTGTGACTAATTACGTACTGTACACCTTTGCTCTTAAAACGGCTGAGCATGGCCGTGTTGTCCAGGTCCTTGCCATGCTCAACGATTTCAACAAGTTCAATATTCAGACCGATATCAATCGCCTTTTGTACGTCATCGCGGGATGCACGACCGAATGCAGACGGGTGGATGAACATGGCCACCTTGGCCTTGCCACTGCCTTTGTGGTTGGCCACGATATACTCGGCCAGTCCAACTGCCTGGCTGGAATAGGAAGCGATGGGTAGAAAAATGTAATTCGAGTCGATCAGGTTGCCGGCATGGAACGAGGCCGGGATGACCGGAATCTTTTCTTCTTCAAAATCCGGTTTCAAGGCCATGGTGCTGCCAGTGGAGTAGTTCAGATAGAACACGATATCCTCATCCAGGAAATCCTCGAAATTTCGTTTGGTCACCTCTGTCTTGTAGCCGTCATCCCGAATATAGCAGACCAGTTTGTCATCTCCCAGAAACTTCTCATCATTGACATAGCGAACATAGTCCTCCGCACCCTTTGAATAGGGGCTGCCCGCATCTGATGTGGGGCCGGTAATCGCCAGAGAAAGACCTATTTTGTAGGTTTCTCCGGCCAGTGCCTGAACGGAAAGGCCCATAAAAAGCACAAAAGACAATGCAACCATCATGATCATGACTTGTTTGTTCTTCATTTCTTCCTCCCTTTTTTGTTTTGGTTAACCCATACGAACCGAATATCAAACAACGATCATTCATTCCTGAAGCTTCAACTCCAGGGATGCATTTTCCGGATAATCAATACCTGAACGGCCACAACTTGAAGTATGAACGCACGATCCGCCACCAGTTGGCAATTCCCCGGGGCTCAAACATGAGGAACAGGACGATCACCAGACCAAAAGATAACGGCCGAAATGCCGTGGCCACATCCCCGATAGCCGTGAAATAGTGGCCTACAAATTCGGCGATATTCTCCACCTGCAGTTCCAGCATCAGGATGGCAACCGGGCCGACGAAAGAACCTACCAGGGTACCCAGTCCACCCACGATGGCCATGGCCAGGTATGAAATGGAGTGGTGCAGTGTAAAAGACTCGAATCCCACACCCCGCCATAAATAGGCATGCAGGGCTCCGGCTATCCCTGCAAAAAATCCTGACAATGCAAACGCATACACCTTGGTAAGCCCGGGGTGCATACCCATGGCGTCAGCTGCCCGGTCATTGTCACGCACGGCCACAAGACATCTTCCGTAGCGGGTGCGCAGCAGGTTTCGCACAACAAAGCCTAAAATCACCACAAAAACCAGAATGACATAGTACCAGAAAAAGTAATGCTGTTTACGCACCACCTTACCCGTGAACCAGAACACGCGACCGATGGCGATGGTCTGCCCTTGGTCAAAAAACCTGGAAAAGTTAATAACCCACTGAAATATCATCTGAAAAGAAAGGGTGGCGATAACCAGGTAAAGATGCTTCAACCGCAGGGACGGCAGCCCCACGATGGCACCCATGGCGCCACCCACACACCCGGCCAGAACAATTGTCACCGGCCAGAAATGCGTCAGCAGAACATGGTCACCTCCCAGCAACCGGGCGATGGTCGCCAGCGTATAAGCACCCACACCCACAAAAGCAGCGTGACCGATGGAAATCAAACCGGCAAACCCGGTCAGAAGGTTCAAACCATATACAGCTACGATGGCAATCAGGATACTGTCAATGACCAGCATGTACTTGTTGCTGACCTGGAAAACCAGAGGCCAGACAAACAGGGCTGCCAGGAAAATTAAAAAAACCAAGCGGTCAGTATGGGTCAGAAATATGCGTTGTTCCGCTTTATAGGTGGTAAAGAAATTACCCGTGGCTAACCATCGATTTTCAGACATAAACTATACCCGTTCTATTTCATGGATACCAAAAAGCCCATGGGGTTTGAACAACAGAATGATTAAAAGGATAATGTAGGGTAGAACATCCGCCGTCCCGTTCAAACCCCAATTGCCATCTAAATAACCGGCGGCAAATTGCTGAATCAACCCCATGATGATACCTGCCACAACCGCCCCGAAAATCGAATCCAGACCGCCGACGATCACCACGGGGAAAACGATAATGCCAAATGAGTGCAGCACATCGAAATTCAAACCGGTAATATTACCGATAATACCCCCGGCGGCAGCGGCGCTCAAGCCCGCGGTGGCCCAGGCCAGACCAAACACCCTGGGAACCGAAATTCCAATGGACATGGAAGCAAACTGATCATCTGAAACGGCCCGCATGGAAATACCCACTGTCGATGCCTTGAAAAACCAGGTGAAGGCCCCGATCATGATAAAGGTGATAACAACACCCACCATCTGGGTCCAGGAAATAGAGACACCCCATAAACTGATGGGTACCTTGGGCAGGAATTCAGGGAATGAAAAGTTTTCCGAACCAAAAGGAGTCATGTAGATAATGCCGTCGATGATAGACATCAGGCCGATGGTTACCATAATAACGGATATGATGGGTTCGCCGATCAGTCTACGTAAAAATATGCGCTCCACACTCATGGCCAGAAAAAAGGTAATGACCATGCTCAGCAGAAAAGAAATCACAATGTGGATACCCACAAAGACGGTGAGTGCATAGGTAATGAACGCCCCGGCAGCGATGATCTGCCCATGGGCGAGATTCAACACGCGGCTCGACTTGTAAATCAACACAAACCCCAACGCCGAAAGCGCATAGATCGAACCCACCACAATACCGCTCACCACCAGCTGGAAAAAATAGCTCATGCAACCCCTTCCATCGTATAAAAAGACATATCAGCCTCGACCGTTGTGGTCTGGCCATCCTGATATTGAAACAACGCTTCGACCTTCTTGGTGCTGACGCTCACATCGTAAAGGGCATCGTACAGGTCCTTGTATTTTCCCATGACAAATTTCCTGCGCAATTTGCCTGTTTTGGTCAGTTCGCCGTCGTCCATGTCCAGCAGTTTATACAGCACGGCAAACCGTTTTATTTTAAAGTGATCTTTTTCTGCGCGTGCGTTGATATCGGCCACCGCCTCCTTGAGCAGTTCCACGACTTCCGGTTTGCCTGAAAGATCCATGTAGGTGGTGAAGGATAGACCCCGATCCTCAGCCCATTTCCCCACCACGATGGGATCTATATTGAGCAGAGTAGACACAAATTCCCGTTTGTCACCGAAAATGATCGCTTCCTTGATGTAGGGGCTGAATTTGAGTTTGTTCTCCAGAAACATGGGACTGAACATCTCGCCATTGCTGTTGTGCATCACGTCAGACACCCGGTCAATGACCACGAGATGTCCATTTTCATCCAGATAGCCGGCATCCCCGGAGTGCATCCAGCCCCCCTCCAGCAATTCTACAGTCTTATCGTCGCGCTTGAAATAGCCCGAGCACACCGAAGGCGAGCGTGACAGGATCTCCCCCTCTTCACTGATTTTACACTCGGTCTCCGGCAGGGGTTTACCCACCGTGTCCGGGCGGACATCGCCATCCCTGTGCATATAGGCAATACCGACAATTTCGGTCTGGCCGTAAATCTGTTTCAAATTGACGCCGATGGCCTGGTAAAAGGTGAACAGCTCGGGACCCAGCGCCGCACCACCGGTGTAGGCCCTCCGCAGCCTGCTCAGGCCGATCTGGTTGATCAACGGATCCATCACCAGGGTCTTTCCCAGCCAGGCCATAAAACGCAGGGATAGCGGCATTTTTTTCCCGCTCATCCGGTATTGGGCCGCTTTTTCCCCGATCTTGATAAACTTGTTGTAGGCCAAACGGTTCAGCCAGTAGGATTCGTCTATTTTCAGCCAGATCTGCGAGCGTATGGTTTCGTATATTCTGGGTGCGCCAAACATGAAATGGGGTCCGACCTCCTTGAGGTCCTCCATACTGGTTTCCACCGATTCCGGAAAGTTGATGGTGATGCCGGTGGCCATGGCCACACCAAAAGAGTTCATTTGCTCGCCGATCCAGGCAAAAGGCAGAAAAGAGACATATTCGTCGGTATCTTTCAGGTGATCAACCTTGGAAAGTTGAATCCCCATATTGATGTAGTTTCTGTGGGTCATCATAGACGCCTTGGGAAGTCCGGTGGTACCCGATGTCAGACAGAAATGACACACGTCTTCCGGGTTTCCCTGCTCGATCATGGCCTCATATTTTTCGGGCTGCTGAGCGTGAATCTCTGCACCCATTTCGTAGAGATCTTCTATGAGAAGAAACCAGTCATCGGAGCAATAGCTGCGCATGCCGCGTGGATCTTCGTAAATGACTTTGCGCACCTGGGGTATACGCTCGCGGATATCAACCAGTTTATCCACCTGCTCCTGGTCGTCACAAAAAACAGCCGTGACTTCCATATAGTTGATCAGATCGGCTATTTCATCGGGTAGTGTGGTTTGATATATCCCGGCCGAAACCGCGCCCAGGGACTGGGCACCGATGGCCACAAACAACATTTCCGGGATGTTGTCCCCTATCAGGGCTAATTTATCGCCTCTCTTGACACCCACTTTTTCCAGCCCCAGGGCAATTTTCCTTACGTAGTCGTAATAGTCGTTCCAGGTGTAACTATTCCAGTATCCGAAATCCTTCTCGCGCAGGGCGACTTTTGACCCGGTCTCTTTGACCCGCCAGCGTAGTAGCTGGGGAATAGTGAGTTTTAATAACTGTTTATTGTCTTTCATACCGGTCTAATCTTCTCCAATATAGGCTTCGATAACCTTGGGAATTTTTACCACTTCTTCGGGTGTTCCAGAGCCGATCAGCTCGCCGAAATCGAGCACATAGATACGGTCCGATATATCCATGACCACACCCAGATCGTGCTCCACCAGAATAACTGTGGCGTTTCGCTCCTTCTGTATGTCGATGATGAACCGCACCATATCCTCTTTTTCTTCGATATTCATACCTGCCATGGGTTCGTCAAGCAGAAGCAGCTCCGGGGCCAGAGTAAGGGCACGAGCGACTTCGACCCGCTTTTGAATCCCGTAACTGAGGTTCCCCACCGTGTGCTTTCGATAGGACTCCAGTTCCATAAAATCGATAACCTCTTCCACATACTGCCGGTTCTTTGACTCTTCCCTGGAAGCTTTTCCGTAAAAGACCATGGCCTGCAAAAGGTTGTATTTCAGGTTTTGATGTCTTGCCAGCATCAGATTGTCCAGCACCGTCATACCACTGAACAATTCGAGGTTTTGAAAAGCGCGGGCAATGCCCATGCTTGAAACCTGATGAGGACTGGCCTTTGATAAACTTTTCTCCCGGTATTGAATGTCGCCTGAGGTGGGGTGATAAAACCCTGAAATACAATTGAGCAGACTGGTTTTTCCGGCACCATTGGGTCCGATAATGGAGGTGATCAGGCCGGGTTCGATATCCATGCTCACATTGAAAAGGGCTGCCAGTCCACCAAAGGTGAGTGTAACGTCCTCAATTCTTAATTTGGCCATAGTTCAAAGTTTTTAAACAGGTAAGGGTTGGTATTGGAATAAAAAAAGATCCGAATCAGGCGTAACAGGTTCACTCTGTTTCAGATCCTTTTCTGTGACCGTCAGTCTGCCTTCATGTTTATAATATGAATACAATTCATTACATAACATGGACTTATATTCGATACCGGGTATGAGGTCAAGAAAATATCTATCATTTGCCGAATAAACCCGGCTACCCGACCATCGCTCTTAGAATGGACCGACACCCGGGTCTGTCCATGACACAATTGTGACTACTTTATAGCTATGCTCTAAGTTTTGTCAAACAAAAACAAAATCGCTACGCACTTTAAAAAATGACTACTTTTTTTACATAATCAACGATTTCTTCAGGGTCATCCATAAAGTGCAGGATCTCCATGTCCTGGGGCGACACCAGTTTATCAGCCAGGAGACGGTTTTCGATCCATTCTTTCATACCGCCCCAGTGGTGGCTGTCCACCAGTATGACGGGAAGGGGTCTGATTCTATGGGTTTGAACCAGGGTCAAGACTTCGAACAATTCATCGAGGGTTCCGAAGCCCCCGGGCATGGCAATGAAGGCGGTGGCGTATTTAATGAACATGACCTTTCGAATAAAAAAGTATTTGAACTCCAGACTCACATTGGCGTATTCGTTCGGTTTCTGCTCAAAGGGAAGGTGGATATTAAGACCTGCCGATACACCGCCGGCTGCCGCCGCTCCCTTATTTGCTGCTTCCATGACACCGCCGCCGCCGCCTGTAATAACAGCAAACTTGTTTTCCGCGAAGAGTCGAGCGATTTCTTCTGTTTTGCGATAGACAGGATCCTCAGGGGGAATTCTGGCAGACCCAAAGATACTTACCGCCGGCCCCAGGTCATGCAGAGCTTCAACACCATCTACAAATTCTCCCATAATCTTGAAAAGACGCCACGATTCGCCCAGTTTAAAATCATCGATAACAAATTGCTTTTCCATTGGTTATTTCCTATTTTAGCTGTTTAGGTGTTTAGGCTGTAGGCTGTTAGGTTGCAAATAGCTATTAGCTCAGCTACCCGTCAACCCCCACTGCTTATAGCTGACAGCTGACCCTAAAACCTAACACCTAAAACTTAAAACGGTCTGTTTCCCTTCCAACCCTCAAACCCTTGTATTACCCGGCGACCGCCGGATAGTCTAAATCTTTCACCCCTTACCGTTGTAACCGATAATCACCTTGCCTTGATCTAAGATCACCGGTACCTTGCGGTCACCCTTGGAACATGTCAACATCCGTTCCATTTGAGTCTTGTCCGACAGCACGTTATGATACTCAACATTTCGACCTTGCTTTTTAAAAGCCTCCCGGGCTTCGGTGGTATAGGGTCAAGTGTCTTTTCCAAATATAACGACTTTTTCCGGCATGGGGCCTCCCTCCTGGACAAAAGGTATGAATATACTGTAAACTCAGATAATTATCATTGATATTATTTTATTAACAGCAAATCCAATGAATGTCAACGATTGCGGATTGACAATTGCCCGATGAATTGATTAAATCGGGCGCCAAATGAATAGCCTTTTAGACTGTAGGATGTTAGGCTATTAGGTTGTTCACCGTCTTCATCCTAACAGTCTAAAAGTCTACAGCCTAACAGCCTAAAACTATGAACAATACCGGACAGGCATTTTCAAAAGATGTTACAGTGGTCAACGATCTGGGACTGCATGCAAGATCCGCTGCGAAAATTGCCGAACTTGCCAAGGACGCAAGCTCAAAGGTCTGGGTACAGAAAAATAATGAGAGGGTGGATGCCAGGAGTATTCTGGACATCCTGACCCTGGCGTGTGAAAAAGGGTCAAGGCTGACCATCGTAATTGAGGACAAATCGGACATGACGACCCTGAATCGTATCGTCGAACTCGTAAATAATGGATTTGGAGAATAAAACCGGATGGCTGAGAACACGGAACAAAGAGAGCTTGTATTAACCGGGATCAGCACGTCCCCCGGGATATGCATTGGTAAGGCCTATCTGGTGGATAGAGAAGGCGTCGATGTCATCAAGCGATACCAAATTCTGAAATCCGGGCTTCAGAATGAAAAAAACCGTTTTAAAAAAGCGGTCAAACAGGCCAAATCCGAACTCAATGACGTTATCTCAAATACATCCGAAGGTCTGCGCCAGCACACTGACATTCTCAAATCCCATATGGTGCTGCTGGAAGACAAAATGCTCTTTGATCGGACCCTCGACACCATCGCCCATGATATGGTAAACGCGGAATGGGCTCTCAAAAAAGTTGTATCCAAAGTCAGGGCCATGTTCCAGGACATTTCCGACCCGTACCTGAAAGACAGGGCAACCGATGTTGTACATGTATCGGAAAGGATCATGACACACCTGGCGGGGGGCAACTCGGTCAACATCGCCGATATCGACAAGCGGGTCATCCTTGTAGCGCACGACCTGTCCCCTGCCCAGACCAGCCAGATCAATCTCGAACGTATCAAAGGATTCATAACGGTTCGAGGAGGCATTACCTCTCACACCAGCATCATTGCCAGGACCCTGGGAATTCCCACCGTTCAGGGGGTTGCAAACGCAACGACCCGAATACACACGGATGATATCATCATCGTGGACGGCTCGGTGGGCAGTGTTGTTATCAACCCTTCCGAGAAAACCCTGTTTGCATACGAAGAACGCCAGGAGCAATTTGAGCTTTTTCGAGCCAGTATTGCAAGGACCAGCCATCGGCCCGCTGAAACCTTAGATGGGCTCCGAATCCGGGTGATGGGCAACATCGAACAACCCGAACAGGTTGTCTCGGTTATGGATAACGGCGGTGAAGGTATTGGATTATACCGCACCGAGTTTCAATACCTTGCACGCTCAGGGTTTCCGGATGAAAATGAGCTTTTCGATAAGTACCGGAGTGTGGTGGAGGTCATGCCCAGGGCACCTGTGACCATCCGGACTCTCGACATTAATGGTGACAAGGCCGTCCACAACTCAACCCGGATGGAAACCAATCCCGTATTGGGGCTGCGGGCTATCCGCTATTGCCTGCAACGTCCGGAGATCTTCCAAACTCAATTGAGAGCCATCTTGCGGGCCTCAGCCTTTGGGGATGTCAGAATCCTCTTTCCCATGATATCCACCTATGACGAACTCATGGCATCCAAAAAAATGTTGGATCAGGCAATGCAGACCCTGGACAAGTCGGGGGTTGATTTTAACCGTGATATCCCGGTAGGCGTGATGATCGAAGTGCCGTCTCTGGCGATCATGGCGGACATGATCACCCCTGAAGTCGATTTCTTCAGCATCGGCACCAACGATCTCATCCAGTATTCCATGGCGGTGGACAGGGCCAACAAGGAGGTTGCATATCTGTACAACCCGCTTCACCCTGCTATTTTGCGGTTGCTGAAATTCGTATCCGATGCCGCCAAGGATCACAATGTCCAACTCTTCATGTGTGGCGAGATGGCCGGAGATCCATTCAACCTCCCCATTCTGATGGGTTTGGGTATGGACGAGTTGAGCATGAACCCCCAGGCCATACCCATGGCCAAGAACGTCATACGATCCCTCTCTGCCGAAGAAACGCGACCTTTTTTAGAGAAGGTTCTCATGCAAACCACCGCCGGAGACGTTGAAAATATCGTCCGTGACACATACGGAGAAATCATAAGCAAAGCAACATCGCCGAAATAACGATAAGCAATAAGCGGGAAACAGACCGTTTTAAGTTTTAAGTGTTAGGTTTTAGGTTAAACCGTCAGCTATTAACAACAATCAATTACGCGTGTAGCGCTAATTACGCCCGAAGGGCTAATGACGCCTGAAAGGCAAATGACAGCCGAAGGCTAATAATGAACCAAGATCGCATCAAGAAAGTTGCAGAAAACCGAAAAGCACGACATGACTTTCATATTGAAGACACCTATGAGGCAGGGATAGTACTGCTCGGAACTGAAGTCAAATCGCTCAGAACCGGCCGGGCCAATCTGAAAGACTCTTACGCCAAGGTTACCAATGGCGAGGTGTTTGCGCACCAGATTCACATCGGCGCCTACCCCTTTGCCTACTTCGACAATCATAACCCCTTGCGAGTGAGAAAACTTCTCTTGAAAAGGCATGAAATCAAACGCATCTACGCAAAAGCCAACGAAAAAGGATATTCCCTGATACCCTTGAGCATCTATTTCAAGGGGGGCAAGGCCAAGATGACTCTGGCCCTGGCAAAAGGCAAACGCAAGTACGACAAACGGCAAACCATCCGAAGCCGCGATGAAAAACGGGATCTGGACCGCCAGAGAAAAGAATACAAATAAAATTGCTTTGCGATTTTATACCGCTTGTCATAATCATGGAACTTGAAAAGCAGATGGAGCACCACCATGACACCAAAAAAAACAACGGGCATATCTGCAAACCGGGATCGAATTGTCGCCGAAGCCCGTCGTGACCAGGCACGTCGGGAAAAAGGTTACCGGGAACGGGCACTCAAGATGTTCCCCTGGATCTGCGGTCGCTGTAGCCGTGAATTTTCAGGACAGCGCGTCCGAGAACTGACCGTGCACCACAAGGATCACGACCACGACAACAACCCACCGGACGGGAGCAACTGGGAACTGCTCTGCATCTACTGCCACGACAACGAGCACTCACGCGACCAGGTAGCGGAGTGGTACGAACAGGCCGATTCGGATGACAAGCAGGCTCCGGTATCCGACCACAAGCCCTTTGCCGGTCTGGCCGATCTTTTGAAAAAATGATATCATAGTAGATACCCGGGTCCAAAGGGCCCGTCACGGATTCAACCTTATAAGGGATTCATATTGTGCCATTCAGCGTTTGATAAATTCGAAATCCGAATATCGAAATCCGAAACAAATTCAAATATCAAATGCTCAAATGATTGAAGCTCCCCGCCGCAAACAGCGGGGAATCTTCGACCGTAAGGAATTATTGCTAATTTAGATTCGCTCGCTAACCCCGCGGCAAGCCACGGGGAATGCGCTCGCTATTGCGGTTCAAACATAGTTCTTGGGCTTGTATCTCCAAGGCCTTGTTTTGATCATTCGAATTTGGATCATTAGGTATTGTTTAGGTTTTTGAATTTCGTGCTTCGGATTTAAGTAGATACCGCCAAATGACGGAATAAAATCGGGTAAGATTAGCACGGAGGTTAGGGATTTCAATGAGTAAAACACCCGTAGTAGCCATCGTCGGAACATTTGATTCAAAAGGAGAAGAACATCTGTTCCTCAAGAATCGCATTGAAGATCTGGGACTCCAGACACTGACCGTCAATGTTGGAACCCAGAAACCCATTCCCTTCGAAGTATCCCATGACCTGTACACGGTGATGAAAAAAAATGGAACGCTGGATGACAGCGACAGGGACAAGGCCATTCAGGGCATGATCCATGAAGGCATACGGCTGATAACACACCTGTATGACGAGGGTAAAATCCATGCCATGATATCCGCCGGTGGTGGCAGTGGAACGCACCTCTGTTCCAGCATCATGCGCGAACTTCCTCTCGGGGTTCCAAAGGTGATGGTTTCAACTGTTGCCTCTCGGGATATGAAGCACACTGTCGGCACCAAAGACGTCACCATGATACACAGCGTAGTGGATCTGCTCGGGGTAAACAGCATTTCCGGAATTATTCTGGACAAGTCAGCGGCAGCCGTTTGCGGCATGACCCGTAGTCAATGGCAACCTGACACAGAGAAAAAACGAATTGCATTGTCCTTTTTTGGCTTCATCACAAAATCGGCGGAGGGAGTTAAAAAGGAATTGGAGCGTATGGATTATGAGGTGATTCCCTTTCATGCCAATGGTACCGGCGGGATGGCCATGGAGGAGCTGGCCTCGGAGGGATATTTTCATGGTATTCTTGACCTGGCAACCCATGAACTGGCCGATGCGTTAATGGACGGCTACTGCGGCGGCATCGGGCCGAGTCGTTTTGAGCCGTCCCCGGGGAAAAAAATTCCCCGGCTGGTCACGCCAGGCGGTCTTGACTGTGCCGTACTCGAGTTTACGCGTCAGCATATCCCCGAAAAATACAGGAACCGCAAGGTATTCTTTTATGACTTCAGATCCGCTATTCGTCTCACGATTGAAGAAAGCCGGGTCTTGGCAGAGCAGCTGTCTGACAAGCTGAACAAGGATGTATCCAATATTCGAGTCCTGGTTCCCACCCGGGGCTGGTCCGAAGCAGACAGGCAAGGCGGTCCTCTGTATGACCCTGAAACCAATGCATATCTGATTAAAATTTTTAAAGAAAAACTGGACAATCGTATTCAGTTTCAGGAGATCGATCTTCACATCAACGATCCTGATTTCGCTCAAATGGCGGCTAATGTCATGGATCAAATGGTCAAAGCCCGGAAATAAAATGCTTCTCAAACCCGATTGCATTCCCTGTATCTTGAATATGTCCTTGTATTATCTTCGCAAACTGTCCATTGGTGAGGAACAGGTTAATAAGATCTATGAAGACATTCTGACCCTGAAACCCCTCAGGGGGGAGAAATGGAATATCACCAGCCCGGAAGTCATCGAGCCGATCATGGAGAAAATTATGTCCGCTGTGGGCAGCATTGATCCCTTTGCGGCTGAAAAAGAAAAACAGAACCAGAAGATGCTGACCCTGTATCCCGAGCTGCAGGCAATGGTAAAAACAGCCGAGCATCCCTTGAGAACAGCAGCCCACCTGGCCAGTCTTGGAAATGCCATCGATGTGATGATGGTGGGCGGTGCCGCAGACATTCAGAAAATCATCAAGGAACAACTCGCCTCGCCTCCGCCGGAAAATGGTTTCCAGATCCTTGAAAAAAGGATAACGAACAGCAGCCGTATTCTCTACTTTGGCGACAACGCCGGAGAAATCGTTCTGGACAGATTGTTCATCGAAACCATCAAAAAACAGCATGATACAGATATTACCTTTGTGGTCAGAAGCTTGCCGACCTTGAACGATGCCACCTTGAAAGATTCAGAACAGATAAGCATGGCCAACCTGGTGCCTGTCATAGAAAACGGTATGGACGGCCCTGTCCCGGGGACCCTGCTGGATCGATGCTCAAGGGAGGTAAACAATCTTTTTCAGGAGGCGGATCTGATCATATCCAAGGGCGGTGGGAATTTCGACACCCTGGATGAACTGCCGGAGAAACACAAAAACAGAATATCCTACCTGCTGCTATCAAAATGCCGGCCCTATCAGGAGCATTTTGGTGTGGGATTACATCAGCCGATACTTTGCCACGGATAGGCCGGGTACTTGATGTGTTTATCGAAAGAATATCCATCCTTTCTATACGAGTATATTCTTCAAGTCCGCAATGCTGTCAATGACGGCATCGGGGTTTTCCCTGCTTAATGTCTCCCGGTTATCAAACCCGGTCAGAACTCCCACGGTTTTCATTCCGGCTGCTTTGCCGGCCTGGATATCGGTACGTGAATCACCTACATACATAGCGTGTTTCGGCAGGATGCCAAGTCTTTTGCAGCTCTCGATCAATGGGCCCGGTGCCGGCTTTTTCCGGGGTGCATCGTCGGCGGTGATGATGACTTCCATTAGATCCTTTATTCCCGAGTCCACCAGCGGGTACAGTTTAATCTTCATGTTTTCCCGGGGTGTGGATGTAACAATGCCCAGCTTGATCCCTTTCTGGGAAATCGTCTCCAGGGTCTCTTTTGCATTTGTGATCAACTTTGCCTGGGATCCAAAGAGAGTTGGGTATATCTCATCGATAATCCCCCTGATTTCCTTGAACAGGAGAGCCTTTTCTTTTGGTGTCTTACCCGGATACATCTGATCCCATTCAAAATCGCCATTTTTTGCTGCATCCCGAATTTTATCTTTCGACGGCATGGGGATATCGAGTCTTTTCAACACAATTTCAATGATTTGATAATATATGCCGATGGAGTCCAGAATCGTCCCATCGAGATCAAACAGAACAGCATCTACTTGTACTTTCATCTGGTTCAACTTAGATATCCTTTTTCGTTCTTCTCCCAACTAGTTGCAAGCTATAAACATCTCACTTGAACCCTGGGATCCTTGAATCCTTCTTTTGGATCAACCCTTTTGGAGATGATCCTCTTTTTTATTCTTCTGGTGCATCCAATAGTAATAAAATGCCAGTAAGGTCATGCCATTGTCGATTTCCTTGTTATTAATCTTGGAAGATATGTCGGCCAGGGGGATTTTGGCAACGTCCATGTCCTCGCCGTCATCCAGCGTCTGCTTCTGCTGAAATTCGGCATCTTGTGCCAGGCAGACAAAACAGCGGTTGCTCAATATGGCCGGCTGCGGAAAACATTCACCGATGACATGGAGCTCCGAAGCGCTATAGCCGGTCTCCTCCAGAAGCTCTCTCTGCCCTGCTGCAGAGGGAGATAAATCATCCGGGTCCACCAGTCCCCCCGGGAGCTCGAGATGTACTTTTTCAGTTCCATGACGGTATTGGTGAACCATAATGACTTCCTGTTTTGCGGTAAGTGCCAGCACCACAACCCAGTCCGGGAAATGTATGGCCATCACATCCATGGACTTGCCGGTTCTGGGCGAGCACACTTCTTTTGACTCTATCTGCATGAATTCAAAATCATGCGATATTCTCCGGTTTCTAATTTCCCAGTGTTGGACCATCTTTGCAAACCCCTATATTTGCGCTGCGCGCGTAATTATGCCTTCGGCTGTCATTTATTGTCATTTGCCCTTCGGACGACATTAGCGCTACGCGCGTTATTTATTGTAGTCCATGGCATAGGGTCTACCTAAAACTTAAAACCTAAAATATAACACGCTGTTTTTTTCCTCCAACCCTTGTATCTACCTCGAACCCTCATATACTGGGAAGCTAGGATGCTTGGAAGCTGGGATGTTGCTATCCGCTATTAGCCGTCAGCCACTTTGCAGCCCTTGTATCCCCCTCCAACCCTCCAACCCCTGTATGCTTGGAAGCTGGGATGCTGTTTACCGCTTAAAGCTTATAGCTACCCATGTATCACCCTTGTACCCCCCTCGGACCCTCGACCCCTACCTTTGTTGAGCCAGTATCTTCAACATCAACGCCCCGATATCCTGTGGTCGTAAATCTTCAGACCGTAATTTTTTCAAGACTCTTTCAAAAGCCCTGGCAGGCGCAGACAAGGGTTGCTTTTTCAAGTAGGCAAAACTGACGTCAAGATAGATCTGTTGCCCTTTCAGCGGAATTGTGGCCAATTTTCCTTCTTCGATTTCCGCGGCAACACACGCATTCACAAGCATGGAAATGCCCTCCCCTTTCTGGACCAGCTGTTTAATAAATTCATTGTTACTGGTTTCCATGAGAACGTTAGGGGTACAATGATGTTGCTTAAAAAACATGTTCACGCGCTTTCGGGTTCCTGAGCCTGTTTCTTTCATGATTAACGGTTCCTTGGCTAACTCCTGGGGGGAAACATTTTTTTTCGCTGTCAGCGGATGATTTGCCGAAACAATGATAACCAGTTCCTCCTGACTTAAAGGGATAAAGGTAACATCTGGACTCTCTGTTGCTTTTGCAATGACCGCCACTTCATTTTTGAATTCCAGGAGACTGTTGATCATATCCAATGAGCTGCCTTCATCCAGATGAATTTTGATGTGGGGGTAGTCTTTATGAAAACTGGTAAGAAGTGAGGGCATGAAATAACGTGCATAGGTTTTTGTAGAACCGATGCGCAGAACACCGCGCTTCAGTTCCTTCATGTCATCAATGACATTCTCGATTTCTTTTTCATAGCGGAAGATTTTCTGAGTATAGTTAAATAGTGTTTTGCCCTCTTCTGTCAGATGCACCTGTCGTCCCTTTTTCCTGAACAGCTTCAGGTTGCACCCCTCTTCCAATGCCTTGACCTGCGCAGTCACTGCCGGCTGGGTCACAAACAAGCGGTTTGCAGCATCGGTAAAACTGAGGTGTTTTGCAGCATAATGAAAGGTTCTGAGCTGATTAAAATTCAACATCGTCGCTGGCCCATACCATAATTTTATTTATGATTAATACAATACATAAGAAAAACTTATGCATAGCATAAATTTAATTGAATTGACAGAATATTTCAGTTCCTCCATAAATATTGATACTATATCTCCATCTGACTGTTTTCGTTGACACTGATTACTGATTCTGGTTCCAGATCCTCCGTTATTCATTGTCAAGCTTGATGAACTCAAAAAAAAATTTAGACGGTTTTGTAAAAAGTTCAAATTCAAGGCGTGCAAATTTTGCTATCATGAGGCGTACTTACTGTACGTTGAATGATATCGAAATGCAGCACAACGCCGAAGTTGGGCTTTTTGCGAAACCGTCAAGCTTACCCTGCGAACTTTCAGGGTTCGGCACTGTCCCTATTAACCCCACACAAAAAGGAGGATAAACATGTCGGACGAAAAAGGAAGATTTCCAGATCCACACGAGTACCAGGTTCCCCCGGAACTTGAAGGGTGGGAGGAGATGTACCCGTCTCACTACTTGTTCTCAGAGGATAGAGCTGATTGGGAGAAAAACCAATTCTGGTACCTGGACAAGATCCATGCCCCGGAACCTATGCCCCCTTTGGATCAGATCTTTCAGGAGGCTTGGCAGATATCACTTTCCCAGTATACAACCCGTGTCTTCTGCATTCCGCCTGCCCAGGGCATCGCCCAACGGATGGTAGGGCCCTACATGTACATCTGTGCCATCGCCCCGCCACCGGATGAAATCATCGGAGAAAAAGCGGCCCATTTTGAAAAACGGGTGTTTTACGTATTTGATCACTATGATGAACTGTGGGACAAGTGGCTAACCAAATTCAAGGCGCTGGGTGAAGAGATGAAAGCCGTTGAAATCCCCGCCGAATTGCCCAAATATGTACCTGATGACCAGGTTCTGCCGGCGCCCACCGGTGTGTATGATTCATATTACCTGATGGAATCCTTCGACAAGCTGGCCAACCAAATGATCAAGGGCTGGCAATACCATTTTGAAATGCTGAACCTGACCTATCTGGCGTATCTGATGTTTGCCGATGTGGCCAGAAAACTCTTTCCGGGTATCAGCGAAAGCTCCATAGGAAAAATGGTGGCCGGGGCCTATGTTTCCATGTTCAAACCCGAGGAGGAACTCTGCCGGCTTTCAAGGCTGGCTCACGCCAATCCGGGAGTGGCTGAGATCCTGAAAGGTAGTGCATCCGCTGAGGAAAAGATTACCGCACTTGAAAACACGCCCGAAGGAAAAGCCTGGCTGTCTGAGTACGAACAGGTTAAAGATCCTTGGTTCTACGTTTCATGCGGCAGCGGTTGGTACCATCATGAAGGCAGCTGGTTGACTGTACCGGATATTCCCTACGGTTACATCAAAAGCTACCTGGAGCGTCTTGACAGGGGTGAAACCATTGAACGCAGCCTCGCTAACATCGAAAAAGAGCGGGATGAAGTCATTGCCAAATACAAGGCGCTGATTCAGACAGATGAGGACCGGAAAGCTTTCGATGGTGCTTTTAAAACCATCCGCACCATTTACCGTTATGCCGAAGACCATCTTTTCTGGGTAGAGCACTGGTTCCACACGATCTGGTACGGCAAAATCAGAGAGCTCGGCAAAGTTGTGGTGGATGCCGGCATGATCGATGAGGTGGATGACATCTTTATGTTCAATCGCTACGAAATCCCAGAACTTCTCACCGAGGTATCCACCGGTTGGGCCCTGGGTGTGGATATTCCCATGAGGGGCGCTTATTATAAAGCCAAGGCCACCAAACGTAAAAAAATCCTTGAGGCCGCAAGGGAGTGGAATCCGACACCGGCCTTGGGTGTACCGCCCGAAGAAGTGGCCGAGCCATTTACCATCATGCTGTGGGGAGTCACTACGGACAGGGTCAAAGAATGGCTCAAGGGCGTAGACGCCTCGTCGGTGGGAGATGTCTCCGAAATCAAGGGATTTGCCTCTTCCGCAGGTGTGGCGGAAGGACCCGCCCGGGTACTTAAAATGCTTAAGGAAATAGTTGACCTTCAGCCGGGCGAAATTCTCGTCTGCCCCACAACCAACCCATCCTGGGCACCAGTGTTTACCAACATCAAGGCTGCAGTAACGGATATCGGTGGTCTCACAAGCCATGCAGCCATCGTGTGCAGGGAATACGGCATCCCGTCGGTTACCGGAACGGGTCTTGCCACCCAGATTATTAAAACAGGTGACATCATCAAGGTGGATGGTGAGACCGGTGTGGTCACCATCGTAGAAAAAGCGGGCTAATCATCTGCACTTGGGTAGGCTGGCAGCCGGATGTAAAATTCCACCTTCAGCATCGCGGAATCGTTAACAAACGCTCCAACCTGCCCCATTTCCGTGCATCCATTCCGCCACCGGAATGGATGCGAAACCCGGGGCTCGAAACAATGCCTCGTCGAGGGACCCAAAACAAATTGGAAGCCTTTTATCCCTTTCTCATAGACCTTTGGAAAAGGGTATAGGGACGGTTTATACCGCTTGTCATAATAATGTTCCGAAAATAGGATCGCGGCATAAGGGTTTGTAGCAGAAAAACGGTCCTCAATCGGAACGTT
>RCNC010000097.1_pt1 | contig 45215 bp, 42 predicted proteins | sample 2041301 | NCBI WGS metagenome assembly RCNC01 (sample SAMN09708231, study PRJNA481090) | Marine sediment metagenome, whole genome shotgun sequencing project. | biome: marine sediment; feature: ocean; material: sediment; isolation source: Sewage treatment plant 13A marine sediment (STP13A) ...
TCAAACCTTGTTTTTATTTTGGATGAAATAGACAAAGTAGGCAATGATTTCAGAGGTGATCCTTCCTCCGCCCTGTTGGAAGTGTTGGATCCAGAGCAGAACAGTGCCTTCCACGATAATTATCTTGAGATAGAATACGATCTTTCAAAGGTGTTATTTATTGCTACGGCGAATACAATTAACACCATTAGTCCTGCATTAAGGGATAGAATGGAGATGATAGATGTAAGTGGGTATATTGTTGAGGAGAAAATTGAAATTGCCAGGAGGCATTTGATCCCAAAACAATTGGAATTTCATGGACTTAAAAAAAGAGACCTGGCATTTAGTAAAAAAGTAATCGAACGAATTATTGAAGATTATACCAGAGAATCAGGGGTAAGAGAACTGGATAAAAAAATTGCTAAGGTGATTCGTTCAGTAGCCAAAAAGATAGCCTTTGGGACAGGTTATGACAGAAAACTTACTCCCGAAAGCATTCGAGACATACTGAAAGCCCCAGATTATCTCAAAGATGTGTATGCAGGAAATGAGTTTGCCGGTGTTGTAACAGGATTGGCATGGACTCCAGTAGGTGGTCAAATATTGATGGTTGAAACCAGCCTTTCAGCAGGCAAAGGTAGATTAACACTTACTGGTAATCTGGGTGATGTGATGAAGGAATCTGCTGTTATAGCTCTTGAATATTTAAAAGCACATTCGGAATTATTAAATATTAAACCTGAGGTATTTGATGAATGGAATATCCATATTCATGTTCCTGAGGGGGCAATTCCAAAAGATGGACCTTCTGCAGGTATTGCTATGATTAACTCTATTGCTTCTGCATTTACTCAACGTAAAATCCGAAAGCTCCTTGCAATGACTGGTGAGATAACCCTTAGAGGCAAGATATTGCCAGTAGGTGGAATTAAGGAGAAGATACTGGCTGCCAAAAGAGCCAATATTAAGGAAATCATTTTATCCAGTGAGAATAGAAAAGACATTGAAGAAGTAAAAGAAATTTATATAAAAGGTCTGAAGTTCCACTTTGTTGGCGAAATAATGGATGCCTTACAAATTGCTTTGCTAAAGGAGAAGGTTAAAAATCCTAAACAAATTGTTTCAGCAGTGGTGGCAAAAAAGTAATTTATTGCAGATTTTCAAGTTCCTTTTTATAATTTGATTTCTGATTTCAATAGTTCTAAAGATTATTAAGCACTTAATATATCTGTATGGATTTTATTGGGAAAAAAATACTTTCCATTCAAAAAATCTTATTTTTGTTTATATCTATTGATATGATAGCTTATCTCCATATCTTATGGGAGGAGTCGAGAATCTAAAAAGCGAATGGAAGTGAGCTAGGAAAAACTTTTGATAACTAATATCTAATTGTATGCAAAAGGTAGCAATTTTCCCGGGTTCATTTGACCCTTTCCATATTGGTCATGAAACTATTGTCAGGAGAGCTCTTAGTCTTTTTGATGTGATAATCATTGCCATTGGGACAAATACAAACAAAAAGGAATATTTTCCTCTTGAGATTCGTTTATCATGGATTACAGAAGTGTTTAAAGAAACACCAGGAGTTGAAGTTGCCAGTTATAATGGACTTACAGTAGATTTTTGTAAGTCAGTTGGTGCGAAATTTATTTTAAGAGGCCTTCGGACTGCTTCAGACTTTGAGTATGAAAGGGCAATAGCTCAAGTAAACAAAACTATGGAAACAGAGATTGAATCAGTGTTCTTTCTTACTACACCTGAATATACTCCAGTAAATTCCTCCATTGTTAGAGATATATTACGACATGGTGGTGATGCAAGAAAATTCCTTGCTGGAAATGATAAAGTAAAAGAGGAGATCACAAAATATTTAATTCAGGATGAGAAATAATTTCAGGTATAAGTTATTTTTCTTTCTTTTTATTTCTTCGATTGCAACCAGTTATTCAAACACCATTTTTAGGGGTAAGGCTCCTACATACAAAGGAGAAACTTTACAATTTCATTCCTTTCCTGACATTATAACAAAGCGGCCCGAGAGTTTAGGGACATGCATAGTTGATAATTCAGGTGAATTTCAAATGGAATTTGAGATTAAATCTATTGTTCTGATTCATATTGATCTTGGGAAATATGATGGGTATGTGTATTCAGAACCGGGAAAGAATTATGAGCTGGTTCTCCCTCCCAGAAATTCTAAAACTGTCGATGATAGGCTAAATCCTTATTTCCAGCCTCAAAAAATTCATCTGGGTGTTTCAAATGTGGGAAAAAAGGATTTGAATATACTAATTCAGAGATTTGACCAGGTTTTTAATCCCTTTATGAATGAATATGCCGTCCATAAGTACATACGAAAAAGCAAAGAAACTGATCAATTCAGGTTTTTAATTGATAGCCTTTTTTCAGGATATGATGAAATGTACTTTCAGAATTATATTACCTATAAAATGGTTCTTTTGGATTTTATCAAGTATTCAGGTGGAAAGCAATCAGATTTTTACTCAAAGTTCCCGGCTACAGAAGTAGATTACACAAATACCGGTTTTCGCGAATTGTTCAACCAGGTATTTTCTAGGTTTTTATACTATTTCAGTGAGACAGCTGAGGGAGCCAAAATTAATGAAGACATCTTCAGATACCGAAGTTATGAGAAAATTCATATGGCAGTCATAAAATCAGGTTTATTTCAAAATGACAATCTGGTTGATTTAATAATTTTGAAAGGAATCTATGATGAGTTTTTTTATAATGACTACCCAAAAGATAATCTACTTGCCATTCTGGATAGTATTCAACAAGTTTCCAAAATTCAGAAGGACCAGGATATAATTGATAATATTATTTGGAAGGTTACACGATTGAATGTTGGGAAGAAAGCTCCAGGATTCCAGCTCTATGATCAAGTTGGGGTAATGGCAGGCCTTGATGCCTTCTTGGGTAAATATGTTTATTTAAACTTTGTTTCTTTCAATAGCTATGCCTGCCAGATACAATTTCCCATCCTCAGTGACCTGGCAGTAGAATTCAAAGATAGTTTAGTAGTGGTTTCTATTTGTGTTGATGAAACATTCCAGGAAATGAAGGGCCAGGTAGAGAATAAAAATTACTCCTGGCCATTTCTACATATTGGAAATAATCTGGAGTTACTTTATGAATACGATGTTCGAGGGTATCCCACGTATTTTCTTCTCAACAGAGAAGGAGAGTTTTTGAGTTCACCAGCACCATCTGCAATAGAGAATTTCAAGAATTACTTCAGTAAGAAAATCCTGAATCCTGATTAAAAGGGGAGTAAATTTTGTTTTTTCAAAACATCAATTATTGAGAGGTAAGTATTCCCAAGTATCATGGGAAGGTCTTCTTGATCGTACCATACAGCCTCGCTTATTTCTTCATCAAGCTGTGGAGTGGGTTGTTCATCCGATAGGGCTTCCATCATAAACCAGTGCGTTTTCTTAAGAACGGGAGTCATATCTTCAAGATAAACATGGTATGTGTCAATAATATGAGATTTTACATTTAATCTGCTTATTCCGGTCTCCTCGGTGGCCTCTCTGGCAGCTGCAATTTCAGTTGATTCTCCCTCCTCAACCCTTCCTTTTGGTAAATCCCATTTTCCTTTTCTCTTAATTACCAATATTTTCCCCTCACTATTATAAATCAATCCGCCTGCAGCATCAATAAAGCTAAAAACCTGCTTAAATTCAGTGAAAAGTTGGTCGAGATTATGATGAAATATATAAAGTTTTTTAATCTTTGTAATAACTGTAAAAAGCTTAAGTAAATCCGATAGCTCATTCAAGTCATAAAACTTATAAAATAAGCCATAGTTATTAAAAAAATGAGTAGAAAAATCTTTGGTAAGATATATTACTCTATCTTGAAAAAATACTTTATACATTTACAATATGAAAGAAAATGCAATTAAAACAGCCGATTTACTTTTACAAATTAAGGCAATTAAATTAAGTCCTGCAAACCCATTTACATGGGCTTCTGGCTGGAAGTCCCCAATTTATTGTGATAATCGAAAAACTTTATCTTATCCTAAAGTAAGAACTTTTATCCAAAATGAATTTGTAAATACTATTAAAAGCAGGTATCCTGATGTTGAGGTAATAGCAGGCGTGGCTACGGGAGCTATTGCTATTGGTGCTTTAGTTGCAGATCAACTAGATTTACCCTTTGTGTATGTCCGATCTAAACCAAAGGAGCATGGCATGGGGAATCAGGTTGAAGGCTTTCTTAAGAAAGGCCAGAAGGTTGTAGTTGTTGAAGACCTCATTTCAACGGGAAAAAGTAGTTTAAATGCAGTTTCCGCTTTAAGAGAGGAGGGAGCTAAAGTTCTTGGTATGGTGGCTATATTTTCTTATCAGTTTCCTTTGGCAGAAGAAAACTTCTGGAAAACAGAATGTGAACTCTCTACGCTAAGTGATTATTCCACCTTGATAGAATTAGCAATAGATAAGGGTGTTGTTTCTAAAGAGCAGCTCGATACCTTAACTAATTGGAGAAGAAAACCATCAACCTGGGATGTTTAATTTAAAAATAAAATAGGATGACAACGTTTGAAAGTAGGGTTGGTAAGATTCAATCATCTAAGGAAAAGGTGTTTAACTTTCTTTCTGACTTCAATAATTTTAAGCAATTTATACCTGGAGACAAAGTTGATAACTGGAAATCAGATATTGAATCGTGTTCATTTAATGTTAGTGGAATAGGAGAAGTTGGACTTAAGATTGTAGAGAAAGATCCCTTTGATTTAATTAAAATTACGGGAAATGGCATGGCAAGTGTAGAATTTTACTTGTGGATTCAGCTAAAGGAAGTTGTCGAGGAAGATACCAGGGTTAAGCTAACCATGAAAGCCGAATTAAACCCCATGATGAAAATGGTTGCCTCAAAACCACTAAATAACTTTCTTGAGCTTATGGTAAAGTATATGGAAGATTTTTCCTTTGAAGATGTAGATTAAAGATATTGGATTTCTTTGAACCCATATAAGTTTTCATTGCCTTCCATGTTTTTTAATACAATTTCTCCGGTTTTTTTCACTTCTGTAATTTTTGCCATTATTCTTCCGGATGGTGTAAGATATTCTTTAATCTCTCCAAGTTGAAATAAATTATTGATGTAATTGTAATCAGTAAGAGTGAAATTTCCTTCCTTCAAAGTGATATAGTTTCTGTCCATTATTTCACAAAAAAGGTTCAAGCATTCGTTCAGCTCAAAGCTTTGTCCTGTAATCTTGCCTATAGAAGAAGGGTTAGGAATATTATCAGGAAAAGATATTTGATTAACATTAATGCCAATTCCTGTAATAGAGTATTGGAACTTTTGTCCTATAAATGTATTCTCAATTAAAATCCCTGCTATTTTGGCACTATCAGAATAAATGTCATTTGGCCATTTTATAGACACATTTTGTAAATAGAGTTCCAAAAATTCTTTTACACTTAGAGCTACAATTTTTGAAATATAAAACTGGTCCACAGGTTTAAGGAATTCCGGTTTAAGAATTATACTAAAAGTAAGGTTTTTACCTTTTGAGCTAAACCAGGTATTGCCTGCATAGCCCTTACCATCAGCTTGGTATTGAGCCCAAACAACTGTGCCATCATCTATGATGTGTTCTTTGGTTAATCGAATGGCATATTCATTTGTTGAACTAATCTCATCAAGTGAAATGATTTTGTGACCTATAATATTAGTTTTCATGAATGGGGATTTAAACCAAACTTATGGATTATTTAATTAACTGGTACTATAAATGGCACTCTTATTGTATCTTATTTGCTCAATCAGAATCAAGTTGCATTAGATTCTGAATTTAAGTGATTAAATTTCACTATTTTTGTATGATTAAAGTTTACAAATGACTTCTAAAAAAATAGAGCAAACTGAAGGACTGGTTAAGTTAGTAATTGAGGGTATTCTTAAGAAAAAGGGAAAAAGAATAGTGACACTGGATTTATCTAAAATTGAAAACTCAATATGTACCTACTTTATAATTTGTCACGGAGAGTCAACTACACAAACCTCCGCCATTGGAGAGTCGGTTGCTGAATTCGTTTTTAAGGAATCAGGTGAGAAACCATTACACAGGGAAGGCTTTCAGAATGCAAACTGGATTCTCCTGGATTATGGTGATGTTATAGTTCATGTTTTTCTTGAATCGTTTAGAGAATTATATCGACTTGAGGACCTATGGGCTGATGCAAAATCAGAATTAATAAATGAGGGCGAGTAAAATCGTATAATAAGAATTATGGAAGAAAAAAAGAAATTCAATATAAATCCATTACAGGGTAAGAATGATGATAAAGGAGGGAAACCCAAATTTAATGTCTACTGGATTTACGGAATATTAGCAGTCTCATTCATACTTATCAATATAATTTTTTCAGGATCAGATTCCAGTAAAATTGATTGGTTGAAGTTTGAGAAGATGGTGAAAGATCAAGACGTAGAGAAAGTTGTTGTGATTAATAAAGATGCAGCTCAGGTGTATATTACACCGGAGAGCTGGAATTCTGGGAAATACGATGATTTAAAATCAAAAGGAATTAACTCCTGGACAAGTACAGGTCCACAATGTTATTTCAATATAGGTTCAACTGAAACATTCGAGACCAAACTTCGTGATATTGAGCAGCAATTCAATTATTCTGATGAGCAGAGAATTCCCATCTCCTATGAAACTAAGAAAGATATTTTTGGTGAAATGCTAGGATGGCTTCTACCACTCGTTATTCTTGTGGCTGTTTGGCTATTCATTTTCAGGAGAATGGGAGGTGGCTCTGGCGGAGGTGTTGGTGGTAACATTTTTAATGTGGGTAAGTCAAAAGCAAAAGTGTTTGATAAAGATGCCACTTCAGTTAAAGTCGATTTTAAAGATGTTGCAGGCCTCCAGGAGGCCAAGGTGGAAATCAAAGAAATTGTTGACTTCTTAAAAAATCCTAAGAAATATACCGACCTCGGTGGAAAGATTCCCAAAGGTGCTTTATTGGTGGGCCCTCCAGGTACAGGTAAAACTTTATTGGCAAAAGCTGTGGCAGGTGAGGCGAATGTGCCATTTTTTAGCATGTCAGGTTCAGATTTTGTTGAAATGTTTGTTGGAGTTGGTGCCTCAAGGGTCAGAGATCTATTTAAACAGGCAAAAGAAAAAGCACCCTGTATTGTATTTATAGATGAAATTGACGCAGTTGGAAGAGCAAGAGGTAGAAACCCTAATTTTGGTGCAAATGATGAGCGTGAAAATACGCTGAATCAGTTACTAACTGAAATGGATGGGTTTGCTAGTAATGCTGGTGTTATTATTTTGGCTGCTACAAACAGAGCAGATGTTTTAGATCGTGCCTTACTCAGAGCCGGACGCTTTGACAGACAGATTCATGTTGAACTCCCAGATTTGAATGAAAGAAAAGAAATCTTTAAAGTTCATCTTGCACCTATTAAGGTTGAAAAGAGTTTGAATGTTGATTTCCTGGCAAAGCAAACACCTGGTTTTTCAGGTGCTGATATTGCTAATGTATGTAATGAAGCAGCATTGGTTGCTGCAAGAAAAAATAAAAAGAAAGTAACCAAGCAAGACTTTTTAGATGCAGTTGATAGAATTGTAGGTGGCCTTGAAAAGAAAAATAAAATCATAACACCTGGAGAAAAGAAAACCATTGCCTTTCATGAAGCTGGCCATGCCTCTGTTAGCTGGCTATTAGAGCATGCAAACCCTCTGGTTAAGGTTACCATTGTTCCTCGGGGAAAATCCCTTGGTGCAGCTTGGTATCTTCCTGAGGAAAGACAGATTACAACAACCGAACAGCTTCTTGACGAAATGTGTTCTGCCTTGGGGGGAAGAGCTTCGGAGGAAATATTTTTTAATAAGATTTCGACAGGTGCATTGAACGATCTTGAAAAAGTAACGAAACAGGCTTATGCCATGATTAGTTTTTTTGGAATGAGCAAAAAAGTTGGAAACTTGAGTTTCTATGATTCAACAGGGCAGGGGGAATACAGTTTCAATAAGCCATATAGTGAGAAGACTGCGGAGCTGATTGATTTGGAAGTGAAAGCTCTCGTTGACATAGAATATGAAAGAGCTAAGGAAATAATACTTAATAATAAGGAAAAGCTTGAAGAACTGGCACAAATGTTACTTGATAAGGAAGTAATATTTAGTGAGGACCTGGAAGGTATATTTGGAAAAAGAATAAATCATTCCAGTCTGGAAGCCCTGAAAGATCAAAAACCAGAAACAAAAAGTAAAAAGGAAGTAAAAGGGAAGGAAGCAAGCAAGGATTCAAAGGAACAGGAAACTGAATCAGACAAGGATCCGCAGGCAACCAAAGAGTGATTTTTTTATGGAGAAAAACTGGGTGTCAATCTTTTCAACAGAAAAAGCTTACCTTGCTGATATTGCTCGTCTGGTTCTGGACGAAAACAATATTTCTTCAATAATACTGAACAGGAAAGATTCATCTTATCAAATGTTAGGTGAAATCGAATTATATGTAAATCGAGATGAAGCCCTAAGAGCTAAAAATCTATTAAAAAGTATCGAAAGTGAGCGAACTTATTAAGAGAACCACAACAGGTTTACTTTTATTGGTATTAGTTATTGGTTCTATTCTTTTAAACAGCCTGGCTTTTGTGGCAGTATTTCTGATAATTCTTGTTGCTACACTGTACGAATACTACCGTATGCTTTCAAGGGCTAAAATTCGTCCACAAACTGTAATAGGGATACTTATTGGAGCTTTTCTGTATATTTTTGTTTTCTTGGTTTCAATTGGTTTCCTTCCAACTCGATTCCTGGTTTTATTCTTCCCCCTTGTAAGCCTTGTTTTTGTAAACGAGTTGTTTTTTAACGAAAACCGGCCATTTCATAATATTGCATTTACCTTATTAGGAATATTTTATATAGCTGTTCCCTTTTCGTTATTCCATTTCATGGTTTTTGAAATTACAGATGAATTAAATGTAGGGCTGGATAATGGAAGAGACATTGTAAATTTTGTATTTCAACCACGCAACCTGGTAGTATATAATTATCAAATACTACTTGGTTTTTTCTTTTTACATTGGATCAATGATACTGGTGCGTACCTGGTGGGAGTAACTTTTGGAAAACATAAACTATTTAAAAGAATTTCACCTAAAAAGTCATGGGAAGGAGTATTCGGAGGAGTGATATTCTCTTTTGTGACGGTTATATTGCTATCGAAATATTTCCCCTCATTAAGCTTAATTAGCTGGATGGTTGTAGCACTTATTGTGATTGTTTTTGGAACAGTGGGAGATTTGATAGAATCTTTATTGAAAAGGTACCTTGGATTGAAAGATTCTGGTAGTTTTTTACCAGGTCATGGTGGCTTTCTTGATCGATATGATGGAGTATTGTTCTCAACACCAATTGTTTATGCTTTTCTGCAATTAATTTCTTGAAAATCCTTATTTTTGTGGCAATATTTTAGGAATGAGAATTCATCGAGAAGGATATCGTATATTATTATTTTTTTTAGTTATTCTGTGTGCTATTAATCTGGCTTTGTTGCCTTTTCACCATGGAATGGGGCTGTTTTTCTACTTCATTCTAACTGTAAGCATTATATTTTATTTCTTTCTTGTTTATTTCTTTCGTATACCAAAACGTAAAGTTCAGCCTGATGACGGCCTGGTTTTTTCACCTGCTGATGGAACTATTGTGGCCATTGAAGAAGTAAAAGAAGATCTTTACTATCATGAGAAGAGAATTCAGGTATCGATATTTATGTCACCACTAAATGTCCACATTAATTTTTGCCCTATTTCCGGGCTTATCGATTACGTAAATCATGAACCTGGAAATCATCTGGTTGCCTGGCATCCAAAGTCATCAAAAGAAAATGAAAGAACCTCAGTTGTAATTAATCATGCAAGTGGAAAAACCCTGATGGTCAGGCAAATTGCCGGGGCTGTTGCCAGAAGGATCGTTACCTATTGCCAACCGGCGAAGACCGTGCAACAGGGAGAACAACTAGGATTTATTAAATTTGGATCTCGCGTCGATGTTTTTTTGCCCCTAAATACAAAGCTTAATGTTGAATTGGATCAGAAGGTGAAAGGGAATAAGACTATCCTAGCTAATTTTTAATTATTTTTTAAAGATAAAAAGAGAAACATATCCGAATATATTATATATTTGGCAATGATTTTAACTAAAAAATTAAAAATTATGAAAAAATTATTTGTATTTATTGGTTTAATGTTGCTCGCTGGGGCTTATATCGCTCCTGTAAATGCTTCTCCTGATGTTAATATAGTTGTTGCTGCAGATGATGATAAGTGTGAAAAGTGTGGCAAAGATAATTGCGATGGAAAATGTGAAGCAAAAGCCGCAAGTAAAAAAGCTACTGCTAAAAAATCAATGGAGAAATGTGATCCTGCTTGTGAAAAGGCATGTTGCGATGAGAAAAAATCAGAAGCTGCTGCTAAAAAGGGAACTAAGGAAAAGAAAAAGGAAAGTCAGAAGTAAGCATTGATATTTCTAATATATGAAAGGGGCCCTGTGCCCCTTTTTTTGTTATTTTTGTTCTCAATTTAAATCAAAACCCATCTAAATGATCAGCAACCAGGTTTATAGTGTTTCGGAAAAAGTTAAATGGATTGGAATACTTGACTATGATATTGTATCTTTTGATGTGGTTATGAAAACTGATTATGGTACTTCCTATAATTCTTTCTTTATTGATGCGGATAAAAAGGTTATTATCGACACCTCAAAAGAAACTTTCAAAGAGGAGTACATTGCAAAGGTCAAATCAGTAGTGGATCCTTTTGAAATTAGTTATATCGTTGTGAATCATACAGAACCGGATCATTCTGGAAATCTTCGTCACCTGATGAAATTGGCTCCCAATGCAAAGGTAGTAGGTAGTGGCAATGCCTTGAGGTATTTGGAGGATATCACAGGTGAAACATTTCCCTCAATTAAAGTTAAAGATGGTGATGAGCTTGACCTTGGAAATATGAAATTGAAGTTTATCGGAGCCCCAAACCTACATTGGCCTGATACCATTTACACTTACCTGGAGGAAGAAAAAGTCTTGTTTACCTGCGATTCCTTTGGGTCTCATTATTGTAATGAAAAGATTTTTGATGACGAGGTTCCGAATTTTGATCAGGCTTTTGATTATTACTTTGATGTTATTTTAAAGCCCTATAGTAAGTTCATGTTAAAGGCTATTGAAAAGATAAGACCTTTAGATATTAATGTTATTTGTCCGGGCCACGGACCCATTTTACGCACATATTGGAAAAAGTATGTTGATAGGTCGGAACAATTGGCAACTGAATATATGAGTACTACACAATCACAGGTACCACAGGTATTAATTGCCTATGTTTCAGCTTATGGTTATACTAAAGAGATGGCTACATCATTGGCTGAAGGAATTAAGCAAGCAGGGGAGATCGAAACTGAGTATCTCGATTTGGAGATTAGTTCTCTGGGTGAGATGGAAGAGAAGATGATCAGAAACTCTGCTGTTGTTGTAGGTTCGCCAACAATTAACCAGAATACACTCTTACCCGTATTTAAATTGTTTTCTATTGTAAATCCTATTAGAGATAAAGGAAAACCGGCTGCAGCTTTCGGATCATTTGGCTGGAGTGGTGAGGCTATCTCTATTATTGAAGGGAACCTGAAACAATTAAAGTTTAATCTTTTCGATTTACATGCTTCATATAAATTCTATCCACAGGATTCGAAAGCAGGTGAGATTAGGAAGTTTGGGAAAAGTTTTGGCGACTTTGTGCTCAAATCAGCGGATACCAAAAAAAGCAAATAAATTCGATCCGAAATTCCCAATTATTTACGAAGGCCTTGTTTTATTGTTTAAAATAGCTTTTTATTCTAGGGGTGAAGAATCGATATATTTGTATCCTTTATTCTGAACCATTTTACCCATTTCTTCCACCGTTACTTTGCTGGCATCATACACAACAACAGCACTTGAATCAACGTGAGATGCTTTTACTTCCATAACACCAGGTAGGCTTTCTATCCCAATCTTAATAGTGTTTTCACAACCTTCACAAGTCATGCCTTCGATGTGGAGAAGTACAGTGTTTTGATTTTCAATAGAAACTGATTCCTGAAGATTTTCATTATCTTTTGTATCATTTGAATTATTGTTGCAGGCAACAATAGCAAGAAAACCAAACAGAGCAATTAATATATTTTTTTTCATGATGGGTATTTAAGTTATTATTAAATAAAGCAAAACTTTATTATTCCAATTTACTTTTTGAGAGTATTTGTTTGCAAACTTAGTACTATTTAGAAAAACTCTTACTAAATGGATTATATTTTGCTCAAGTTCTGAAAAGTAAAAAAATAATTTATTATCCACGCTGAAATGATTATTTTTAGAAACCAAAGAATGAAAGATAACCTAAAATATATTCTTGCTGCACTTACGGTAGTTATTGCAGTGGTAGCAATCTGGTACTTTAGAAGCATTGTGGCTTACATTCTTATTGCTGCAGTCTTCTCCTTGATTGGCAGGCCAATAGTTGATTTTTTAAATAGAATCAAGCTGGGGAAGATTCATTTGAATAAAACCATTTCCGCAGCTTTAACCTTATTACTTTTCTGGGCTGTCTTTTTCGGATTTTTAAGAATATTTGTTCCTTTAATCGTTTCAGAGGCCCAGGACCTGTCGGAAATAGACTATTCCAGTGTAAGAAGTGATTTTCAGATACCATTAGATCGATTAGAGAATCTATACTACAGGTTAAATCCTGAGGGAAGTGAGGGCGTATCAATGGAAGAATATATTGAGAGCAGAATCACCTCCTCTGTTAATCTTTCAGTAGTTTCAAATGCCATAGGCGGAACTGTGGATATTCTGGGGAGTCTGTTTATTGCCATTTTTTCTATTTCTTTTATTACTTTCTTCTTTCTTAAGCACGAAACACTTTTTGAAGAAGGACTAATGCTGTTTGTTCCGGTAAAGCATGAACAAAAGTTTGAACATTTTTTTCGATCTTCTAAAGCTTTGTTAACTCGTTATTTCGCTGGTATATTATTACAGGTTTCTGGTATCACATTACTGGTAACCATTGGGTTGACTATAGTTGGATTGAAGTTTCAACTCGCAGCTGTTATTGGCTTAGTTGCAGGGATTATGAATGTCATACCCTACATCGGACCCTTAATAGGTGCCTCTATTGGTCTACTTTTAGGCATTGCCAATAATCTTGATCTCGATCTTTACCATAAACTATTACCTTTGCTTGGATATATGTTTCTTGTATTTATCATTGTTCAGATTATAGATAATGTTTTATTCCAACCTGTAATATATGGTAAATCTGTTAAGGCACATCCATTAGAGATTTTTCTGGTAATTTTAATTGCCGGAAACTTAGCAGGTATTGTGGGTATGATACTGGCAATCCCGAGTTATACAGTATTAAGAGTATTTGCCAGGGAGTTCTTCTACCAGTTTAAGGTGGTACAAAAGATAACTGAAAAAATTGAGTAATATGAATAAAATAGTAATAGGAAATAAGTTGTTATTCATGTTTGTGGGTTTATTATTAGCCTGTTCCCTTTCAGGGCAGGTCAATCCCGCATTTACGATTGATACAACATCAATCAATTCATTTGAAGTAGAGTTCACAAGTACCTATTCAATGGATGACACTTTAAATTATTCATTTCAATGGGATTTTGGAGATTACACTTCTTCAACACTACCTGTGGTAAGCCATATGTATGATAAGGCTGGAAGGTATGAAGTCAGTTTTACTGTTTCTGATAATATTACTACTGATACATCATCTGAATTTGTTAATGTTCGGGATGTTTTTAATGTTCCAAATGTATTTACACCCAATGGAGATGGAATTAATGATATGTGGGTGATCCGAACAAATGGGAAGGCTCAGTATAAAGTTTCCATCTTCAGTCCCTCCGGATCCAGAGTCTTTGAAACAACAGCATATACTATTTCATGGGATGGGAAGACCCCCTCAGGAACCGAAGTACATCCAGGAGTTTATTACTATGTACTCACGCGTCAGGATAAATATATTGATACTGGTTTTTTTCATTTGATACGGTAAGTATTCAGCTGCCTTTAAATTTGGCTCATTATCACTCTGTGGCAGGTTTCAGAGGGAATAAAAAATTGGAAATAATATTTTTATTATTAATTTTATTGCAGAATAGGAATGAGATTATAAGGTGATTAAGTGTTAAACTTTTGATTTATAACTAATACTAAGTCAATTCATCAAATTTATTATAGAATTAGGACTATACGTATAAAATAGTTCTTTACTTAATTTGAAACAGGTATAGTTTTTTATAACTTATTTAACTGTTTGCAGGAAGTAATTAATACTCTGGTATAAAACAGCTTATAATATTATTTACTATTTAGTTAATAGCTAGCAACTAACATTTATGAATAATCTTTTTGTTATTATTTTCCGAAAACTAATTCACAAGATACTCTTATTTGTATTTTTATTTGGAGGTGTACCTTTTATAGTATCTGGTTTTCCTGCAGTTTTAGCAGAGGGTGAGAATTCTGAGACACATGGTTCCAGTTCCTCAGATACCAAAAAGGGAGAAAGGCTATTCTTTGGTTTGGTTCATGAAGATGAAGGTGCTCCAGTCTGTGCAAGTTGTCACAATACTGTTGAAATTGATACTTTCAGTTGGTATCCTTCAGCATATGAGATCGCTACAAAGTTTGCCGATAGAAGCTTTGAGGACTTTAAGAAGGCTGTACTTAGCCCTTCTACTCCAACTATGAAAAAAGTACATGCAAAGGCTCAATTTTCAGATGAAGACATAACTCAGATAAAGGATTATCTCGATAAAATAGCTGTGGATGGTTTAACACCCAAAAAACCAACTATCACAAGAACTCTGTTATTCATTTTATTGACCCTAATAATTATCATTGCACTTATTGATCTATTCTTCACCTGGAAAGTGAAACATAAGTTGGTCCATCTTGTGATAATATTATTGGCTCTGGGCGGGCAGGTAAAACTGGTGTCAAGTGCTGCTATTGCCTTGGGCCGATCGCAGGACTATGCTCCTGACCAACCTATAAAATTCTCCCATCGAGTTCATACCGACAAAAACAAGATCGATTGTATATATTGTCATACTACTGTTGAGTATGGAAAATCAGCAGGCATTCCTTCAGTAGGAGTTTGTATGAATTGCCATATTCTTGTTGGCGAAGGAGCCGAATCAGGTAAATATGAAATTGATAAGGTTAAAAGTGCCTGGACAAATAAAAAATCAATTACATGGATAAAGGTCCACAATCTGCCTGACCATGTTTATTTTAATCATGCACAGCATGTCGGTGCAGGAAATGTTGATTGTGCTGAATGTCATGGAGCAGTTGAAGAGATGGATGTAATTAAACAGGTAGAAGACCTTTCAATGGGTTGGTGTATAGAATGTCATCGCACAAAAGAAGTGAATTTTGCAGGCAATAATTATTACAAAGATTATAAGCAATTGCACGATGACCTGAAAGCAGGAAAAATTAAGAATGTTACTGTTAATGATATTGGTGGGACAGATTGCTCAAAGTGCCATTACTAATTCTTTGAATCCGGATAGCATAATATTTATATACCTATGAAGAAATACTGGAGAAGCCCTGAAGAACTTAAATATGGTTTAAATTCAGAAACTGAGAGAGATGTTGAAATTAACCATAAAAATGCAGTAATTGACCTTTTCGAGAATGACCTTCCTGAAAAGACAACTTCAAGAAGGGATTTTTTGAAACTTATGGGATTTAGCATTACCACAGCAACAATTGTGGCTAGCTGTGAAAAGCCCGTGAGTAAGGCGATACCTTACCTGATAAAACCAGAAGAGATTACTCCAGGGAATGCAAGTTATTATGCATCCTCTTTTTTTGATGGGATTGAATACGGCAGTATACTGGTAAAAACTCGAGACGGAAGACCTATAAAAATTGAAGGAAATGATTTATCAAAAATTTCCAGGGGCAAAACATCTGCCCGAATTCAGGCTTCTGTATTAAGTTTATATGATGATGCTCGTTATAAATTTCCTCAGAAGGGTGGAGCTGAAATTGGATGGGAGCAGATCGATAAAGAAATCAATGGCAAACTAAACGAAATAGCTGGTAGAGGCAAGAAGGTAGTTCTATTAACCGGAACAGTTATTAGTCCATCAACAATTCATGCGATCAAAATATTAAAGGAAAAATACACTTCTCTTGAATGGATTCAATATGATGCTGTTTCCAATTCTGGGATGCTTCAAGCTAATTTTAAGGCATTTGGCGAAAAGGCAATCCCTGATTATAAATTTAAAAAGGCAGATTTAGTTGTAAGCTTTTCAGCTGATTTCCTTGGAACTTGGGTTTCTCCGGTTTCATTTACAAGAGCATATTCAAAAAGGAGGAATCTTACATCTCCTGATATGAAAATGTCAAAGCATATTCATTTTGAAGCAGGTATGTCGCTTACCGGTTCAAATGCGGATATCCGTTACCCGGTGAAACCATCAGAGGAAGGTCTGATTATTGGGAATATCTATAATGGGATTGCAGAAAAACTGGGTGAAGCTAAGATTAAAGTTGACTCATCTCCATTTGATGTTCATGAACTGGTGACTGAATTATTGAAGAACAGAGGAAAGTCAATCGTTGTTTCAGGGTCTGCTGAAGCAAATATTCAGCTTTTAGTGAACAAGATTAATTTCATGCTTGGAAACTATGGAGAAACGATAGATATTAAAAAACCTTTATATGTTAAGAAAGGCATTGACTCAGATATTTCAAAATGTGTAGAGGAAATGAATCAGGGACTGGTTGGAGGAATAATCATCCATAATGTAAATCCAGTTTACGATTATTACGAAAACGAAAAATTTAACTCTGGCCTGGCCAAAGTTGATTTGAAAGTATCACTTTCTTCCGTCCCTACTGAAACTTCATCTGCATGTGAGTATGTGTGTCCTGACCATCATTATCTTGAGTCATGGAATGATGCTGAACCAAAAAAAGGAAAATTCAGTCTAGCTCAACCAGCCATAAGACCTATTTACAATACGAGGAATGCCCAGGAGAGTTTTTTAAACTGGGCGGGGAACAACACAGATTTCTTAAGCTTTATACAAGCTTATTGGAAAGAAAACATGTTTAATTCTCAGGATGAGTATATTACTTTTCAGGAATTTTGGAATCATAGTTTGCAAAAAGGAGTATTTGATCTGCCAGCGGAAAATGAAAATGAGGAATCTATTGCCTGGATTGCTGAGAATGATAACCTTGGAGACCTGTCATCAAAATCAGAAGGACTGGAATTAGTATTGTATGAAACAGTTGCCTTACGTGATGGAAAAGACGGAAACAATCCCTGGTTGCAGGAAATGCCAGATCCTATAACAAAAGCTTGTTGGGATAATTACCTGAGTATTTCACCCACATTTGCTGAGGATAAAGGTCTTCAGAATGAGGATGTTGTAACGATTGCAGGAATTGAGGTCCCAGTTTTCGTTCAGCCGGGACAAGCGAAAGGAACGGTCTCTCTTGCTTTAGGTTATGGAAGAAGTAATACAGGCAAAGTGGCTGATGGTGTTGGGGTAAATGCATTTGGCTTAATTCAGGTGAGAGGAAATACGAGATCAAATTATAGATCAAGTATTGAAGTTGAAAAAACGAACAAAACTTATAATCTTGCCTTAACCCAAACGCATAATTCAATGGAAGAACGGCCCATTGTGCGGGAAACAACCCTGGGAGAATATCTTAAGAATCCCAATGCAGGGAATGAAATGCACCTGGAGGCGGAGAAACACAATGTGTCCCTGTATAAAGATATAAAATTTGATGGGCATCATTGGGGTATGGCGATTAACTTGAACTCATGTACAGCATGTGGGGCATGTATTATTGCCTGCCAGGCTGAGAACAATGTTCCTGTAGTTGGAAAAGAAGAAGTAAGAAGGAGGCGAATTCTACATTGGATTAGAATTGACAGGTATTATTCCGATGAACCTGATCAACCAACGGTACTTAACCAGCCAGTTATGTGTCAGCATTGTGATAATGCTCCGTGTGAGAATGTTTGTCCTGTATCGGCAACTATGCATAGCAGCGAGGGCCTTAACCAGATAGCCTATAATCGGTGTATTGGTACGAAATATTGTATAAATAACTGTCCTTATAGGGTGAGAAGGTTTAACTGGTTTAAATATGCCAATAACGATAAGTTTGACTACAATCAGAATTCTGATTTAGCTAAACTTGTATTAAATCCTGATGTGGTTGTCCGGGAAAGGGGAGTGGTGGAAAAATGTACTTTCTGTGTACAAAGGATACAGGATAAGAAACTGGAAGCCAAGTTGGAGAAACGGCCATTGAGGGATGGTGAAATCCAAACTGCATGTGTACAAACCTGTCCTGCTGATGCATTGGTATTTGGGGATTTAAATGATAAGAATAGTGGAGTTTCAAAGCTATTTAATAATGAGAGGAATTATTTCTTGCTCGAGGAATTGCATATCCTGCCTTCGGTTGGATATTTAACTAAAGTAAGAAATATTGAAAGAAATATGGTTGAGGATGATCATGAAACTCACTCTTAAAATGAATTTGAGTTATTACTTCAATAGAATTAATCGAAAACAGATTGTCATATGTATAAAACTGAGGTAAGAGGATTACTAATTGAAGGTGGTAAAACTTTAGGCGATGTTACCAGTGACATAATGCGCCCATTGGACACCCGATCCCCCAATTGGTGGAGGGTGGCCTTAGTGGTTACCATAATAATGAGCATCTGGGGTGCCTACTCCATCTATGTTACCATCTCTCAGGGATTAGGAACCTGGGGGGTAAATAATACTGTTGGATGGGGATGGGCTATTATAAACTTTGTTTGGTGGATTGGGATTGGACATGCTGGAACAGCTTTTTCAATTTTTTTGCTCGTGTTACGTCAGAAATGGAGAACTTCAATAAATCGGGCTGCAGAAGCAATGACAGTAGTTGCTGTATTATGTGCATCAATTTTTCCGGCATTACATATGGGTCGAATTTGGAATTTCTATTTTATCGTACCTTATCCAAATACAAGAGGACCTCTATGGGTAAACTTTAATTCTCCACTATTTTGGGACTTTCTGGCAATTTCAGCCTATTTACTTATTTCAGCTTCATTCTGGTACCTGGGTATGATTCCTGATCTGGCATCAATTCGAGATAAGACTACGTCAAAAGTTAAGAAAGCAATATATGGATTTTTTAGTATGGGTTGGCTGGGATCATCGAAGGAATGGATTCGTTTTGAGGCCTTGGCCTTTATCCTAGGTGGAATTGCTGCTGTGTTGGTTGTTTCGGTACACTCCATAGTTTCTACCGATTTTGCGGTGGGGGTGGAGCCTGGTTGGCACACTACTCTTTTCCCTCCCTATTTTGTGGTCGGGGCAATCTTCTCAGGATTTGCAATGGTAATGACGCTGATGATAATCATTCGAAAGTTTTACAATCTGGGAGACTATGTAACCGATTCTCACCTTGACGCAATAGCAAGGATCCTAGTCTTTATTTCTCTTATTATGGGGTCTGCTTATATAACTGAAATATTTGTAGCATGGTATTCTGGTAACCAATATGAAATATTTACATTTTTTCATAACAGGATAACCGGGGATTTTGCTCCACAATTTTGGGCCATGTTTATTTTCAACGCTCTCGTTCCTCAGCTTTTGTGGTCAAAGAAATTGAGGAAAAATATCGGTGTTTTATTTATCATTTCTATAATCATAAATATAGGGATGTGGTTCGAACGATTTAATATAGTGGTAACGTCACTTACAAAAGATTTTCTCCCTGCGAATTGGGCTCCATATAGCCCAACAATTGTTGAAGTAGGAGTTTATGTTGGAACACTGGGCATCTTTTCATTAGGAGTTTTACTGTTTTTCAGATATATCCCAATGATTGCCATCAGTGAGGTAAAAGGAGTTATGAAGTACAATAAAAAGCAATCTAATTAAATATTAACACAGATGGAAAAACAATCTTATATTGTTGGTGTTTATGATGATGAAGGTCCGCTTATCAAAGCTGCAGAGGCTCTTAAAGCTGCAGGAATTCCCATAGAGGAAGCGTATACACCTTATCCGATTCATGAGATACTTCATATACTTGGAAGAAAGTCACGATTAAGTGTGGCAGCATATATTTATGGATGGATTGGCGGGATTGGAATCCTGGCTTTTATGCAGTATGCAGCTGTTCTAAACTGGCCATTAAATTATGGTGGGAAACCAATGAATTCGTTCCCCTCTTTCATTTTGGTTACAGTGGTATTTACAATTTTATTTGTTACCATAATGAGCCTGACAACTTTCATAGCAAGGGCACAAATATTTCCCGGAAAGAAAATTGACATAGTCGATGCAAGGGCAACAGATGATAAGTTTGTTTTAGTCTTTTCACCGGATGAGGTGGATAATTCAAAGCTTGAATCTATGTTGAAGGAAACCGGCGCTTCTGAGGTTTATGAAAGAAAAGGTACAGCTGAAAGCTAAGCAGAATAAATTGAGCATAGGGCAATGAAGAAATTTAAAAGAAATACTATGAGGATTCGTTTAATACCAATCATATTGCTGGTTCTCTTTGCATCAGTCTCTTGCGATAGGGACCGGAATAACCCTGGCTGGGATTTTTTCCCTGATATGTTTTATTCGAATGCATACGAGACAAATACAGAAAATCCCGTATTTGAAAATAAGCAAACTCAACAAATGCCAGCTGAAGGAACAATACCCAGAGAGCTGATTCCTTTTCAGTATCCAAATACCAAAGAAGGGTTGGTCCAGGCTGGAATCGATTTAATAAATCCTTTAGAAAATTCAACTGAAAATATTGAAAGAGGTGAGCAGGTATACGATACCTTTTGCATATCTTGCCATGGGGAGAAGGGTGATGGGAAAGGCTTTTTGCATACCAGTGGCAAATATGTCTATCCACCAGCTTCATTAATCACAAAAAAGATGGTCGAAAAACCAGATGGCGAGATGTATCATTCCATTACAGTAGGTTACGGTATTATGGGAGCACACGGATCTCAAATCAGGCAGGAGGACCGATGGAAGGTAATACTCTATATCAGAGATAATCTTCAGGACTAGTTGTATTTAAAGTGTGCAGAAAGCAGTAATATAGATTTAGAATAATTATATCAATATAAAGTTGCATTGAGATGGAAGAAAAATTCTCATTTCCCTCAAAATTAAAATTAGCCTCCTTTGTTTTAATTGGCATCGGAGCAATTGCCTTTATCTGGGGATTCTTATCTAATCCTGATCAAACATGGGGCAACCTGCTTTTAAATAATTTCTATTTTGTTTCCATTGCTGTGGGAGCTTCTTTTTTTATGAGCATTCAATATATAGCACAGGCTGGATGGTCTGCTGGTTTTAAGAGAGTTCCTGAGGCTATAACAAGTTACCTTCCCGTTGCAGGTATCTTATTCCTGGTTATGCTTCTGGGTATAGGCAAAATATACCATTGGGCACATGCGGATGCAGCTTTGCACGATGAATTACTTGCTCATAAAGCAATATTCCTGAATATTCCATTTTTTTCCATTCGCATGGTAATATATTTTACATTATGGATCATTTTGGCCAGGATCTTACGAAAATTATCTCTCAAAGAAGATGCTGAAGGAGGTATAGTCTGGTTCGAGAAAAGTGAGTTTTACTCCAAGATAAATATTTTTGTTTTGGCAGTGACCTTTACGTTTGCTTCTTTTGATTGGTTAATGTCTATAGAACCTCATTGGTTTAGCACAATTTTTTCCTTCAAGACATTTGCCTCTGCTTTTTATCATGGATCTGTAGTCATTATTCTTATAATCTTGCTTTTGAATAGCAAGGGGTACTTTAGCTTTTTAAACAAAAGTCATCTACATGATTTTAGCAGGTATATATTTATGCTTGCAATTATTTATGGGTACCTATGGTTTATGCAGTTCACTATTATCTGGTATGGAAATATACCGGAGGAAACAGTGTATTATGCATTGCGCTGGGGCCCAAATTGGGAAATATGGTTTTTCCTTGATCCTATTTTGAATTTTGCCATACCATTTCTCATCCTAATGCCGAGAGCTACCAGTAGGAATAAAACGGTTATCCTAATTGTAAGCATTATTGTATTAGCAGGACATTGGGTTGATCTCTATTTGCATATTTTCCCAGCTATATCCCCTGATTTTAGCTTTGGATTGCTTGAGATAGGTACCTTCTTAGGGTTTGCTGGCTTATTTATATTTGTTGTATTAACAACTTTATCAAAAGCATCTCTTATTCCAAAAAATCATCCATATCTGGAAGAAAGTTTGAATCATCATTTTTAGTCAAAGTCGCTATTTTTAGTTTTGTTAGCATAAGTGACTACTGCAGTTTATTCTTGTGTAAATTTGTATGTCCTATTTTTACATATGAATAATTGAAAAGGCTCAAGACTTATCAGAAAATCTGTATCATATTATTATCATTTACTTAGTCTGGATGTCCTTCTTGGAGTATTAGCGGGTTGTATAATGGCAGTAAAGACCTTAGGTGTAAATCCAGGTATTGCCTGGTGGATTATATTGCCTCTAACAGTTTGGTGGATTTATCTGGCTGACCACCTTATTGATGGTTTCAGGTGGAAAGAAAATACAAAAAATCCCAGGCATCTATACTTTTATCAAAACAGACAGGTTCTTATCCTAATTATTCTACTGATCTCTATGCTTGATATTGTATTGATTTGGCTATATCTCCCTTTACCATTAATTTTATTTGGGGGAGTGGCCGGACTAATGGTCTTAGTCTACCTGGCTGGGGTTCATTTTATAAATGCAAAGAATTATTTAGTTTTTCCAAAAGAAATTTTTGTAGCATTCCTTTATGTAATTGGAATATGGGGTGGGCCAATGTTTTTGACACATGATTATGAAAAAGGCATTTTTCCAATGATTGGATTCTTTTTAATTACTCTTTCCAATTTATTCATATACTCATATTTTGAAAAAGAGCAGGATTCAGTAGATGGCCAGATTAGCATTTTTGCTCCAAATGAAAAAAAGAGATATATGTATTTTCTATTTGGCTGGATTATTCTTTCTCTTCTTTATACCTTGATTATTTCCATAACATCGGAGATTCAATCTGCTACATTTTATTGTATGATGATATTCATTGTGATGTTGATCGCTCAAATGTTTCTGGTTTATAAAGCCTCCTGGTTCTCCATTAATAGCAGATATCGTTGGATGAATGAAGGAATTTTTCTTTTACCAGCCTTAATGTTATTCTATAGTTGATGAAGGAAACAGCGAAACATTCTGGATTTATCCTTACACTGGGATTTGCAAAATAATCACTTATTTTTAAAATTGATAGTGAACAATTCTGTCACTTCTTTTAATAAGTTACGGCATTAACTATAATTAAAAGCATCACAAGTAAAAAATACAGGTTCAGGTGGAAGAAGGCATGACCAAAATTGAATTCCTTTTTATTTGAAAAGATGTTCTGGCTAAATGAAAGGATCAGTAGACTAGAAAGAAGGACCAGTATAACTATTGGAAGGACAGAAGATATGATTCCGGTAAGAGGAAATAGAAGGGAAGAAACGGCCAGGGCTACTATCCAGGTGAATGTGAGCCTTTTTATTTGAATGTCCTTGAAAAAGCCAGTTAAGCTTGGAAAACCCGCTAATTCATATTCCTTTCCATATTTTAGAAGAATTAACCAGAAGTGAGGGATTTGACCAATGAAAAAAAAGAAAGCAACAACAATTATTTGATAATCTAATAGTTTTCCTCCTGCAGCTACCCAGCCTATTAAGGGAGGTATTGCTCCAATGATGGCGCCTGGGACCGCGGCGAAGGCTGTTCTACGTTTCAGATTGGTATATATAAGGTTATACCAAACTACTGCCAATAAGCCTAAAAGAAAAGCGTACAAATTGCTTATTAATAAAAGGATGGATCCAATTATAAGCATTGCCAAAGAAAAGAAGAGGGCAGATTTAAATGAAATATCACCGGAGGGGAGTGGCCTTTCTCGGGTTCTTTCCATTAGTGCATCAAGGTGTTTTTCCTGAATATGATTTAAGGCTGAAGATCCAACTGAGAGGAAAAAGACTCCAAGAACAGGTAATATGAGTTCAAGGTCGAAATTTTGAGATTTCAGAACATATCCTGTAAGGGCTGTAAGCGCTACTGAAAAGGAGATAGTTAGTTTGCCCAGGACTGTGAAGCTGTGGAAATATCGGATGTTATTCCTGCTCATTCAACATCTTAATGTACTCGATAATTTCCTGGAGTTCCTCTTCAGAGATTAGATCCTTATAGGAAAGCATTAGGCCTTTACTATAACCTTTGACTATATCAGTGTTCGGTTCATAAATAGACTTCTTCAGGTATTCTTCATCAACAGTAATCTCTCTTTCATCCCCATCTGTAATGACCAGCTGCTTTTTACCAAAAGATCCCAGGTAAGAAGGTCCAATCAATTTCGTGCCATCGGTTGAATGACAGGCATTGCAACCATTCTTTCGAATAATTTCTATTGCCTTTGCTCCAGGAATCTCTTCACCTGAAGCTGAAATGGTGGGATCTTTAAGAGGTTCAACATACCAGCGATCGAACTCTTCTCTGGTTAATACTTTTACGGCGGTTGTCATGTAGGAGTGATTCAGGCCACAGTATTCAGCGCAAAATAGGTTATAAGTGCCTGGTTTTTGCGGAATGAACCACATAAACTTTTTTCTCCCGGGAACCATATCTTCTTTTACCCGGTAGGCTGGTATATATAGAGAATGAATAACATCAAGCGCTTCAAGTTCAAGATTTATGGCCTGATCCTGAGGAACATAAAGAGTGTCGGTAATTCTGCCATTGTTGTATTCAAATCGAAAACTCCACATTCTGGCAATGGCCTTTACATCCATTGAATTTCTGGGTGCCTTGGTCATCGGTTTCCATCCTGCCCAACCATAATAAAACATAACAAGGACGAGTATGGTTGGAATTACGGTCCAGGCTATTTCCAGCTTGGTGCTGCCTTCAATTTGTGTAGCTATTGGATTTCGTTTCCTGTTATACCGAATTATAAAGTAGATCATAACTACAGTAATGCCCACTAAAAAGAAAAGCGAAATACCTATGATGATCATAAAAGCAAGGTCTACTCCATGAACAAAATTTGATGCGTCTATTTGATTGGATGAGTACATATCTATCTGTAATAATAATCAAGAAATGTTATTAAGATAACTATAATGATAATCGCAAATATTCCTATAACCATAATAGCAAAAATCTTATGGTCAAATTTTAAATGCATAAAATAGGTGAGAACCAGTACACTTTTAATAGATGCCAGTACCAGAGCGACTGTAACAGTCAGCGGGCCTAGCTCTATGCTGGTAACTGCAACTGAAATTATAGTCAATGCGACTAATACGAGTAGTACGTAAACATAGGTTCTATATGGTACTATATGATGTTTTTCTTGTTCCATTGGTTGATATGAATTATGTAATTAAATAAAACAGTGGAAATAAGAAGATCCATATTAAATCAACAAGATGCCAGTACAAAGCTCCATTCTCGAGGAAAACATAATCTGTGGAATTTACCCTTTCATTAGAAACTCTGTGATACACAAAGCCAAGTATGATCATTCCAACAATTATATGAAAAGCATGTAATCCCGTCATAAAAAAGTATAAACCAAAAAATAGGGTATCGCCATGCCCAAGCTCCTGAAGGTATTCTGAACCTGGATATAAGCCATGCTCAATTTTTCCTCCCCATTCAAAATATTTATTTACCAGGAAAACGAGTGCAAGAACTAAGGTTGTGCCAATAAGGATTAAAGTTAGTTTCTTGTTGCCTTTCTGAATCGAGGTAATAGACATGGCAGCGGTCATACTGCTAATAAGAAGAATAATTGTATTGATCGTACCAATAGGTACACTCAATTCTTTAGCAGCAAGATGAAATGCTTCTGCATTTTCAAATCGGTATACTGAATAAACCAAAAATAGTCCCACAAAGAGGAGCATTTCTGTAAAAATGAAAAGCCACATACCAATTTTGGAGGCAGTATCATCTCGATGTATATGAGAAACAGAATGTTCCATTAGACTAAATTTTATTATTTATAAACATAAGGTCCAGTGGTAACTTCTGGAATCTTATCGAAATTCTCCAAAGGAGGCGGTGAGGGTACGGTCCACTCCAGGGTAGACCCATCCCATGGATTAGCTCCTGCTTTTTTGCCATTCCTCGCAGAATAAACCAGGTTCGTAATGATTATTATCAATCCGCAAATAAGTACCATTGCACCCAGTGATGAAATAATATTCGGTCCGGTATACTCTTCCAGGTAATCATAATATCTACGAGGCATACCTTTCATCCCGAGGTAAAACATGGGGCCATAAAGAGTATTAAAACCAATAAAGAATATGAGCCAGCCAATTTTTGCCCATTTAATATTATACATCCTTCCATAAATCTTAGGTAGCCAGTAATGTATAGCTCCAAAAAAGGCAAATCCAGTTCCTCCAAAAATAATATAGTGAAAATGTGCTACAACAAAATGAGTGTCATGAACATGTACATTAGTGGCAAGTGCCCCCAGAACCAAACCGGTAAGCCCTCCTATTAGAAATACAAAAATAAATGAAGAGGCCCAGTAAAATGGGACCCTGGGTACAATGGACCCTTTATGCATAGTTGAGACCCAATTAAAAACTTTAATAGCGCTGGGAATGGCCACAAGGAAGGTTAATATCGAGAAAGTATAAAGTGCGGTACCACTCATTCCTGAAGTAAACATATGGTGTCCCCATACAAAATATCCAACGAAGGCAATAGCAAGAGTTGATATAACAATCGCTTTATATCCAAAAATGGTTTTATGTGCGAAGGTTGGAAGAATTTCAGAAATGACGCCCATGGCAGGTAGGATCATTATATATACAGCCGGGTGAGAATATATCCAGAAAAGGTGCTGGTAAAGGATAGGATCACCTCCAAGTGCCGGATCAAAAAATCCTATATTTAAAAGCCTTTCACCAAGAACCATAAGAAGAGTTATACCAACTACAGGAGTGGCAAGTAGTTGAATCCAGGCTGTTCCATATAAGGTCCATGGAAATAGTGGCATTCTCATCCAGGTCATTCCAGGTGCACGCATGCGATGAATAGTTACAATGAAATTAAGGCCGGTAAGAATGGAAGAAAATCCAAGGATGAATGCACCCATAACAGCAGGTAACATATTAGTACTGGTCTTGAAACTATAAGGCGCATAAAAGGTCCATCCGGTATCAGGTGCTCCCCCGCCTCCAAATAATGAAATAACAACCAGAAATGCCCCTGCAACATAAATCCACCATGACAGTAAATTTAATCTGGGAAAAGCCACATCTTCTGCACCTATCATAAGGGGAAGCATAAAGTTTCCAAAAACAGCCGGAATACCAGGGATAACGATTAAGAAAACCATTATTACACCATGAACGGTGAAAATGCTGTTGTATGTTTGGGCTCCATAGAGTGTCTTACCAGGCGCAATCAACTCAAGCTTCATCAGAAGTCCGAGGATAGCCCCAACAATAAAGAATGTCATTATAGAGTAGAGGTAAAGCAGGCCGATTCTTTTATGATCCGTTGATAGGATCCATCCTAGGATTCCTTTATACTTCCCCTCTTGAAAAAAACTTTTTTGTTCTGTATGTTCTGTTTCAGTTACCATTATGGTTAGGATTAATTATTCTTTTTTTTCTTCAGGCCAGATCTTAAAATCAGGACTAAAAATAGTAGGATTGCAAAAAATCCAATTACAATTCCAGCTACTTTGGTAATGTTAAAAACCCAATTTTGTCCTTTAGGATTATAACTGTAGCAGAATACCAGCACCTTATTTATAGTTGACCTAACCGTCCCTTCTGATGCATCAAGAACTGACATTTTTACATCAAAAGGTTGGAAATAAAACCGATCATCAAACTGACTCATACCGGGCTTAATATATCTTGTAATTTTCCCCTCTGGGCTTAATACAATTAATGTTGCAGTATGATTAAAATCTTGCCCGATTTTTTTATATTTAAATCCTGTCAAATCAGTAAAGCGGTCAACATCTGAAGCTTCTGCGGTAAAAAACTGCCATCCTTTTTCGGCAACCTCCTTATTTTGCATAAGGTCGAGATAATTGTTCTTTTTGTTTATTGCCAGTTCAGTATCTTCAGTGGGATCAAAACTTATTGTAAATGCCTGGTAATCTTCCCCGATATTAAGGTCAAGAATATCAATTGTTTCACCCAGAGCACTCATCATAGGACTACAAATGCCCGGGCACCGATAATAAACGAAATTAATAATAGTCGGCTTGTCAAGGATGTCTTTTAAGATTACAGTATCCCTGTCTTCATTTATTAAGCGAATATCTAAGGGGATAAAGTCACCCAGATGTTCAACTACACCAACCTCAGGATCGTTTGGGTCAAAATTGGGACGTTGTGCGTATGAAATGCCCGTATGGGTTAGAAAAATAAAAAGCATAAAAAGATAAAAAAATCTTCTTATTCTTATGATTTCTTCGGATAAACAAATCAATTTAAAAAGCATTTGTTTTCAGGGTTAATGGTTTAAGCATTATTTTGGGGAAAGCAAATATCCGAATTTTATTTCAGAATTAAAAAAATAAGATAGACTCAATATAAATTATATTATAAAGCAAATCAAAGGTCTAATTATTACTCTGGTTTCAAGTAATTTTAAATCTCTTATCAGAACAATATTTTATTTAATGTTTTTGAACATATGTACTGTTGATATGAATTCATAATTTTCGTACTTCTTGATCTATAAAACATGAAAGCCTTCTTAAAGAAAACCTTCAATTTGTATTACGACGGGTTTAGGTCTATGACAGTTGGAAAACAACTTTGGCTAATTATTCTAATTAAGTTGTTTATAATGTTTGCAGTGCTTAAACTTTTCTTTTTCCCAGACCTTTTAAAGTCGAAATTTTCTACTGATGAGGAGAGAGGGGATTATGTGATTGAACAACTCACTCAAAAAGAATAAATTATGATTGATCAAGTCGACATGTCATTGGTTGATTGGTCCAGAGCCCAGTTTGCTCTGACCACAATTTACCATTGGCTATTTGTCCCATTAACACTGGGCTTATCCTTTATTATAGCAATAATGGAAAGCTTTTATGTGAAAACCGGAGATGAGTTCTGGAAGAAAACCACCAAATTTTGGATGACAATCTTCGGTATAAACTTTGCTATTGGAGTGGCGACAGGGATCATTCTCGAATTTGAGTTTGGAACCAACTGGTCTAATTATTCCTGGTTTGTGGGTGATATCTTTGGTGCTCCACTGGCTATTGAAGGTATCATGGCTTTTTTCCTTGAATCTACTTTTATTGCGGTTATGTTTTTTGGCTGGAATAAAGTCAGTAAAAAATTCCATCTTATTTCAACCTGGCTTGTGGCTATTGGCTCAAATTTATCTGCTGTTTGGATTTTAGTTGCAAATGCATGGATGCAGAGTCCTGTTGGGATGCATTTTAATCCAGATACTGCTCGAAATGAAATGACCAACTTCTGGGAAGTTTTGCTGTCTCCAAATGCCGTAAATAAGTTTTTGCATACTGTTTCATCCAGCTATGTATTTGCCTCTATTATAGTTATTGGCATAAGTTGCTGGTACCTCCTTAAAAACAGGGAACTTTTATTTGCCAAGAAAAGTATAATAATTGCGGCTGCATTTGGATTGATTGGAGCTGTTAATATGATCGGATCTGGAGATAATGCAGCCCGGGAAGTGGCAAAAGTTCAACCCATGAAATTTGCTGCAATGGAGGCCCTTTATGTTGGCCAGGAAAATGCTCCTTTAGTAGCAATTGGCGCATTGACAAGTGATACACAGGATGAATACCGGAAAAGAGATTTTATATTCAAAATTGAAATACCAAGTGTATTATCCTACATGGTGCATCTATCACCTGATGGTTTTATACCTGGAATTGTAGATTTAATTGATGGAAATGAAGAAAGAGGAATTCTTTCTTTTACAGAGAAAATAGATAAAGGCATTGTGGCAATTGAAACTCTCAAAGCCTTGAAGGAGGCTAAGGGAAATGATGAGGTACTTTATCTCGAGTTAAGGGAAAAGTTTGAAGATCCCGAATGGGTTGAAACCTATTTCAAGTATTTTGGATATGGCTATTTCAAAGACCAGGAGCCTGCATCTGTAATTCCGAATGTAGCCATGACCTTTTATTCTTTTCACCTGATGGTTGGATTGGGATTCTTGTTTATCTTTTACCTTGCTCTCATGCTTTATTTGGGTGTAAACAATAAGCTGGAAGGAAAGAAGTGGTTAATGAGATTTGGATTGCTAATGATTCCACTGGCGTACATGGCTACAGAAGCAGGATGGATAGTTGCGGAAGTGGGACGCCAGCCATGGGTGATCCAGGATATTCTTCCAACCCTGGCAGCTGTTTCTGACATCAGTAGCGGGGCAGTAAAAACAACATTCTGGCTATTTGCCATATTATTCACAGCCTTATTGATTGCTGAGTTGAAAATTATGTTTACCCAAATTAAAATAGGACCTAAATTCGGAGGGCAATAAAATGATATTAAATATTTCATATTTGTTTTTTCAGCAATACTGGTGGATTATTATTTCACTCCTTGCTGCTATACTTGTTTTTTTAATGTTTGTTCAGGGGGGGCAATCACTAATATATACTCTGGGTAAATCAGAAATGGATCGAACTATTATATTAAATACCATTGGAAGAAAATGGGAATTTACCTTTACAACGCTGGTTACTTTTGGGGGAGCATTTTTTGCATCTTTTCCTCTTTTTTATTCAACCAGTTTTGGCGGGGCCTATTGGGTCTGGATGGCTATCCTGTTTTGTTTTATTATTCAAGCCGTGTCCTATGAATTCCGGTCAAAACCAAATAACTTCCTGGGAAAGAAGACTTTTGACTTCTTTTTATTTATAAATGGTATTCTGGGGACACTTCTAATTGGAATAGCAGTAGGAACATTTTTTACTGGCTCTGAATTTTACATAAATGAATTGAATCTTTCTCGCTGGGAAACACCTTATTATGGCCTGGAAGCCGTTTTGAATATTCAAAATATTTCACTCGGACTTGCTGTATTGTTTTTGGCCAGGACTTTGGGAATTCTCTTTATTTTAAATAGTGTAGATAGTGAACCACTTCTCAGCAGAGCCAGGAAACAACTATGGATTGAAGCAGCAATCTTCCTCGTTTTCTTTTTGTTTTTCCTTATCCGGCTGTTATTTATTGAAGGATTTGCATACGAGCCTGAAACTGGAACAGTATTTATGGAACCTAATAAGTATTTAAACAATATTCTTCAAATGCCTTTGAATACTATTATTCTATTACTTGGAGTGGTATTAGTCCTCTGGGGCTTATTTATTAGCTTGTTCAAGAATTCAGTAAAAGGAATCTGGTTTTCTGGTTCAGGTACTATTTTGACTGTATTTGCACTGTTTCTGTTGGCCGGGTTTAACAATACATGTTTCTACCCATCAACCTTCGATTTGCAGAGCTCACTAACAATACAGAATGCATCCTCAAGTTATTATACCCTGAAAGTAATGTCTTTTGTTTCTCTCATGATTCCTTTCGTAATTGCCTACATCTGGTATGCCTGGAAGGCAATAAGTAACAAACCAATTACAGAGGAGGAAATGAAGGAAGAATCACATGTTTATTAATTCTAAAAAATCAAACTTATGTTATTAGGATCTATATTTCTATACCTTATTTGGCCCTTACTTATTCTTGTTGCATATGTGGTTTCAGGTTGGGCTATCAATAAATTTGATACAAACCTCCAGCAAGAGAAAAAGGTTTAATTGAATTTTTTTTACCGGTTTGTGAGTTTATGCAAATTACTGTGATTTGTTAAAAGATTTAATAGCTTTGTTAACCGATGTATTTTCCATATAATCTTTAATCTATTTTAAGTATCTATTATGAAATTACTTTATCTGAAATTCATCCGGTTCTCCTTTGTGGGAATTCTTTTGGGATTGATATCATTGATATCAAACGGACAAAACCTGACGGCCAAATATGATAAATATTTGAGTCCAAAAGAGATTAATAATGTTCTGATTGACCTGAACAAAAAATTCCCAAACAAAACCAGGCTTATTTCCCTGGCAGAGTCACCAGGAAAGCTGGATCTCAAGCTTCTGGAAATTGGACCGGAGACTGGAAAGTCAAAAAAGTCAGCTCCGGCCGTATTTGTAGTGGCAAATATGGAAGGTAATACACCAATTTCGAGTATGGGAGCTATCTATTTGGCCGACGTGCTTTTGAGCAGCGAACCTGGAAAGGATCCTCTTACATGGTATATTCTGGCCTGTGGTAACCCGGATGCTCTTGACAGATATTTTAAGGGAATAAAAAATATGAATGCCGGTAATTATCATCCGAAAAATGATGATATGGATGATCTGGTTGATGAAGATGACTTTAATGACCTTGATGGAGATGGTTTTATTACTCAAATGAGAGTTGTTGATCCTTCTGGCACAATGGTACTGGTAGATGGGGATCCAAGAATGATGAGAAAAGCTGATTCCCAAAAAGGAGAAAAAGGTATCTATATGTTGTATGGAGAGGGTCTTGATGATGATGGTGATGGAAAATACAATGAGGATGGTTTCGGTGGTATCAATGTGGGTATAAATTTCCCGCATCTTTTTAAACCTTTTGCTGCATCAGGTGGTTTGTGGCCGGGCTGTACCGATGAATCGTATCAGTTGATGAAATTTGTCTTTGAACATCCTGAAATTGCCATGACATTTACTCTTGGATCTACAAATTTTTGCATGGTTCCTCCAAAAGGAGGGCGAAAAGCTGGCGTTGATATGGATAAAATTAAGATTCCGAAACGTATGGCTCCACAATTCAATGCAGATCCTGATAGAACTTATACTATGAAAGAAGTCATGGAACTGGTTCAAGCTGTTGTGCCCCCTGGGATGGAGGTGACAGAAGGTATGGTAGCCAGCTTCCTTGGACTGGGGGCAGTAGTAAATCCTATGGATGCAGACCTGAAATTTTACAAAGAATTATCGGAGAAATATAAAGAATATTTGAAAGAAAAGGGCGTGGAAGGAGAGCGGTTGGATCCGTCAAAAGCAAAAGATGGCTCTTTTGAACTTTGGTCTTACTATCATCTAGGAGTGCCAACTTTCTCAATGGACTTTTGGACAATACCAAAGCTAAAAGAGAAAAAAGAAGAAAAAAGTGATATAACTGTTGAAAGTCTTGAAAAAATGTCGTCTGAAGACTTTCTTGCATTGGGTGAGGATAAGGTAGCTGCATTTCTTAAAGAAATCGGAGCGCCCGACCAGTTTTCAGCTAAAACAGTGATTCAAATGGTGGAAGGTGGAAAGACCACCCCCAAACAAATGGCAGGTATGATGAAAAATATACCAAAACCCAAGGATGAAAAAGAAGGAGACCCAAAAACTAAAGCACTGCTTGCATATAGCGATAGTCAGCTTGGTGGGAAAGCATTTGTTGATTGGAAACCTTATAAGCATCCAGTTTTAGGTAATGTTGAAATAGGAGGGATAGTACCTTATTCTGACAATACACCAAAACCTGAAATAATGGATTCGCTCTTTTCTACGCAGGTGCCCTGGATTGTTGAACTTACCAAGAAACTTCCAAAACTAAATATTCTAAAAACTGAAGTAAAACCGAAAGGAGAAGGAATATTTGAATTAAATATTTGGATAGGAAATGAATCCTATCTGCCTTTTCCGACTGCCATGGGGCAAAAGAATGAGCAACCAGCTCCGGCAATCGTTATTCTAAAAGGCGAAGATTTTGAAATTATGTCAGGTAAAAAACGGACCCCAGTATCTAGTTTGCCAGGATTGCAATCAAAAAAACTTAGCTGGTTATTAAAATCTGAAAAAAAATCTGAAGTTGATGTTGAGCTTGCTGCAGTGAACGCCTGGGGTGCCAGCAAAAATGTAAAAATAGGAGGTGCAAAATGAAAAAATTAGGTACATATGTTGTTTTAGCCCTTATGGGAATGGTATTATCTTTTCCAGTTAAGGGACAGTCTACAGAAATCAAGGTTCCGTTGAGATTTGACTTCTATTACACCTATGATCAGGTATGTGAAGCAATGAAAGCGTTGAATAAGGCATATCCTGATTTGACAACTCTGGATATGTTAGGGAAGAGTGAAGAAAATAGAGAAATTTATGCACTTACCATAAACAATCCAAAAACAGGTGATGCATTGAGTAAGCCAGGTGTTTATGTAGATGGAAACATTCATGGAAATGAGCTCCAAGCTGCTGAGGTCGGTCTTTATTTTGCTAATGAAATGTTAACCAAGTATGGAAAAAATGAACGGATCACGGGCCTTGTGGATAAAAATGTCTATTACCTGATTCCAATTGTAAATGTAGATGGTCGCTATCATTTTTTCGCAGATGCAAATACTCCAAGTTCTAACCGTGGTCTACGACGTCCTAAGGACGATGACCGGGATGGGCTTTTTGATGAAGATTTTATGGATGATCTTGATGGGGATGGAAATATTTGTGGGATGAGAATAAAGGATCCTTTTGGTCAGTATAAAACTGATCCTGAAGATGCACGCTTGATGGTTCGGATAAAGCCAGGTGAGAAAGGTGAATGGACCATGCTGGGTAACGAAGGAATTGACAATGACGGTGACGGGAGAATTAATGAAGATTCAGAAGGTTATGTTGATCCTAATAGAAACTGGGGTTTCAATTGGGCACCTCCTTATGTACAGTCAGGATCTGGTTATTATCCATTTTCAGGCGTTGGCATAAGTGCCATCCGAGATTATATTATGGCCAGGCCAAATATTATTATGGTATTTGCATTCCATAATTCTGGTGGGATGTATCTTCGGGGTCCCAGTGTTAAATCACAAGGGGAATTTCTGCAAGGTGACATCAAGGTGTATGATTACCTGGGACAAAACGCAGAGAAAATTGTTCCCGGCTACCGATACTTAATCAGTTGGAAGGACCTCTACTCAACTTATGGTGATTTTGGTGATTTTATGGACAATGTTGTAGGAGCCTATACTTTTGTAGGGGAACTTTTTATGTCAAGTACAGAAACCTATAAGAAAGTTGAAAAGGGTAAAGAAAACGAAGGGACGGATTCTTTTTTCCGTGAAAACAATGCACGGTCTCGTGAACGATTAAAGTTTAATGATCATGTGGCACTTGGGGAACTTTACACACCCTGGAAAGCTTATAAACATCCAGTTTATGGAGATATTGAAATTGGTGGATGGGTGAAGATGAGTTCTCGCATGCCACATCCATTTATGCTACAGGATCTTGTGCACAGGAATGCAGCTGCAGTTATTTTTGCTTCGGAGCAAACACCTTCCATTAGTATGGAGGTGTTTGAAAAAGATGAAATTGGTAAAAATTTATACCGCGTAAGAGTTAGACTTTCAAACAGTAAAGCAATGCCTTCTATAACATACCATAGTGTTAGAAAAAAGGTATATCCAATGGATATGATTAAAGTTGGTGGCAATGGTATAAAGGTGGTTTCCGGAGGTAAGATTACAAATATCTACACAGATCAGGTTACTTATAAACCTTATAAACCTGAAGTGCAGTTTTGCCAGGTACCTGGATTTGGTAAGGTTGAATACCAGTTTCTTGTGTCTGGAAAAGGAAAACTCGAACTTGAATTTGATTCCAGGAAAGCAGGTAAGATTAAAAAGACAATTGATCTTTAATAATACAAGTTCATACTTTATATAAAAAAATAGAGGGCGGCCATGGCCGCCCTCTTTAGTTAGGTAATTTTCGGATTTACACCAATGAAATGTTTAGGACATTTTCATCGGGATATTTTAAAATTGCAAGTTTTATTTATCTGTCTGGACTATTGTATATTCGTAACCTTCCATAATCGGATTGGCCAATAATTTGTTGCATGCCTCGTTAATACGTTCCATTGCTTTTTCTTTATTGGCTTCTTCAATTTCAAGCGTAATGTGTTTTCCTATGCGAACATTGGTTATCTCACTAAAACCAATATTATTCAGACTATTTGTTACCGCTTTACCTTGAGGGTCAAGCAAAGCTTTTAATGGCATAACATTTATTTCGGCTCTGAATTTCATTTTAATAGAATTAAGGTTTTTTAAGGACTGTTGATTTAAGTACTGCCATAAAAATATATAAAATTATGATAGCAAAGACAGCTTTCAGATAAAATAGAATTAGTAAAACTAAAGAAATGAATATTAATATATAAGCTGGAATATTGGCAGAATCTTTTAGGTTCTTGATTTTCAGTGAAAACATAGGGATACTGGATACCATTAAAAAAGACATTAAAAGTGAAAGGATGAAAAGTGTGATTGGTTGGTCCAGTAGATTTAATAAAAAGGGGAAGTCTGCAGAATGTCTGACAAGAGGGATTGATGCGAAGAATAGGCCGGAAGCTGGTGTGGGCAAACCACGGAAATGATCAGTTTGTTGGTCATCGAGATTAAATTTTGCTAACCTGAATGCAGAAGCTATTACCAGAAATAATGGTGAACATAATAGGATCAAATCAGAATAGCTGATTGCTGAAAAATCTGAACCTGCTATTGAAAGTCCCATAACATCTACCATCTCAAAAAATAGAATAAATGCTGGTGCAAGACCAAAACTAATCAGGTCTGCAAGTGAATCTAACTGTTTACCAAGATCAGAGTAAGCATTCAACGTCCTGGCGGCAAATCCATCAAGGAAATCAAATAAAGCAGCAACAAAGATTAGATAGGAGGCAATTGTTGGATTTCCTATTATGGAGAAAAAAATTGATAATGTACCACATATGAGATTTAGAGTGGTAATGGTATTTGGAATATACTTTCTCATAGGGCTAATTCTAATACAAATGTAAGTGAAAATATGGTATTACATTCAGGCTGTTGAAACAAAAGGCTTCAAATTGAGGTATAATCATGTATCTTACATATAAGTGTTGAAATTTGTGAACCCACCTGGGGATGGCAAAATTCTTATGCAAATTATTATTTTTGCAATATTAATATTATGTCATAAATTAGATGGGAATGAGAGTGATTAAACAAAATTCTGGAGTTATGAAAAGAGTATTTATTATAACAGTATGCATTATTGCCGCATGCATAATATTTAGTTCATGCAAGAAGGAGTCAAATAATCCTTTACCTCTGTTAAATGAAAATACTGAATACGTAATTGATCATACATGTATTAATTTAGAAGCTATACCTGAAGAATATATTAATGCAGCCAAGGAGAATTTAAGAATAGCTTATGGTCATACCTCCCATGGAAGCCAGTTGATTACTGGTATGGAAGGGCTTGTTGATTTCAAGGGAAGCATGTATTCATTTTCCTTTATACCCAGCAGCACAAAGTTAACTATTCATGACCAGGGGATGAGCGGAGACCTGGGAAACCCTGACCGCTTTACATGGGCCCAACGAACCCGGGATTATATTGCCTCAAACCCGGAAGTAAATGTAATTATTTGGTCATGGTGTGGGCAGGTTAGTACTGCAATAGAAGACGATATTACTGATTACCTTACTTTGATGCAGGGCTTGGAAAGTGATTATCCAAATGTCAGATTTGTTTATATGACCGGTCACCTGGATGGAACAGGACTGGATGGCCCTTTGCATAAGCGTAATGAGCAGATTCGGAAATTCTGCAATGAGAAAAAGAGAATCTTGTATGATTTTGCTGATATAGAAAGCTATAATCCCGATGGCATTTACTTTGGTGACAAAATTCCCAATGATAATTGTGAGTATGATTCAGATAATAATGGCTCCCGTGATGCCAATTGGGCATTGGAATGGCAGAATACTCATACTGAAGGAACAGATTGGTTTGAATGTTCTTCTGCCCATAGTCAAGCCCTAAATGCTAATCAAAAAGCCTATGCAGCCTGGTGGCTCTGGGCTAAGCTGGCAGGTTGGGATGGATAGTTTCCATTCCTTCTTACCCAATGGAATTCCTATAGTAGGATTAAACTTAACAGAGAAATTATCAAGATACCAGTTATTCCCTGGAATAGTGTAGCCACTGTCTGGCTTTTTACAGCAGTTTGAACGCTCATCCCTGAAAATTGAGATACCACCCAAAAATAGCTGTCATTTAAATGTGACACAGTCATAGCTCCGGCCCCAATGGCAAGAACTCCCAATGCTTTTCCCGCTGGTGAAATTAAGCCAAGAGGCTCAAGCATAGGTGATACAATGGCAGCAGTGGTAATAATTGCCACAGTAGATGATCCCTGAGCTGTTTTTAAAATGGCAGCCACAACAAATGGTAAGAAAATACCCATTTGATGATCTGAAAAACCAGAACTTATAATATCACCAATACCAGCAGCTCGGATAATATTACCCAATGCTCCACCGGCACCAGTAATTAAAATAATCACCCCGGCTTCTTTCAGTCCACCTGTGACCCAATCGAATCGTATGCTTTTTGATTCCCTAATCAAATTAAAAGAAAGCAAGACTCCAATAAATAAGGCTACAATAGGGTGACCAATAAAACTTATAAAGTTAAAAAACAAACCTTCATTAAAAGGGTGAGAGGGAAGCTGCGCAATAGACTTAAAGGCAATTAGAACAATTGGAATTAGGATTGGCAATATCGCATTTGTAATTCTAGGAGCATATTCAGCTTCTGTTTCTGTTTCCTCAATTGGTTCATCCTTAATTTCTAAATTAATTTTTCTACCTATATATTTTGCCCAAAAATATCCTGCCAGGCTGGTGGGAATGGCAACAACGATGCCCAGGAGAATGACCAGACCAATATCAGCATCAAGGGCTGCAGCAGCTGCCAACGGGCCAGGAGTAGGAGGAATAAAGACATGAGTAGCATAGAGTCCAGCTGACAGTGAGATGGCTAAAACAATCATAGGTATGCCTGCTTTCTTACTTAATGCTTTATTAAGGGCAGAAAGAATAACAAAACCTGAATCACAGAATACCGGAATGGAAACAATGAAACCGGTTATGTTCATGGCCAATGCAGACCTTTTTACTCCAATAAGCTTTAATACTGTATTGGCCAAAACCCTTGTTCCTCCACTCTTTTCAAGGAATACCCCAATAATAGTTCCAAATGCGATTATAATACCAATGCTGCTCAATGTATTACCAAAACCTTCAGTAATTTTTAAAATAATCAAATTTCCATTCAGATTTGCTGCAAATCCAAGAACAATTGAAGAAATGATTAGTGAAAAAAAAGGATGAAGCTTAAATTTTGCAGTAGCAACTACAATAAATACTAGTACAAGAGCAAGATATATTAATATATGCATAAGGCTTTTAAAAAAACCAAAGGTCTAACTTTTATCCTATAAAAATTGGTTTAATGTGCCTCTCAAAGAGATTATAAGTCACATTTTTTTCAATTTCCGGAGCATATTTAACTAAGGCATTGGTGAATTCGTCTCCCATATCTGCAGCTACTTTATAGGCACAATGCAATAATTGTCTGAATTCTAGATCATAGTCAGGATTTTCCTGGTCGTGCCTGAGTGTATCGGCATATTTTTTTGAATCCCAATTATTAACTTCTTCTATTTGAGGTAAATCATTGAAAGAAATATCAATAACAGAACTGTATGGTGCTGTTAATTCATCAAATCGATTTATTGCCTGGGCATAAATTCTCTTTGCAATTGCAAGTCCATCATCTCCTACTTCTGCAAGACTAATAAGTTCTTCCAGCCAGGTTGTACCGGCTGTTTTTATATGAAGGCCTGCATCGTATTTTTTAATGATGGAATTTATAGGTTCGTATATGGAGAACTTATCACTTCCTGAGTGAACACTCAGCTTTAGGTTTTCCGGAAGTCCAAATTCTTTTATGGCCATCTTGATAATAAGTATATCCTCTTCAAATTCCTTGCTGAATATATTTATATCACCTACATAATCAACACCTTTATTAAATCGACCTGTAAATTTGGGGGCGATAGTCTGGGCAGGAATTCCTGCATCGGAAATAGCTGCCAGAATGAAGAAAAGCTCCGCCGGTGTTTGTGGGTTTGAAACCTCATCCATCGATACTTCGGTAACAAAATTGTCCGTTCCTTTTTTATCTGCAATGTAGTTGTAGATTTGTTTGGCTTCATGAACAGCAAATAAGAAGCTCTCAGCTATGTTTTGAAGAAAGTCTTTACTGATTGTGAATGCCTCCCTAATTCCTGGAACGCTCCACTCACCAATATAGCTTGAATATTTTTCGACAAATTTATTAATGTCCTCATCGCTGGCTTGTTTGCCAATATAATCTGCAACATCCAATGTAAAAAAGTCAGAGGACTCAATAAATGGCTCAACGTTGGATAGGTTAATATGATCGGCATCAACCAGGAACTGACCATTCCACGACAATGCATGAACTGCTTCATTGGCTTCAGTCCTGACATCTGGAGGTGTTGAGTGAACTGTTTTATGTTCTCGGAAAGATTTGTTCCAGACAGGTGTTATGATTACTCCTGCTTTTCTGGCAAGAATACTTGCTTCTAATTGAGCTTTTCCTTCATGAGCAAACCTGTCACCATTGCCAAAAGAGTATTTATTTAATATCATAATTTTTCGCTTAGTTGTTTAAATGGATTGTAAATATCAGGCATAAATTCCGTTTTCCAAAACTATTTGAATGAAATCCAGGATTAATTTGATATCTTAATGTACCTTTTTCTTATTAACAAACACAAAGGAATTTGAGGTTTCGATTAGAAATATTATTGCAACCAAAATCTAAATCTGGCGTCCTATATATAATTAGTACTTACACCTATGATTAATAGTTACTTATTAACCGCCCTAAGAAATATTATTCGCCACAAAGGTTTTTCTTTATTAAATATTTTAGGTCTATCCCTTAGTATGGCTGTATGTATGCTTATTATCGTTATCCTGGTAGATCAATATTCATATGATAAGCAGCATTTAGAAAAGCATCAGATTTACAGGGTTCAGTCTATTAATAATATGAGCGATATTTCTCTTAACAGGTATGCATCGACTGCATATCCTCTTGCGGAAGAGCTGGCTAACAATTATCCCTTTATTGAAGAAGCGGTTATGGTTAAAAGTTCTTTTAATGAAGATGGTATTTATAATGGGAATCGGATAACCTTAAGCGGACTCTATACAGATGATTCCTTTTTTAGAGTTTTTAATTTCAAATTAAAAGGCGGGGTGAAAAATAATATTTTGGAGGAACCTTTCAAAATTGTTTTGCAGGAAGAAGTTGCCAAAAAGTATTTTGGGGAGGAGGATCCGGTTGGTAAATTTTTGGATGTGGATAGCATTGGTAGCTTTGAGGTAGTGGGCCTCATTGAAGAATCAAAGAATAAGTCACACATACAGTTTGATGTCCTGGTTTCGAACAAAACCCTGGAATCTCTTGAAAATTCTGGGAAAATCAAAAACTTGACTGGAAACTGGAATAACTATTTCTCAAACTATGCTTATATCGTTTTAAAAGAAAATACTGATTTAGAAGATGTTCAAGCTGCGCTAGATAAAATAGGCCTTGAAAAATATAAGGATGAAGAGAAATTCGATCTTTCGTTTTACCTGGAGCCTTTAAATAATATTGTACCAGGACCGATTTTGAGTAATGAGCTGGGTTTCTACTTACCAAAAGTCTTTGTGATATTTCTTGCAGGCCTGGCCCTTGTGATTATAATCTCTGCTGGATTCAATTATACCAGTTTATCTCTTGCAAGATCCTTAATGAGGGCCAAAGAGGTGGGTGTCAGAAAAACTATGGGTGCTACCCGTCGCCAGATAATAATTCAGTTTTTGCTTGAATCAGTTATTATTTCTCTGATTTCCTTGATTTTTGCTTATTTATTATTACAACTTTTGCTTCCTGCATTTTCAGGCATGCAATTGATGACACTATTAGAAATCAGGCCAGAACAAAACCTTATGGTAATTATCTGGTTTCTGTTATTTGCTTTGGTAACCGGAATCATTTCAGGTTTGTTACCCTCGGTTTTTGTTTCCGCTTTCAATCCTATAAATGTTTTAAAAGGGGTTACGAACCTAAAATTATTTAGTAGAATAACCCTTCGAAAGATTTTATTGGTATCTCAGTATGTCTTTTCTATTGTTTTTATCATTTCAATCATTCTAATATTCCGGCAAATGAATTTTATGATAAATGCTGAAATGGGATTCGATCGAGATGTGGTGTATAATATTAGATTAAGAGGTCATGATTATAAGAAAGCGGGCGACCAATTTAGTAGATTGCCTGAAATACGAATCATATCGAATGCATCTCATGTGCCTGGTTTGGGAAATATTTGGGATCTGGAAATAAAGCATCCTGATGATGAGGAAAATATGAGAGCTGATTATTTTTCTGTTGACCCAAATTATATATCCGCAATGGGACTGAAGTTAATTGCCGGACAGGATTTTCCAGAAAACATTTCAACAGGAAATGAAAAGTTTATTATTATCAGTGAATTGGCTGTAGAAAAATTCGATTTTGGTTCACCTGAGGGAGCCATTGGAAAGTCAATGTTTTTGGATGATACTATTCAGGTTGAAATCATTGGTGTGGTGCAGGATTATAAGTATGTAGCTCTATTTCTACCAGTAAAACCATTGATTTTAAGGATGAAGCCAAGTCAATATAGAGTTGCTGTTTTGCGCATTAATTCTTCAAATATGAAGGCTACCATTGATAAGATTGAAAAAGTCTGGGAGGAAATAGATCCTGACCATGAAATGGAGGGAGACTTTCTTGATGCTGAGATTAAAGAATTTTATACCTTCTTTGAAGATGTTTTGTATGCTGTAGGCATTACTACATTATTGGCTATTGTGATAGCAAGCCTTGGGCTCTTTGGAATGGCAACTTACAGTACACAAACTAAATTGAAAGAAATTGGAGTACGAAAGGTTTTTGGGGCTCAATCCAAAAGTATAGTACGTTTTATCGCAAGGTCATATATAATATTATTATTAATTGCAGCTATGATTGCCGGTCCACTGGGTTATTTAATAAATAATTTATGGCTGCAATATATTGCAATACATGTTTCCTTTGGGGTATGGACAATTTTGGCAGGTACTTTTGTTGTGGTGCTTATTGCGATATTAACAATTGCTTCCCAAACTTTGAAGGCAGCGAATACAAATCCTGCGGAAATTTTGAAGTATGAGTAAAAATAAGGCTGGTAAAAAAGCTTGTATAAATTTTACAGGTTAAGGGAGGATGATTCACATCCTTCCAGGTGTTGATTATTTGAATCAGTTACAAGGTAAGACTTATCAACTATTAAATTGGCAAGAGGCTTGAGTGAGGCCACATTTCTGTGCTCTTCTTCCAGAATACGTAGCCTGAATTTATTCATGGCCTCTTTCATTCGAATAATTTGATTGATCTTAGTCTCATGATATGTGAGATCAATAAATATTTTCAGGTCAACTTTTTTAGTTTTAATAGCATACAGGCCATCAATGATGAGTAAGTCAATCTTGCTAAAATCAGTGATAAGTTTATCGACCTGCTCTGGAATTAGGTCAATACATGGGATCATGCACTCCTGTCCATCTTTAAAATCGCGAATGGTTCTATCAATCTTCACCCAGTCGTATTCGTCTATACCAATTTTATTAAAGCCTTTATTTCTCCTCCATTCTTCGCGCAGTAGTGGCTGTATTTTGTAATAATTATCAGTATGTATAACTTTTACACGAATATTGTGTTGCTTGAGCATTTTTCCAAGAGCATGGGCCAGCTCAGATTTACCAGACCCTGATTCACCCGATATGGATACAATATATCGGTAACTCGAATTTTTCTTTTCCAGTTCTTTAAGAACGTATTCTTTAATTGTGCATGCCGCTTCTTTGTGCATGTCATTTATAAGAAGTATATCACCCAACATACCGAAATGTTTTTAGCTAAAATTTTATTTCTACTGATTTATTGTTTGGTAAATCATGAATTTGGCCACAAATATGAATTTTTATTTTCTTTTTCGTATCATTCTTGCCAATTATTTCAATATTTTTATTTGAGATACTGACCTGATAATCTGTTTTTCTAAAACTGAAATTAAATTTTAATCCTTCCCAATGTGAAGGCAGGTTGGGACATAATCCGGGGTAATCATTTGATAGATCAAGACCAGCAAATGTATTCAGAACAGTGTAACTTGTTCCTGCCATTACACCACAGTGTATCCCTTCTCCTGTTGTGCCACCTTGAATATCAACATAGTCACTTTCCAGGGCTTCCATAAATAACTTCCAACCCAGATCATTCTTATTTACCTGGTATGCAATGCTGGCATGGACCAGGCGGCTCAGTGTAGAACCATGGGAAGTACGGGCAATATAATAATCAAAGTTTTTAGTAAGATAATCATCAGGAATTTTGTACCCCAGGTTTGTGATGATATTGCTTACTTCCTTTTCAGGAAGATTATAAAATGTCATAAGGAAATCTGCCTGTTTTGACAACTTGTATTCATCAGGAGATTTGCCCTCTGACTTTAAAATCCTATCCAGCCTGTGAATATCCCCATATTTATCATTGTAGTATTGCCAATCAAGTTCTTTCAGGCCAAAATATCCATTGAACTGAGAAACAATACCCTCTTCAGAAATTTCTAGATTTAGTTTATCCTTTATTGATCTCCAGGTATTAATCTCTTTTTCGGAAAGGTTTATTTTTTTGAATACTAAATCTTTGTCCTTCTCAGGAAGATCCGCTATGATTTTAATGGCTGTAGTAAAAGCCCAGCTTGCCATAATATTTGTGTATCCATTGTCTTCTAATCCTTCAATACCTGAACCGGGAATGGATTCATGAAACTCATCTGGCCCCATTACCTTATCGATATGATATTTACTGGAAACTTCATCAAAATGTGTTTTACTTGCCCAGAATCGACAAATTTCGAAAAACATTTCGGCACCATAATGGATCATGAAATCTAGATCATCGGAGGTCCAGTAATAATTCCAGATATTAT
>RCNC010001244.1_pt1 | contig 44927 bp, 47 predicted proteins | sample 2041301 | NCBI WGS metagenome assembly RCNC01 (sample SAMN09708231, study PRJNA481090) | Marine sediment metagenome, whole genome shotgun sequencing project. | biome: marine sediment; feature: ocean; material: sediment; isolation source: Sewage treatment plant 13A marine sediment (STP13A) ...
GACCTTTTCCTCAACACTCACCACAATGGCTCTTTACCAATGCAGCTTGAGGCGCTTTGGAGCCTGCTCCTGCAAGCCGATCCCGAGGGGCCTGACCCTCATCTCTCGCACAGTTACACACACTTTATATAAAAGTGCGCTCATGGCGCACTATCTCCCACATATCGTAACTCTACACACCACCAATAAAGTTCTGATATCCACTTTCTTTCGGGAAAGCGTAAAAGCCTACCTGCCATAGCAGGATGCCGACACGTAACCCTTCCTTGGGGTTAACACAGCATTCACCACGGGTATTATACTTTCAAAGAGCAAACCCCACCTATTCCAATATATCCGGCTCATTTGACGCCTGGCGCCGACCGAGGGATTGTTCATTATGTATTCTCTTCTTCGGATCAATTCTTTCTCGTTGCGAACGATGTGTTCATAATAATTACGCTGCCATAATTAGCCGGGAAACGGAGCCCAACCACGTTGTTTGACGCCACGGATAGGGCAGACTTACGCGCGCAGTTTCGATGGGAGACAATAAATGCCGTTCTCTATATAATCGGCGGAATGGTTTTTATCGTCGGCAGTATTTTTTTCTTCCCCATGTTTGAAGCTTACGCAAACATCGGGGCATGGATCTTTTTTTCTGGTTCGTTACTTTATCTTATTGTCACCGTGCATGATTTTGCTGAAGTCTGTCGCTATTTGAGGAAAAGCCATCACCACGACCGTGACCAAATTCTTGAGTATACCGCAGCCGCAAGTTATGTGTGGGGCACGATCCTGTTTATCGTGGGCAGCGTTTTTTTCCTCTCTTACGTCGGGTGGTTAAAAGCCGGAGCCTGGTATTTTGTCTTTGGTAGCCTATTGTTCGTTCTCGCTGCATGCATCAACGTCCTTCAAATCATCAAGTCTGATTCGATCACTACACTTCAGTTGATGAACCTGACGGTGGTATCTTTTGTGGTCGGGTCGGTTCTTTTCACTGTCGCTTCGGTGCCATACCTTTGGAAGGTTCAGACCGAATCTGACCGAACAATCCTTTACGCATTTCTTGCATGGCAATATTTAACCGGCAGCGTGCTGTTTTTTATGGGCGGCGTGTTCAACTATTGGCGGGCTCATGTAATTATGCGTGAACAAATCAAAAGGCAGAATAAAGACAAGAGGAACGTTGACTGATTGGAATTATCAGTGTCATTCTTTTACGGCTTTCAAATTATGCGTCATCAAAGTGTTTAATAATGTAATTTTTGTAATTACCTATTCTTGACCCATCTTGCCAAATAATGTATGTACCTTATATCGCATTTTAAACACTCCTGATCTCAAGCTGAATTTACAAAACTGAGACTGATCTCGCCTGATTCTCTGCCTGTATTTACCTTTCCATGACTTATTATATTCACTAACCCACAATCTGATGTGCTATCCGACCAAATCAGAATTTCCAATTAAGGTAGAAATTGATGATGTTCATTGAGGTGTTCTCATATGTGCCCGAAACGCTTCCCGCCAAAGTCCCTCGGTTAACGTCCATGTCCAGGTCACCGTTCCAAAGAAACGTATATCCCACTCCCAAGGCCAGTTCCTTAGACCAGTCGTAGTTGGCCCCCAGCCCGAAGCGCCAGGCCTCACCCACGGGCAGATCAGGGGTTCGATCCTTGTCCTCCACCATGGAGCTGTCATAGGCAACGCCAGTCGTCAAAAGCCAGGGGTCTGCCACGCGGTATTGGGCACCAACGGCAACATGCCAGGTATCCTTGTAGTTTCGATCGACGGTAAGACTCGAGGCGTCCTCAGAGGCCACGGTGACACCCACCTTGCCGAACTCCGACCAATCCTGCCAGCCCAGGTTGCCCATAAGTGCCCATCGGTCATTGAGTTCGTGGTAGGCGCTGAACATAACTTGCTGAGGCATGGTAAAGTCAATCTTTAATTTTGCGTCTAGCAGCCCGCTGGCCTGCAGGAGGGGCTCCAGTCCGGGGCCAAGATCGCTGAAATTCGGCTTGTCATTGAATTCCAGGTCTGCCTCCGAAAGATATGTCAGCCCGAAGCGCGTACCTTTGCGCGGCTCCACCAAAACCCCCAGGTTTGCCTGGTAGGCCCAGTCACTATCCTCAAGCTTCAGCTTGCCGTCCGGTTGATTCGGGCCGATGTTGTTTACGGCAATTTTTTCTTCCAGCACGCCGTATAATGCCACCACCCCGGCCCCGAGCGACAGCCAGTCGTTCACCTGGTAGGCTATCGCCGGCTGAAACCCCATGGCCTGTAATTTAACTTCCTGAACGTAATAGCGTCCCACCCAGTTGTTTTGGTACTCCAAACCCAAACCGAAATAACCAACAGCGCTGAATCCAATTTTGAGCTTCGGCATCAAATTGTGGACATAATACAGGCCGCCGGCCGGCAGCCAGGAACTCGGATCCCCGTCACCGCCGGAGGTGGTGGTGTTGGCGTCCGGGGAAAACTCCGCATGCAGATAAATCGGTTGGACACCGACCAGCAATTCCGATTTTTCAAGCCGGGTCATCCCCGCCGGATTGGTGAAGACTGTTCCTGCGTCTTGAGCGCGGGCCGCCCAGCCTGCGGGAGTTCGTACAAATAAAGCCCTCCGGCTTGAACTGAAGATGCAACCAATGAAACAAGAAAAATCCCTGCCCAAAAATACCTGTTCACGTAGCCCATCATATCCATAATCCCATATCCTTCCCCACTTTTTCAGTACGCCATTTCTGAAAATAGTTAGATCTTGATAAAATCACTATCTTTCCAGGTTACTGATATTATAACTTTTAGCTGTCAGGTCAAGTAAATCTTGTTGCACAATCGCTCTCAGCCACCTTTGAACCCCTTTCAATCTTTTAGCGGTTCAGGCTGTAGACTGTTAGGCCATAGACCGCTAACAGCCTATAGCCTATAGTCCTATGTTTTACCCTCCAACTTTTGCACCACCTTTGACTCCTGGCAGCCTTTCTCCCAACGGATTGGCAGAAGAACCTTAAATTTTAGCTTGACAAAACGGGCCCTGGGTCCATATATATATCGTTTCGATTCCCCTTGGGGTCGAAACTGACATAATCCTTGTTCCGGCGTATCCCTCTCATGATACGCATCGCTGATTTCGGTCGGGGCTAACCTCTTGGATTCTTTTACGTAAGTTAAGAATTTCAAGAACATCCATAAGGAGGCACCATGAGAAGGTACGAACAGATCGTCATCCTCGATTCTGACCTGTCAGAAAGCGAGCGCTCACCTGTATTTGACAGACTCAAAGAACTCATTCCTCAGTACAAAGGTTTCCTCATCGACATCAATGAATGGGGTCAGAAAAAACTGGCCTATGAAATCAAGAAAAAGCCACGCGGGTTTTACGCGCAGGTTAATTTCTGTGGTTTTGGCGACCTGGTTGATGAAATGGAGCGTTTCTTCCGCATCGACGACCGGATACTCAAGTATATGACGGTTGTGCTGGACAAAGAGGCAGATGTTGACGCCATCAAGGCTGAAATGGTTGAAAAAGAAGCCCAGAAAGCCGAGGCAGTGGCCAAGGCTGCGGAAGAAGAAGCCAAGAAAGCAGCCGAGAAAGCGGCAGCGGCAGCAGAAGCGGAAGCCAAGACGGCAGCAGAAGCCAAGGCGGCAGAAGCAGCACCCGAGGTGGCAGAAGCAGCGCCCGAGGTGGCAGAAGCAGCAACCGAAACGACCGTGGAAGAAACCGTCGAAGCTGCGCCGGAACCCGAAGAGACCCCGGCAGCCCCTGAAGAAAAACCCGCTGAACCAGCAGAAACCCCTAAGGAGTAAATAAATGGCAGCCTATCATAGACAGACGAGAAACAGTAACGTAAAGAAAAAAAAACGGGTCTTTCATCGCAGAAAAGTATGTCGTTTCTGTGCTGACAGCAAGATCAAAATCGACTACAAAGATCAGAAGATGTTAAAATATTTCATTACCGAACGGGGCAAAATTATTCCCAGAAGGATTTCCGGAACCTGCTCCAAGCATCAACGCACATTGACCCATGCCATCAAGCGGGCCAGGACCATTGCGCTACTGCCGTATGTCGGTACATTAGATCTATAAACCCAAAGTGGTCGTTTCAGATTTTACGAATATAGAATTTGGATCGCATCCATCTCATAAATCGATAACCCTATTTTTACGTGGAGAGAACAGACGTGTCGCAAGCTTTTACCAGGGAAATATCCAGAGATGTATTGACCGGTGTGGTAATAACAATGGCCATCATTACCGTGTCCGTATACATGCCTATCATAGGCTTCTTCTGCTCCCTGCTTCTCCCACTCCCGGTTCTGTTTTATCGTTCCAAGCTGGGCCGAAAGACCGGTCTTCTTGTACCGGGAGCGGCCATGACCATACTGGTGGTTCTGGCGGGAGGCATCTCCATCGATGTGGTGTTCTTTCTCGAAATGCTTTTCCTCGGCTTTTTACTGAGTGAGCTTTTTGAAATGAACCTTTCTCTTGAAAAGACCGTTCTGTACGCTTGCGGCGGGGTCCTGCTGACCGGTGTCGTAGGGCTCGTACTTTACAGCAATATGTCGGCCACCAGCATCTACAGCCTTGTATCGACGTATATTGCCCAAAACCTTGAAATGACGGTGGCACTCTACCGTGGCATGGGGGCTTCGGAAGAATTCATCCATAAATTTTCGACCTCGCTGGACCAGATACAATATGGTCTGATTCGCATCATCCCGGCCATGGTAACAGCATCGTTTTTGATGGTAACATGGTCCAACCTGCTCATGGCCAGACCGCTTCTGAAGCGCCGGGGTCTTTTTTTTCCGGCCTTTGGTAAGCTGAACCTGTGGAAAGCCCCTGACTATCTTGTCTGGATCTTGATCGGGTGCGGCGGACTTCTCATACTGCCGGGCAGCACACTCAAGATCATTGGCATAAATGGCCTGCTGGTGCTGCTGATGATCTATTTTTTTCAGGGCATTGCCATTGTATCTTTTTTCTTTGAAAAAAAAAAGTTCCCCAGACCGTTGCGGATTTTTTTTTACAGTCTTATCGCGATTCAACAGATTATTCTACTGGTTGTCATTGGCCTGGGGCTGTTCGATATGTGGTTCAATTTTAGAAAAACAAAATCAGAAGAATAATTTTATTTTAGAGCGACGTTGTCGCTTTTGATGCATGACAGGGTGCTGAAACGACATCTTAATTCGGCACTGTATGGGGTGATTAACAATAATTTTTTCTTAGTTTGTTCCCGGCTACCCGTTAGAAGGGTGAATTCGACAACAGCCCGGAACGATCAATATTAAAAAAGAAAATCGAGAATCGATTCTCTTTTTTTGGAGGCTATACGCATGAAGGTTATTTTAAAGGAAACCATCGACTCTCTGGGCATTATCGGAAGCGAAGTGAACGTTGCCAAGGGATATGCGCGCAACTACCTGCTGCCGCAACAAAAAGCAGTTCTGGCCACACCTCAAAACCGGCGTGTGTTGGAACAGGAAAAAGCCAAATTCGATCTGCAGATCGCCAAGGAAAAGAAGATCGCGGAGAAGATGGCGGCCAGCCTTGCAGGTGTATCATGTAAAATCGCCGCCAAGGTGAGCGAAGAAGACCGTCTCTATGGCTCAATCGGGGTTCGTGACATCATCAAGGCACTTGCCGCAGAAGGTGTTACAGTGGAAAAGCGGATGATTCTCATGAGCGAGCCCATCAAGACCATTGGGACACACAAGATTCCCATTCGGGTGTATAAAGAAGTGGAGCCGGAAATTACACTGGAAATCGTACCCGAATAAAATTGTTTAACACTTTTATTTGACGCGACCGCACCGCTATTTTCAACAATAAGCGGTAAGCTATAGGCTATGGATAATAATTCGTCAATTCACACCATTCCACCCCAGAATCTGGAGGCGGAAGAGTCTCTTCTCAGCGCCGTATTGCTGGACAACAGCACCCTGTTCGATGTCCTTGAAAAGCTGATCCCGGAAGACTTTTATCACTCGACACATCAGAAGATTTTTGCGGGCATTATCGATCTCTTTCAAAAAAATGAACCCATCGACCTTGTAACCCTTACCAACCTTCTCAAGGAAAAGGGCGATCTCGTGGCCATCGGCGGCGCCACCTATCTGGCAAAGCTTGTGGATACGGCACCAGTGGCCGTGAATGCCCAGCACTATGCCAAAATCATTCACGACAAGTCCTCGCTGAGGCAACTGATCCACAAAGCCAACAACATCACCAAACGCTGCTATGAAGACCGGGGCAATGTGGAAGACGTGATCGACTTCGCCGAAAAGGCTGTTTTTGAAATATCCGGCAACGAAAGCCGGCAGTCTTTCTACACCCTGTCATCCCTGGTTCAGAAAAATATCGATGCACTCGAGGAGCGGCAAGGCAACAAGTCGCTCATTACGGGTGTACCAACCGGCTACAGCCGTCTCGACAACCTCACATCCGGGCTCCAGAATTCGGATCTTGTCATCCTGGCCGGCAGACCCAGCATGGGAAAAACCGCACTGGCCCTCAATATCGCCAGGAATGTCGCCGTGGATGCAAATATTCCCGTAGCGGTATTTTCCATCGAAATGTCACGGGAGCAGCTCTCCATGCGCCTGTTGTGTTCAGAAGCGAGAATCGACTCATCCCGCCTGCGAAGTGGATTCTTCAGCAGGGAAGACTGGGTTAATCTGACCAGCGCAGCCGAAGTCCTTTCCGAAGCACCTATTTTCATCGATGATTCGCCCGATTTATCCGCCATGGGCATTCGCGCCAAAGCCCGGCGGCTTAAAATGGACAAGAACATCGGCCTCATTATCATTGACTACCTGCAGCTCATGAAGTCGAGCTCATCATCTGAAAGAAGAGATCTTGAAATATCGGAAATGTCCAGAAGCCTCAAGGCACTTGCCAAGGAGCTGAGCCTCCCGGTTATGGCTCTATCCCAGCTGAACCGGAAACTCGAGGAACGCCAGGACAAGCGGCCCCAGTTATCAGATCTCAGGGAGTCCGGGGCCCTTGAACAGGATGCCGATGTGGTGGCATTCATCTATCGGGACGAGGTCTATAACCGGGATGAAAACAACCCCAACAAAGGAACCGCCGAATTATTGCTCAAAAAGCAACGTAACGGCCCTACCGGAGACATCAAACTGGCATTTCTAAACACCTATACACGCTTCGAAAACCTGGCGGAGGATAAGTATATTAAGCCATAAGCGATAAGCATTAAGCTGCTTATAGCTTATGGCTCAATCCTGATAAATTCCATCTATGCTCTATGAAGAAGGTATACGGCAACACAAAAGGTCTCAAGACCAACCAGGTTCGTAAAATCGAAAACCTCTACCGGAGAAAAACCCCACCGGAATTCATTATCACACCGGAGCTCGCCCGAGACATCAGCCGTCTGTCCCTCGATATCAATCGGCAGATCGGTCTTCTCATCGATCGCAAGGGAAAAACTTCCTACGTGATTGTGGGAAATCACAACCAAATCGTGATTCCCGACACCCCGGAATACCGGTCTGCACCCGGGCGTCTGAGGGGTGTCCGCTGCGTTCACACCCACCTGGATAACGAACCCTTGACCACCGACGATCTAACGGATCTTGCCCTGCTCCGTTTAGATCTTATGGCAGTGGTGCAAGTCGGTGGAGACGGTTTACCCAAACAGGTTCTCATGAGCCACATCCTGCCTAAAAACACAGGACAGCCAACCACGACCCCTGTGCCGCTGTCGCCCGGGAAAACTGATATTGGATGTGTGGAGATGATTCAGTCCATCGAGGAAGAACTTTCCCGCATCACCCCGTTACACACAGCAGGCAAAAATGGTGAAAGGGCCCTCCTCATCAGCGTCTCCACCGCGTCCAAACAGGATACAAACGACTCCCTGGACGAACTTTCAGAATTGGTAGCCTCCAGCGGCATCCAGACCGTTGGCAGGCTTCTGCAGCATCGTCGGAAAATAGACAGCCGTTTTTTGATGGGATCGGGGAAACTGAAAAGCCTTGTCATCACAGCTCTTCAGAAAGGCGCGACACTACTTGTTTTTGACCAGGAACTCAACCCCTCCCAAATCCGTTCCATCACCGATCAGATTGACCTCAAAGTTATCGACCGGACCCAGCTTATCCTGGACATCTTTGCCCAGAGAGCTCAGACCCGGGAGGGAAAACTTCAGGTGGAACTGGCCCAGCTCAAATACCTGCTGCCAAGACTCATTACCAAAAACACAGCCATGTCACGCTTGACCGGTGGCATAGGCGGAAGAGGCCCCGGCGAAACCAAACTAGAAATCAACCGCAGACGCATACGAGACAAAATCGTTCAACTGGAAAACAAACTGCTGAAAGTCAGAAAACAACGTCAGCAGCAAAAGGCCAGACGCGCCAAGAAAGCCCTGCCGGTAATTTCCATTATCGGCTATACCAACGCCGGTAAATCAACCCTTCTCAACACCCTCACCCACAGCCATGTCCTGGCGGAGAAACGACTTTTTGCCACCCTGGATCCTTCCAGCCGGCGGCTCAGATTTCCTCGCGACACCGAGGTTATCATCACCGACACGGTGGGGTTCATCAAGAATCTGCCTGAGGACCTTCTGGTCGCTTTCCGGGCCACACTGGAAGAGCTCGAGAGTGCCGACATCTTGTTGCACGTGATCGACATCAGCAACCCACGACACCCGGAACAGATTGAATCCGTGGAAAATCTCCTGTCAGACCTGACATTACAACAGATCCCCCTGGTACGGGTGTTGAACAAGCAGGATCTGGTACCCGCCCAAGAGCGGGATCGATTAAGCCGGATATACAACGGTTTTTCTATTTCCGCCCGGCAAAGCTCTACACTGAGACCGTTAATCGATAGACTTGAGGGGATGATGGGGAGATAGATGAAATGCCTTCACCCAAGCAGATTGTGGTTGACTTCAGCCTCACATCCTCTATAAAGGTCTCACTTATGGATATGGACCTCATCAAACGTACCGGCATCAGGGCTGCCTTTGAAAGCGGCAAGATCTTGAAATCCTATTTTGGCAATATTTCCGATATCCGGAAAAAAGGCGCCATCGATCTTGTCACCGAAGCCGATACCGCATCGGAAGAGATGATTATCGGAATCATTCGTGAAATGTTTCCGGAGCACTCGATCCTGGCAGAGGAAAGCGGCCTGGATCAAGAAGATGAAAATCATCAATGGATCATCGATCCCCTGGACGGAACGATCAACTTTGCCCACCAGGTGCCGATATTTTCAATTTCAATTGCCTATGCTTTTGAGGGGATACCGGTCATGGGAATTGTTCTCAACCCGGTTACAGGAGAGTTGTTCTCGGCTGTTGCCGGTGAGGGAGCCTTTCTGAACAACCACCCCATCAAGGTTTCCGACACCCGGGTCATGCAAGAAAGCCTGCTTGCCACGGGTTTCCCCTATGATCTATTGTCGATATTCGATACCATAACGGGCCGGCTTGAAAATTGTCTGAGAGCTGCACAGGGTGTCCGCAGACTGGGATCGGCTGCTATCGATATATGCGCGTTGGCATGTGGTCGTTTCGATGGTTTCTGGGAACAAAATCTCCACCCATGGGATACGGCTGCAGCCGTGCTGATCGCCTCGGAAGCAGGAGCGGTCATAACCGATTTTGCCAACAAGCCATTTAGTATCGACAAAAAGGAAATTCTGGCCACCAACGGAAAGATACACACAGAGATGATATCATTACTTGCCCTAAGTTGATCTAAAGAAGGATTCCAGGGGTCCAGGGTTCAAGTGAAATACCTTATAGTTATAAATAGTTAAACGAGACAATATCGTTTTTACGCGCGAAAGGCTAACAATGGATAAAATATTAACGGAAGTAGAGATACTTGACGACCAAGTGGGATGTGTTGGCGATTATGATGCCGGAGATGAGGTTTGCTCTAAATGTGCATTAAAACTGCGCTGTATCATCGAATACCACCAGAATGTGCGTATGGAATTCATCGAGGACATCGTGGCATCCAACAGCACGTTCATCAAAACCCAATAATAAAATCGCTGTGTGATTTTATCATACGCGGCATCGCCGCTTCTTTCGAACAAACCATAAAACCCCTACTGGAGATCAGTAGGGGTTTTTGATTTTTTTTCCAAAAGTTCATGAAGCGATATTTCTCCGGGGTTTTCTGGAGAAAACGCGGGCTAAAACGCGCCTGACTCCAGCTTCTTACTGAGATATTTCACATGTTGTTTGAGGGGGGCGTTATGCTTCAACTCACGCTCAACACATCCGATGGCGTGCAGAGCGGTTGCATGATATCGATTGAAGCTCTTTCCGATGGCCTGTAATGGCTGGTCAGTGTATCGCCGGGCAAGAAAAATGGCCACCTGTCTTGGCTTAAGAACACGCTGTTTTCGTGACTTGGATACCAGTTCATTCTGGTTTACTTTATACTGTTCGCAAACAAGTTTTTTGATGACGGCAATGGTAATGGTTTTTTGCTGCCGAACAATATCCTTGACAACACTCTCTGCCAGGTTCAAATCGATACCCATGCCCAGCAAAGAGGATTTAGCCACCACACCGATGAGGCCGCTTTCCAGCTGCCGGACGTTTTCAGCAAGCGCATCAGCCAGATATTGCGTCACTTCCTGAGGTATTTTACACCCGTTTGCAGCCGATTTTTTCTGGAGAATCTTCACCCGTGTTTTGTAGCCCGGGGTTTTGATAGTAGAAATAAGACCGTAGCCCAACCGGGATCGCAATTTTTCATCCAGCTTCGGTATGTCACCCGGCAGGTAGCAACTCGAAAAAATAATTTTTTTATCGGCTTCAAACAACGTGTCCAGGACCAACGCCAGCTCCTGTTGGGTTCGCCCTTTGCCGCTCAGGTAGTGTACGTCCTCCAGGAGCAAAACATCACATTGATTCTGGTACTTCTCTTTGAACTTTCCGATGGAATTATTTTGAAATGAGTAGGTCATCTCATTGGTAAAATCCTCGGCTGTAATATAAAACACCCGCTCGGCAGGAAAAGCCGACAGGATATGATGCCCCACAGCCTGGGAAAGATGGCTTTTTCCATTACCGGTCTTGGACAGAAGAAAGACGGAGTTCTGTTGGCTCGATTTCCTGGACGCCAGGGAAAGCGCTGCAGAATAGGCCAAACCATTGTTTTTTCCAACGACAAACTGATCAAAGGTAAAATTCCGTCGGAGCATTCGACCACTGTATGTTTTCGAATGGATACTCGGAAGCAGCATCTGGTGTTGCGCAGGTAATGCACCTGTCAAAGATCTCTTTGCCTGTTTGCGCACATCCAGAAAGAGTTTGCTCGACTTTCCCAGTACCCGGTTTATTTCAGTTTCCATCAAACCGGCATAGTTAGTGAGAATCCGTTTCCTGTAAAACTGATTGGGGCAAGACAGGAACACACCGTCTTCGGTTGTTTTGTCGAATTCGATGGGTTCGATCCACATTTTAAAACAATGGCCGGGGATTTTTTCCCTGATGGCAGATTTTATCTCGTTCCAGACAGCTTCCATAAATACCAGTTTTCTAGTAGATTCGGTTCTAAAATATAATGCGTTGTTCAGGAATTATTGAAAAAGGATAAACAACGAAATTAATTGGTTTTTTTGATTTAATACCGAATAAGATCGATATCATCAACTGTTGGATGCTTTTTAAGGTACCGTGCCCTGATTGTCAAACCGAATGAAGGCGATTGATAAAATGGCCGTACCAGATAAATTTATCACATTGTATATAGTTGAATTTAAAGAAAATAATCCTGGATAGCTTGTCAGTTCCCTGAATTACGGCGCTTTGTATTTGCAATGTTTCTTTAAGTATTTTAGGCATCTCCGGAGTTATGAACAATTTTTCAACAATCCCATTAACTCTTACTTTCAACGAATACCTTCCATTTTCTCTCATTTTTAAATTAATTTCATCCAAAATATGACACTGAAAATCTATCTGAGACCAAGCTGGCAAAAGTATAATCATTTCATGGCGCTATCCAAATGAATTCGTTTTACGAGTTTATTTGGCACGACTTCATCACTTTTAGCGCATCGTTTTATCACTCTTTTCCGGACCTATAAACCACAAAAAAGCACCGCTCTAAGGCCGATGGATGATCCCTGTGAGATCGTGAAACTGTCTGAGTTCTTTAGCCCAACGTTGCAAAAGCCGGAGGGCTTCAGATCCAAGGCATCGAGGATGAAGCTGTAGTCGTTTACCGCGAATCCTTGACAACACGGGATCTGATGTCCTCCGGCCTTTCCCGTAGGGTACAACAACATGGCAAAATCGACCCCATCCTTTGAATTCACCTGATGGAATATCCAGGAAATGATGTTTTCTCTATGATATTGGTTATAATAACAACCCATTAATTATCCTTTGCCATGTTGTTTATGCAACATTGGGGTTTAGTGACTGCTATGCCGAACAGCATAAAGCTTATCGACAAATCTCATAATGACCTCCTTGATATAAATTCGATATCCCCGGCTATGAATATTACTGCCTCTTATTTTCGGTCCTATTATTTTGTCTGCGAATCTAGTATAGGTATTGAGATCATCTCCAAAAGAGTTGACCCAATGAAGGATTTGAGGGCTCAAGGGTGATACAAGGGTAGCTGACAGCATAAACAATAAGCTTTAAGGGGTAAGCAGCCTCACCGCCTCCTGGCTTCCCAGCATCCTGGCACGCCAGTCCTTGAAAGCTTTGAAAAGATAAATATCGAAGAATGAACAAGGAACCGCAGAATCACGAAGGAGACACTTCATCATTCGATATTCCTTGTTCGATATTCTGCGGTTTTAAAACATGTTCCCGGAGATGAAAGGAATCGAGTGAGGGGTTGAGGGCAGCTGATAGCTATGAGCTGTTGGCCGCCTCCAAGCCTCCTGGCTTCCCAGCATACAAGCAGAGGAGAAAAACCGAATTACCGCGACATCGTCGCTTTTTCTCACGATAGTCATGGCACAACAGGAAGATCAGATTGGGAATAAGCATGGATATCGACATTCAAGGTGCCAGACAGCACAATCTCAAAAACATCAACCTGGTGCTGCCGGGAAACAAATTCATTGTTATCACCGGTCTCTCAGGTTCCGGGAAATCCTCCCTGGCTTTTGACACGCTCTACGCGGAAGGCCAGCGCCGGTATGTAGAATCCCTTTCCACATATGCCCGGCAGTTTCTGGAGCGAATGGAAAAACCAGCCATCGATTCCATCGAAGGACTGTCACCAGCCATCGCCATCGAGCAGAAGACCGGAAACCACAACCCCAGATCAACCGTGGGCACCATCACTGAGATCTATGACTATTTACGGCTGCTTTTTGCCCGTGTTGGGACACCTCATTGCCATGAATGCATGCAACCAATCTCTTCCCGAACACTCGACCAGATCGTTGACCAGGTCATGGAACTACCAGAGAACTCTCGAACCCTGATTCTCTCACCGGTGGTGATGGACCAGCCGGGAACCCATGAAAAATTGATGAAACAGCTGCGAAAAGAAGGTTTTGCCCGTGTCCGTGTGGACGGTGATATCCTCGATATCGAGCAGGTAAAAATACTGAAACCGACCCGGCGACACACCATAGATGTGGTTGTGGACCGCCTGATAATCAAAGAAACCATTCGAAATCGCCTGGCAGATTCCCTGGAATTGGCCGCGTCCCTGTCCGGCGGGCGAGTAACTATCGACGTTATCGATAATCTGCCGATTTTTTACAGTGAAACACCTGTCTGTCTGAATTGCGGCATTCATTACCCCGATTTTACACCGGCCAGCTTTTCCTTTAATTCACCCCTGGGAGCCTGTCCAAAATGTGACGGACTGGGTATGACAAGTGAGTTTGATCCCGACCTGATTGTTCCAAACCCGTCCCTGTCCTTACGCCAGGGTGCTGTTGCGCCATGGGCCAATCGAAACTCGGTTCATTTCGCTGAATTCCTGGATTCCCTGACCACATACTACCGGTCAGATATCTACACCCCCTTTGTCGATCTACCCGACCATTTCAAGCAGGTACTGTTATATGGCTCCGGAGACGAGGAAATCCCTTTCTATTTTGAGAGAAACAACCGTAGATTTTCTTATCACAAAGCCCATGAAGGGATCATACCGAATCTCGAACGGCGTTATAGAGAAACCGACTCCAGCTGGTCACGGGAAGACATCAAACTATACATGAACTTCCGCCCTTGCTCTGAATGCAGTGGCGCTAAGTTGAACCGTGCCGGCCGCTCCGTAAAGGTCGGTGAAAAAACCATTTTCGACATTACTTCTCTTTCGGTTGGAAACTGTCTGGTTTTTTTCCAGACCCTGACACTCACCGGTAAAAAAGCGATCATTGCGGATCGCATCCTCAGAGAAATAACCGAAAGGCTTGGGTTTCTCGCCAAAGTGGGTCTCCCCTATCTCACGCTCGACAGGACTGCCAACACGCTTTCAGGTGGTGAGAGCCAGCGAATTCGACTCGCCACACAGATCGGATCAAAACTGACCGGCGTTTTGTATGTACTGGACGAACCAAGTATTGGCCTCCACCAAAGAGACAATCAGCAACTGCTATCCGCGCTGTCAAGAATGCGCGATCTCGGCAACACTGTCATTGTCGTAGAACATGATGAGGAAACCATACGCCAGGCCGATCACGTGGTAGACATGGGGCCCGGTGCAGGTGTCGAGGGTGGTAACATCGTATTTTCCGGAACGCCTGAAAATCTCATGCTGTCAGAGACTTCCTTGACCGGTCGCTATCTGACCGGCAGAAAAGCCATTGCCGTACCCACATGCAGACGGGCAGGTCATGGGACTTTCCTCGGCATCGAAGGCGCTACCCAGAACAATCTCAAAAATATTGATGTGATGTTCCCGCTAGGACAATTGATCTGCGTCACCGGTGTCTCCGGGTCCGGGAAGTCTTCTCTGGTACTGGAAACGCTCTTTCGCGCACTCTCCCAAAGGCTTTACCATAAAAAAATCAGGGCTGGCCGATTTAGACAACTCACAGGTCTCGAGCATATCGATAAAGTCATCCATATCGACCAGTCGGCCATCGGAAGAACGCCGCGGTCCAATCCGGCAACCTACACGGGTTTGTTTACTTTTATTCGAGAACTTTTTTCCAAGACACCGGAATCCCGGATGAGAGGTTACAAACCGGGACGATTCAGCTTCAATGTCAAGGGAGGAAGGTGTGAAGCCTGCAGCGGGGACGGCATCATCAAGATTGAAATGCACTTCCTGCCGGATTTGCACGTCATGTGCGATGCCTGCCGGGGGATGCGTTACAATCGTGAAACCCTCGAAGTTCGTTACAGGGGGCAGAACATTGTCGATGTGCTCAACATGACGGTTACCCAGTCTCTTGATTTTTTTAAAAATATCGGTAACATTCGCACAAAACTTCAAACCCTTGCCGACGTGGGGCTTGGCTACATCCGGATCGGCCAGCCAGCTACAACACTATCTGGAGGAGAGGCACAACGGGTAAAACTGGCAAAGGAACTGAGCAAAAAAGGGACAGGTCGCACCCTGTATATACTGGATGAACCCACCACCGGACTGCATAGCGAAGATATCAGCAATCTCCTGAAAGTACTGAACCGGTTTGTGGATACCGGAAATACGGTCATCGTAATCGAACACAATCTGGACGTCATCAAAACAGCGGACACCGTCATCGATCTTGGACCGGAAGGCGGGGATGATGGTGGCGAAATCGTAGCTTGCGGAACCCCCGAAGAATTGACGGCAATCAAGGAATCCTATACAGGGCAGTATTTGAGGGAGAAGCTAAGAAAAGGGTCTAAGGGTTGGAGGGTAAAGCATAAGGCTGTAGACTGTTAGGCTGTTAGACTATTAGCTGCTAATAGTCTAATAGTCTACAGCCTAAAAAAAAAGGCCGCGCTAAAAAAGCGCGGCCTTTTTTTTAGGCTGATTAGTGACCCAGCAGACCTGCTATGGCGCCCGCTTGTGGATGCGCATAAATAAGGATCAAGGCAACGACCAGTGCGTAGATACAAAGCGACCGATCAGCAGCGTAACCGTAACCTTACCGGAAGATTCGGGATTTCTGGCAATACCTTCCACGGCAGATTTCAACCCAATGCCCTGTCCGATACCACAGCCAAAAGCTGCAATGGCGATTCCGAATCCGGCTGCCGTTACACAGGCAATAAAAAAACTTAATGCAGTTGCTTCCATACTTGCTCTACCTCCTTGTTAAGAATTAATGGTTCGCTTCTTCCATTATCCATAAAATCGCTGGGCGATTTTATCGTATACGACCTTACCACTCTTAAAGTCGAATGGCTGATTCGTTTGTTTGAAGAACCTCGCAGCAAGCTACGAGGAATGTTCTGCCGTGCGCCAGTGCTTCGCATCGACCGTAAGGAATTCTGTCTAATTTAGATTCCGCTCGCTATTTCAGTTCAAATTAATGTGCGTGCTCCATGGCGGCCGTAAAGTACATCACCGAAAGCAGGAAAAACACAAATGCCTGCACCAGGGCCACAAAGATACCGAGAGCCATGATCGGCAGGGGCGCAAAATAGAGACCGGCAAGACCAAAGAGTATTCCCAGCACCAGTTCATGCCCCATCATGTTGCCAAAGAGCCGGAAAGAAAGAGACAACAACCTGGCCAGATGACCGATGAGCTCGATGGGTAAAATAATAGGAATCATCCACCAGACAGGTCCCATAAAATGTTTGATATAACTGGCGCCATGATATTTGATGCCAATGATATGGGTAAAGACAACCACCGTAACGGCACAAGCCCCGGTTGTATTCAAACTGGCTGTGGGCGGATAAAATCCGGGTATCAGCCCGATCAGGTTACACGTGGCGATAAAGATAAAAATCGTTGCGATGATGGGCAGGAGCCAGCGCCCTTCTTCTCCTGTAATCCCGACGGCAAATTCCTCTAGACCTGAAATGAGGATTTCAAAAAAGTTTTGGCCCTTGGATGGGATCAGGGTCACGACCTTTACAGCAAGAAAACTAAAACCGATCAGTATGGCCATGACGACCCATGTATAAATGACCTGCGGATAGACATGTGCAAAGTGCCCCAAACCGATAAGCTCAAACAGCTTGACAAAAAAAAGATAGGGATGCTCCATCCTTATACTGCCTCCTTCATTAAAAGTTTACTTACTTCAAGAATCGTAGCCATGAAAATGCTCGCAACCACGACGGAAAGCCCGACAAAAAGACCCAGTGGTTCTACATACTGCCCCTGGATAAGAAACAACAGAATAACGCCGCTTACAAAAAAACGAAAATAATACTTTGCCAGAACAACATTGTGGGATGAGAGATGTGGTGGCGTCAATGCCTTTTTCAGCGTCCGGGACAAGAGGTGAAAATTGATGGTCACGATCAGACCGCCGTATAGGATGCCCTTGGCAAAATCAATGGGCAGAAACACCAAACCTAGTGCGCTCGCTACTACCAGCAACACCCAGTTCGTCCGTGTCACAAACTTGAGTATCCTCTCCTGAATTTTCACGATAAAAACCGTAAAACCATTTACAAATTTCGACTCTTTTTAACGGCAAGACCAATATTTCGATATGCCGCCGCGATACCAAAACCCAGAAAAATAAGTGTCAACCAGGGCGATGTATCAAACTTTCCATCGAGCCAGACACCGATGCCAAGACCGATGAAAATGGAAAGTGCCACGGAAAACCCCAGACTACTGTAGTAGGCCAGTTCCCGTATGGACCGATATGTCTCCTTTTTCATGAAAAAAGAACACTTTCCTTGATGATCGGAAGCTTTGTCTGGTCACAAATTTCGGACTTAAACGACCTAACATAGGCGCCGGGGCAAGTCAAACCAAAAATAAATTCGCCAGGCGAATTGTAAGGGTGCTTTTTGGAGCCGTTATTAGCACTTCTTGCGTCATCTGTCCTATCGGACGACATTTAGCCTTCGGCTGTGATTTGCACTTCGTGCGATATTTGCGCTGCGCGCGTCATTGATTGCTGCTAATAGCTGACAGCTCGTAGCCTACCTAACACTTAAAACCTAAAACTTAACACGGTATTTTTCCCCGCCAACCCTTCTTAACAGTTCAGACTATAGCCCCCTAACAGCCTAATAGCCTAACAGTCTACAGCCTATAGTCTTATCCTTTCCGCCTCAAACACCGGCCCATCCATACAGGTATGCAGGTATTTTTCTTTGGAATCACGTTCCGGAATGGCACAGCCCAGACATGCACCCATACCACAGGCCATCATGGTTTCGATGGAAACCTGGCAGGGAATATTGTCCTTTCTGGATATGGCCACTACCTCCCGCAACATGGGCATGGGGCCGCAGGCAAACAATATTTCCGGCTTCTGCTGCCGCAGAGCCTCCCCCAGAGGCTGGGTAACCAAGCATTGATCACCGGCACTGCCGTCATCGGTGGTCACCTTTATCTGTATACCCAGACGTTCAAATATTTCGAGGCATAACAAATCTCCACAGGATCTGCCGCCAATGAATAGTGTGATCTGTGAACTGGACAGACCCTGTCGAACCATGTGATTGGTCAAAAAAACAAGTGGGGCGACACCAATCCCCCCGGCCACCATGTGAACACGACCAAAATCCCCCCTGGTGGAAAAGCCCCTCCCAAGAGGTCCAAGAACATCCACTATATCACCGGTTCGGCTCATGGAAAGTGCCTCCGTCCCGGCTCCGATGATTTTATACAGAATATCAAACCCGGTTACACGGTTCTCCTCCAAAATCAGATCATGAATTGAAAAAGGTCTTCGAAGCAGAGGCGACGCCTGTCCGACCAGACGAACCATCACAAACTGTCCGGGTATTGCATCCTGATACACCTGGTCACAGGCGATACGCATACGGAAATATCCCGGGCAAATCTCCCGGTTTGATAAAATCTGTGTCGCCGACAACCGTGATTCCTTGGAAGGCATCATCGCGGTCCTCCTATTTGGATAGCGGCTGCAAAACGACCGGTAATCCTGTTTGCCCGGTAGGAAAAAAAATTGTCTTTTCCGCATCGGGTACAAATACCGCTTATCTGGATGTTTTCCGTCAATACGCCTTCCAATAACAGCTGCTCCCGGCTCAGGGCCCATAAATCAAACCTGCTCCGCCGGTCTTTATGGTGCCAGTACATCTTGGGTATTTCACTGGCAAAATTAACGAATTCTGCACAGCACGGACCCAGGGAAGGACTGATACCGACCCTAAGATCCACAGGATCGCAACCAAACCGGCTGTGCATCTCCGTGATGGTTCTGCAAAGGATATGGTTGGTATTACCCCGCCATCCCACATGTACATTGGCGATAACACTCTTGACCGGGTCCACCATCAGGACGGCCTGGCAATCGGCCAGCAGAACAACCAGGGCCACACCCGGAATATCCGTTATCATGGCATCGCCGGTGCCGGCATGCAATGTTTCCGGTACCTCACCGGAAAAGCTTTGTCGGTCTATAGTCAACACCTGGGTACCATGAACCTGATTCGAGAAAGCCAGACATGCCGTCTGCATGTGTTCCGAGATGATACGTCGGTTCTGTTGGACCGCGTCAATATCATCACCGACACCCAGGCTCAAGTTCAGGCTTGCATAGTCACCCTGGCTGCAACCACCGTGCCTGGAAAAAATATGATGCTGAATACCCTCAATTGCCGAGAGATTTGAAAGTTTTAATGTCTCCATTGTTTTCACATGGCACGGGCCAATGTCAGGACATCCACCGCCTCGGCCCCTTCCTGTAATAGGATCTTTGCGCATTCATTGACCGTGGCACCCGTGGTATACACATCATCCACGAGCAGTATCCTTTTACTTAAAATATTGTTGGATACGCCTAGCGCGAATGCGCCTTTCACGTTTTGCATGCGATCCCTGCGTCCCAGACCTGTCTGGGGCGGCGTGGGCCGTCTCCGTCGCAGCGCCTCTCTTTGAACCGTGAAGGGTATTGGCCGGGCACCTTGCCATTCGCGATCTTCCCAATACCGGACCGCCAGATACACCTGATTGAACCCCCTCTTTCGAAGCCGGCGCCCAAACAACGGTACCGGAACAACCACATCCATGGGTCTGTCATGCCAGAAGTGGTGGTAAGCGTTCAACAAGAGTACGGACAGGGGTGTGGCCATACCCACTTTTTCGCCATACTTGAAACCGTGAATGACCGCCATCAACGCCTGGTCGTAAACACCCACGGCTCTTGCCATACCGAAATACCGTCTTGAACTGAGGCATTCCCCGCAAACATGATCCGTACCTTCCCGGCTTTTGAACATAAGACCGCAGCAGGTACAGCAAGGTGATTCGATAGGGGTAAAATGTTGCGAACAGACAGGGCAGACATAGGGTGCCATCAGTCTGCCGAAAAGTGCGGCCGATGGCGGCACCTGGATCGTTTCATTGAAAGAAACACCTCTTTTAAACGAATGACTCCAGCCGGGCCGCTGAAGATAAAATTGTCCACACTGCAGACACGTCAAGGGAAACAGGGCTTCCTTGAAAGCATTCCATACACGCACGAGTATCCTGCGAGATGCGGCGGTGACTTTCAGATTCATAAGATCGATTTGACGACTTAAAGCGATTGGATGATCGCATTGGCAAATTCAGAGCACGCCACCTCCCTGGCACCCGATATCTGCCGTGCCAGATCATAAGTAACAGTCCTCTGCCGTATTGTTAACTGCAGCGCCGTTCTGATGGCAGATGCCGCCTCGTTCCACTCCAGGTAATCGAGCATCATTGCACCGGAAAGAATCAGGGAACTTGGATTGACCTTGTCCTGCCCTGCATATTTGGGTGCGGTACCATGGGTTGCCTCGAATACAGCACACACGTCCCCGATGTTGGCACCCGGCGCCATCCCAAGCCCACCTACCTGTGCCGCCAGGGCATCGGAAATGTAATCCCCGTTCAGGTTTGGCGTTGCAATGACATCAAACTCGTCCGGGCGAAGCAATACCTGCTGAAACAGCATATCTGCAATCCGGTCTTTGATGACGATCTTGTCTTTTGGCTGTTGGCCGTCATATTGATCGTAGAGGTCGTTCTCCGTGATGACAGTGTCGCCGAATCTTTCCCTGGCAACTTCATAACCCCATTTCATAAAGGCACCTTCTGTAAATTTCATAATGTTGCCCTTGTGCATGAGGGTAACGGATGCCAGTTGATTGTCAATTGCATGGGCAATGGCCCGGGCAACCAGGCGTTTGGTGTTTTCTTCACTGATAGGCTTGATACCTATCCCCGTGTGGCCTTGAAGGGTCACACCCATTTCATCCGCCAGAAACGCTATCACCCGTTTGTTGTCCTCATCCCCGGCCTGCCATTCGATTCCAGCATAAAGATCTTCGGTGTTCTCCCTGAAAACCACCATGTTTACTTTTTCAGGATGCTTCATGGGGCTCGGAACGGTGTCGATGTAAGCGACCGGTCGAACACAGGCGTAAAGGTCCAACATCTGCCGTATAGCGACATTAACGCTTCTGATACCTTCCCCAACAGGAGTCGTCAGCGGCCCTTTGATGGCAACGACATGATCTTTAATGGTATCGAGCGTCTCCTGTGGCAGCCATTCACCCGTCTTGTGGAATCCTTTTTCACCCGCATAAACTTCCTTCCATGCGATCTTTCGGCGGGATCCATAGGCGTTTACAACCGCCATGTCCATGACGCTCTTTGCCGCCCGCCATATATCCGGCCCAATGCCATCACCTTCAATAAACGGAATTACGGGTTCATCGGGTACATTCAGCCTGCCGTCTGTCATTGTAATTTTCATGATTTCCTCGATTTTTATCTCAATTGGGTTTCTCTTTGCCGATAGGTCTCATACATCACCACACCGCCGGCCACCGAAGCGTTCAGCGAATCCACATCACCGACCTGAGGGATAGCGATCATCAGGTCACAGTGCTTTTTTACCAGGGGACGGATCCCCTTTTCTTCACTGCCGATGACCAGCGCCATCGGTCCTTTCAAATTGCTGGTATAAATGCTTTGGCCGGTATGCTTGTCGAGCCCGGCCACCCATAGGCCGGATTCTTTCAGGGTCTTTATGGTTGATACCATATTCGTAACGCGGGTCAAGGAAATATGCTCCATGGTGCCGGCCGACGCCTTGGAAACAGCGGGGGTGGGCTGCGCAGAACGGTCCTTGGTTATGATCACACCGTCCAGCCCCGCACAAAATGCCGTTCGGAGCAACGCTCCAAGGTTGTGGGGATCAACGATATGATCCAGCAACAATAAAAAGGGGTCACTTCCTTTGGCTGTCTTCAGGAGCCGGGACAGGTCACTCCAGATATATGTGCCAGCCGATGCGCAGATACCCTGGTGAGAATCCGTAGCGGCCATGGATTCGATTTTTCCCATGGGAACCCGATTGATGGAAACGTTAGCTGCCGCCGCCAGAGAGGCCACCTCCTCAATTCTGGGAGAGGTCTTGCCCTGTGGCAGGCAGATCTCCAGCAGTTTGCGCTTCCCGGCACGAAGCGCTTCTCTCACCGGGTGATATCCGTAAAGTATTTCGGCCATCATAAATCCCTTATGGGTATAGACGTCAACCCTCTTTCCTACCCCTAAAATTTCACAACAGCTCAGGTTATATTTTTAAGCATATCACTCGAATCCTGGACCCCTGGAATCCTTTATTTAGATCAACTCTTTTGGAGATGATCCGATTTTTTTATTACGATATGTCCCGACAATACGGATGAATTGGTCGACGGCTGTCGAAAGATCGTCGTTGACAATCACATGGTGGTAAATCGATTTCCCGGCGATCTCTTTTATGGCATTTCTCATTCGCTTTTCAATGGTCCGGGAATCCTCCGTTCCCCGTTTCGACAGTCGTTGCTTTAAAATTTCCAGCGAGGGTGCCATGATGAAGATGGTAATGGCGTCGGGATACCGCTCCAAAATCTGAATTGTTCCCTGGACATCGATGTCGATCAGAATATCGTAACCGTCTGAAAGTGCCTGTTCCAATATTTTTGCGGAGGTGCCGTAATAATGACCGTGAACTTCCGCCCATTCCGCCCAGCACCCCCTGTCGCACATATCAAGAAATTTTTTTTCGTCTGTGAAATGATAGTCGATACCGTCTTTTTCGCCCTGACGCGGTTTTCGCGTGGTGTGAGATACGGAGTACTGAATGTCAGCGTAGACATCCCGTAATACCCTGCAAAGTGTGGTTTTCCCAGCCCCGGACGGCGCAGAAACCACAAAAAGAAGTCCCTTGCGGTATCCCAACGAAGCAGTTGTCTCCGATAAAATGTCCACTTGATGCCGCTCCTAACTTTTTAGACAGGATATTCCACGTGCTGAATGGGATGCTTTTTCAAAAATAACATGCGGGTCCTTCGCCAAAATAGCGGCAAAGCCGCGCCATATAAATTCGTGCAACGAATTTATTCTTCTTTAAGCATCGCATACCGCTGGGAGATTGTTTCCGCCTGAATGGCGGACAAGACAATGTGATTGCTGTCCATGATAATGATTGCCCGGGTTCTACGGCCGTGAGTGGCATCGATCAGCCGTCTCTCTTCCTTGGCATCATCTTTGAGCCGTTTCATGGGAGCTGAATTGGGCGCCACAATACTCACAACCCTTTCCGCCACCACCGTGTTACCGAATCCGATATTCAATAAAGCTTTTTCCATATCCGCTCCCCCATCCGGTTACACCGGAAAAGATCTTTTATCACGAAATCACGAAACCACGAAACCACGAAAATTAATTCGTGTTGTTAGATTATGGGATTAAAATTGCAGCAAAGCCGCGTCTTATAAATTCCCAAGCGAATTTATTCCACATTCTGAACCTGCTCCCGTATCTTCTCCAGTTCAGACTTCACGTTCACAACAACGTGAGAAATGTCCGTTTTTGCTGATTTGGATCCGATGGTATTGAATTCCCGATTGATTTCCTGCATCAGGAAATTGAGTTTATGGCCTGATGGAGCATCTGCCGCCATAATTGCTTCAAATTGCGCCAAATGGCTGCGAACCCTTATAATCTCTTCGGAAATATCACTTTTGTCCGTTAAAAATGCCGCCTCCTGCTCGATACGTCCTTCATCCAGGGACACCCGCTGTTCGGTTAGAATCGATATCCGTTCCATCAAGCGCCGCTTGTACTGCTCCAGTAGCCCGGAACTGTCGGCTTCAATCTGATCGATACTATCTTTAAGAAAACGAAGTCGTTCCCTGAAATCGTTGGCAATAAATGCGCCTTCCTTTTGACGCATGGCATCGACATCCGTCAATACCTCCTGCAAGCAATCTGTCAGGCAAGCCCAGGTTTTGTCGATATCCGATTCAACCTCCTTGGGCTTGATAAGATCATTTCTTGCCGTAATCCACTCCAATGGCACCGACCCTTCAAGATCCAGAAGTTTTTTCAAGGTTTTAAGCGCCTGATGATAGGCCCTGGCCTTGACTTCGTCCACTTCGAATGCCACTGCGGTCTCAGACAGATCATCGATATGAATCTTCACGTCGACCCGCCCCCTTGCCACAAAACCGGTGATCAAGGTTTTCAACTTTTCTTCGAGAACCTGATATCCCGGAGTCATTCGCAACTGAATATCAAGATGCCGGCTGTTATAGGTCCTGATTTCAACCTTTATGGAAATATCGTCGATGATTCGTTCGGTATTGGCAAATGCCGTCATGCTTTTTAGCATTGAAAGTTTGTTCCTTTCTCAAATGGATGGCAATCATTTTCGACCGCCCTTCCATCATGGGTTGACACAAAGCAGAGAGTGAGCCACAAACTTTTAGGCCATCAGGCTGTAGGCTGTTAGACTATAGGCCGCTAACAGCCTAACAGTCTAAAAAGCTACAGCCTACAGGGTTCCCCTCGAACCCTGTCTCTTTAAATCCAGTGCATATTTTTCCCGAACACGCATCAAAAATGTCTGAACCCGATCTCCGGCATAATCGGGAAAACTCCAGGGAAGCGATTCGAACCGGCCCTTGCGAAAAATAAGCGTCAGGTCTGCGTATATCTTTTTGCCAATATATATCCGGTGAGCAAAATTTTTTCCAGTTGCCAGAACGAATCTTTCCAGGAGCAGATAACCTGGATCGATATTGACAACCCGCTTCCCGTCGTCTGCATATTGTTTCTCGATTTCGTTAGCAAAAAGCTTGACCTGAGCAAGTTGGCTTTGCTGAATAAGCGTTTCAAATGCCATCATCCGTCGGTATAGAGGCGCCCCCATTTCTGACTCATAATAGGTCGTCTGGTCAAAAGGCATCCATTCACTCACGATGTCCACTTCACCAAATTCTTTGACGAGGCCCTCGACAACAGGTATGCAAAGGGTTTTTTCCTTTAAAAAAAAACCGATAACGAGCTTGGCTGGTTTGGGGGGGCTTGGCTGGCTCATGGGTTCAGCTATTGAAAACATTGCAGCAAGGGTTTAGGGATCCCGGTCAAACTGCTGCAGGAAATGTTCGACCGTAAGGGATTCTGTCTCAGTTGATCGGTGTTGCCTCATCGATCAACATAATGGGAATATCGTCCCTGATTTCATACAGCAGGTGGCAATGATCGCAGATGAGCCCGTCACCCGGTTCATTGAGATAAATGTCGCCCTTACATTTCGGGCATGCCAGAATATCCAGAAGTTCCTGTTTGATCGCCATGGTTTCCTCCAATATTAAATTTGAATACCCCGCTGCTTGCAGCGTGGTATTCAAATTATAGATTAAGATCCATATTATTCCGACTCCCGGAGTTATGATTGCAGTTTCATGTTTGAAGAACCTCGCAGCATGCGAAGCACTGCCGAACGGCAGAACCTACGGGGAATGCGCTTACTGTTTCGGTTCAACTTTTTCTCCAATCACGGCCATGAGTTCTGCCTCGGCGACCTTTTTCCCATCCACTTTTGCGATGCTGGTCATACGGACCGCGCTTGAACGCATGTTGATGATTTTTGATTCCAATATCAGCTGGTCCCCCGGCACAACCGGTTTTCTGAACCGCGCCTTATCAATACCGGAAAAATAGACCAGGTGCCCTTTCAGTCTTTCCGGCAGCGAGACATATGCCAGCACACCTCCGGCTTGCCCCATGGCCTCCAGGATCAGGACACCCGGCATCACCGGTATTCCGGGGAAATGACCCTGAAAAAAAGGCTCATTTATCGTAACATTTTTCAATGCCACCACACGATCACCCGGTTCGAGATCAAGCACCCTGTCGATCAGCAGAAATGGATACCGGTGTGGTAAATACGCCATTATTTCCCTGATATTGTATGTCCCCATGGGTAACCTCCGGTTACTCAAGCGTCTCGATATTGAAGTCACCACCCTTTTCAGCCAGTTCACTGTTATAGGCCTGAATCAACTGATCCGTTATGTCGATGGATGACGGGGAGTAAAGAACAACGGGGTTGGAAATAATCAGGAGATACCCCCCTTTTTTACCCAGATCCTGAATGATGACATCCACGTCCTTTTGGATCTGTTTAACCACCTTGCCTTCAATTTTTTTGAGATCGTTCTCATACTTATTCTTGAGTGACTTGATATCGTTGATCTTGATACGAATATCACGTTCGCGTCCATCACGGGTTTCCTTGTTCATCACCAGGGCTTCGCGCTCAAGAGTCTCCTTCAATTTATCGATCTCATCCTTCTTTACCGTCAGACTGCTCTCCATTTCACGCGCTTTTTTGTTGATCTGTGCTTTGGCCAGTTTGCCGGCCGATGACGTCAACAATACCTTTTGAATATCGACCACACCAATTTTGGCAACATCCGCCCCCAGACAAGGGGCTGCCAGAAACAGAACAGTCAGAAAAAGAGTGCTTATCATTGCTTTACTTTTAATCATTTTCCACCTCACAGTTATTAAAATAGTGTTCCTACAGAAAACTCCCAGCGCCCTCCGCTGTCTTCATTTTTTTTAGGATCCAGTATCCACCCGTACTCAAGGCGTATGGGGCCCATCGGCGAATACCATCGAACACCGGCGCCGGCCCCTTCACGCATACGGTCCAGTGTGAATTTTTCGTCATTCTTCCACACGCTGCCTGCATCAGCAAAGAAAACACCCATCAGTCCGGCATCTTTGATCAGAGGGATTATCCACTCAACATTGAATTGAACAAATCGATTTCCACCGATTTCATCACCATTTCTGTCTTCTGCATGGATATCCCGATAGCCAAAGCCACGTACCGAATTCATACCCCCCAGATAGAACCGTTCATAGTCGGGCAGAAACTTGCTGGAATTCTCATGCACATACCCCCCTTTCCCGTGCAGCAGACCGACGGTGCCAAGAAACAAAGGATAGTACCACCCCGAGTCGACAGTATATTTAGTGAAGCCGATATCGCCACCCAGCCCCGCATATTCAACCGAAACACTGTCGTACGTCCCCTCGGTGGGGTTCATTATCCGATCCCTCGAATCATATTTCAAGGTGACCGAGGTGGCGCTGGTGGTATTCGATCCCCGACTGTCCTTGATCAAGCTGGAAGCGTCTTTGTCGATGTCTGAAATATCACTGACGTCTAAGGAATAGGACCAGAATAGTTTGGTATAGTCAGCCACCGTAGTCCCCAAACGAAGACGGCCGCCCACACTCGATTTATCGTAGTCGTCATAATCCCTTGACTGGTTATAAACATCAAATCCGGCCGAAATAGACTTGTCAAACAGATATGGTTCCGTAAAACTTAATGAATATGTGTTCGATTTCAAACTGAAGGTCGTTTTGAACTGCAGGTTTTGACCACGCCCAAACAGGTTGTTCTGAGCAATAGCTGCCGTCAGGTACCCATAGTCGACACTGCTGTACCCGCCACCGAACATAAAGTTGCCCGTTGGCTTTTCAATGACATCTAATTTCAAGCGAATCAGATCATCGGCGCTCCCCTCAACGGTATCAACCCCCACATTTTCAAAGAAATCCAGTCGGTACAGATTTCGAATACCTCTTTTGAGTCTGCTGCCACTGAAAAGCTCCTGCTCATAAACCCTGAGTTCACGCCGGATCACCTTGTCTCGGGTCTTGTGGTTACCCGTGATAGTGATGGATTCAAAATAGACCTTTTTGCCCCGCTTGATCACATAGTCGATGTTGACTTCCAGATTCTCGAAATCCCTATTGATACGGGGATAGATATCCGCATAGGCATACCCTTCATCCGAATAGAGATCCGTAATGGCCAGGATATCGTTTCTGACCACCTCGCGGCTGTAAAAGTCCTTTGCGGTAATTTTCAGCTTTTCCAACAGATCAATTTCAGGGAAAATAAGGTCCCCCTCGACACCCACCCTGCCGACCTTGAACTTTGGGCCTTCATCTATTTTAATTTTGATATAAATCATATCTTCTTGATATTCAACGATGGGTTCCGCAACCTTTGCTTCGATAAAACCGTTATTCTGATAATAATTACGGATCTTGACGATGTCCTGGTTCAATACTTCCTTTTCCAGTTCACCCGAGTTTGTCAACCAGGACCAAAAGCCTTCTTCGTTGGTTTTGATCAGTTTCTTGAGCTCTTTTTCCGTATAAACATCATTCCCTTCGAAGGCGATTTTTTTTATTTTTATTTTTTTGCCTTCTTTGATTAGAAACAGCAGATCCCCCTGATTGTTTTCCAGTTCCTCGATCTCATAATTCACGGTTACATTATGATAATTCTTTTCCTTATAAAGGCCTTCTATACGAATGAGGTTATTCTGTACGGCGAAAATATTGAGGATGGATCCCGATTTGATGTTGAGAGCCTCCCTGATTTCATCACTATCAAAAATGATATTGCCATCGAATTCAATCCGCCGGATGGTCGGCTTTTCCTGGACATAGAAGGAAATGACCTTGCCGGCGGAGGTGTCTTTGGATTCAATACGGATATCCTCGAAGTAGCCCATGGAATACACGGACTTCAGGTCAGCCGAAAGCTGACTGGGAACATAGACATCGCCCGATTTTGTACTGATGTAGCGCTCGATGGCATCAACTTCGATGCGTTTATTGCCGATAACGGTAATCTCGGCTATCTTGGCACGTTCGAATAACTTGAAACCAATGTCCCGGGACACCTTCTGTACACTCCCAAGCAGATTCTCGATACCATCGACAGCTATAAAGAAAGTACTGGTCCCTTCTACCGTAAAAGGTTCGATCAATTTCACGTCCAGACTGATATTCTGCCCGATACGGGTCAGGCTGCCCCAGACAACAAAATCGAGTCCCTGTTTCAGACCGATCCGTTTCGCATCCTGTTCTTCCGTGAGTGTATTCTTCCAGGCGACAATATCCACAAGATCGGGTTCAAGGATCTCCGCCCCCTCACGTTTAAGGTCGTCCTTGATCAGTTTGGGAATTTCGGTTGAGAGATAGGACAGGTCCTCCTGGGAATTGATTCGAAACGGCAGGACAGCCACCTTTTTGGCACCCTGTGAGTATGCGCAGGGTGGAAACAGGCAAATGAGTGCGATACATACCAGCCAGCCTCGTTTTAGCATAAAAGGATCCTCAGCACTTTTCCACAAATTGCCCGTCACTAATCGTCACACAGCGAGACATGAAAGCGGCCAGTTGCATGTTGTGTGTCACCACAACCATTGTCATTGAAAATTCCTGGTTTAACTCTAAAAGCAGCTCGTGAACCTGATCACTGTTCTGGGTGTCGAGATTCCCGGTCGGCTCGTCCGCCAGCAGTATCTGGGGCCTCATAACCAGAGCCCGTGCCAGAGCAACCCGTTGTTGCTCCCCACCGGACAGCTTTCCAACCCGATGATGGAGTCTGTCCTGAAGTCCTGTACGCACCAGAATGGTCTCAGCCGCCTCTCTGGCTTTCTCCTTGGAATATCCATGGATCAAAGCCGGCATCGAGGCATTTTCCAGGGCACTGAATTCCGGGAGAAGATGATGGAACTGGAACATGAACCCCACGAATTTGTTCCGGAACCGCGCCAACCTGCTGTTGTCGAACAGCAGGACATCTTCTCCCTGAAAATAAAGCTCTCCCCTGTCCGGACGATCCAGTGTACCAAGGATATGCAGGAATGTAGATTTACCGATCCCGGAAGCGCCGACAATGGCCAATGTGTCACCTTGATCCAGTGATAGATTCACATTCCTCAGGATTTCGATGGGTACGCCGGTACTTTTAAAACATCTGGAAAGGTTTTGAACCTCTATAAACCCTTTCCCGGAACGAATGGCGGTATCCATGTTGCCATCTGCTCTTTGCATGTCTTGTTGCCTGCCGTCAACCATAACGAATCGCCTCGACAGGATCGAGCTTGGATGCCTGGCTGGCTGGGTAAAGGGTGGCCAGGAAACATATCACCAGTGCGGACAAGGCAATAATGATGACATCCATGATATCGAGCTTAACCGGTAGGGTTGTCAGATAATAGACATCCCCCGGCAGCTCGATGAATTTGTATTTTTCCAGCAGCCCGCACAGGATAAATCCGATACCGGTTCCTAAAAATGTGCCGATGGCGCCGATGATCATACCGTTGAAAACAAAAATTTTTCGAATAGATTTATTCGTTGCACCCATTGCTTTCAAAATAGCGATATCTTTTGTTTTTTCCATCACCATCATAATCAGGGTGCTGGCAATATTAAAAGCTGCCACCATTATTATCAAGGCCAGAATTATGAACATCACCGTTTTTTCCAACTTCAGGGCCGAAAACAGGTTGTGGTTCATCTGCATCCAGTCCCGTACCCAGAAGGGATATCCGAGCTTTTCGATTATCTGTTTAGAAATTTCCCTGGCCTTGTAAATATTGAATACCCGCGCCTCGATACCGCTTATGGCATCCCCCATCCGTAGCATCTTCTGGGCTTCTTCGATACGAACATAGGCCATGGAACCATCGTATTCATACATACCGGTTTCAAAATAGCCGAGAACCTTGAAGCGACGCATGGCCGGCACATGCCCGATGGGGGAAATCATCCCCCGGGGGGTTATAATGTATACACTATCTCCTTTCAGAACGTGCAGGCTTCTTGCCAGTTCTCTGCCAAGAATGATTCCCGGGCCGACGGCATTGCCATTTGTCGATGCTGTCGGTTCCGGGATCGATTTTAAGGCCTCCGGGCTGACTCCCTTAATAACCGAACCCGACGTCTCCGGATCAATTCCTCTCAAGACCGCACCGGACACCCCATGAGCCGATCTCAGCATCACCTGGGAATAAATGAAAGGTGTCACCGCCTCAATACCATCCGTATCCAGAACCGTATCCAGAACCTTCTGGTAATTGTCAAAAGAACCCGTTTGATGCATGAGCACGATATGAGACTCGACCCCCAGAATCCGAGATTTCAAATCATCTTCAAACCCCGACATCACTGCAATAACGACGATCAGGGCCATAACGCCAACCGTAACGCCCGCTACGGAGAGAATCGTAATCATCGATATAAAGGATTGCTTTTGCTTGGCCTTTAAATATCGACGACCTATAAAATACTCAAAAGACATGCGCTTGGTTCTCGCTCTCGATCAATACGCTCCATGATCTTGTTAATCCAGTAACATTTGCCGATGAAAACCTCATCAGCTAATATTCGCCAAACCCACGGGACTCAGCGTTTAGACGGGATAGGGGGGATACGCTCACTCTCTCCGGTTCAACCAGACCTAACGATTTGCTGAACCGATTTAGGTAACCCATTTCATATTAGGTGTCAAGCCCTATGCCAAATCTCAAGACTGAAGCGAACCGAAGTTCCCTGACCCTCGGTACTTTCGACATCCAGGCGGCTGTCATAGTACTCCAGTAGCCGGTAGACAATGGACAGTCCCAGGCCGGTGCCACCATGCTTGGTGGTATAGAAAGGATCGAAAATACCATCAACATTCTCCGGTGAAATTCCTTCGCCACTGTCCTTGAGAGTAATTTGTATCCGCTTATTTTTCTGATTGACCATATCCACGGTAATCCGCCCTCTACCTTCTATGGCTTCCGCGGCATTGAGGAGGAGGTTCCACAAAATCTGACGAAGATGAATCGGATCCACTTCCACGAATATGTCAGGAATCAGGTTGCGTTCGATGGTAAGGCTCTCCTGGATGGCGCTGTTCCTCTGGAACAGTTCCAGAATTTCACTGATGGCCTCATGCAGCTGTATACTTTCCCGCTTGCCCGCCGGTGGTTTGGCAAACAGGAGAAAGTCACTCACAAGTGACGTCAAGCGATCGGTCTCACGGAGAACGATGCGCATGAGGTTATCGCGCTCCGGGTCGTAGCGATGCTCTTCCCGCAGCACCTGGATGGACCCGGATAGAGATGCCAGTGGGTTCTTGATCTCATGCGCCAGACCCGCTGCCATTTCACCCAAAGAGGCCATTTTTTCCATACGTTTTACGTGCTCCGACATGCGTTGAAGCTCGTTCCTGGAACGCCGGGTCTGTTCCGAAAGAAAACCGCTCAAAAAAGCTACGGCATAGCATGCCACCGCTGTAATCATCACCTTGTAGAGAACCCGAAGCCATCCGAATTCAAATATCAGGGGGCTGATATCCGTGCCATAGGGTTGAATGAATCCGTAGTATTCGAGACTGATCAGGATGGCGTACTGAAGACTGCATAGGCCGGCCATGATCATACTTCCCTTGAGAAAGAGCAGGACACTCGAATAGATGATGACCACCAGATAGAGGAACGAAAAAAAACTGAGAAAGCATCCTGTTACCAGAACAATCAAGGTTACGATAAGGGTGTCGATACCAATCTGAATATACGCCCACACCACTTTATTTTGAATGCTGGATATCGTTACCGAGTAAAGGAAAGACAGGAGAAAAATGGAGGCAATCAGCCCGTAAAGAAACAAAAGAGGAGGCGCCAGCGGCGAAACGTCCTCATTGAGTTGAAGAACAATGGTCGAGCCCAGTAAAATAGATGTAAAAACAAGCCGAAAGAACATCAACAGCTTGAGCTTTTGTTCGAGATCTCTTTCGGCTGACATGGAGATGTTGGAAATATTCCCGTTCTCTGTGCGGAGAGACCCTTGCAAGGCTTTCGCTTTCCAAGGGCCCCGGTTTGTTGGATAATTGTTCGAACCAGTCAGACCTGTCGGAATATCCGGCCCGGTCCGGCCGACAGTGTTTATCCTGAAATAGCCCCGGCCATCTTAAATACCGGGAGATACATCGCGACCACCAGGCCGCCGATCACTGTTCCAAGAAACACCATCATAAAAGGCTCAATCATGGAAGTCAGGTTCTCTACGGCCTGATCGACCTCATCATCGTAAAAGTCCGCAATCTTGACCAGCATGGTATCCAGGGCACCGGTGGACTCCCCCACCGCAATCATCGAGCAAACCATGGCGGGAAAGACACCACTATCGGACAAGGGGTCCGCCATGGTACGGCCCTCTGCAATCCCTGATCGAACACTGTATATCGCCCGCTCAATAACCTTATTTCCAGCTGTCTTGGCAACGATATCGAGGGCTTCTAAAATTGCGACACCGCTGGACAGCATGGTACCCATGGTCCTGGTGAACTTTGCCACCGCCACCTTTCGCAACAAAGGGCCAATGACGGGCAATTTCAATGCAACTGCATCAACAGTCAATCTCCCCTTGGCGGTTTTTTTATAACGATTGAAAGCAAAGATAAAGATCACTGCCGCGATGATAAGATACACAATGTTATCTTTCGCAAAATCACTCATGGCCACAACGATCTTCGTGGGCACCGGAAGCTCACCGCCCAGGCCTTCAAACATTTCCTGAAATACCGGAATGACAAAAACAAGAATAACGCCGACAACCAGAATCGCGACGATGACCGTAATAATGGGATAGGTCATGGCGCCCTTGACCTGGGCCTTCAGCTTGGCAGTCTTTTCCATATAGGCGGAAAGACGTCGCAGAATCGTGTCCAGAATACCGCCCGCCTCCCCCGCAGCCACCATATTGACAAAGAGATCATCGAACTGCTTGGGAAACTTGCGTAACGCTTCGGCAAGTGTCTGGCCACCTTCCACCGACTCTTTGATGTCCTTGAGCATATTTTTAAACGTCTTGTTTTCCTGTTGGGCATACAGGATATCAAGGCACTGAATGATAGGAAGCCCGGCATCAATCATGGTGGAAAACTGCCGACTAAAAATGATGATATCCTTTTCCTTCACCGGTGGTTGAAGAAAGGCCACATTCTCGAACAGGTCCTTTGGTTTTTTCTTTATTTTTGTAGGTGTTATCCTGAGTTTTGCCAGATGATTTTTGACAGCATCTTCACCGGCAAGGTCGATTTCCCCTTTTTGCACCTCATTGGCTCTATTTTTACCTACCCACTGATAAACAGGCATAATCATTCCCCCTTGTCAGGAACCCGCTGCGAAAACAAACCACAGGGATTAGGTCGATTGTAACGATATATCATCCCGTTTGTATTGTTTTTTAAGCCTGGATTACTATCACACTATGATTAAAACAACAATAGATTTCGGAATTTATAGCATCGGTCAAAATAACGTTCCGGTTCCTCCGCAAGGGAAGCCGTGAGACTCATTCGGAACGATATTCCGACAAACACCATAACCCAGCGGCAAGATGCCTGCAAACTCAGTCGAGTTGCCTCGGGGTTAGCGATCGCCGCTGCGGCTAAAAAAAACGGTCATCGATCTTTATCTTGATTATCACAAACGATTGTGTGTATGGTTAAAGGCTTTTTCTGTTTCATAAAACTCATCATATATGCAGTTATTCAGAAGAGTTATAAAGAGGCCCCTGGCATGACCAACCCGAAAAAATCAACGGTTATCACCTCCCACATCAATGCTGATTTCGATGCCCTGGCCTCCATGCTGGCCGCCCAGAAGCTCTACCCGGATTCCCTGGTCGTCTTTCCAGGCTCCCAGGAAAAAAATCTGAGGAACTTTTTCATCCAGTCGATGGTCTATCTTTTGAACATCGCGAGTGTCAAGGAGATCGACGTTGACAAAATTGAACGACTTGTCCTTGTGGATACCAAGCAACCCCATCGGATCGGCAAATTTGAATCCATTTTGAACCGACCCGACCTGGAAATTCACATTTACGATCATCACCCTCCCATGGAAAACGACATCGAAGGTCAAATCGTTGTCCAGGAGCCGGTGGGTGCCACCGTGACACTGCTGACAGAAATTCTAAACAAAAAAAATATTGATATTACCCCGGACGAGGCCACCATCATGTGCCTCGGCATCTACGAAGACACGGGCTCATTCACATTCCCATCCACCACTGAAAAAGACTTCAGGGCCGCTGCCTTTCTCCTCTCCAAGGGTGCCAACCTCAACATGATATCCAACCTCATCTCCAGGGAAATCAGCCCCGAACAGGTGGCCATCCTGAATGATATGATCCAGGCATCCACCAGCTATCATATCAACGGTATCGAGGTTATATTCACCAGCGTGACAACCGACCAGTATGTACCCGACTTTGCTTTTCTGGTTCACAAAATGGTCAAAATGGAAGATATCGAAGCCATCTTTGCCATCGCACAGATGGAAAACAAAGTCTACATCGTGGCCAGGAGTAGAATACCGGAAGTCGACGTGGGGGATATTGTCACCAGCCTGGGCGGAGGTGGGCATACATATGCCGCAGCAGCGTCCATCAAAGACAAAACCATCACCCAGATTGAACAGGCCTTGCTCGAATTACTGTTTGACAAGGTCGAATCAAGACGCCTGGCCAAGCATCTCATGTCTTCACCAGCGATCATGATCGATGAAGAAATCTCCTGTAAAGATGCCGCGGAACTGCTGACGCGATACAATATAAATGCCGTGCTCGTCACAAAAAAGGGAAGTCGCACCTTGTCTGGCATCATATCCCGCCAGATCATCGAAAAAGCGCTTTATCATAAGCTTCACGACGTACCCGTTCGCGAATACATGACCACCGAGATGGTGTCTGTGGCGCCGACAGCGGACATTCTCGAGATTCAGGAAAATATTATCGAGAGCAAGCAACGGATCCTACCGGTCATCGACCAGGAGAACATTGTCGGTGTTGTCACCCGAACCGACCTTCTGAACGTTCTGGTAAGCCAGCAGAAGGTTGATGACAGATCCACCATACGCCAAAGCCAGCAGCAGATCCGTGCCAGGAAGCGGAATATCCTGAATTTCATGAAAGAGCGCCTCTCTCAAAAACGCCTGAGTTTATTGAAAGATATTGGCCGGGTAGCAGATGAAATCGATTGTGCCGCCTATGTTGTCGGGGGGTTCGTGCGGGACCTTTTCCTGTACCGCTCCAATGAAGATATTGATGTCGTCATTGAAGGCGACGGCATCGCCTTTGCCAAAAAGTTTGCGGCGGGGGCAGGCGCACGAATTCATGCTTATGCAAAATTCGGCACCGCCGTTATCATCTTTCCAGATGGATTCAAAATCGATGTTGCCTCTGCAAGACTTGAATACTACAAGTTTCCGGCGGCGCTGCCCATCGTGGAAATGAGCTCCATTCGACTGGATTTGTTCCGCAGGGATTTTACCATGAACACACTGGCAATTCAGTTGAACGCCGATAAATTCAGCACACTTATCGACTTTTTCTCCGCCCAAAGAGATATCAAGGAAAAGGTTATCCGGGTACTCCACAATCTCAGTTTTGTAGAGGATCCCACACGAGTATTCCGTGCGCTCAGGTTTGAACAGCGCTTCGGCTTTACCATCGGAAAGCTTACGGCGGGACTAATCGAGAATGCCGTTAAAATGGACTTTTTCAAGCGACTCAGCGGCCGGCGGATCTTCACCGAAGTACGACTGATCCTGGAAGAAGAAAACCCGACTCCCGCCATTGCCCGACTTCATGATTACCAGCTTCTGCAGGTGGTTCACCCCTCCATAGGGCTTGATAAAAATTTGATTTCATTGTTGAATTCAACGCAAGAGGTCCTGGCATGGCACGATTTGCTTTTTCTGGAGGAATCCTATATAAAGTGGGCCATTTATTTTATGGTGCTCATCCAGCATTGTGATCAACAGACTACCCGTGAAATCTGTGATCGGCTGGAGTTGGCACCCCGTTACAGAAAAATTTTACTGAAAGACCGTTTTACGGCCGAATCCATCCAGAATCGGATGGAAAGAGACCTGCCCAAAAACGATAGTTCGCTGCACGGGCAATTAACCGGACTGAGCATCGAAATGATCCTCTACATGATGGTCTGCGCCCGTAGCCGTAAAGTAAAAAGGGCCATTTCGCATTATGTAACAAAACTGAGACAGGTCAGAATATCGGTAACAGGAAAAGACCTCATGGAACGAGGCTTGAAACCAGGGCCCTTGTTCCGTGATATCATGCAGGCCGTATTGAATACAAAACTCAACGGCTTGGTTCAAACACGGGAAGACGAACTGGCATTTGTCGAAAAATATATTTCAAAACAGATACTCGGGTCCAAAGGGCCCAGCACTGGGTTACCCCTATAAGAAGCTTTATCACCAAGTATATGAATTAGAGAATTCAGGAGACAGAAGTCAGAATACAGAATTTCGTAAAGCGCTAAATTGTTTTAATGCTGGAGAACGAATGAACATCGAACGTCCAACATCGAATTTTGAATTTCATAAGATGAACAAACAGAAATATTTCTGTACTGGATTTTTGTTTTCATTCGACATTGGACGTTCATCTTTATAAAATCATCATAGCAAAGATTCTGTATTCTGACTCCTGGATTCTTTATCGGACGCATTCCGGCAGAGCCAAATGTCTCTGGCCTGGCCAAAGGACCCGGTTTTTAATAATGGAAAAAAACTAAGGAGGAGAACAGCTACATGACCACCAAGAAAAAACGTGTTTTGAGCGGTATGCGCCCCACAGGCCCGCTGCATTTGGGAAATCTTCATGGCGCATTATTGAACTGGGTAGATATGCAGGAAACCTACGATTGCTTTTTCTTTATTGCCGACTGGCATGCACTGACAAGCGACTATGAAAACCCCGGCCAAATATCCGGCTATATCCAGGAAATTATCAAGGATTGGTTGAGTGTGGGACTATCACCAGAAAAAAGTACCCTTTTCGTTCAATCGGATATCAAGGAGCATGCTGAGCTTTTCCTGATTTTCAGCATGATTACACCGGTGCCGTGGCTGGAACGGAACCCGACATACAAGGACCAGATGGTTCAGTTAAACAATAAGGACCTGTCCACTTTCGGGTTTTTAGGGTATCCCGTACTCCAGGCAGCCGATATCATCATGTATAAGGCCAATGGCGTTCCGGTTGGAGTGGACCAGGTGCCCCATGTGGAAATCACACGGGAAATTGCCCGCAGGTTCAACTATTTTTATGGCAATGTGTTCCCCGAACCCGAAGCCATACTGACACAAACACCGAAAATTCTCGGTCTTGACCGGCGAAAAATGAGTAAAAGCTACAACAATGCCATCTACCTCTCGGATAGCCCCGAAGAAGTGGCAACCAAGGTGTCGCAGATGATAACAGATCCGCAACGGGCCAGAAAATCGGATCCAGGGGACCCGGAGGTTTGCAATGTGTATGAATTTCACAAATTGTATAGCGACCCTGAAACCACCAGCCGCATTGCCGGGGAATGTCGCAGTGCCGAGATCGGATGTGTGGACTGCAAAAAAATCATGGGCCGGAATCTACTGACAGCACTGGCACCGGTTCACGAAAAAAGAAATTATTTCAATAACCATCCGGAGCTGGTTAGCGATATTATCGAAGAGGGTTGCAACAAGGCCGGCAAGGTCGCCCGCCAGACCATGGCCGAAGTCCGAAATGCCGTGGGAATGTAAGCCCTTTCTTCGAAAGAGAGCTGTTAGCAGTTAGCCTGTAGCCATTTGCAGCTTATGGCTCAAGGCTTGATCATTCGAATTTGGATCATTAGGTATTGTTTAGGATTTATCCTGTACGGATAGTTCGTGCGAATTTCGTGCTTCGGATTTAAGTAGTCACCGCCATCTGCACAGCTAATTATCTCTAACTTGGTCCAAAGGACCAGGTTTTAAATGACGGAATAAACAGGTTTATAACCAAACAATGGCACACACAGAAATTCCATACGAGATAAAGCTCGATCAAGTTTTCGAGGGGCCCATGGCGCTCCTGATCCATTTGATCAAAAAGAATGAAGTGGACATCTATGACATCCCCATCGCCATGATTACCCAGCAGTATCTCGAATATCTCGAATGGATCAAACTCATGAATATTGACTTTGCCGGGGATTTTCTGTTGATGGCATCCACACTGGCTCAGATAAAATCCAGAATGCTGCTGCCGACCCACGGTATTGAAGACGAGGAAGATCCTCGCCTGGAACTGGCCAAACCGCTCAGGGAATACCTCGAGATGCAGTCCATCGCAGAGCAATTGGCAAATCGAAATCTTCTCGGAGAGCAAACCTTTGCCAGGTCTTTTACAGAAGAAAGATATGAAGACCCCCAGGAAGAAGAGCCCTACATACAGGTAGGTCTTTTCGAGCTCATTGATGCGTTTCAGAAAATTCTGGCCAATATTCCGGAAGAGCATCGGCTCGAACTATCCACCGACCGGATTTCCGTCAAAGAAAAAATTTCTGAAATTGTCGACATTCTAGAAACAAAGGATTCCTTGACATTTTACGAGCTGTTTTCTAAAGACGCGGACAAGGGTGACATCATCATAACCTTTCTGGCGCTACTGGAAATGGTCAAGCTCAACCTGGTTAAAATTGTGCAGCATGTGGAATCCGGTATTATCAGAGTATTTTATATATAATGGATGATTTAAAAAATATTATCGAAAGCCTTCTTTTTGTGGCCGAGGAACCCCTGAGTTCTGAGCAGATAAAGCAAGTCCTTTCACTGGCCGATACAAAAATGATCCGGCAGACCCTCAATGAACTCATAGCGGACTATGAGGAACGCCAGGGTGCCTTTACCCTGCATGAGGTTGCAGGCGGGTATCAGTTTCGCTCCCGTCCTGATTATGTGCCCTGGATCAAGCGTCTTCTTCAGCCAAAGCCTTCCCGGCTCAGCAAGGCCGCCTTGGAAACACTGGCCATTATCGCCTACAAGCAACCCATGATCCGTAGCGACGTAGAACATTTAAGAGGTGTCGATTGTGGCGGTGTGCTCAGGATGCTGCTCGAGCGAAAACTGATCCGCGTGCTGGGACGTAAAGAGATTCCCGGCCGGCCTCTGATCTATGCCACCACCAAACAGTTCCTGCAGGTCTTCGATCTGAAAAACCTGAAAGATCTGCCCTCACCCAGGGAAATCGAAGCCCTGGGAATCGAAACCATGGATGCGGTCGATCCTGAGGACGACACCGTTGTTGCCACCGAACCGGTGGGTGACACCACGGTTGTAAACGATCCAGAGCTTAAAACTGAAAACGAAGACCCGGACGCACCCATGGAACCGGAAAAGGATTCCACGCAAAAAGAACTTGACGAAGAACCCCCCGACTCATTATAGTTGCAAAAAAATTCAGGGCGGTTAACTCAGCGGGAGAGTGCTACCTTCACACGGTAGAAGTCCCGCCTACCACAATTAAAACAGTCACTTATGCAAAGCGCATAATGTGGCTGTTTTGTTTTTTGGACAAATTTTCCGTAGCAAAACCGTAGTTAAATAATGTCGAAGAACTTTTCGATATTGCCGTGCCGGAAGTGTTGCAAAAGAATTTGATGGTAAATGGCTTCCAGCAAGGCCCATAGATTAGATACCATCGTTAATAGGATAAAATGTGCCCGGATGATTTTCACCGGCAAGGGCGATGTGGTTATCTGGCCCCATCACCAATCGGCGGGTAAAGGTGCGGAACTTTCACATTTAGCCACTTGCAACCACATATCCCCTTAAAATCATAACACTCCACCCCGAAAAAACCGTGCTAATGATCTACAAATAGAAATCTACCTTTTTGCAATCACGTCAAGGGTGAAATCATGAAAACAAAAATAAGTCTTGTATGGTGAAAGTTTGGTGAAAGCTAAAATATATTTACCCTAAAACCCTTTTTCTATAACGGGCCTTTTGACCCCTTTTAACCTTCTCGTATTCTGCAATCCTTTCGGGATTTTTTCTAAGGTCATTCTGATTATATCTGGAAGCACACCGATTGCTACAAAATTTTTTTCTACTGTAATTTTTAACAAACCAATGATTGCAATTTTTACCTTCACACTCGCATATTTTTTCAATGGGAATATCCTCGAGAAGTGATAGAAATTTTTTCATCACATCAAGATCTGAGGTTGAAAAACAAACCCTATTTGAATCGAATCCAACTCCAACCAAAAAATTAGATTCGGAAGAATCCGGTTGTTTTGGTCTATCTAAATCGATGAGGTACATGCGAAGATCACTTAAAAAAACTTTGTTTACCCACGAATCCTTCCTCCCTTTAGGTCTGACTTTTTTAAATGAAGGATAAGACCTATGCTTTCTATAATCCGATATTTTAAAATCAGAGAGGGCTTTTTTAAATGGAATCCATAGCCTGACGAGCAAAGTATGATATCGGATTATTTTTTCAGGATCGTTCACTGTAACGGAAAAAAATGCTTTTTGTTTTTCGCTGAACCATTCGATTTCCCTTTCACTATTATAATTTTTTTGATGTTCTTCAACAAATAGATTATTCATCACTCCAGCACTTAATTCATTATATAACTCATCGTTGTTATTAATTTCTTCTAAAGATAAGTCCCTCTCCAGAAATTCCTCAACCAGCCATTTAACACGTCGAATTTTGTGTTGATGAATAGATTTACTTCTTGATTTGCCTTGCTTGGGAATTTTTCCCACCATTTTATCTCTCCGAAAAATTTTAATTCACGGAATATTCGAAAAATTAAAACATACGTGAACTATAAATTTATTATTAATTCAGCTTGTTAGGATTGACATAGCCCGATGCAAAGCATTATACTATTCATGAATAAAAAATAAAACAATTATTTTATTTGGAGCAAATAAGCTTGGCGAAAGTTCCAACACTAGAGTTCAAGGGAGGTAGTATGTCAAAACTTATTAATGAATTTATCAAATGTTCTGAGCACTGCTGTGGTGTCGGTTATTTCGAAGACAATGAATTAGCCGTTTCCTATGCACAAACCATGGGAACTAATCAAATTCGCAAATTTAGACGCTATGGAATCATTCCTGCTGCCTTTTTTAAATATTTGAAAGGGGTAAAAGCGATCCAAGAAAACGCCTGGGTACCAGAGAGGGCACGAACTGTGGAGACATTGCTCGATCTGCTCTACGACGCCCCTGAAGGACATATAGGCGAATATGCTGAGGGCGAATGGTTCAGGGAGGCTTTGCTCCTGGAGATGTTTCCTGAACTGCGAAACACGATGGGCTCTTCCCAGTGCGTATGGCAAGCATTAGAACGGGAAGGCAAGCTTCATAGACTGGAAGGTCCCGGCGGCACAGCAAAAATGCCTGATTACCTAAAGAAACCATAAATTGATCTTTATCTGAAATAACCCGTAACCGGCCGGACATTTACCGAGCCGGTTTTTTTATGCTGTACCTTTTATATAGCGGGCGAATCGAACGCCTGGCCCCATCAGGGACAAAAGGGACCGATGGGACAAAAGGGACCGATGGGACAAATAATTTCATAACTTTCATTTTTTTTAATCGGGGGCCTGCCGTGGCCCCCACATCATTTTAGGAGGTGCGAAATGAGCACGGAAGAAATCAAGAAGCAAGAACCGCAGGGAATTTTGGAAGATGGCAGGCAGGATGAGGCTGAGAATCTGGCGCCGGAAGATGTCCCCAAACCGAAACCCTGCACTGACCTGGGTAATGCCGAAAGGTTGGTTGAGAAATTCGGTCATGAAATTCTTTACTGCCCAGATATTAAAAAATGGTGTGTCTCTCGAAAAGGGCGATGGATTACAGACCCCGGGGGCAGAATGAACCGCATTGCATACAAGGTTGCCAGAAGCATTTACGATGAAGCGAAGGATGAAAGATTTACATCCGATGAAATAACTGAATTGAAAAAGCATGCTAAAAAATCATCCTCAAAAGGTGGGATCCGGGCCATGATCGATCTGGCCAAATGGCTCCCGGGCATCTCGGTGCCTGTCGGGCTGCTGGACAGTGACCCGTGGCTGATGAACTGCCAGAACGGCACACTCGATCTTCGGACAGGGGAACTCAAAGCCCATGACCCCAACGACCTGATCACAAAGTTGCTGCCGGTCGGCTACGACCCTGAAGCAACTTGCCCGGTCTGGGAGGCCACCATCGACAAGTTAATTGGTAGTGATGCGGAAAAAATTGGCTTCCTTACCTATGGCGTTGAACTGGAGAACCTAAACAGCAAGGATGCGTCAACCTTTATTCGCCAAATGCAGCAGGCAGCGTAACCTATAAATTCAAACCATTATCGTAGAACCTATAAAGGGCGATAGGCATGCCTATGATCGTGCGTGATCGATGCCTATCGCCCTTCCTATTTTAAAAATACGCAGGCCCTGCGTTTAATTCTAACCTAAAGGAGGACTCAAAATGGTTTTAAGTGAACTGAGATCTGCCCCACACCTATCGGCATCGAGCATAGGCGACTATGTGGAATGTTCTCTGCTCTATAAGCTGGGCAGAGTGGATCGGTTGCCTATGGAGCAAAAGCCAGATGCCATGCTATTCGGTACCTGCATCCATAGAGTGCTTGAAGAGTATTATCTGGAAAAGATGTCCGGTCATAGGTTGTTGCTCAAAGATATTCATCAAATATTCGAAACCACCTGGACGGATATTGCAAAAGATCGAACCGATATTAAATATGCATCAGGCAAGGATTTCAAGGCGTTGTTCATGTTAGGCAAGGATCTTTTATCCGCCTGGTACAACAAATTACCAGAAGATGATTTCAGCGTTCTTGCGATTGAGGAACCTTTTTCCTGCATCCTACCAGACATACCCGTTCCCATCATAGGCGCCATGGACCTGGTTGAAGAAGATGAGTCGGGAACTGTCATCATCACGGATTTCAAAACCAGTGCTCGTGCTTATTCAATCGATGAGGTGGACCTGAACCAGCAGTTAACATTTTATCAAATCGCTGCAAAGAAGAATGGATTTGCGGATAGAGAAATCCTTTTGAAGTTCGATACGCTTATTAAAACCAAGACCCCTAAGTTCGAGCAATACTGGACAACACGGTCGGATATCGATGAAAGACGCCTTATCACAAAGGTCAAACAGGTCTGGGACGGCATTTCAAAACAGGTATATGTGCCCAATGACACCTCATGGCGCTGTAAGGGATGCTCATACAAGAAAGCATGCGATGAATTTATGGAGGGAGGACCATGACTAAAAGAGCAATAAATGATGTGCAGGATTTCTTGACCGTAATTCTGGATGATGGAAACAGAGTGTACCAGATCGTGAATGTGGAATTGCTATTGCGACGTCACCCACCTGAGGCAGTGATTTCATTCTTACAAGAGCTCAATACAGATCTGAGTAAAAAGCTCAGGAAACATATCAAGCATGACAAGACCAATCCGTATATCAACGAAATCGTAGCCAAGAGATGGCGTATTAAAATGGCCATCAATACAATCAGGAACACAGGTGAAAAGGAGATTGCTGCATGAATGAATTGAATAAAGATCAAAAAAGAGCTGCTGAATTTAAAGATGGAGTATGTGCTGTCATCGCAGTTCCCGGCAGTGGAAAGACCAGAACAATGATGGAAAGAATCGGGATACTGGTAAATGAACATGGCATATCGCCAGAAAATATATTGGGATTAACATTTACGAAAAATGCATCTGCAGAAATGAAAAATCGTTTGGTTCCGGTTTTGGGCGATATTGCATCACGGGTGTTTCTGGCAACCATTCATTCCTTCTGTCACACTCTGTTAAGGTATGAAGGCCATAAATTCGATAT
>RCNC010000542.1_pt1 | contig 44676 bp, 39 predicted proteins | sample 2041301 | NCBI WGS metagenome assembly RCNC01 (sample SAMN09708231, study PRJNA481090) | Marine sediment metagenome, whole genome shotgun sequencing project. | biome: marine sediment; feature: ocean; material: sediment; isolation source: Sewage treatment plant 13A marine sediment (STP13A) ...
CCGCTCGGTGGAGCAGGCTCCGGCGGCGTTGACCACCCGCTGCCACGGAACACCGTCCGGGCAGCTGTGCAGCGCCCAGCCCACGGCCAACGGTGAGAGCAGGTTGCCCATCAGGTTCGAGATCTGGCCATAGGTGGCCACCCGGCCGGCAGGGATCTGTTTCACGAGGTCGTAGACCGCGTTGAAAGACCTGGGAGCATTGCCTTTGCCCACACCGTGCAGGCGTTTGCCGCCGCTCTTGCCTGTTCGGGGTTTGGCCATCGGGATCCTCCAGAGGTCGGTGCCGTTGATCCATGATATCAGAAAACGTATGTTGCCGGGCGGCCGCGGGCCCGGCGTGGCCCGGGCACGCGGCTTGGTCTATAATGGCGGTTCAAACGCTCCCGATTTGATGGTCGGTTTCTGCCGTCAGACGGGAGCCTGTTCCAGACGCTGAACACCAGGGGTCCGGGCGTGGACGAAACACTCAAGGTCGGGGTCATCGGGCCGGGCCGGCATGGCTCTCGCTATGTGGCCCACATCCTTGAAGACCTGCCGGGTCTGGAACTTGTTGCCATCAGCCGGCGATCGCCGGAGGGCGAAACCCAGGCCCGTAACTGGGGTGCCACCTGGTACCGGCTCTGGTCCGACCTGGCGGCCGACCCGCGGGTGGAGGCGGTGGTGGCCGCCGCAACGCCGGATATCCACACGGCCCTGGCCCAGGCCTGCGCCGAGCTGGGCAAACCGCTGCTTGTGGAAAAACCGCTGGCGGTGAGCACGGCCGGCGCCGCGTCCATGGTCCGGGTTTTCGAGGAACGGCAGCTGCCGCTCACTGTGGGCCAGACCCTTCGTTTCAACAGCACGGTGAAGGCCCTCCGGGAGCATCTCCCCGAGGTGGGTCAGCTGCACTCGTTCACCGCCGACTTTCGCCTCGAACCGCCGTTCCACCAGTGGCTGGACGATCCCGAGGCTGCCGGCGGCGGGGTGATCCTGCACACCGCGGTGCACACCTTTGACGCGCTGCGTTTCATCACCGGGCGCGAGGTGGCGCGGGTGCGCGCAACGGCCTACCGGCGAGGCACCACCAGCCTCGAGGATCTCTTCACCGCCCAGGTGGAGTGCGAGGACGGGGTGGCGGGGCTGGTGGAAGCGAGCAAGGTGGGGCCGGCCCGCAGCGGCCGTTTCGAGTTTGTCGGCTCGGCCGGGATCCTGCGCGGCGATCACGTCCACGGGACACTGGAGTTCGTCGGCGCCGACGGCCCGGAGCCCCGGCACCAGGATCCGCCGGTGCCCACCCTGGTGCCGCTGCTCCGGCAGTGGGAAGCCTGTGTGCGCGGTCGCGGGCCCAACCCCGTTCCAGCGGTTGAGGGGCTGGCGGCCGTGCGGCTGTGCGAGGCCTGTATGCGTTCGGCGGATGAGGACCGCTGGACCGAGGTGCGGGGAGAGGAGTTCGATGGATAAGGAGCAGAAAGAAATTCGCGTGCTGGTGGTTGAGGACGACCACCTGGTGAGCGAAATGGTGCGCGGTACACTGGAGGAGGTGGGCTACCTGGTGGTGGGTGAAGCCATCGACGGCCGGGAGGCGCTGGAGATGGTTGCCCGGCTTTCGCCCGACGTGGTGCTGATGGACATCAAGATGCCCGATATGGACGGCATCGAAGCCACCCGCCAGATCATGGAGGCGAACCCCGTCCCGGTGGTGGCCCTCACTGCTTACGAAAACCCGGAGTTGATGCGGGAAGCGGTGGACGCGGGTCTTGGCGCCTACCTGGTCAAGCCGTCCACCGCCCGGGAGATGGAACGGGCGATCACCGTGGCCATGGCCCGTTTTGATGATATCGTGGAGTTGCGGCGGCTCAACGCCAAGCTCAACGAGACCCTGGCCACGGTCAAGCAACTGTCCGGCCTGCTACCGATCTGCGCCTCCTGCAATATGATCCGTGACGAGGGGGGACGCTGGCAGCAGCTGGAAAACTATATCTGTGAGCACTCGGAAGCCGAGTTCAGCCACAGCCTTTGCCCGGAGTGCTTCAAAAAGCTCTATCCGGAATACTACAGGGGCGACAAAAAATAACGGGAGGCACGGTTTGGCCAAACTAACTTTTCTCGGTGCCACCGGCACCACCACCGGATCGAAGTTCCTTTTCGAACATGACGGGTTCCGCCTGCTGGTGGATTGCGGACTGTTCCAGGGCCTGAAGAAGCTGCGGCTTCGCAACCGCGAGCCGCTGCCCCTCGACGCATCGAACGTCGACGCGGTGGTGCTGACCCATGCCCATATCGATCACACCGGCTACCTTCCCCGGCTGGTCAAGGACGGCTTTTCCGGCCCGGTCTACTGCACCAAGAGTACTGCCGAGCTCTGTGGTGTGATGCTGATGGACTCGGCCCACCTCCAGGAGGAGGAAGCCCGTTGGGCAAACAAGAAGGGCTACTCCAGGCATCAGCCCGCATTGCCGCTCTACGACAAGGACGATGCTGCAGCGGCCATCGCTCTCCTCGAGCCGAAGCCGTACAGCCACCGGTTGGAACTGGGTGGGGGGCTGGTGCTCTGGTTTCTCAACGCCGGGCACATCCTCGGCTCGGCCTTTGTCTGTATCGAGTGGCAGACGGCCAAGGGCAAGACACGGAAAATCGTCTTCTCCGGCGACCTGGGCCGGCCGGATAAGCCGGTGCTGCGCGACCCGGTGCAAGTCTCCGAGGCGGACTGGCTGGTGCTGGAGTCAACGTACGGCAACCGGCTGCACGGGGAGGAGAGCCCGCGGTCGGTACTGGCCAAAGTGATCAAGGAGAGCGCGGCCCGCGGGGGCGTGCTGCTCATCCCCGCCTTCTCGGTGGGGCGGACCCAGGAACTGCTCTACAACATCCGCGAGATGGAAGACGAAGACGAGATCATGAAGCTCCCCGTCTTTGTGGACAGCCCGATGGCGATCAAGGCCACCAGGGTCTACATGGCGAACATCCAGGACCACGACATGCAGTCGGCCCTGCTCGAGGTCCGGGGGGTCGACATCTTCCGTACCCGGCACATCAAGTTCACCGAGGCCACCAAGCAGTCCATCGAGCTGAACAGCTTCAACGGCCCGGGCATCATCATCTCGGCCAGCGGCATGCTCAGCGGCGGCCGGATCCTGCACCACCTGGCGAACAAGATGCCCGACCCGCGCACCACCATCCTCTTCATCGGCTACCAGGCGCAGGGGACCCGGGGCCGGAAGATCCTCGAAGGGGCCGAGTCGGTGAAGATCCACGGTGACCATGTGCCGGTGAAGGCCGTTATCGAGCAGATTTCTGGTTATTCGGCCCACTCCGACTACGAAGAAATTCTGGCCTGGCTGCGCGGTTTCAGCAGCCGGCCGAAAAAGACCTTTGTGGTTCACGGCGAACCCGAGTCGAGCGCTGCGCTGGCTGACAAGCTGAAGGCGGCCTCCTTCAATCCGTATATTCCGCAGTACCAGGAAACAGTGGAACTGGATTGAGTGTGAGGACCGGACCATGGGCAAAAGCATCATAGTTGGTTGTGAGACCCTGGGTCGCGGTGACGGCGACCTGGGGGCGCGGCTGGTGGCCGACGATTCCCCGGTGCTCGACGCGTTGGAGGCCCTTGACCGCCAGGGCGTAGATCTGGCGGCCTGCGGCACCTGCCTCGCCCATTTCGGGCTGCAGGAGAGGGTGGCGGTGGGCCGGGAGAGCAACATGCAGGAGATCATCTCCGTCATGCTGGGGCCGGGGGAGACGTTGACGGTCTGAGAGAAAGTGGGGTGTGGACCATGGGATGCGAAGATTGCGGCTGGCGCAAATATTCCGAGAGAAAACCCGACTCGCTCCTTGCCCGGATCTGGCGCTGGCACACCGGCTGGTGTCCCGGGTGGAAGAAATACCAGGCCGAGCTGAACCGGCCGTCGGAGCCGGACCATGAGTCGGGAGCCTGAACCACACTCCGAATCGACACTGGATCCCTTCCTCGGCGGACGTCTCCGCTTCCACCAGCCGAAGCGCGGCTACCGCTTTTCGGTGGACGCGCCCCTGCTGGCCGGTTTCGTGGAGGTGTGTCCGGATGACCTGGTGGCGGACCTGGGTGCCGGCTGCGGGGTGGTGGGGATCCTGCTGGCCCACTTTTACCCGTTCCGGCGCCTGGTGGCGGTGGAAGTCCAGGACGAACTGGCCGAGCTGGCACGGCGGAATGTCCGACTCAACGAATTTGCCTCCCGGGTTGAAGTGCGTCACCAGGACGTGGCCGAGTTTGCCGCCGGCGAGGCGGCCGGCCGCTACGACGTGGTGGTCAGCAACCCGCCTTTCCACCCGGTGGGATCCACCCGCTCCAGCACCCACCGGCAGCGGGCGGTGGCCCGCCAGGAGATTCTGCTCGACCCGGTTGGCCTGTTCACCGCTGCGGCGCGGCTGTTGCGCCCCGGTGGCCGAATGGGCCTGGTCCACCGCCCATGGCGCTGGCCGGAATTGCGCCGGTTGATGGCGGAGCGGGGCCTCCAGCCGTCCAGGGTCCGGCAGGTCCTGCCCCGGGAGGGGGAGGAGGCCAACCTCATCCTCGTCGAAGCGGTGAATGGTGAGCCGGCGGCCGTCACCGAACCGGAACCCCTGGTGATCTTTCGCCGGCCGGGTCTGTACACCGCCGAGGCCGAGGCCCTGCTCAAGGGTGGCCGGCCGCTTCCCCGCTAGCTCCTGGTGCTGTCCTTCCGCATAACGGTCATCCTGGAACTCGAGGGAATTGGGCCAGGTCGTGGAATATGTGCAGTATCAAAAATCACCCCATTCGCAACCAACTGCTGGATTGGATGGCAAGACCCCTGAAATGAGCAGGATACGATCAAAATCCCTTTGCCTGGATTCTTGACATCATCGAACCGCTCTGCTAGATTCACCCCTACTGTAAAACGGTACTAAATGCGGGAACATACTATCCTGATACATCCGAGAAAAACCGATAACGCGGGAGGCATCATGCGAACGAAACAGGGCGCCTTGCTGGTCACCATTCTTCTGACACTCATCCTTGTGACCGGTTGTCAATCAGAGGTGAAAATCGGCGCAGTCATTCCGCTCACCGGTGAGGCATCCGATTACGGGAAGAGCGTCAATGAGGGACTGCAGCTGGCCCTGGAAGAGATCAACACCGCCGGCGGGATCCGGGGTAACGCGCTGACACTGCTGGTGCGCGACAGCCAGACCACACCTTCGGTTGGTGAGACCGAGATCACTTCCCTGCTTGGTGAAGAAAAGGTGCTGGCGGTGATCGGCGGGGTTTCCAGTTCCGTGACCCGGGCCATGGCACCCATCGCCGAACAGTCCCAACGGGTATTGCTCAGCCCGGCCAGCTCCAGCCCGCTGATCTCCGACCTCGGTCACTACATCTATCGCAACTTCCCCTCAGACGTTCTGGAGGGGGCGAGGATGGCGGCCTTTGCCTACGACAACATGGGCATCAAACGGAACATGGTCGTGATGGCCATGCAGAACGACTATGGCCGCGGGCTGAAGAAGGTGTTTGTCGACAATTACACCGACATGGGTGGCAAGATACTCAAGATGTATGTCTACCCCGAGCACCAGAGTGATTTCAGCGAGATGGTGGCCGAGATCAAGGCCTTTGATGCGCCCGATGCCAATGCCGTCTACATCGCCGGCTACTACAATGACCTGGCCGAGATCCTGCTGGAGCTCGAGCGCCAGGAGGTTGATGTGATCAAGCTCAGTGTCGGGGCGTTCAACTCCCCCGCCATGATGGAGAAAGCGGGCACCGCGGCCGAGGGGGTCATCTTCCCCATGCTCGAGTTCGACCCCGACGCGGAAGAAGAGCCGATCCACTCCTTCTCCCAGGCCTACCAGGCCAAGTTCGGCAAGAAGCCGGACATCTACGCCGCCCATGCCTACGACGCGCTGAAGATCCTGACCCACGCCATCGAGAAGGAAGGGCCCTATCCGGAGAAGGTCCAGCTGACCCTGCTCAACCTGCGTGACTACCCGGGTGTCTCAGGCCTCACTTCCTTCGACGAGAAGGGCGATGTGAGGAAGTTCATCAAGATGTTCGTGGTCCACGAAGGGCAGGAAATGCCTTACGAGGAGTTCGCAGCGTTGCAGGAAGCCGAGGACGCCGAATAGCGGCCACTGCCGGATGCTGATTTCAGATTACGGATTCCACTGAACGGACTCGGGGCCGCCTCTGGCGGCCCTCTTGCTATCAAGCCGGGTGCGGCCCCGGCGCGGCGCGGGGTTCCCCGGCGGGAGGACTTGCCTGGTGTTTGCCAACCTGCAGCGGCTGACGCGCCACCGGGTACTGATCCAGACCATGGTGGTGCGCGAGTTGAAGGCCCGTTACCGCGGTTCCTTCCTCGGCTACTTCTGGTCGCTGCTCAACCCGCTGCTGCTGCTGCTGGTCTACACCGTTGTCTTCACCTACATCATCAAGGCCAAGTTCGGCCAGGTGGACAATTACCCGCTGTTCCTCTTCTGCGGCATCCTCCCCTGGACCTGGTTCAGTTCCTCGCTGGTGGAGTCCTCCACGGTGATTATCTCCGGCGGCGGCCTGTTGAAAAAAATCCTCTTTCCCGCTGAAGTGCTGCCGGTGGTCACCGTGCTGGCCAACCTGGTGCACTTTCTCCTCGCCCTGCCGGTGCTGCTGGCCTGCATGCTGTTCTTTGGTGTCTATCCCGGCCTGCACACCCTCTGGTTTTTCCCGGTGGTCCTGATCCAGTTCTTTTTCACCATGGGGCTGGCCCTGCTCATCTCTTCGCTGAGTGTCCACTTCCGCGACCTGAAGGACATTCTGGCCAACCTGATCACCCTCTGGTTTTTCGCTTCCCCGGTGATTTACCCCTACTCCTTTGTTGCCGGCCTGCCGCCATTCCTCAGGATGGCGCTGGAGGTCAACCCCATGACCCACCTGATGATGGGCTACCAGGGGGCTTTCCTCTTTCCCGGCGAGATCAACCACCAGCGGCTGGCCGCCATGGCCCTGCTGGGCCTGGTGACCTTCGCCTTCGGCTACTGGGTTTTCGACCGGCTGCGTGACACGCTGGTGGAGGAGGTGTAGCCATGGACCCGGTGGTGCTGGAAAATGTCTCCAAGGCTTACCGCCGCTACGCCTACCGGCGCCGCTTCCAGTCGCTGAAGAGCGTGCTGCTGGGCCGTGACCGGGCCATCGGCGCTTCCAGCAGCCAGGTGATCCAGGCCCTGGACGGTGTCAGTTTCAGCGTCCCCGCCGGCGGCACGGTGGGCATCATCGGATCCAACGGTTCGGGGAAGAGCACCCTCCTGAAACTGATCGCCGGGATCAGCAAGCCCACCGGCGGCACGGTGACCACCCGCGGTCGGATCGCCGCGCTGATCGAACTGGGCGCCGGTTTTCACCCCGAGATCAGCGGGCGTGAGAATGTCTTCATCAACGGGATCATGCTCGGACTGAGCAAGCAGGAGATCAACCGGCGCTTTGAAGAGATCGTCAGTTTTGCCGGCCTGGAGGAGTTTATCGAGGCGCCAGTGAAGACCTACTCCTCGGGGATGTATATGCGCCTGGGCTTCTCGGTGGCCGTGCACGTGGACCCCGAGATCCTGCTCATCGACGAGATCCTCGCCGTGGGCGACGAGGCGTTTTCCCACAAGTGTGTCGATCGGATTCGCAACTTCCAGCGCCGGGGCAAGACCATCGTGCTGGTCACCCACTCCCTGGACATGGTGGAGGGGCTCTGCGACCGGGCGATCTGGATCGATGAGGGTGCGGTGCGCGACTCCGGCGACCCGCGCCGCGTGATCGACGCCTACCTGCTGGATGTGGCGGGCAAGGAGGATGCCGAGCTGGTGGAACGGGGCGGCCGGGTGGAGCAGGACGCACCGGCCGAAGAGCCGGAGGCGGCGGAAGAGGATGCCGGGGCCGGTGAGCCCACCGAGCCCGAGCGCCGCCGGTGGGGCACCCGGGAGATCGAGATCACGGCGGTGACCCTGCTCGACGGCGAGGGCAGCGAACGCTATGTCTACCAGCCGGGCCAGACGATGACCATCAGGGCCGACCTGGAGGTCACGCTGGACGGGGAGAAGGACATCGTTTTCGGCGTGGGGATATTCGATGCCGGCGGTGTCTGCTGTTACGGCACCAACACCGACATCGAGGGACTGCGCACGGGCGAGGTGCAACCGGGGCCGCATACGGTTTCTTTCGAAATTCCTTCCCTGGACCTGGTGGAGGGCACCTACTTCCTCGACCTCGCCGTGCACCGCAAGGACGGCTACGCCTTCGACTACCACCGGGGCCTCCACTCCTTCCGCATCCGCTCACGGCTCAAGGACGTGGGTATTGTCCGGCTGGCCCACAACTGGTCCTTCTCTGAAGGAATCGCGGTGACCACCGCCCACAGCGACGGGGAACCGGCGGGATCCGAGACCCCCGAGACCCGCGGGGACATCACCGAATACCTCGACCGCGCTCGGGCCGAAGGCCGCACAGTGGTCTTCACCAACGGCTGCTTCGACCTGCTGCACAGCGGCCACATCCGTGTTCTGCAGCGGGCCCGGGCCGAGGGGGACCTGCTGGTGGTGGGGCTGAACAGCGACGATTCCGTGCGGCGCCTCAAAGGCAGCAAGCGGCCCATCCTCCCCCAGGATGAACGGGCGGCCATTCTCTCCGCCCTGGAGTGCGTGGACCGGGTTCTCCCCTTCGAAGAGGACACGCCCCTGGAACTGATCCGGCGGGTCAGGCCCGATGTGCTGGTCAAGGGAGGGGACTGGACGCCGGAGCAGATCGTGGGCCGGAAGGATGTGGAAGCCGCCGGCGGCCGGGTGGTGGTGATCCCCCTGCTGGCGGGCCGGGCCACTACGGCGATTATCGAGACCATCCGCGAACGGTATTCCTGATCCAGCCTATGCCGGCTCCAGCGTGATCACACCAAGACTTTTCAGCAGCAGGATGCCGCGGGCCGCCTCGGCGGCGGAGGAGGGTGAGGAGAGGATCAACCCGGCCATGGTGTCGGACCCGTTCCGTGCCCGGTTCAGCAGGTCCAGTTCCCGCGTGGCCAGTTTGAACTGTTGCGCCAGCTCTTCCCACTGGGCGGAGACGCAGATCCGCTGACTGAAATCACCCACCAGTCTGGCCAGCGCATTGGGGTCTTCCAGATGGCCCAGCGCCTTCCGCAGCAGATCGGGCATGGACAGATCGAGGGTGATGACCCCCCAGGAGTCGGGGTCATGTTCTTCCGCGAAGACGAATTCCCCCTCCGACCAGTGGAAGCAGTCGCAGAAGATGCCCTCCACCTGGGCCGTCACCGCCCAGACCAGGTCCAGTGGTTCGATGAGGCCCTCCTTGACCAGGATTTTACCCAGCAGTTGTTCGCCCTGCTTTTCCCGGTTCTGCTGGATGGCGAGGGCCGCCACGATCTTCTCCTCGCTGATCCGGTTTCCCTGGAGGAGCACCTGTCCCAGCAGGTCGGTTTCATCGGTGGAAGTGGCGAAGGTCACCACACCGCTTCTGATATAGAGCGACTTTTTTCGCTCCCCCTGTTCCAGGGTGAGAATGCCGGTGAAGCGGCCGGCGAATATGTCGGCGATCAGTGTGGACGGCGGGACCGAATCGATGCTGCCCCGGTGGACCTTTTTGCTGGCCATGATTCCCTTCCCGTAAGAGCGAAGAACGGTCTCCTCAGGCCGCAAGGCCGCAGGCAGACCGGTAAGAGGAACGGCGGCCATGTTAATATGTGGGCCCGGGGGGTGTCAATTGAGCGGCCGCCGCCGGCCGGAATCGGCGGGGAGAAGGAGACACGGTCGATGAACGTGAAGGATCTGGAGGCGCTGCTCAGCGCCCTGCGTGACGGGAACGTGAGTGTGGACGAAGGCCTGGACCGGCTGAGGCAGTTGCCATTCGAGGACCTCGGTTTTGCCAAGCTCGACCACCACCGCCACCTGCGGCAGGGTTTCCCGGAGGTGATCTTCGGCGAAGGGAAAGAACCGGAACAGATCCTGGCCATCGCCGCCAAGCTGCGCGAGAGCGGCTGCCCGGTGCTGGTGACCCGGGCGAACCGCGAGAAATATGACCTGGTGGCCGGAACGTTCCCCGAGGCGAGATACAGTGCTGCGGCCCGGGCGGTGATCATCGAGGAACCGGGGTTTCACCGGGCGCCGGGCAACGTGCTGGTGCTCACCGCCGGCACCTCGGACATCCCGGTGGCTGAGGAAGCGTCGATCACCGCCGAGCTGATGGTGGAAAACGTGGAGCGGGCCCACGACGTGGGCGTGGCCGGCCTGCACCGGCTGCTGAGCCAGGAACGGCGGTTGGCCCGGGCCGACGTGATCATCGCCGTGGCCGGCATGGAAGGGGCGTTGCCCAGCGTGGTGGCCGGCCTGGTCAACGTGCCGGTGATCGGTGTGCCCACCTCCATCGGTTACGGCACCTCTTTCGGCGGTGTGGCCGCCCTGCTGGGCATGCTCAACTCCTGTGCCAGCGGGCTCACCGTGGTCAACATCGACAACGGGTTCGGTGCCGGGTACATGGCGGCGCAGATCTGCAGGTTGGTGGAGAAGCGGAGCCGCCATTCGGCCGAATAGGGACTATGCTGACCTCTCTTGTCATCGCGAGGAGCTCACGATCCCTGTCATTGCGAGGAGCCGAAGGCGAAAGCAGCAATCTCGTGACCGTGCCCAGCTTCAGCTTCGGTAGCGGGACAGGAACGTCAGTACCATCTCCTGTTTCAACGTCCCGGCCTTCGCGGTATCCATGGGGCCCTGAATGATGGACGGCCAGAAGAACGCCCCCCCCACCATGGACCAGAATACGTTTGCCGCAATCTCGAATTGATCCACATTGACCCTGCCGTCCTCCGCCGCTGCCCGCAACCAGGTGACCAGGTCATCCCCGCCCGACTCGGCTTTGGCAATTGTCTCCTCAGCCAGTTCGGGGTTGCTGATGAACACGCCAAGGGCGACTTTCATCAATCCCAACCAGGATGGATTTCTTGCCACCGCCAGCTTGGTCTCGGCAAAATCGGAGAGTTGATCTTCGAGGCTTCTCGCCGGGTCATAGGGAATTCTCTTCAACTTCACTATTTCGCCCATCATCCTGTCGATGACTGCCTGGAAGAGCAGATCCTTGCTGGCGAAGTGATTGTAGACCGTTCGCTTTGATGCGCCGGCGATCTCCGCGATGCGGTCCATGCTGGCGCTTTCGTAGCCCACGTCCCTGAACGCCTGTGCCGCAGCATCGAGGATCTCGTTCCGCTTCCTGCTGGTATCTCTCTTTATTGCCGTCATCCGGGACCTCTTTTGCTACACTGCACTGTGTAGTGCATTTTATTGTTGACATCCAATTTATTTGCACTATACTGTGTAGTGTAATTAACGAGGTGAACAAATGCAAGAGAAAAAACGGATATCCGATCGAAAGGGAAAGCGTTATGGGCTCCGCATTTTAATGCTGACCCTGCTGATTGTTGCGGGAGTGGGAGGTTTCTTTATGATTACGGATTGTTCGGCCGCCGGCTCGATCCGGAGTGCACAACTGGCAAGGGAGGAGATTTCTCCGCAGCTGATGAATGGACGGTTCGTCAACGACCTCGAAGCGGAAGAGCCGCCCTTTTTCAAGACCTTGGGGGAATGGATCAGGGGAGGCGACAACACGACACCCGAAGATACGGTGCCCATGGTCAAACTCTCCTCGTCCACCTTTGAGTCCGTTACCCGGAGTGGGCTTCGGGTGACCTGGCTGGGGCACTCAACGAGCCTGGTGGAGATCGACGGCACACGCCTGCTGCTGGATCCGGTCTGGTCCGAGAGAACCTCTCCCTTCAAGTTTCTTGGCCCCAAACGGTTCTTCCGGCCGCCTCTGTCTCTGGAGGAACTGCCTGATCTGGACGCCGTGCTGATCTCCCACGATCACTACGATCATCTGGATGAAGCCACAGTGATCCGTCTGGCGGGACAGGGGGCCAACTTCATCGTCCCCCTAGGGATCGGCGCCCGTCTCACCGGGTGGGGCATCCCCAACGAACAGATCGTGGAACTGGACTGGTGGGAGTCCACTCCGGTGGGGCCGCTCACGGTTACCGTGACACCGGCGCGCCATTTTTCCGGTCGTTCGGTGATGATGTCCGACCGGAACCTGACCCTCTGGGCCGGCTTTGCCATTCGAGGGCCACGGCACAATGTCTATTACTCGGGGGACAGCGGGATGTTCGACGGGTTCATGGAAATCGGTGAACGGCTGGGACCGTTTGATGTGGCGTTGATCGAGGTGGGAGCCTACAACCGGCTGTGGGCCGACTACCATCTTGGCCCGGAGCAGGCGTTGCAGGCGGCGAGACACGTTCGCGCCGAATTGCTCATTCCAGTGCACTGGGGCACCTTTGATCTGGCCATGCACGGCTGGACGGAGCCGGTGGAGAGATTGCTGGTCGCCGCCGCCGGGGACGATGTGTCACTGGCCATCCCCAAACCCGGACAGAGCGTGGAACCCTCCGATCGGTTCGCACTCGATCGCTGGTGGCCGGAACTCCCGTGGGAGTCCGCAGATGAACACCCGGTGATATCCTCTACAACTCGAACTGCGGCCGGTAGTCTTCCAGCACCGGGTACGAGGTGAGGTCCCGGTCGATGGCGGCGCTGAGGAAGGAGTTGACCCAGGCGAAGATGTCACGCCGCTTGATCAACTGGCGCATCCTCCTCATCCTGGCCTCCCGCTCCAGCTCGTCCATGCCGAATGCCCGGTGGATGGCGTCGGCCACCCCGTCCAGGTCGTAGGGATTTACCAGCAGGGAACCCTTATGCAGCTGGGCCGCCGCGCCGGCGAATTCGCTGAGGATCAGCACGCCTTTGGCATCGATATTGGCGGCGCAATACTCCTTGGCCACCAGGTTCATCCCGTCCTTCAGCGGCGTCACCAGGGCGATCTCGGCCGTGCGGTAGTAGGCCAGCAGTTCCTCCCGCCCGAGGTTGCGGCAGATGTAGTGGATCGGCACCCAGCCCGAGCGGGTGAACTGGCCGTTGATATCGCCCACCAGCCTCTCGATCTCCGATTTCAGTTCCTGGTATTTCGATATCTCGCTGCGGCTGGGCACCGCCACCTGTATCAGCACCACTTTTTCCTGCAGCTCGGGATAGCGGAGCAGGGCGTTGCGGAAGGCTTTCAGCCGCAGGGGGATGCCCTTGGTGTAATCCAGGCGGTCCACCCCGAGAATGATCTGCATGTTGGGCAGTTTCTGGTGAATGAACCAGGCGCCCTCGGCCACCGAGTCCGACGCCGCCTGCTGGGCGAATTCGTTGAAGTCGATGCTGATGGGGAAGGTGCCCACCCGGATCTCGCGCTCCCGTGCGTGAACGGTGACCACGTGGCCCTTGCCCCGCACCGCCACGCCCTTGATCAGGGACTTGACGCAATGGAGGAAGTTCCGCCGGTCCCGCATGGTCTGGAACCCCAGTATGTCGTATTCCAGCAGAGCGGCAAGGACCTCGAACCGCCAGGGGAGTTTGAGGAAGACGTCCAGGGGCGGGAAGGGAATGTGCAGAAAGAACCCCTTGCGGCGGCTGACGTTCCAGCCGGCCAGTACCCGTGCCACGTCCATCAGGTGGTAGTCATGAACCCAGATGAAGTCCTCCTCGCCGCTCTTGTCGGCGATCACCTGGGCGAATTTCCGGTTGACGTCGAGATAGGTGTTCCAGTAGGCGGAGTCGAAGATGCACAGCTGGAACAGATCGTGGAACAGCGGCCAGAGCGCCTCGTTGGAAAATCCGAGATAGAAGTTCTGCACCTCGTCCCGGGTGAGGCGCACCGGTGACATGGTGTATCCCGATTCGCTGGCGGCCTGGCCCAGCAGATGCTCCAGGTCGGCCTGGTCCTCCTCCACCGTTCCGGTCCAGCCGATCCAGCTGCCGCCGCGGTTGCGGAGTACCGGGGCCATGGCGGTGACCAGGCCCCCGGATCCCGGGCTGGCCTGCCAGGTTCCGCCCTCGCCGCGGGTCAATACCACCGGCAGCCGGTTGGAGACGATGATCAGGCGGCTGTTCGTGCCGTCGGCGGGTGTGTTCATCTGTTCTCCCCTTTGTGTCCCGTGGCGTCGAGCCAGCGCCGGAGAAAGCCGATCAGCTCCTCCGGCGGTTTGAGCCAGAGGTTGGCCGCGGTGGAGCGATACGCCCCGCGGACCATCACCGACAGCCCCCGCTGGCCCAGGGCCTGAAAGGCGTCCTCGTCGGTAAGGTCGTCACCGAGATAGGCGGCCGCGGCCCCCTGGCCCAGCTCCTCCAGCAGGCGACCCACCGCCTGGCCCTTGTCCACGCCGGGCACCCGCAGCTCCACACCGCCGTCGAAGCCCCGCAGCTCGAGGCCGCTGGTGGCGGCGATGCGGCGCCACGGTTCGGTCACCAGCTGCTCCGCGTGGCGGATGGCGTCTTCCGACAGGCCACGCCAGTGGAAAGCCCGGCCCAGCGGCTTGATCTCGAAGTGCTCGGGAAGGGGCGATTCCTCGATCACCACGTCCGCTTCCTGAAGCCCGACAATATATGCCTCCTGGAGGGCCAACAGCTGGTAGCCGCCGTCAGGCATCAACCGCTCTCCCCCGTGGGATCCCCAGATCTCCGGCGGGTGTTCCAGGCCCAGCAGCGGGACCAGGTCACCGGCGCTGCGGCCGGTGACCACCACCACCCGGGTGCGGCCCGAGGCGATGATCTCCCGGAGCAGTTCCCGCACCCCGGGATAGGGCTCGGCCCGGTCACGCTGGACCACGAAGGGCGACAGGGTCCCGTCGTAGTCGAGCATCAGCAGCGACTGCCCGGCACCGGCCACCGCGGCCCAGAAGCGGGCTGGGTCAAAGGTGCTGTCCAGAATTTCCATGGTCTGTCAGTTCAGTTCAATGCGGTCACCGGCGCTGTTGTTCAGCGCCGCCATCAGCGTCAGGTGTTCCCTGAGCAGCCGGGTGAGCAGGAAGTTCTCCCGCACGAATTCCCTGGCCTTGCGGCCCATTTCCAGCGTCCGGTCACGGTGGCGCAGCATGTAGCGGATCCGCAGGGCCGCGCCTTCGGGTGAGCTGACCAGGAACCCGGTGTGGTGGTTCACGATCTGCAGGCGGATGCCCCCGGTATTGCCCCCGATCACCGGCTTGCCCTTCCACATCGCCTCGGTCACCGTCAGGCCGAAGCCCTCGCGGATCGATTTCTGCAGCACGATGTCCGAGAGCCGCTGCAGGCCGTTGATCGTCCGGTGGGCATCGGGGGGGAGCATCAGCACGTGGGCGTCCCTGTCCCCCTCGCAGGCCTGGTTCACCTCGTCCAGCACCACCGCCCCCTCGGGGTCGTCGCTGGCCCCGCCGCCGGCCAGCACCAGCTGCAGGGTGGGGTAGAACTTCTTGGTCAGCCGGTAGGCCTGGACCACTCCCAGGGGATCCTTGAAGCGGTCGAAGCGGGAGACCTGGGTCATGATCGGCCGTTCGGGGTCGAGGCCGAAACGGGCGTAGAGCGGGGTCACCTCTCCGGCATCGAGATCGATGTTCTTGTCGGTGAGCGGGTCGATACTGGGCGGGATGAGATAGATCGGGTGGGGCAGGCGCTGGGCAAAGGCTGCCAGGGAGAAGATGCTGGCGTCATGTTCCTTGACCAGTTCCCGGAGGAAGCGCCAGACCGGCCGGTAGGGCGTGCTGGCGTCGATGTGGCAGCGCCAGATCCACTTGCCCTTCCGTTCCGGGCAGTAGTGGAGGAACGCCGCCGGCTGGGGGTCGTGGATGAAGACCATATCGGCCTCGGCCAGGGTGCCGCGCAGGCGTTCGCAGTTTTCCTCGTTGGTCTTCATGTAGTTTTGCAGCAGGCCCTCCTGCAGCATCACCCGGTTGCCCTGGAGCCCGTTGTGAAAGCTCTTGGTGCAGTCATAAAAATCCGGATTGCCGGTGATCACCTCCCAGGAGGAGTCGATCCCCAGATCCTGCTGCAGGGGCACCAGCTTGTGCAGGATCTCGGCCACGCCCCCGCCCTCGCGAGTGGAGTTGACGTGGACCACCTTCATGCCCCGCAGCGGGGCCACCAGCTGGCGGAGGTGTTCGATGACGTCCCTGCCGACGATGTCTGTGTAAGCTTCGAGCATGGTCCTCAGTGCCGGTCTCCGGTGAAATAGCCTTCAAAGAGCGAGGCCAGCCGGTGGCGCAGCTCCACCAGTGTTGAGAAGTAGGGGTCCACTTCGGCCAGCTGCTGCCGCAGGTCCTGGTAGCGGTCCCCGAACCCGCCGAGCCAGGCCCGGAAGTCGCCCATCGACTTGTCGGTGCGCCGGCGGGCGTCGATGAAGTGGTAGAAAATGCTGCTGCTGCTCATCTCCCGCACCACCTCGGCCAGTTCCCGCGGTTCGGTGAGCTCCCGCTGGGCGTCGAAGACCACGATCTGGGAGGTGATGAAGTTGAACTGCTGGTCCCGCCGGGTCCAGGCGATCACTTCGATCCCGTCCAGGTGCTCCTCGATCACGTCCACCAGCTCACGCCGTAAAGATTCCAGATCATCGAACTCGGTGGGATCGATGACCCCCAGCCGTTCGGCCAGCACGTCATCGTGCAGGGCAGCGTGGGCCCAGGAGGCGAAGTCGTTGGCATATTCCGGGTTTTCGAACCCCGGTTTCAAGAGCCCGCCCCAGAAAGCGTAGTAGATACACCCGGCATCGACCTCCAGCAGCAGGTTGCGCAGTTCCTTCAGGTTCTGCGCCTTCAGGCCGGTGGCCAGCGGGATCAGGGCGCAGTCCCTGATCCGGAAGGGGACATCGTCCCCGTTGGCTGGTTTCTGTTCCTTTTCCTCCATGGCCTGCTCAGTCCTCCGGTTGCTGATGTTGCTCAACCCTAACATATTTCAACGAATTGGGCCTCGGGATCAAGCGCTACCCCCTGTCCGGGCGATCTATCGGCCCTTGCCGGCCCGGCGGTCGGGATGAGCGGGGCAGGCCGAAACGCCCGGTGCCCCCGCACTTTCACTGCTCCTGAAGCAGATTGAGCCCGGTGTGTATAATGTTTTACAGAGGTTTTACAGAGGTTTTACAGAGTGTTTGCAAATTCCGAGCTTTCAGTCATGGCAGGTGATGGGCGCGACGTTCTGTGCCACATACAAGAAGGGTGTAATCGAAATGACGCAACATCTGGAACGAAACAAACAGAATGCGATTGCTTTCTATAAAACAGCATACCAGGGGGAACCACGCCAGGCTGTCGAACAGTATGTCGGAGCTGACTATATTCAACACAATCCTCTGGTTGGGGATGGGAAAGAGCCGTTCATCACCTACTTTGAACGGATGGCGAAGGAATACCCCGAGAAGAGTATTGGATTTGTCCGGGCGGTTGCAGAGGGCGATCTGGTGGCGCTTCATACTCACCAGGTGTGGCCTGGCGGTCTGGAGTACGTAACCATGGATTTTTTCAGATTTGATGAAAACGGCAAAATAGTGGAGCACTGGGATTCAATGCAGGAAATACCCGATACATCAGAAAATGGAAATACCATGTATTAGCAGTACACTGCCATCGCGGCCGTGGGCGGTTGGTCGCTGCAGGAAATCACCTGTAATTATCCTGATCGGGCAGTGATTTTCCCGCCGGCGGATGGTCTCCGGGTGGAGCGGGGTGGGCCGAAAAGCCCCAATATCGTGGCGGACCCGTAAAACCGTTGTTTTTTACGGATTTTTTCTTGACTCTCCGCGGACCGAAACCTATATTCATCCATTCAGATACAGGTCATGAGTTCCGGCCACAATCCCCCACCGACACCTGTGCCGTTGGGGATTTTCTCTGTGCCGGGACTGAAGAGCCGGGGGAACAACCGCCTGACCCCGTGTCCCCGGGGGTGTAGTGGCCGGTTTCAAGTCCCTCCCCCGGGCAATTTTCCCCCAGGTGGGCCAGAGGCCGTCGGTGACGGATCAATCCGGTGTGAAGCTATGGATAGGGTGATTAACCAGGAGGAAGTGGTCTCCCTCCTGGAACTGGACAAGGTCAGGCGAATCGTTGCCCGATTCTGCCAGACGCCGCTGGGAGCCGCCGCGGTGGAGGCCGCCCGGTTCCGTCGCGACCCGCAGTGGGTGGCTGGCGAGCAGGCGGTCACCTGGGAGATGCGGGACGCTCTGGCCGGCGGGTTCGAACTGGACCTCACCGGGGTGGAAGCCCTGGAGGAGGTGCTGCCCAAACTGCGGGTGGTCAACCGCCGGCTGGAACCGGCCGAATTCCTGATCCTGGTGCGCAATGCCGAGGCCGGCCGGCGGATCCACGAAGAGGTGGGCACCCTGGCCGGGCGCTGCCCGCGACTGGCCGCCGAATCGTCCCTGCTCCCTGACCTTTCCGATCTGGTCCGGGCGGTGCGCAAGGTGATCAACCGCAAGGGCGAACTGCTGGACAATGCTTCGCCCGAGCTGGCCCGGATCCGGCGCAGCCTCAAGTCGCTGCGCGGTGAGATCGTCAAGCGTCTGGAGCGGCTCACCAGGGAGAAGGACCTGTCCCACGTCCTGCAGGAGGATTACATCACCCTCCGCGACGACCGCTACGTGGTGCTGATCAAATCGGAGCACAAGAACGCCGTTCCCGGCATTGTCCACGGCCGCTCCGCCACCGAAGCCACCTTTTTCATCGAGCCGTTCCAGACGGTGGAGGTGAACAACAAGCTGATCATGGCCCGCGAAGAGGAGCGCCAGGAAACGGCCCGGATCCTCCTCGCCCTGACCCACCAGGTCCGCGAGCGCCGTGACGAGCTGGCCCAGCTGGTGGAGGGGCTCTCCCGCTTCGACTTCCTCGCCGGCAAGGCGCGGTTCGCCGAGGCCGCCCGCGCGGCCCGCCCGCGCATCGCCGCGTCCGGAGAGGACTTCAAGCTGGTGGGTGCCCGGCACCCGTTGCTGGACGAGAAACTGGCCCTGCAGCGGAGCGAAGCTGGCTTTCCCTCCGGGCCCGAAGGGTCGTCCCCGGTGGACCAGGTGGTTCCGCTGGACATGGTGCTGGAGCAGGGCGCCCGCTCCATGGTGATCACCGGGCCCAACGCCGGCGGCAAGACCGTGGCGCTGAAAACGGCGGGGCTGGCGGTGCTGATGCTGCAGAGCGGTCTGCCGCCGGTGGTGGGGGAGGGGTCCGCCCTGCCCGTGTTCCAGGCGGTGGCCGCCCACATCGGCGACCGCCAGGACATCATCGCCAATCTCAGCACGTTCACCGGCCGGCTGACCAGCATCAAGCAGATCATCACCGACATGCAGTCCCCGTCACTGGTCCTGCTGGACGAGATCGGATCGGGCACCGACCCGGCCGAAGGGGCGGCACTGGCCATGGCCATCCTCGACCATTTCCACTCCTGCGGCGCCTGGACCCTGGCCACCACCCACCACCAGGCGCTGAAATCGTACGCGTTTGCCACCGAGGGGGTGCTCAACGGCTCCATGTCCTTTGACGAGGAGACCCTGGCCCCCTCCTTCCAGCTGATCCCCGGCGTGCCGGGCAGTTCCAATGCCTTCCGTGTGGCCGAGACCGTGGGGTTCCCCGGGGAGATCATCGATCAGGCCCGGGCCTACCTCGGTGACCAGGACCGGCGGGTGGAGCAGATGGTGGCCCGGCTGGAGGAGACCCTGGCCCGCGCCCGGCGCGAGGAGGAAGAGGTCAAGGAAGAACGGGACCGCCTGCAGCGTCTGGTGCAGGAGAAGGAGCGGGAGAAGGAGGAGTTCATCCAGCGGGAGAACCAGTTCCTGGCCACCCGCATGGAAGAGGCGGAAAAGGTGCTGGCCCGCTTCAGCAGCAAGGTGGAGCAACTGGTGGCCGGGCTCAAGGACCGGGCGGTGGCGGAGAAGGTGCGCGTCGCGGCGAACCGGGAGCGGAAACGGCTGGCTTCCACCGTGAGCGAGACCCGCGGGGCCCTCACCCCCACCCGGGGCGAGGAGGCCCAGCCGGTCCGGCCCCTGGAGCCGGGGGAGCGGGTCAAGCTGCGCAACACCTCGCTCAAGGGTACGGTGGTCAGCGACCACCCGGACCGTGGCGAGACCGTGCTCACCGTGGAAGGGAAGCGGATGACCATGTTCCGCGAGAATCTCATCGTGGGCGGCGAGCCGGTGGTTCCGGAGCCGGAGCCGGTTGCCGGCAGTTTCACCATCGGCGATACGGCCCAGATCGTGCTGGAGGGGAAAAATGACATGCTCTCCGGCAACGAGCTGAAGGTGATCGGGCAGCGGGTGGAGGAAGCCCTGCCCCTGGTGGACAAGTTCCTCGATGATGCCACGCTTTCCGGGTTGGGCACGGTGCGGGTGATCCACGGGCACGGCACCGGTGCGTTGCGCCGGGCAGTGGCCGACCTGCTGGATGGACACCCCCATGTGGCCGGGTTCCGGCCGGCGGCCCAGCAGGAAGGTGGCACCGGTGTCACCGTCGTGCAATTGAAGGAGTAGAGACACGGTGAGCGATCTCGACGACAGGGCGGTTGTGGAGCAGGTGCGCGGAGCGACGAATATCGTCTCCCTGGTGGGGCAGTATGTCCAGCTGCGCAAGGCCGGGACCAAGATGATGGGTCTCTGCCCCTTCCACGGCGAAAAGGCCCCCTCCTTCTCGGTCAGCGAAGACCGGCAGATGTTCTACTGTTTCGGCTGCAACCGCGGCGGGGACGTGTTCAAGTTCCTGATGATGATTGAAAACCTCGAGTTTCCCGAAGCGCTGAACCAGCTGGCGGAAAAGGCGGGGATCGAGCTGCCGCGGCGGTCGGGCGGGCGGCCCGGGGCCAGTGTCAGCGACCGGGAGCGGGCACGGAAGATCCACCGCCTGGCCCAGGACTTTTTCCGCCGCTGCCTGGTGGAGACCGGCGAGGGGCGGCAGGTGGCCCAGTATCTGAAAAAAAGAGCTCTGGACGGGGAGGCGGCGGAGATCTTCGGCCTGGGCTATGCCCCGGGGGGCTGGGACGGGCTGGTCCAGGAGGCCAGCCGCTCCTCCATCCCCTCCAGCGAGTTGGAGAAGTGCGGCCTGGCCGTCTCCCGGAAGAGCGAGCAGGGCCACTACGACCGGTTCCGCAACCGGATCACCATCCCTATCCGCGACCCCCAGGGCAACATCATCGCTTTTGGCGGACGGGTCAACGGCGAGCCGGGGCCGCGGGATCCCAAGTTCCTCAATTCCCCCGAGACGCTGATCTACCGCAAGGGGGAGCAGCTCTACGGCCTCGATCTGGCCGGCAAGGCGATCCGCGAGCAGGGGGCGGCGGTGGTGGTGGAGGGTTACTTCGACGTGATCCAGGTCTCCCGGGCCGGGGTGACCAACGTGGTGGCCCCCCTGGGCACCGCCCTCACCGAGGGCCAGGCCCGGCTCCTCTCGCGCTATGCCCGGCGGGTGCTGATCAGCTTCGACCCCGACCAGGCCGGGGACGAGGCGTCACAGCGGAGCATCCACATCTTTCTCAAGGAGGGCTTCGAGGTCCAGGTGGTGGACCTCCCCCGGGGGGAGGACCCGGACGATTACATCCGGGCCCACGGCGCCGAGGCCTTCGCCGAGCTGCTGGAGCGGGCGCTGCCCTTCTTCGAGCACCAGCTCAACCGCAGCCTGGAGCGGCACGACCTGGACCGCCCGGGGGGAAAGCTGGCGGTGATCGAGGACGTGCTGCCCTTTCTCCTCTCGGTGCCGGAAAAGATCAAACAGCGGGAGTATCTGCCGCTGATCGCCCAGCGGGCGCGGGTGGAAGAGGGGCTGGTGCTGGAGAAACTGCTGCAGATGGCCCAGGGCCTGCACCGCCGTCCAGCGGCGCCCGGACCGCAGGCCACCACCGCCCTGCAGCCCGGTATCGCCGAAAGGCGCCTGCTGGCGCTGATGATCAGCTACCCCATGGTCCGCGTCCGGGCGTTGAAAATGCTCAAGGGGCACGACCTGGGGATACTGGTCTGCGGGCAGATCATCAGCCGGATGGCCGAGCTCACGGGCAGCGGAGAGGAGGTGGTGGTGCCCCGGGTTCACGAGATGTTGCCGGAATCCGGCGGGCAGCGCGAACTGCTGGCGGCCATCGCCCAGGAACCGGTGGAGGCCAACGGGAACGGGAATGCCGTCTTCGACCCCCACGAGGAGGCGGAGAGCTGTCTCGGGGCGGTGCTCACATCGCTTCTCCAGGAACGGCTGAAAATGGTCCAGCGGCGGCTCAAGGACCCAGAAACCGTTGCCAGCCAGGACCGGCAGCGGGAACTGCTGGAGGAGAAAATGACCCTTCTCCGGGAGATTGCGTTATACCGCTAGAGCGGATCGAAGAATTCGTTCGTTGAACAGACCGGAATTGTGATATTATAAACGTTTAGATAGTCTTCTGCTAGTGTTGGGGTACCCTGCGGTAGGGGGGGGTGATCCTGGCTGTTTCGCCCGGGTTGGTGGATTCGGCGCACTGGCGGCATACGACGGAAGGACAGGGTTCGATCAGTGGCCAAAGAAAAAACCACAGTGAGAATCGAGGACAAGTTCGACGAGGTCAAGCAGCTCATCGCCATCGGCCGGGACAAGGGCTACCTGCTCTACGACGAGGTGAACGACCTGCTGCCCAAGGAGATCAACTCCTCCGAAGAGCTGGACGACATCTTTGTCATGTTCGGCAACCTCGGCATCGAGCTCGTCGACTCCGCGGACAAGTACAAGGGCGATGAGGCCGCGGAGGAGAAGGCCAAGGCCGCCAAGAGCAAGACCGAAACCGAGCTGGCGCCGGGGACGCTGGACAAGGCCAATGACCCGGTGCGGATGTATCTCCGCGAAATGGGCACGGTGCCGCTGCTGACCCGCGAGGGCGAGGTGGAGATCGCCAAGCGCATCGAGCGCAGCCATCTCAAGGCGCACAAGGCGCTGTGCCGCACACCGTATATCGTCGAGACGCTGATCCGGGTGGCCGACCGGCTTCGCAACAACGAGATCGACTTCCGTTCGGTGGTCATTGTGGGCGACGAGGATCCCGAGGAGGGACGGCTGGTCAAGGCCCGCGAACGCTGCCTGACCGTGCTCCTGGACATCGAGACCCTGCGCCACCAGGTGGAAGTGCTGCGCAAGAAGCTTGACGCGAAACGGATCAGCAAGAAGCGGGAGAAGAAGCTGACCTACGAGCTGGACCGGACCTACGTGCTGATCTCGCGGGCGGTTCGTATCCTCGATTTCACCACGGGGTTCCACGCCCAGGTGGTGGAACGGCTCAAGCTGGGCGGCGAGCGGGTTTCGTTCCTGCTCCGCCGCCGGGACAAGCTGGCGTCCAAGGTCAAGTCGGCCAAGGGCAAGGAGGTCAAGGCCAAGCAGCGGAAGCGGCTCAAGGAAGTGCGGGGCGAGATCACCCAGATCGAGGTGGAGCTCCTGCTGACCCCGACGCAGCTGCGGGCCACCATGGAGATCATTCTCGACGGCGAGTACGAGGCGGAGAAAGCCAAGCGCGAACTGGTGGAGGCGAACCTCAGGCTGGTGGTCTCCATCGCCAAGAAATACACCAACCGCGGCCTGCAGTTCCTCGACCTGATCCAGGAGGGGAATATCGGGCTGATGAAGGCGGTGGACAAGTTCGAGTATCGCCGGGGCTACAAGTTCTCCACCTACGCCACCTGGTGGATACGCCAGGCGATCACCCGGGCCATCGCCGACCAGGCACGGACCATCCGCATCCCGGTGCACATGATCGAGACGATCAACAAGTTGATCCGCACCTCGCGGATCCTGGTGCAGGAGATGGGGCGTGAGCCCACGTCGGAAGAGATCGCCTCCCGAATGGACATCGCCGTGGGCAAGGTGCGCAAGGTGCTCAAGATCGCCCAGGAGCCGATCTCTCTGGAAACACCCATCGGCGAGGAGGAAGACAGCCATCTCGGCGATTTCATCGAGGACCGCGGGGTGGTCAGCCCGGCGGATACCATCGTGCACATCAATCTGCGGGAACAGACGCAGAAAGTATTGAAAACACTCACCCCGCGTGAAGAGAAGGTGCTCAAGATGCGATTCGGGGTGGGGGTGGATTCCGAGCATACGCTGGAAGAGGTGGGACAGAGTTTCGCCGTGACCCGGGAGCGAATACGACAGATCGAGTCGAAGGCGCTGCGCAAGCTGCGCCATCCCTCCCGGAGTCGGAAGCTCAAGGCCTTCCTGGAAGGCGGTCGCTACTGAGGTTCCGGCGTCAGCACTCGTCATTCGAGTGGGCCCATAGCTCAGTTGGCAGAGCCGCCGGCTCATAACCGGCTGGTCCCTGGTTCGATCCCAGGTGGGCCCACCACAACTGAATGAGGCCATGAAATACCGGTGTCAACTTGCCGTTTGCAGGGCGGGCCGGTTCGCGGCATCACCCGCGGACTTCCCCCTCGCGGCGGCGTTGTGCCGGCCCGGGGATCCTTCAGGGTGCCGTCAGCACGGCACCCTTTTTCATGTACGGCTGAGCGGGAGGGCCGGGGCCCTGACCAGCTCGCCAGGGGCATCGAGGTAATCTTGGAAGAGCAACTGAAGCAACTGATGGAACTGCAGCGCCTCTCCCAGATCATCGTGCAGATGGAGGGAGAGATGGGAACCATCCCCGGACGGATCGAACAGACCGGGGAGAAGCTCAGAATGTCCGACGAAAAGACCGCCGAGCTGGAACGCCAGATGGAAGAGGCCGCCAAGGAGGCCAGGAGTCTGGGCGGGCAGATGGAGGACAGCCAGGGGAAGATCACCGAGTTCAAGAGCAAACTGAACAGCAAGGATATCAAGACCAACGAACAGTACCGTGCCATGCAGCGGCAGATCGAGCTGGCCGAGGAAACCTCGTACCAGATCCTCGAGAACCAGTACGAGGCGGAAGAACTGGCCAAGAGAATTGCCAGCGAGCTGCAGCACCACAAGACGGACCACGAGCTGGTGCGCAAGCAGTGTGAAGAGGAGGCGGCCGTTCTCGAAGCCAAAAAGCAGAAGATGACCGCCGAGCGGGACGAGCTGGCCGGCAGGATCGAATCCCTGGGTGCTGCCATCGATCCGGCGATCCTCTCCGTTTTCAAGCGGGTGGCCGCCGTCCGCGGGGGCGTGGGGGTGGCCCGGGTGGTGGGTGAGACCTGTATGGCCTGCCATGTCCGCCTGCGGCCCCAGCTGGTCTGCGAGGTGAAGCTGCTGACCGAGATCATGTACTGCGAAAACTGCAAGCGAATCCTCTTCTGGTCCGGAAATCAGTCCTCGCCACCAGCCTCGGCGGCGGAGGCGACCCCCTGATCATGGCCTCCCTGCTGAACAATGTTGAGGCGGTGAGAGAGCGTATCGCGCAGGCGGCACGGCACGCCGGCCGCGACCCCGGCGAGATCGAACTGCTTGCCGTGAGCAAGACCGTACCGCTCGAGGACGTGATCGAGGGATACCGGGCAGGTCTGCGACTTTTCGGTGAGAACTGGATCCAGGAAGGCACGGCCAAGATCGACCAGGCGGAAGATCTTGGGGAGGCCCGGTGGCATTTCATCGGCCACTTGCAGCGGAACAAGGCCCGTGACGCGGCCCGGTGCTTCCAGGTGATTCACACCGTGGACAGCGAGGACCTCGCGGTCCGTCTGGATCGCTGGGCCGGTCGGTTCGGCAAGACCCTTGATATCCTGCTCCAGGTGCACCAGGGAGGGGAGGAGACCAAGCACGGTGTCCTCGAGGGCGACCTTCCCCCGTTGGTGGCGGCGGTGCGAACGCTGCCCAACCTCCGGCTCTGCGGGCTGATGACCTTTCCACCCTTCGGGGCCGACCCGGAGGACGTGCGGCCCTGGTTTCGGCGGCTCCGGGAACTGCGCCACGAGCTGGCCGCCGGGGAAGCGGCGGGCCTCGATCACTTTCGGCACCTCTCCATGGGGATGAGCCACGATCTGGAAGTCGCAGTGGAGGAGGGGGCCACCATTCTCCGGGTGGGGACCGCGCTGTTCGGGCCGCGGCGACCCGGGGCATGAGAGGGACGACCAATGGCTGACAAGACGGAGCAGAGTGGCGTGATCATCCCGTCCCACCGTGAGGGGCACCAGGATACCGGCACACTCCAGGAGGCGATCCGGGCCGAGATCAAGCTCAAACAGGCCGCCGGGGAGCACCTCGACGTCGATCTGGTCAGTGAAGTGGAAATGGAACTGCGGGATCTGGCGGTGCGCAGCGGCCTGGATCCCGAGCTTGCCGAACAGTTGCTGTCCGAGGACGGCGACTGGAACGTCGATCCCGACTTCCGGATTTCCTCCCACCGCAACGGGGCCGGTTTTCTGATCGTCTGGTGCAAGAGGCTGGTCCGACCCTTTGTCCGGCTCTACACTGATTTTCTTGTCCACCGGCAGGCTCAGCTCAACCTCTACCTTTTTCGCGCCGTCCGTGTGCTGGTCCGCGACCTGGCCCTCCAGCGCCGTGACCAGCTGGACCAGCGTCACAAGTCGGCTGCGCTGGAGCGGGAGATCCACCGTCTGCGCGAGCGGTTGCGGCAGGAGGGCGTCCCTCCGGCAGACGAGGGAGCGTAACCGTACCTGCGGGGATTCAGATGCGACTGGCATTCGTGGTTCAGCGATACGGGAATGAGATCAACGGCGGCGCCGAACTGCACTGCCGCTGGATCGCCGAGCGGCTCTCCGCCAACCACCAGGTGGAGGTTTTCACCACCTGTGCCTACGAATACCTGCTGTGGAAGAATCACTACCCCGAAGGAACCGAGGACGTCAACGGGATTCCGGTCCACCGTTTCGCGGTGGAGCGCCAGCGGGACCTGGACAGCTTTTCCGAGATCTCCCACCGGGTCTTTCACCAGCAGCACAGCGAAGAGGATGAACTGCGCTGGGTGGAGGAAAACGGGCCGTATTCACCGGCCCTGGTGGAGGCCATCCGCAGCGAGGAGGGCCGCTTCGACTTCGTCATTTTCTTCTGTTACCGCTACTACACCAGCTTCCACGGAGTGCAGGCACTGGGCCGCAAGGCGATCCTGGTGCCCACCGCCGAGGAGGACGAAGCCGTCTTTCTCGGCGTATTTGCCCGGATGTTCGGCCTCCCCCGGGCCATCGTGCACAACTCGGTGGAGGAACAGGACCTGGTCCGCCGGGTCACCGGCGGACAGGCTGCCCCCGGCGAGGTGGTGGGGGTGGGGGTGGAGATCCCCGAAGACGTGGGATCCACCGAAGACTTCCGCCGCCGGCACGGCCTGGACGGGCCGTTTCTCCTGTACATCGGCCGGATCGACTGGAACAAGGGCTGTGACCAGCTCTTCGAATACTTCATCAGCCACAGCCGGATCCGCCATCTCTTTACCCGGCTGGTGCTCATCGGTACGCCCGTGCTGCAGATCCCCGAGCACCCGGACATCATCCATCTCGGCGGGGTGGATGACCGGGAAAAATACCAGGCGCTGGACGCCTGCTCCATGCTGGTGGTTCCTTCACGCTACGAGAGCCTCTGCATGGTGGTGCTGGAGGCCTGGGGGCGCAACCGGCCGGTGCTGGTCAACGGCCGCTGCCCGGTACTGGAAGGCCAGGTGCGGCGCGCCGATGGCGGTCTGAGTTACCGCAGCTTCGAGGAGTTCTCCCACTCCCTGAACCTGCTGCTGGAGCAGCCCGGGCTGGGCCGGTCTCTGGGCCGTCAGGGCAATGCCTACTACCTGGCCAATTACACCTGGGACCGGGTAATGGGGCAGTATGAACAGCTGCTTCGGGATCTCTCCTGAGACCTCTTCTGCTGAATAAAAAAACGGCTGCGCGCCGGTGGGGCACACAGCCGTTTAGAGATTTCAATCCTTCTATCTATTCCACGCCGGCCACGAGGGCGAAGTCCAGCTGTGCGGTCTCGTCCTCGACGATCGTCACGGAACCTTCGCCATACTCATAGTACCAGGACATGGCATAGCCGATGTAGGCGCCGGTGGCCACCTGATCCATCAGGTAGTAGCCGTTTTCATCGGTGATGGCCCAGTTGTGGCTGCCGCCCCAGCCGCCGCCCCAGCCACCGCCGCCGCCGCCGTGGTGCAGTGTGCCTTCGCCCATGCGCAGCATCACCCAGGCGCCCTCGATGGGATCGCCGGTGTCGGCGTCGGTGACATAGCCTTCCAGCGCGCCGTAGGTCATGGGCGTGAGAGCGAAGTCAGCAACAGCTGTTTCGCCTTCCATCACAAAGAGGCCCACCGGGTCAGCAGCGTTGTAGCCGCACATCGACGCGCGGACTTCGTAGTAGTCCACGATCACGTTGTCGATGGAGTAGGTGCCGTCATCGCCGGTCATGGCAAAATAGTGCTGGCCGCAGCCGCCGCCCCAGTGGCGGGTTCCTGCGCCGAAGACAAGGTTCTTGATCTTGGCCGGTTCGGCCACGGACACGCGGACAAAGGCGCCGGCCAGGGGCAGGGCGGTATCAGCGTCGGTCACCGCGCCGGAGAGCGCACCGAATACCAGTCCTTCGAGTGCGAAGTCGGCGGTGGCCATCTCTCCGTCGACCACTTCGATCTCGGTGTCGGCCGAATAGTAGCCGTCGCCCCGGGCCGTCACTTCATACAGCCCCGCATCCATCTCATCGATCAGGTAGGTGCCGTCCTCGCCGGTGATGGCCATCCAGTGGTGCCACCAGCCGCCACCGTGACCGCCGCCGGGGCCGCCATGGCCGTGGCCATCGATCTCTTCGTCCACGGGCATCGCTTTGACCATCACACCTTCCAGGGGCAGGCCGGTATCCGCGTCAGTGACCGTGCCGGCGATGCTGCCGGTCTGGGCCGAAGCGTTGACCGTGGCAAAGCAGAAAATCATGATTGCGCACAAGATGCTGAAAAGGGTGGATTTCTTCATTTGTTGGTTTGCCTCCACAATTGAATTTATTGGGGATTCCGGGAACGGGCCGCCAGCCGGCCCAAGGAACTTCGGATCGGGTTGAACTTCTCCTTTCCGCAGTGGTCTGCTCAAGTCCCCAGTGGTTTCGGTACTGTTGATTCCTGGTCAGTATGTCGGTCGTATCCGCGGCGCACTTGAGGACCTGGAGAGGATGGGACACCATCACCGGTCCGGCCTGATGCGCGTGGCAGAAGAACACTTCCTACTAGTGCTAGACAAGGTTCCCCTGGTCAGGGTTTAAAAAGTAATAAACATCCAGTTGATTGAATCGATGAATTCACTATGAACCTTCAGGAAAATCAAGGCTTTGTTGTTCCCACTATACATCGGAGTGGTCCTATTGGCAAATAGAGGATGGACAGGCCCTTTCCTGCGGCGATCCGTTGCCTCGGTCCGGAGCGGGAGGGGGAATGGTGCGCTGACCGGTATGCCGCAGGCTACTACGCTGAATCGCCGGGGACGACCCCGACAAACCGTCCACCGGGCGCACAGGGCGGTTCCGTGGGGTTCCGGCTGGTCAGGAAGCCCGACTGACCTGCCGGAACCATTCTGTTGTACCCGCTTGACGCTGACCGGTCCCGGACTGTCTCAGGCGCGTTTCAGCACCGGCAGACCGTTCTTGGTCTCCGAAACCATGTATCCCGCCGGGACTGCCGACAGGGCGCCTTCCTTTTCTTCCTTGGCAAAGAAGTAGATGGTCTGCTCCTTGCCGCCCTTCAACTGGACCGCCTTGGAGTGGAGGATGTAGGTGTTGCCCTTGGAATTGGTGTGCGCGTAGGCCATGGCTCCCTCCTTTGTGGCCGGTGGGCCGGGGCGAAATGCACCGGTTCCGCCGGAGTGGTGCGAACCGGTACGCAAACCGGTCCGCAGCCTCGGACAAAAGCACAACTTCATCGAAATGTGAGGGTTTTTCTTATAGTTGCCGAGTATCCTAGCAGGAATGTGAAGAATATCAAGCGTTTTTTCCACAGGCACGGTGAGGGTGAGGCCGTCCGGGTCAGCGGCGGTGCCGTATGATCCTGTCCCGCAGCAGCTCTTCTGCCGGCCGGCCCGGCCTGGTCTCGGCGGGATAGCCGGCTCCGATGACGGCCTGCACCTCGAGGTGCGGGGGGATCTTGAGCAGGCCGCGGATAAAATCACCGGCAGAGGTGATTTTATCGTGTTTCCGGGCACGGATCTGGACCCAGCAGCTGCCCAGCCCCAGGGAGTGGGCAGTCAGCTGGACCAGGATGGCGGCGATGGAGCAGTCCTCGACCCAGATATCGGAGAGGCTGCTGTCCCCACAGACCACGATGGCCAGCGCCGCCCCGGCCAGGAAACTCGAGCCGTGCGGCTTGGCCCGGGCCAGCTCACCCAGGGTCTCCCGGTCCTCCACAAAGATAAATTCCCAGGGCCGGTGGTGGTGTGAAGAGGGGGCGCGCAGCAGGGCCTCTTCCAGCAGGGCCTGTTTGGACTGTTCCACAGGCCGGTCGGCGTAGCGGCGGATGCTCCTTCTGCTGCGCAGCAGGTCGATCATCGGTTTTCGCATCCGTGCTCGCCGACCGGTGCCGCCGGTCAGAGCGTCAGGGTCCCCATGCAGTTCAGGTCCTCGAAAGCCCTGGTCAGCCGCTCCTTGAAGGAGAGTTCACCCTGTCGCAGCCAGGCCCGCGGGTCATACTGCTTCTTGTTCGGCTTGTCGTCGCCTTCGGGATTGCCGATCTGGCCCTGGAGGTAGTCCTTCTTCTCGCGGTAGTAGTTGTGCACCCCGTCCCAGAAGGCCCACTGCATGTCGGTGTCGAGGTTCATCTTGACCGCGCCGTAGGAGATCGCCTCGCGGATCTCTTCGGTGCTCGAGCCCGAGCCGCCGTGGAAGACGAAGCTCACCGGCTTGTCGCCGGTTCCGAACTTCTCCTGGATGTGCTTCTGGGTATTGTCGAGGATCACCGGCCGCAGCTGGACGTTGCCCGGCTTGTAGACCCCGTGGACATTGCCGAAGGCGGCGGCCACGGTGAAGCTGTCGCTGATGGCGCTCAGTTCCTCGTAGGCATAGGCCACCTCCTCGGGCTGGGTGTAGAGACGGGCGCTGTCCACGTCGGTGTTGTCCACCCCGTCCTCCTCACCGCCGGTGACCCCCAGCTCGATCTCCAGGGTCATGCCCAGCTTGCTCATCCGTTCCAGGTAGGGCTTGCAGGTCTCGATGTTGTCCTCGATGGGCTCGGCGGAGAGGTCGATCATGTGCGAACTGTAGAGGGGCAGGCCGTGGGCCTTGTGAAAATCCTCACCGGCGTCCAGCAGGGCGTCGATCCAGGGCAGCAGCTTTCTGGCTGCGTGGTCGGTGTGCACGATCACCGGGATGCCGTAGGCCGCGGACACCTGGTGGATGTGGATGGCGCCGGAGATGGCTCCGGCCACGGCCGCGGTGTGCCCTTCGCCGGGCATTCCCTTGCCGGCGAAGAAGGCCGCACCGGAGTGGGAGAACTGGATAATCACCGGCGAGTCCACCGTGGTGGCGGTTTCCAGGACAGCGTTCACCGAATTGGTGCCGACCACGTTTACCGCCGGAAGCGCGAACTGCTTTTCCTTGGCCGCGGAGAAGATCTGCTGCACACCCTTCCCGGTGACCACGCCGGGGGCGATCTGTTCCTTGAGCTTCGACACGGGACTCTCTCCTTTTTTCCTGGCCGGTCCTCGGGGAGGCGCCCGGCAGCTGGTTTGACCTGCGATCAGCAGGACGTGCCGGTTACCGTCCCGGCCCGTCCGCGGATTTCCATTCTATCGCAATTCCGTCCGAGTGAAAGGGGCTTTCGAGATCACTCCACGTGGCCCTCGAGCACCCTGATCACTTCCCATTCGTTCGATGCCTCCATCAGGGCCTGGTGGGCGGTGGGGTAGCGGAAGATCTGGGCGATTTCGCGGTAGATCTTGAGGTAGGCCGCTTCAGGTCCAGCTGTTTGTTGCTCTCCCGGCTCGCCGGGAGCCGGGCAGGGTGGGCCACGAGTGACGTCAGCAGACCGGTCACCGGTGCAAGCGTACACAGAAATTGTCAACGCGGGAGCTGACAGCGTGGGACGGGGCCGAAGGGATGGAACTGCCCGTGTCCGGCTAGTAGATGTCGCGGACCGTCTTCTCCTCGAAGCGCCAGTCGTAGGTGAAGAAGATCGTGTCCACCACCACGGTGTAGTCGGCTTTCACGGTCATCCGGCCCGGCTCCCGTTTCAAGGTGAGCTCTTCTGCGGTGACGGGCAGATCATTCTCCCTGGCGAAGCGGATCAGGTTGTCTTTGATGATTTTGTCGGAGCGGTGGGCGGCGAAACTGGCCTCTTCGTGCATCGCATCCTTGAAGGAGAAGGCATTGATCCGCACCGGGACGAACATGATGCCGAAATATACGAGGGCCAGCACGATCAGGATGAATAGAATGTTCCCCAGGGAACCTTTCCCCTGCTCGCTGGTAAAGGTGCTCATCGGTTATCCTCCTATCCTTGCGCCGTTTCCCGACGCAGGTGTGACCGCGCACAGAAGTTTCGTATACTCACTGTTTCGGTCATTCGGCCGGCCACCTGAAGCAGGGAAAAGAGTTTTCATGCGTTGACACGGGTGGCTGGATACAGTATTTTGCCCGCCATGGATATCGATGCTGGACAAAATCTGCATTATCTCGACAATGCAGCAACCACGTTCCCGAAGCCGACGGAAGTGCTCAACTTCATGATCGACTTCTGTTCGCGGGCCTGTGTCAACCCGGGCCGGTCCACTTTTGACCTGGCCCTGGAAGCCGAAACGGTCCTCCTCAGCGCGCGCCAGAAGCTCAGCGAGCTCTTCAACGGCGACGATCCAAACCGGCTGGTCTTTGGCTACAATGCCACCGACGCCCTCAATCTGGTGATTTTCGGCATCATGCGCAAGGGCGGCCACGTGGTTTCCACCCGTCTGGAGCACAACTCGGTGCTGCGGCCCATCGCCCATTGCGAGGACGATTTCGGCGTTGAATCGACTTTTATCTCCTTTGACGGCAACGGGTACATCGATCCCGAGGACATCCGCAAGGCCATCCGGCCCGATACCAAGCTGGTGGTGGTCAACCATGGTTCAAACGTGATCGGCACCGTGCAGCCGGTGGCCGAGGTGGGCGCCATCTGCCGCGAGGCCGGCGTCACCTTCTGCGTCGACGCCGCCCAGACCGCCGGGATGTTCCCCATCGACATGAAGGCGATGAACATCGACATCGTGGCCTTCACCGGGCACAAGTCGCTGCTGGGCCCCACCGGCATCGGCGGGCTCTGCGTGGGCAAGGATGTGGAGATTCCCCACTCTCGCGCCGGCGGCACCGGGGTGGCTTCGGCCGTGCGCCGGCACCTCGACATGTATCCTTTCCGCATGGAATACGGCACGCCGAACATGGTGGGTGTGGCCGGGGTGCTGGAAGGGGTGAACTACATCGAACGCGCCGGCGGCGTGGAGAAGGTCCGCCAGCACGAAATGGAGTTGGCCCGTCCGCTCTGGGAGTGCCTGCGCGAGACCGAGGGCATCACCCTCTACTGCTGCAACTCTCTCGAGAACCGCACACCGGTCTTCTCGTTCAATATCGCCGGTTACAAAGACCCGGCGGAGATCGGCATGCGCCTCGACGTCGACTACGACGTGGCCTGCCGCACCGGTCTGCAGTGTGCGCCGCTGGTTCACGAGACCATCGGCACGTCACCCAAGGGCACGGTCCGGTTCAGTCTCGGGCCGATGAGCACCGAGGCGGACGTTCAGGCCGCCATACCCGCCGTGCAGGAGTTGGCCGCCGACAAGCGATCGTAAGTTCTTCATCCCTTCTTCAGTGATCCGATAGCGGCGTTGCCGTCTTCTGTCCGGGCAGGACTCATAACTTCATCTGGAGTTCGAGAGCAAGGCGCCGGCCGACGAAAGAAGCGGAGCATACTTTTGTGGTATGTGACGCTTTTTGAGGAGGCCGGCAACGCCGCTATCGGGCTTCAGATGAAGTTATGGCCGCTCCCAGCCGTCGTTCGTGAGCTTAAGCTTGCTCACAGCATCCAGTGAGAGATCGTGGGGACCCTTGCGGGTGAACTGCTTGACGCCGGCGGCCGCGATCATCGCCCCGTTGTCGGAGGTCAGGCCGCGGTCGGGGAAGTAGACCTCCACGTTACGCTCGGAACAGGCCTGGGTGAAGCGTTCCCGGAGCAGGGAATTGGCCGAAACGCCGCCCGAGACGAACACCGACCGGGCGTTCTGTTCCTTGCAGGCCATCAACGTATTGCGGAGCAGCGAACGGATGGCGGCCCACTGGAAGCTGGCCATCAGGTCCCGGCGCGCCTCCTCCTCCGCCGGATCGAGGAGTGAGGGCTTCTCGGCCACCGCGCGGACCACCGCCGACTTGAGGCCGCTGAAACTGAAATCGAGGCTGCCGTCGCTCATCGACGCCGGCCGGAAGGGCCAGGCATCCTCGCGTCCACCGCGGGCCGCCTGCTCCACCACCGGCCCCCCCGGATAGCCGAGGCCCAGGCGCTTGGCCACCTTGTCAAAAGCCTCGCCGGCCGCGTCATCCCTGGCCCGTCCCAGGGTGCGCGCTGATTGCCCCACGCTCACCAGGTGGAGCTCGGTGTGACCACCGGAGACCACCAGCGAGATGGCGGGCAGTCTCGGCTTGGGGTGTGAGACAAAGATCGACTCCATGTGGCCGCGCAGGTGGTTCACCCCCACCAGCGGCTTGCCGGTGGTGAAGCAGATCCCTTTGGCCGCCGACAGGCCCACCAGCAGGCTGCCCACCAGCCCCGGCCCGCAGGTCACCGCCACCAGGTCCACATCGGAAAGCTTGATGTAGGCCTGCTCCAGGGCCTGGCGGATCACCGGAATGATCTGCTGCAGGTGGCTGCGTGAAGCCAGTTCGGGGACCACACCGCCGTAGCGGCGGTGCACGTCATCCTGGGAGGAGACGATGTTGGAGAGAATCTCACGCTCACCGTGAAGCACGGCGGCCGATGTGTCGTCGCAGGAGGTATCGATACCGAGAGTGATCATTGTGTGGCACCAGTGTGGGGGAAGAGGTGGTTCAGCGGCGGTACGACCGTACCCCGCTCGGTGACAAAAGAGGTGATCGAGCACCCCGGAGTGATGTCGAAAGCGGGATTCCGCACCGCCGTTCCAGGGGGACAGATGGCCCGGCCGCCCGCCCGGCGCACCTCGTCAGCCTCCCGTTCCTCGATCACAATACCGTTGCCGGTGGCCAGGTCGGGGTCGAGGGTGGAGGTGGGGGCCACCACGTGCGCCGGGATGCCGGCCTGCCGGGCCAGCAGCACCAGCCCCCGGGTGCCGATCTTGTTCGCCGTGTCGCCGTTCATCGCCACCCGGTCGGCGCCCACCAGCACCCGGTCCACATCGCCCCGGCCGATGAAATGAGCCGCCATGCTGTCGGTGATCAGCTCGAAGGGCACACCCTCCCGGGCCAGCTCCCAGGCGGTGAGCCGGGCCCCCTGGAACAGCGGCCGGGTCTCACAGCAGAGCACCCTGATCCGGCGTCCGGCGACGTGGGCGGCCTTGATCACGCCCAGGGCGGTTCCCAGCCCGCCGGTGGCCACGCCGCCGGTGTGGCAGTGGGTCAGGATCCGTTCGCCCCGGCCCACCAGCTTCAGGCCGTGCCGGGTCATGGCCAGGTCCTGCTGCACTGTTTCCGCGTGAATCCTGACCGCTTCGGCTTCCAGGGCCTCGGGCAGGTCGGCAAACGCCCCACTGCCGCCGCTGCGGGGCAGCAGGGCCCAGAGCCGGTCCACCGCGTACTGGAGGTTTACGGCCGTGGGCCTGGTGGCCAGGATCAACCGGCGCAGCTGCCCCAGCCGGACCTTCTGCTCGGTTCCGCTCACGGCGGTGCGGGCGATCTCCGCCGCTCCCAGGGCCATGGCGTGGGCCGCGGCCAGGCCGATGGCCGGGGCGCCCCGCACCGCCAGCCGGCGGATGGCCCAGGCGGCCTCCACCGCTGTCCGGCAGGTCAATACCGTCATCTGCTCCGGCAGACGCCGCTGGTCGAGGATCATCACCGCCCCGTCCGCGGGCCAGACCGTGGGGGTCAGGGTGAGCCCCGGCGGCAGGTCGAGTTCCAGGCGCTCGGTGTAGCGCTGAAACGCCGCCGTTGACTGCTGGTCCAGGTTTCTCGATTCCGGCTGCTCTGTCCCGTGCATTTTCTCCTCCGGTGCGAAGGCAAAATAATATCCCAGCCGCTCGGGTCGGACAAGCCGGGCTCACCGGGCAACTCCCCGGGCGGCACTTGACTGGATCGGAATCCGCAGATAACATAACCTCCTTTTTCCGGTTCAATTTGCAGGAGCGAGCAGCCTGATGGCCTGGTTCAGAAAAAGCAAGACATCCAAGGGGGCGGTGGCCGGTACGCGGAAGAAAATTCCCGAAGGCCTCTGGACCCGCTGCAACAACTGCAAGGAGATCGTCTACTCCAAGGAGTTGGCCCGGAACCTCCACGTCTGCCCCAAGTGCAACTACCATTTTCGGATCAGCGCCAAGAGCCGCCTGGAGCTGCTCTTCGATGACGGCGCGTTCACAGAGTTCGCCACCAATATCCACTCTACCGATCCATTGCAGTTCAAGGACTCCAAGCGCTACAAGGACCGGTTGAAGGCCTCCATCGAGAAGTGCAAGATGCCCGACGCCCTGGTGGCCGCCACCGGCGAGATGGGCGGCAAGACCACCATCGCCTGCGCCATGGAATTCAAGTTCATGGGCGGCAGCATGGGCTCGGTGGTGGGGGAGAAGATCACCCGGGCCGTGGAAAAGGCCCTCGAAGAACGGGCGCCCCTGCTGGTGATCTCCTGTTCCGGCGGCGCGCGGATGCAGGAGGGCGCCCTCTCGCTGATGCAGATGGCCAAGATCAGCGCGGCGCTCTCCCGGCTGCACAAGGAGGCGATTCCCTACATCTCCATCCTGGCTGATCCCACCACCGGCGGGGTCACCGCCAGCTATGCCATGCTGGGCGATCTCAACATCGCCGAACCGCGGGCCCTCATCGGGTTTGCCGGCCCCCGGGTGATCAAGCAGACAATCCGCAAGGATCTGCCCGAGGGATTCCAGCGTTCGGAGTTTCTCCTCGAGCACGGCATGGTGGACATGATCGTGGAACGCAAAGAAATGCGCGAAACGCTGATCCGCTGCCTCAACCACCTCTATTACAAATAGCCGATTCCGGTCAGCACACCCACCGGCCTCTCATGAACTACTCGGAAACCATCGATTACCTCTTTGGGCTGTCCAACGTGGGGATCAAGCTCGGCCTGCGGAGGATTCGGGTCCTGCTGGAAGCGTTGGGCTCACCGGATCGCCGGATGCGCATCGTCCTGGTCGCCGGGACCAACGGCAAGGGGTCGGTGGCGGCGATGATCCACTCGGTTCTTTCTGCCGCCGGGCTGCGGGCCGGGCGTTACACCTCGCCCCACATCATCGACTTCGAGGAACGGATCGTGGCCGGAGATCGTCCGATCCCCCGGGATGAGGTGGCACGGATCGCCACCCGGCTGCGGGAGCTGGTGGTCTCACTGGTGGAGCGCGGTGAGCTGGAGAGCCACCCCACCTACTTCGAACTGGTCACCGCCATGGCCCTGGTCCACTTTGCCGAGCAGGGAATGGATGCGGCGGTTCTGGAGGTGGGACTGGGCGGCCGGTTTGACGCCACCAACGCCACCGATCCCGACATCTCGGTGATCAGCCGGGTGGCGCTGGACCACACGCACTTCCTCGGCAGCACCCTGCGCCAGGTGGCCTTCGAGAAGGCCGGCATCATCCGGCCCCGCCGGCCGGTGGTCACCTCCTGCACGCCGGACATCACCCTGGAGGTGATCCGGGAGGTGGCCGGCCGCTGCGGCGCCGATCTGCGGGTGGCCTCCGAACTCTGCCGCCGATCCGCTGTCCGGCCCCTGGACAGCGGGGGATACCGCTTCGACCTGGAGACTCCCGCCACCATGTACAAGGACCTGGTGCTGCCGCTGCGTGGCGAACACCAGCTGGAGAATGTCGAAGCAGCGGTGCTGGCCCTGGAAGCGTTGGCCGAGCGGGGGCTGCCGGTGGACGCAGAGCACATCCGGGAGGGCCTGGCCGGGGTCAGCTGGCCGGGACGGCTGGAACTGCTGCCCGGGTCGCCGCCCATGCTTTTCGACTGCGCCCACAATCCGGACGGCGCCCGGTCACTGGCCGGCTACCTGGCCAACCATGTTCGCCAGCCGGTCACGTTGCTCTTCGGGGTGATGGGCGATAAAAATGTAGAGGAGATGACGTCGCTGCTCTTCCCGCTGGCCCGGCAGGTGGTGATCACCCGGCCGGACTTCAAACGGGCCATGGAGCCGGCTGAGGCGGCCCGGATCGGCGGGCATTTTGCCGCTGAGCTGCACCTGGAGCCTGACCCGCAGCGTGCGCTGAATCTCGCCCGCCGGTTGGCCGGGGCCGATGGTCTGGTGGTGGTGGCCGGTTCGATCTTCCTGGTCAGCGACATCAAGAAGGAGGCCGCACGTTCCGCCGGTCAATCCCCGGATGCGGTGCCGCCTTCCCCCGGTGCCGGAACCCCGTTGCCCAGCAACCGGCGGTAGACCGCTTCGGTCCCGTCCACCATGGCCTGGACACTGAATCTCTCCAGCACCGTCCGCCGGCCCCTGCGGCCCAGCCGGGCCGACTCATCGGGGTCGGAAAGCAGCCTGTCCATTGCCTCGGCCAGCGGGCCCGGCTCTCCCGGGGGTACCAGGAGCCCGGATTCGCCGTGATCGATGATCTCGGGAATGCCGCCGGTATGTGATGCGGCCACCGGCAGTTCCATGGCCAGGGCTTCGAGGATCGAGAGGCCCAGGCCTTCGGTGAAGGAGGGGCAGACGGCCATGTGACTGGCGGAGAGCAGGCGGGAGATGTCGGTGCGGAAGCCGGCAAAGAGGACCTGATCCTCGACGCCGGCGGTGCGGCTCAGATCCTCCAGTTGCCGGCGCAGGGGGCCGTCTCCGGCCAGGAGGATGCGCAGGCCGGGCCACCGGTCGCGGAGTTGCCGGGTCGCTTCGATCAGAGTCTGGTGCCCCTTGATTCCCACCAGGTTGGCCACACAGGCCACCAGCTTGGCCTCCGGCCCCAGCTCGAATTCGGCAAAAACCGATTCCCTGGCCCCGTCCACCCGCTCCGGGGGAACAATGCCACTGGGCACCAGGTCCACGTCTTCGGAGTTGAACCCCGAGTCGATCAGCGATTTCTGCACGGCCCGGGAGATGGCCACCACGCGGTCGATGCCCCGGCCGTATTTCCAGCGGTTGAAGGGGTCCCGGCGTGAGAAGTGGCTGGAGCGGCGGGAGACCACCCGCGGCCGGATCCGGGTCAGCATGCCGGCCATCACCCCCATGGTGTGTGCCCGGGAGGAGTGCATGTGCATCAGGTCGAAGCGGCCATCGCGAATGATCCGGGCCAGGCCGAACACCCCCCGGGGGTCGATTTCACCAAAGGAGGGGAGGGGGAAGACGCGAATGGCAAAGTTGTTCACCTGCTGGCAGAGGATGCCGTCGCGGTGGCAGACCAGGGTGACCCGATGCCCTTTCCGGGCCAGGCCTTCACAGAGGTGTGTCACCTGCTGCTGGCCGCCACCCCACCTGACTTCCGTATCCACCTGCAGCAGGTTCATCGATAGTCATCCCAGTCCACGCCGGAAGTGTTGACGTTGACATCCCGGCTGCCGGGCGCAGACTCGTGGCGGCTCGGTCAACGGGCTACACAGAGGGATAGTAATTCAGTTGGACTGCTTAAGCAAAGGGGGAAATTTTTGAGAGGGTTGGTGGGGCCCCGGTCGGTATTCAGACCCGACCGGGGCATAAGCTTCGTAAGGAACAGTGGCTGGTCATGAGTTGACCTGCCGGGGGGACATCTTATGATGGCAGGCCGGCTCCGAAGAGCCGGCAAATCTATTATAAAGCCGCTTCAGCGGCAGTCTCAAAAAAACTTTCAATCAGCAATCCTCGTTTTGGGATTGCATCTGGCTAGCAGAACCCCTCTTGAAGAGGAGGTTATGTCCTTCTTCGGTGGGTGTCTCAGTTCACGTTGTCGTGAGAGACCACCCGTAGTTCAGGGCAACCGACAAGCATCTTGTTCAGTGCCAGCTCCTGATCACCGTTGGCCCGGGCCAGTTTGACCTCGAGGTGGATGACCAGTGACTGATTTCCGCTCTCTTTGACCAGTGCCGTGCACCGGTAGAGGCGAAGATCACAATTTGAGCTGCCATTGCCGCATCCCAGTTTGAGACAACCGGGGAAGGTTGGAACCCCTTCCAGTCCGGCTGCTTCCAGGATCTCTTCACCATCCCGGGTGAGGTCGGCCACTGCCCGGTGCAGTGAGGAGTAGCGGCGCGCTGACAGTTCCTGCCAGCGTTGCTCAAGAGCCCGTTCAAGTTGCCCGGCGATATCAAAGTCCGGTTCATCAGGCACTTGAATATTGCTCACAGCTTTGAATGCTCCACGAACCTATTCAGTTTTCATTGACCATGCCGTTGCACGTCACTATGTATACGCAAACAATATGCCAGCGTTCAGGTGTTTCTCAAAATAAATCATAAGATTAATGTTTGCTTCAGGTTAAAATTAATCTCAAATTTGCTGGTGCAGAATATGATAATAATTCCATTGCCCACATATGGGCAAGACGCCCACATGTGGGCAAAATCTGGTGTTTTTCCATGAGATCGTGCCGCTTATTTTATGTATTCCCGTCATCCATTCTTCACATTCCAAGCAGTCAATGGAGAGGAGTGCATCAAAATCGGCCCCACCTTGTTCGAACTAAATTGCTGACAATAATAGGCATAGACCTTCTCAGCGGACATCCACCCGTTAAATGGCGGGTTGTTCCCCGGGATCCCGGCATCCACCGACCCGGTTTGAGACAACCACGGTTTGCGCTGGTGGATACAAAAGTGGACGGTCCACAATGCCATGATCCTCCTGAAGGACAGAGGTTGCACCATCTGGAGATCCGATTGACAGCCTGTTCATCCCTCTGCTATTTTCGCTGCAATCCCTGAACAGGGCCGCCAGTTCGCTGCAGATGAATATTTCGGTGAGGTATGGCCTGCAGACCGGTTGCGGGTTCCGTCCGGCCGGCATCATCGGGAAAGGAGCCGCTTGAGAGCAACACTCATCCTCGAAGACGGGTCCGAATGGGCCGGGGAACTGTTTGGCGGCTGCGTCCCCACTTCGGGTGAGGTGGTTTTCAATACCGGCATGGTGGGCTATCCGGAAAGCCTCACCGACCCCTCCTATGCCGGCCAGATCCTGGTTCTGACCTACCCGCTGGTGGGCAACTACGGTGTCCCCCAGAGCCGCAACGGCGGACCGGCCGAGCTGGTCGGCAGTCCGTTCGAATCGGAGCGGATCCATGCCCGGGCCCTGGTGGTGGCCGACTACTCCCGGCACTATTCCCACTGGCGTGCCACCGAGAGCCTGCACAGCTGGCTGGAGCGGGAGGGCATCCCCGGTATCACCGGCATCGATACCAGGGCCCTGACCCGGCGGCTCCGACACTGGGGCACCATGCGGGGGCAGGTGGTTCTGGCCGACCGGGAGGCCCGGCCGCCGGAAACCGACATCGAATCCCATGTCCCCCTGGTCAGCGTGTCCGAACCGGTGGCCATGGGCAGCGGCGGACCGCGGGTGGCGGTGATCGACTGCGGGGCCAAAGCCGGGATCATGCGCAGCCTGCTGCAGCGGGGGGTCAGTGTTCTGCGGGTTCCCTGGGACTACGACCTCAGCGGTGAACAGGTGGACGGGGTGGTGATATCCAACGGTCCCGGTGACCCGAAGCAGTGCGGCCCCACGGTGGAGAACGTCAAGCGGTTGATCGAGCAGTCCAGCATCCCGGTGTTCGGCATCTGTCTCGGTAATCAGGTGATGGCCCTCGCCGCGGGTGCCGACACCTACAAGCTGAAGTTCGGGCACCGGGGACAGAACCAGCCCTGCATGCGGGTGGGCAGCCGGCGTTGTCACATCACGTCCCAGAACCATGGCTACGCCGTGGATGATCGTACCCTGCCCGAGGGCTGGGAGCCCTGGTTCTTCAATGCCAACGATGGCTCCAACGAGGGGATCAGGCACCGGGACAAGCCGTTTCGCAGCGTGCAGTTCCACCCCGAGGCCCAGCCCGGACCGGTGGACACCGACTTCCTCTTCGACGAGTTCGTCTCCATGCTGGACAAGAAGGGAGGCGGCAGATGAAGAAGGCCATGGACAGGCCGAAGAAGGTTCTGATTCTCGGTTCCGGGGCGCTGAAGATCGGCGAGGCCGGCGAGTTCGACTACTCGGGCAGCCAGGCGATCAAGGCGCTGAAGGAAGAGGGCATCCACGTCATCCTGGTCAACCCCAACATCGCCACCATCCAGACCTCCGAGCACCTGGCCGACCGGGTCTACTTCCTGCCGGTGGAAAAGGATTTCGTGGCCGGGGTGATCGAGCGGGACCGCCCCGAGGGTGTCCTGCTCAGCTTCGGTGGGCAGACCGCGCTCAACTGCGGGCTGCAGCTGGAGGCCGACGGCGTTTTCGAGAAATTTGGTGTGCGGGTCCTGGGCACGCCGGTGGATGCCATCCGGCTCACCGAAGACCGCCAGCTCTTTGCCGACAGCCTGGCCGAGATCGGCGTGCTGGTGCCCCGCTCCAGGGCGGTGTCGACGGTGGAAGAGGCCCTGATCATCGCCGACGAGATCGGTTACCCGATCATGATCCGTTCCGGGTTTTCTCTCGGCGGCCTCGGCTCCGGTATTTGCCCCGATGAGGCGTCGCTGCGGGACATCGCCATCAAGGCCCTGGCCCTGGCCGACCACATCCTGGTGGAGGAGTATCTCCACGGCTGGAAGGAAGTGGAATACGAGGTGATGCGGGACGGGCAGGACAACTGCGTCACCATCTGCAACATGGAGAACCTCGACCCGCTGGGTATCCACACCGGCGAATCCATCGTGGTGGCCCCGAGCCAGACCCTGAGCAACGAGGAGTATCACCGGCTGCGCGAGATCGCCATCCGGGTGATCCGGCACCTGGGTATCGTCGGTGAGTGCAACATCCAGTACGCCCTCGACCCCGAGTCGGATGAATACCGGGTGATCGAGGTCAACGCCCGTCTCTCCCGCAGCTCGGCCCTGGCCTCCAAGGCCACCGGCTACCCGCTGGCCGCGGTGGCCGCCCGGCTGGCGCTGGGCTTCTCCCTCACCGAGATCCGCAACGCGGTGACCAAAGTGACCATGGCCTGTTTCGAACCGGCCCTGGACTACGTGGTGGTCAAGATCCCCCGCTGGGACCTGCGCAAGTTCCGCCGGGCGGTGAAGACCATCGGCACCGGGATGAAATCCGTGGGCGAGGTGATGGCCATCGGCCGCACCTTCCCCGAAGCGCTGCAGAAGGCGCTGCGCATGCTGGAGATCGGTGCCCGGGGACTGATCGGAGACGAGCAGATCCGCTTTGACGACCTGGAAGAGGAACTGCGCCACCCCACCGACGAACGGATATTCGCCCTGGCCCGGGCCATGGATAAGGGCTGGACCCTGGAGAAGATCCACGACCTGACCCGCATCGATTTCTGGTTCCTGCACAAGATCGAGGAGGTGGTGCAGATTGCCGCCACCCTGCGGCAGTTCGCCGGTGGCGACTGTCCGGGCGGGGTGCTGCTGCAGGCCAAGCAGGCCGGATTTGCCGATGCGCAGATCGCCCTGCTGGTGGACCGCAGCGAAGACGCGGTGCGCCGGATGCGGCGCAGCCGGGGCATCGTGCCCTGTGTCAAGCAGATCGACACCCTGGCCGCCGAGTACCCGGCGGCCACCAACTACCTCTATCTGACCTACCAGGGCAGCGAGGACGACGTTTCCTTTGACGAGACCGGACAGTCGGTACTGGTTCTCGGTTCGGGGGCCTACCGCATCGGCAGCTCGGTGGAATTCGACTGGTGCTGTGTCAACGCGGTGCGCACGTTGAAGAAGCTGGGCTACCGCACACTGATGGCCAACTACAACCCGGAAACGGTGAGCACCGACTACGACGAGTGCGACCGGCTCTATTTCGACGAACTGAACCTGGAGACGGTGCTGGAGATCTGCGGCAAGGAACGGCCCAAGGGGGTGGTGGTTTCCATGGGCGGGCAGGTGCCCAACACTCTCGCCCCCCAGCTGGCTGCGGCCGGTCTGCCCATCCTCGGCACCTCGCCGGCGAGCATCGATCGCGCCGAGGACCGCCACAAATTCTCCAGCCTGCTGGACAGCCTTGGTATCGACCAACCGGAGTGGATCGAGGTCGCCTCCACCGATGAAGCGGCCGCCTTTGCCGAACGGGTGGGCTACCCGGTGCTGGTCCGCCCCTCCTACGTGCTCAGCGGATCGGCCATGGGCGTGGCGGTGAACGGCGAGCAACTGGCCCGCTTCCTGACCAGGGCCGAGGACGTCTCCACCGAGCACCCGGTGGTGGTGAGCAAGTTCATCATGGGGGCCAAGGAGATCGAGATGGACGCCGTGGCCGCGGGGGGCGAGCTGGAGATGTACGCCATCTCCGAGCACGTGGAGAACGCCGGGGTCCACTCCGGCGACGCCACCCTGGTCCTGCCGCCCCAGCGGACCTACCTGGAAACCACCCGGCGGATCAAGCGGATCACCCGCTGGATGTCAGCGGGCCGTTCAATATCCAGTTCATCGCCCGGGAGAACGCGGTGAAAGTGATCGAGTGCAACCTGCGCGCCTCGCGCAGCTTCCCCTTTGTCTCCAAGGTCTGCAAGGAGAATTTCATCGAGGCGGCCACCAAGGCGGTGATGGGGGAGAAAGTCGAGTGGCGCCGGCGCTCGTTCTTCGAGCTGGACTATGTCGGGGTCAAGGCGCCGCAGTTCTCTTTTACCCGGCTCCACGGTGCCGACCCGGTGCTGGGAGTGGAGATGGCCTCCACCGGGGAGGTGGGCTGTCTCGGCGACAGCTTCGAAGAGGCCTTTCTCAAGGCGATGCACTCGGTGGGCTACCA